>ERZ761607.521-NODE-521-length-65775-cov-46.458171_pt1 | contig 65775 bp, 69 predicted proteins | sample MGYA00511164_ERZ761607 | MGnify/ENA primary metagenome ERZ761607 (study PRJEB28899, sample SAMN02445080) | bioreactor sludge metagenome | biome: EBPR sludge | place: Australia: Brisbane, Thorneside Wastewater Treatment Plant | collected 2011-06-22 ...
GCACGTCCACCAGCGCCAGCGCCGACTTCAGCGTCTGCGTCAGCATCTCGTCGGCGCGCGATGGCTCGGCTGCACCCGACGGGTGGTTATGCACCAGCAGCAGCGCAGCGCTATTCCTGGCCAGTGCCTCCTTGACCACCTCGCGCGGGTACACCGATGTCTGGCTCACCGTGCCACGAAACATCTCGACGTAGTCGATGACACGGTTCTGCGCATCCAGGTGGATGACGCCGAACACCTCGTGCTCCAGCGCCCCCAGCTTGACCCGCAGGAAGTCGCGCACCACCTGCGGCGAGGTCAGCGCTTCGCAGCCGCGCATCTGCCCGGCGAGCACACGCTGCGCAGCCTGCAACACCTCATCGGCATTGGCTAGACGGTAGTCGCCCGCGACATCGCGAACGAGAAGGGAAGAATCGAGAGAAAGAGAAAGTTGTGACATGATCGTGCTCCAGTCCGAATTGGGCGGAATTGCCCGGAACCGGAGGAACACGGCGCAGCGCAGCAGTCAGGGGTCGCAGACGGCCGCCAGGACGCCAGCGTGCAGGGCACGCGCAGCCCTTGACGGCGAGAACGACGTGGTACGTTGAAGGGAACAGCAAGGCCGCCTCTCACACACTCCACTGTCTCCTTGGCAAGCGGAGCGCGCAGGCCCGGTGGGCCGGAGGCGTCAGGGATCAAAGCCGCATGGCCGCGACTCGGCACGAGGCGCGGGGCGTGTCCGCGGGCCCGACGGCGGCAACGCCGGGACGCGTGGATGGTAAAGAAGCGTTTGTCCGAAATTTGTTTATGCCTCTCGAACAAGTTAGCACTGACCGGGGTGGTCATGTCGAAATGATATGTGAAAAAATCTATTTTAAACGAAAGTATTTTGATGTATATTCCTTCTAAGCGAAATCAGACTTGGACTCCCACTTATGACCAGCGCCTCTATAGATTCGATTCCTGATCTGCTGTTACGCAACATCCCTCGTGGGCTCGTAATGGGCATCGAGGAGGCTTTGGCTGCAGGGGCACAACGCGCCTACGCAGCAGCCAGAGGAATGGATGAGGGTCATCTGCCGCACGTCGTTGGCCAGATGCGGCACTTCCACATGAACGAGTCATTTCAGCGAGCCCTCTCCATGGGCGATGCATCGCCGACAGCGATTCGAGGCAATGGCATCGTGACCGGCCGGACCGGCGTCTTCACCCTCGCCAGATTCAACATTCCAGAAGGATTCTGGATCAACGGACGGCGCAGCCACACACGCAGGCAGATGTCCGTGGCGAACAAGGCAATCGAGCCGTTGGTTCAACCGGAGTTGTTCGAGGGTTACGTGTCTCCGTCCGAGGCGGTGGCGTTCTTCGTGGCTTGTTTTTCCGGATCGTTGCGGAGCCAGCCTGAGTCGCCGGTTTCGATCCAGGTTGCTGTACCTGATCGCGATATGCGCGGCTGGCTCTTCCGAGAGCCGCTGGATGCCTTCGTGCAGCGCTACGAACAGAAGCCTTCGGCCCAAGATGACCTCGCAACGCCGAAGCTGAAGAAGAACATTGGCAAGCAGGGTAAAGACGGAACTTCGCAATGAGCCGTGGTGGTATTCAAGGTTTTCAGAAGGAGCGCCTTAGTCAGATACTGGCAGCGCGCCGACTGAGCCAGGTGCAGCTCGCATCGCTTGTTGGCGTTTCGCCGGCGACGGTGAGCAAGTGGCGTTCAGGCAGCCAAGCGCCCGAGCGCGAGGCCTTGGATCGGCTTGCAGGCGTCGTCAACGTGACGCCGGAATGGTTCACCCGATTGCCCACGACGAAAGTGTCGCTACCGCTGTTTCGCAGCAATGCGTCGGCGCACGTCGCCGCTCGTGCGATGCTCGAAGCTAGGCTTGAGTGGGGTCAGGACATTGCTGTCGCTTTGTCGGAGTTCGTGGACTACCCGGCGCTGAACCTGCCCGGTCGCACGTTTTCCGATCCGGAGGAGATCACACCCGAAGAGATCGAGCTGGCGGCCAGCGAGTGCCGCGATATGTGGCGCATCGGCCGTGCGGCAGTACAGGACCTTGCCCTCGCGGTCGAAGGTGCTGGCGTCATTTTGATCCGCGAGGAAACAGGCATTGCGCAAATAGAAGGCCTGTCGGCATGGAGCGAAGTGCTTGGGCGGCCTCTCGTCCTTCTGTCGGCCGACAAGGATAACGGGTACCGAAGTCGATTCGACCTGGCCCATGAGCTAGGGCATTTGATCCTTCATCGGTACATTCCGCGCCCCACTGAGCGTGATCGCCACAAGCAGTTGGAACAGCAAGCGCACCGTTTCGCCGGTGCATTCCTGTTGCCCGCCGAGACGCTTGCCACCGAAGTGCGGATGCCGGTGACGCTGGATGATTTGTTGTTGTTGAAGCGGCGCTGGGGAGTCTCAGTGGGCGCGATCGTGATGAGGCTTCGTGCATTGAAGATTCTGGACGAGGAGGGCGCGCAGGCGCTCTTCAAGCGGCGCTCTGCGCGGTGGGGTGCCAAGTCAGAACCTGGTGATGGCGACCGGTCACCCGAGCGGCCCCGGTTGCTACGCCGCACCGTCGATCTACTGGTCGACGAGAACGTGATGCCGCTGGATGCGATTCCTCGGCACATCGGTCTGGCAGGACATGACATCGAAATGCTAGCCGGACTGCCTGAAGGCTATTTCCAGGGCAAGAGCAAGGTCGTGCAGCTTGCACGCATGCGCACTACTCCAGTAAGTACCGGGGATCGACCGACGATGGATAGCAATACGGTGCTGCCGTTCCGGGTCCCTCCCAAAGCTTGATTCACCATAGGAGATCGACATGCCGAAAAACACGAAGCAAACGTCCGCTCGCATCGCCACGCTGGCGGCGGAAACCTTGCAAAATGAGCGCGCCTCCCAGATCGCCAAGAGCCTCGCGGCGTCTGCGCTCGCGCAGCGCAGCGGCAGCAAGCAGACCGGGGCGGAGATGGAAGACCTGGCTGCAAAAGTGCTTGCCAGCGAGCGCTATGCGGACGAAACGAAGGAGTTGGCAGCGTCGGTCCTGAGTCAGGCGAACAAGGCGCGCTGATTTTCGTGCTGCTGCCTGATTTGTCAGCAATTGCTCTATTCGGCAATGGCTTCGTCAGGCTCATGCCGTGACGATTGAACGGCTGCGACCACCGCGCGATTACCGTTCAGGATAGCCTCGACCAGGGTGTTGAGTGCTGAGGTGGTGTCGGCGTACGCGCCTATGTAGCCCGATTGAATAAGGTCAAGAAACGCACCCTGCCGGATGTAGCGGCCGCCGAGCGTGTTGTAGCTGATACGAAACGCCCCACGCGGTCCCTTGCAGGACGGGTCCTGCAGCAGGCGTTCATAGTGATCAATTGGCGTGATGATGCTGCCGTTGGCCAAGCTGCCATTGCGTCGCACGAACTTCAAGTAAAACATTTCGGGATTCAATCGATATTCGAGTGGTCCCGCCGCATGTGTGCTGGCGAAGGCGCGCATGCGCCTCACCTCGTCCGCCATTTTCGGATCGGGACGGTAAAGCCAGTCGGTGGGTTCGCCCAAGTGACCGTTGGGCTCCAGCATCTTGTACTGCACCATCACGATGTTTTTCTTCGTGAGGTTGAGGTAGATGAGATCCACGCCGAAGACATGCTCCAGGTCGCGCCGGTTGGCAGTGAATACTTCCAGTTTGTCGGTACCCTTCTCAAACAAGGCGCGTCCGGTGATATGGCTCGCCGAGAGCGTGTAGCCAGGGACGGCACGTGCGTCATGTTCGATCACCGAGTCCTCCATCAGCGGTACGCGCGCCAGCGCCGTGGATTGCGATCCGACCAGCTCAACACGGCTGGCGCGATCGCTGGCAGCCAAGCCGAACGCCTTGAGGGCGGTTTGCACAGCGTCCTCCTGCACGGCAGAGAAGTTGGCGTAACGCTTGGGCGCGGTCAGGGATTCGGCCACTGCTCGAATCGGCCCCTGGTTCGCCGGGATTGCCACGAGCGCATCAATCAATGCACCGCTCAGTTTTGGCGATAGCACGAGTACGTCTGCTGAAGACCGCAATTTCTTTTGCAGCTGCGTCGCATGGGTGGTGCCATTGAGCAGCGCGAACATGGCCTGTTCGGTGTCGGGTGCCATGCTGACTGCGCGCTTGATCTTGATGCGAGTTTCCAGCGTCGTGACCGGGCTGCGTGAACTGACCAAGCCGATGTAGGCGAAGTGTTCAATCTTGTCAGGGTCCGCCCATTCGGAGAGTTTGCCGAAAATCAGGCAGATCGTGGGCGGCTTGATATCGGCGCACAGTTCATGCGCGCGCGCCAGCGTGAATTCGTTCAATCCACGCCGAGAAGCATGAAGCAGGCCGCTGTCGCTTTCGTCCAGGCGAAGGATCACGCAAGGCTTTGTCTGCACGTGCTGCCGTAGCGCATCAAGCCATGTTCGGTCTTCAGAGGCAGGCATCGGTTAACCAATCTTCGCAATAGAAGCACCGCCGCTGTCATGGCCGCGCTGCAGGTCAGAAACCACCTTCATCAATCGATTGATCGGCTCAGCCAAACGTTTTGGCAATACGCGGTGCTGCGTATGAATTTTCTGGTCGGCTATCCAGCGATGCGCGATCCAGACATCCTCCTCGGGATGGTCGTTGTCCACACCATTGCGGTATTTGTAACCCACAAGCGCATCGGCGTGCGACAACAGTAGCCGTGCCATCGTCATGTGAAAGCAATGGGCCTGCAGGTCTGCGGGACCCTTAGGGCGCGGGACGGTCAGACGCAGGCACTGATGGTTGTTGAACTGTTCCCAATCGGGGCCGACAACCTGACCCGCATGCTCCAGCATCTTGCGCGACTGTTCGCTCTTGCCATTGACGATAGCGACAGCTACCGCACCGGTCGGATAGCCAAGAGTCTTTGCCAGCAAGTTCATCCAACCCACGAGCCGGTGCAAGGTGGTGTCGTCCGAGAACACCAAGTACTGGTGCCGCTGTTCTCTGTCCAGAAATGTCGGCAACTGAGCATAAAGTGGATACAGCAGATCATGCAGGTAGACATAGGTCTGCCTGCGGCCTTGCTCATGGCTGCGTGTTGTGGCGGTCAAGGCTCGTTCGGCCCACTGCGGCGTGATCTCGCCCATCGTCATTTCGGTGATGTCGATGGAAATGAGCGCGAAGCCCAGCGACTTGCCGATCAGCGCTTTTCGCCCGTCGAAGGCGTGTCCCAGTTCGATCTCGACTCCAGCGAGCACCATGGGCTCGGTCTGGATGGGCGGGCCAAGCACCGCAATGTCGAGACGAAACCGACTGCCGAAGGGGGTCTCCAGTGGATGCTCGGTCGCGACATGGTCAGCACCCAACAGTAAGTTGCCCTCCAGAGGGTAGTCCGATGCATCGGCATCCTTGAACGCCCATGGCATCGCTAGACCAGCCGCGAGGCGACGCGACAGTTCGGCGGCGATCAACCCCTTGGCACGCTGGTGTTCCGGGCTTTCGCGCACGGCGCGCTGTCGGTTGGTCTCTTCCTCTTCGAATTGTGCCTTGAAGTCATAGGTCCTCCCGGCCGGAAGTTGCCGGAAGTGCGAGCGCCGGCGCAGCTTGCCCTTCTCGAACGAAGGACTCACCCAAGTCACCAACTGCTGGGTGACGCCCGGCGCGACCAAGGGCCACAACTTGCGCGCGTGCTCGCGGCTGCGAACCTCGCGAGCAGTGATCCGCATCTGAAAGAGACCTTTTCGGGAAAAGACGGCGACCGCTTCATCCATGCTCGTTTCTCACCCTGGCTCCACCGGCGTCCTTCTGGATCGTCCACCAAAACTTCTGCCGATTATCGTAGGCCGCTGCGTCATCGAGCGTCAAAGTGGCATCGCTTGGGTTCTGGCAGCCGGTCGCAAGTGGGGTCATGAAAGATAGTCCTTGGTGCGTGCGTAGAAGTTGGAGGCTGAGGGCAGTTTTTCGTTTATTGCGATTTTCGTTTGTTTCGATTATAGTAGCATTAATTATTTTCCGACACCACCGGAGTTCACCATGACCACCACCGTCCTGTCCAAGATGACACTGCCCGTCGAACGGGAAGTGCAGGCGGCCGTGCAAGGTCAACGTGCCTTGGCGGCCTACCTCGCCACCCAGTTCGAGATTCAGCGCATCCAGATCTTCGACGACAAGAACCAGGCTCATCAGGTTGAGCTGCCGACCTCGGCCTTGCGTCTGCTCGTGGACATCCTAGCCGAGCTGGCAGATGGCAACGCCGTCAAGGTCGTACCCGTCCACGCGGAGCTGACTACCCAAGAAGCGGCCGATCTGCTCAACGTCTCCCGTCCGCATTTGGTCAAGCTGCTGGAAGATGGCGTGCTGCCTTTCCACAAGACCGGCAAGCACCGACGCGTGCGCTTCGCTGACCTGATGCTGTTCAAGGGTCATCGTGACCACGCCAGCGAACAAGCAATGGAAGAACTGGCGAAGCAGGCCCAGGAACTGGGGATGGGCTACGAATGAGGCATTCGCCGTTCACGGCTGTCTACGATGCTTGCGTTCTGTATCCCGCGCCGCTGCGGGATTTCCTGATGTGGCTCGGGCTATCCGGACGGTTCCGTGCGCGGTGGAGTGCGCAGATTCACGACGAGTGGAAACGCAACTTGCTACTGAACCGTGCTGACCTGACGCGCGAGCAACTGGATCGTACGTCGGCACTGATGGATAAGGCCATTCCGGATGGTTTGGTGACCGATCACGAAGTGCTCATCGCAGGCTTGGCCTTACCTGACCCGGATGATCGCCACGTGCTGGCCGCTGCGATTCGCTGCAATGCCAGCGTGATCGTCACCTTCAACGAAAGGGACTTCCCGCAATCGGCGCTGTCGCCTTTCGGTATCGAAGCACAGCATCCAGACCTGTTCATCGAGAACTTATTCGATCTCGATCCGGCCGCGGTCGTCGCAGCCGCCCAACGCCAGCGCGCCCAACTCAAGAATCCGCCGATGGACGCGGACCACTACATCGATGTGTTGCTCAGGCAGGGACTCGTCCAAACTGCCAAGTCGCTAACCATCTATCAGGTCATTTTGTAGTGCGGAATCAGCTCGGGCGTTGTGGAGATTGAATGGCAGAACCAACCGAAAAAACGATCAAGCGACTCTTTGCATTGTCCGGCAACATCTGCGCGTACCCCGGATGTTCTCTGGCCATCGTGGAGAGCGTCGGCACCGTCACAGGGGAGATATGTCTATACATGCCAGACGCGAAGGCGGTCCCCGATATGAGGCCTCTCAGACCGATGTAGACCGGCATGGCTTCGACAACCTGATTTTGCTGTGCCGACAGCATCATAAAGTTATCGATTCACAACCCGACGTCTACACCGCTGAAGCCCTACGGGAGATGAAGGCAATCCATGAGGATGTGGCAGGGCGTGCCGAACAGGCAGCAGACAGCTTTTTTGCCAAAATCCTGCTGAATGACTTGCAAGTCACAGTGACCAACAACACCGGCAACGTTGCGATCAACAGCCCCGGGGCGATCCAGGCGCATACGGTCAACGTCAAGACTACCCGCCGTGCCGTCTCTGTTAATGCGCCGCCAGGAACCATTGGTGCCGACCAGCAGCTGAGTCGATACGTGCAGCACCTGATCAAGCGGTATAACGAATTCGCCAGTGCGGACAAGACACGTGCGACGAAGTTTAACTACGGCGTTATTTCGGCGAACGTAGAAAACCGGTTCGGCGCTCCGTGGAAGCTGCTACCGGCTGAAAAGTTCGACACCGTATGCGAGTATCTGCAGCAGCGCATCAGCAAAACGATCCTGGCCAAGCAGAATGCTGCCAAAGGGTACCGTGCGTTCTCAACCTACGCTGAATTCCTCGCGAAGTAGCCCCGAAACTGGCGGTGGGTACGTGGCTCGGCTCCGGGCAGTGGTGGAGGTGCAATAGAGCGAGGGCATGCGTGGAGTGTCGACGCCTGTGGATAAACAGAGAAAAGTGAAAAGAAACGGGGAAGGGACACCATGTCGATACTGCAGGAAATACTGGGCTGGACCAAGGGGCTGCCCACATGGCAAAGCGATGCTGTAGCACGTCTGTTGGCGAAGCCGGCCCTCACCGCTGACGATCTGAGTGACTTGTACGCGCTACTCAAACTAGCGCATGGCATTCCCGATCCAGAGGAGCGCAAGCCGAAGCCGCTTACAGCCGACCAGATTCCCGCGCCGGTGAAGGTCTCGACGCATGTTGAACTGCGTGCCATCAAGAACATGCGGCACGTCAATGCGATTGCCGAGAACCAACACCTGGCATTCGGTACTGCCGGGCTGACTGTTATTTACGGTGACAACGGCTCGGGCAAATCGGGCTATTCGCGTGTGCTCAAGCGCGCATGCCGCGCCCGCGACCGAATGGAGGCGATCCACCCAAACGCCAACTTGCCAGCGAGCAAGGTCGCTGCTGCCGAAGCCGCTTTCGAGATTGTCGTCAATGGTGTTACGCAGGATGTGCATTGGATCAACGGCAAGGCGGCTCCTCCCGAGCTGTCGTCGTTTGCGATCTTCGACTCGCGCTGTGCTCGTGCCTACCTCGACAGTGAGGACGACTTTTCTTACGTGCCTTATGGGCTCGATGTTTTCGAGGGGCTGGCGAAGGTCTGCAAGCAGTTGAAGACCCTTATCGACACCGAGCATACGCAGTCAGCCGCCGACCTCACGGCATTCGCGCCGCTGCAGGGCGACACGCCTGTCGGCAAGCTGATTGCGACCCTGTCCGCCAAGACGACAAAGGCCCAGATCGAAGCACTGGCTACGCTGACGCCGGAAGAACTGGCTAAACATGCTGAACTGGACAAGGGCCTGAAAGAAAACAATCCGAAGGAGAAGGCTACCCAGTTGCGCTTGCGCGCCCGTCGCATCGCCGCCATTGCGGCGAATGCGACCAATAAGGGCGCGCTGGTGGACCCAGCGGTGATTAGCAAGCTGCGAGGTCTGGCGGACAGCTATCGCACGGCACAGACTGCGGCCGTGCTCGCTGCCAAGCAGTTCAAGGAAGGCGAAAACCTGCTGCCGGGCACCGGCGGTGAGGCGTGGCGTGAACTGTTCGATGCCGCGCGGAAGTTCGCGCTCGAATCTCATCCGGACAAGGCGTTCCCCGAGCTGGGCGCGGATGCGCCTTGTCCCTTGTGCCAGCAGCCCCTCGTCGAGGGTGCTGCGCGCATGCTGCGCTTCGAGGCATTTATCCAGCAGGAAGCGGAGAAGACCTCCCAAGCTCGCCGCACCGCGCTATACGCCGAGTACAAACCGTTTTCCGCGCACGTCTTGACGCTGAATCTCGACGATGTGACCTATGGTGAGATCGAGGCCCTTGACCCACAGCTCGCCGTGGACACCCGAGCCTTTGAGTTGGCGCTGACTGCTCGCCAGGAAGCCATCAAGGCGGCGGTGGTCTCACACCTTTGGGACGGAACCGACCAGACCTTAGTCAGTCCAGCGCCGCCACTTCAGGCACTGGCCGACAAGCTGAATGCCGAAGCCGAGACCTTAGAGAAGGCCTCGGACGAGAAAGCGCGCGCCTCACTGCAAAAGCAATTCGGCGAACTCGATGCGCGGGTACGGTTGAGTCAGGTCAAGGATGCCGTCGCCACGGCCGTGTCCCGACTCAGCCACCAAGCCAAGCTCGTGCAGTGCCTGTCGGCCGTGAAGACGAATGCCATTTCCTTGAAGTCGTCAGAGTTGGCCGAGAAAGTCGTCTCGAAGGAACTGGCTGAAGCGCTCAACCGCGAATTCAAGTCGCTAGGTGTCGGCACACTCTGCGTATCGCTGCAGAGTCGTTCCGACAAGGGCAAGGCCTTACACAAGCTGAAGCTGGAACTGCCGCAGAGCCGCAGTCCTGGCGATATCCTGAGCGAGGGCGAACAGCGGGCCATCGCCATAGGTTCTTTTCTCGCCGAAGTCGGCTTGAGTGGCGGCAAAGGTGGCATCGTGTTTGATGATCCGGTGTCCTCGCTCGACCATCGCCGGCGCGAGCGCGTGGCGAAGCGCCTGACTGTCGAGGCAGCGCAGCGCCAGGTTATTGTGTTCACCCATGACATCTATTTCCTTTGCCTATTGGCAGAGGAAGCCAAGTCAGCGGGCGTGCCGATTGCGACGCAGAGCCTGATTCGGCGCACCGAGGGCTTTGGTGTCGCTGATCCGGAACTGCCGTTCGAGGGCAAGAGTGCCAGTAAGCGGATCGGTGCACTGAAGGCTCAGTACCAGTTCATCACCAAGCTGCACAAGGATGGCGACGAGCAGGAGCATCGGAAGCAGACCGTTGATGCCTATTTCCGATTGCGCATGGCGTGGGAGCGCGCCGTCGAGGAAGTGTTGCTGCGTGAGGTCATCCTGCGCTTCCGCAAAGGCGTCGAAACGCAGCGCCTTGCCGGAGTGGTTGTCGAGGACGAGGACTATGCCCAAGTGAATGCCGGAATGACGAAATGCTCGAACTACGCGCACGACAAGGCGCTTATGGGCGGTGTCGCCGTTCCCGAACCCGATGAACTGCTTGCCGACATCACGGCCCTGGAAACCTGGCGTGCGGAGATCGAGAAGCGTAGCGGGGAGACGGCCAAGAAGCGTAAGGCTGGGCCGGCAACAGCAGTGCCTGCTCCTGCCCCGTAGAAAACTCGCTGCCCGGTCAGGCGGCTGGCGTGACGGCCTTTTCCGCGCGGTCCAGCTTTCGATGAATGAGCGACACCAGCGTCAGGATGTCGAGCGCATCCTGCTCGGACATAGGCCAGTTGGTCTTGGGGGCGTGAGCGAGCGGGTTGCGTATGGCGCCGAAGAGGCCGACCAGCAGATTGGCAAAGCCCTTTTGTTCGCTCCTCTCGGATTCGGTGGTGAGTGGCCCAATGACCAGGACTGGGCTCTGAATCGAAAATGCTTTGTTTACCAACTCGGCACCGTCTGCGGTGAGACCTGACAGCAAACGGATGCGCTCGGCAACGCCCTTTGTGGACTCGAATACGGCGTGGAAGTAGTTTGCGTCCAGCAGTTCGGCGCGGCAGTACTTGAGCACTTCGGCGTGGACGTTGCGACTTTCCAATACCGCCTTCAGCCGACCAGCGCGGGCGCGGGCGGCGTCCAGTGTCGTGGCTTTGTCGGCGTGAGCGACCTTGCCATCCTCGCGCACGCAAAAGCCGGAAAAGGCGAGCACCACGTTCAGTTCATCGCGACGCCAGTTGAAGGCGTTTGGATCGCGCGCATAGTTGACCGGGTCCATCGCGCGGTTGATCAGCATGATCAGGTGGTTGCCGAGCTGGTGTTTGTCCTGCGCTTCAGCCAGTGCGTTGAACAGGCGCTTCCACTTGGTCATGCCGGGGGAGGTATCGGCGATCTTGATTTCTTGCAGCAGCCGTTCAATCTGCGTGCCAGTCAGACCGCGCTCAGTATCGGCCAGTACGCGGCAGGCCGCTTCCAAGTGTTGCGAGTTGAAGGGCGTGATGGGTATCGTCATGTATGAATGCGTGACGTCGTGGGTATCACGACGCGCTCAATCGGAGCGGCCGCTGCACTACGGGTCGGCGCTGACCGGCCGCCATCGACAGATTGGCCTTGCGCTGAATAATACGCAGCATTGCCAAGTCGTGATGAAATGTTTTGAAGGCTTCGGCGACAACCAAGTCTTGGAACACGCTCTGCGTCTGTGCGTCGGCAGGCAGTGTGACGATCCCGGTAGGAATCTCGCGGGTCCAGGTGCGCGCAGCCCGGAATGCCGCCACGATCTGGCCGAAGGTTGGCCAAGCGTGATCGAGATGGGCGTCCTCGAAGCCAATGTGGGTGCTGGTGATCTCGCAGAGCACGCGGCCTTGCTCGTCGCCGTGCTCGTTGAAGAAACGGCGCTTGGCGGCTATCAGGTCGTCCTGCACGGCTACGCGGCAGGCATCATAAAACTCGCGCGAATACCCCTTGGGTTGGCCATTCACCCCTGAGATATAGCTGAAATCGGTGGCAGTGCCGTCGGTGCGATGGACCCAGAAGGATGGCGTCGAATACCCATTGAAGTTGTTTCGGGTGCGGGTGAAGTGATCGATACCCACTCCCGTCTTGCTTGGCCCATTGGTGATGGCTTCGTCGTAGCGTTCGAGCAGCGCCACAAGGTCATCATGGTCGTTGCGATCCTCGGTCACCGCGCCATCGGCATAGCGCGCCAGCATTGCTTTGAAATGACTCAGAGCGGCTGCTTTTGTTTTCCACGTGCGTCCGTTGGACAGAATGATCGCTATCGCCATGCGACATCGGCATCAACCGATGGCCAGCTTGACTGGCTTGCCGACGCGGCTGAGCATTTCCACCAGTGTGTCGATGGTGAACTTGGCCGTCTTCTTGTTCACTACGTCGGACACGCGCGGACGCGAAACCATTAGGATCTCGGCCGCTTCGGCTTGCTTCAGGTGATGCTCGGCAATCCAGGTGGACAACTCGTCCATCAACTGCTGCTTCAGCAATTGGGTGTCGTTGATCTGCTTGCGGGAGGCTGCCTGCAAGCGCTTGGCCTCGGCGGGCGCGAAGCCAAGCTCCAGGAAGAGGTTCGCTCCCGGCTTCGTCACATGGCGGATTTCGGTGTCGATCTTCATTTCTGTGTCTTTCTCGCATTGACCACGGCGCGGTAGCGCGCCTCGGCAATACCCTTGTCCTGCTTACTGGTTGCCTGAGTCTTCTTCTGGAAGCAGTGCAGGACATATACGGCTTCCTCGAACTTGGCGACGTACATCACCCGATAGATGCCGCTGGCCTCCCGAATGCGGATTTCCTTGGCGCCGGCCCCGACATCATCGAACGGCTTCCAGTCGTCCGGTTCCAAACCAACTTGGACCTTACCCAACTGGAAACCAGCGGAGCGACGTGGGTCGTCCGGGAATGCCAACAAGTCGTCGTAGGCGGAACCCACCCAGCGAATCTCTTTTTCGTCGCTCATCACTTCAATAATATGTATAAAAGTTTATACACATCGAGAACGGAAGTCAAACGCTTCACGCGGGGTACGTGTTGGGCCGGTGCTCCGGTAATCGCATCGTCCATCGTATGCTGTCACAGTCCTGCGCAGTACCGCGCACCCTTGAGCGCGAACGTACCATCAGCAAAAATAAGTGGGGCGACTTGGCTTGGCAGACGTGCGGTATCGAGATAGCTCTGGTTCATGGTTTGAGCACCAGCAGCCCATCGGCCGAACGGGATACCCAAGCGCGGTCGCTGCCGGTCGGCAGTTGCGCGGCATCCAGTTTGGCGGCCCAGGGCAGGGCGAGTTCGCGTCCGAGTTGCAGGCACAGACGCACTGTCTTTACGCTGGTGCAGCGCTGCAGCAACTCACGCAGCACATCGGCGCGCAGGCTATAGGTGCTCTCGGCGAGTTCGCGTGCCTCCTGCAGCGGCTGACGCACGCCCACCTCGCTGAGCACTTCCAGCAGCGCTCGCTCTGGTGTCGAGACCCGAGGCGCGCCGTCGCGCTTCTCGAACGGTCCGGCATGAAGCGGATCGTTTGGCGGCTCGTCGAACAGGCGCTTGCGGTGGTACTCCGCCGGGAAGCGTTCAGTGAACCAGCCGGGGAGGCGGACGGTTGTCCAGCCGTAAAGGTGCAGAACGGACCGCTGCGACAGGTACTGCCTCACACCGTACCAGTCGAGGGCAGACTTGCCGCCGACATGCAGGCCTTCGACGGAGCGCAGCAATAGGACCAGACAGGCATGGAGATCCAGCGTATCGTTGGGGCGACGGTACACCCCGCGCGCCAAGCGGGAGAGCCACCCAGCACGCGCATAGTGGACGGCTAGGTCGGCGGAGATGCCCAATGCCGCCAGGTCTTCCGACGTCAAGGGAGTTCCCGGTGCCCACTGCCGGTAGAGGGAATTTAGCTTAGTTCTTTCAGTCGTAGCCATGCTACGACATTTACCATTATTTTAAGTGGCTGCCAAGTTTTGTTCGGATGCATTGGTCGTAGTTGTGCTACGATAACAGCAAATAATCCAAAGTTTCAGGCTTGCTGGTTCGCAGCGATAGTTGACGATTGATGGGCTGGAATAGCCGCCCGTCAAATCGAGTCCATCTCCAGCGCCGGCAAAAGAGCCCGTTTTATGACGGTATAAATGACGGTAAAGTGTGATGACGAAGCCAAATAAATCGAGTGTTCATGCGGGTTTCCGGCCACTGGAAACAATTGAGTGGGAGTAACGTTCTTGAGCCGTTGGGCGAGGGCCCCCGCGCAACGGGGATCGACCCTGCGAAAAGGGCGTGCCCGCGACGCTCGGTTTTTTGTTTTGCGAAGAGCTTCCAGAGCGGGCGTGCCCTGCGCATTTGACGAAGGGCCCCGCAACGCAGGGATCGACCCGGCGAGGAAGGCTGCCCGCGACGCGCTAACCGTCGCCATTCGACACGCTTTCAGAGCGGACCCTTTCGAGCCCCGCAACCCATGTCAAATGTCGCTGTAATTGGTGGCGGCCCCGCCGGCCTGATGGCGGCCGAGATCCTTTCACAGGGCGGCGTGCAGGTCGACCTCTACGACGCCATGCCATCATTCGGCCGCAAATTCCTGCTGGCCGGCGTGGGCGGCATGAACATCACCCATTCCGAACCATTCGACGCGTTCCAGTCGCGCTACGGCGCGCGTGCGGCTGACATCCAGCCGCTGCTCGGAGTCTTTTCCCCTGCAATGCTACGTGAGTGGATCCACGGATTGGGGGTCGAGACCTTTGTCGGCTCGTCAGGCCGCGTTTTTCCCAAGGACATGAAGGCCGCGCCGCTATTGCGTGCATGGCTGCATCGCTTGCGCGAATCGGGGGTGCGTTTCCATGTGCGCCATCGCTGGCTGGGCTGGGTCAACGATGGTGCACTGCGTTTCGCAAGCCCACAGGGTGAGCTGAACGTATGCGCCAACGCGGTGGTGCTGGCGCTCGGCGGCGGCAGTTGGGCGAAGCTGGGATCGGATGGCGCGTGGGTGCCGCTGCTGGAGCAGCGCGGGGTCGACATTGCCCCCTTGCTGCCGTCGAACTGCGGTTTCGACGTGGCGGGCGGCTGGAGCGAACATTTGCGTAGCCGTTTCGCCGGCCAGCCGCTGAAAACCGTGGCATTGCGCTTTAGCGATGCGGCCGGCCATGTACATCAGCGTACGGGCGAACTGATGCTGTCCGACACCGGCGTCGAAGGCAGCCTGGTCTATGCCCTGTCGGCGCCGCTACGCGACACGATTGCCCTGCAAGGACTAGCCACACTCGAACTCGATCTGACGCCCGACAAGCCGCACGAGCGGGTCATCGCCGAAGTCGCCCACCCACGCGGCGCACGTTCACTGTCCAGTCACCTGCAAAGTCGCGCTGGCATCAAGGGTGTGAAAATGGCGCTGCTGCGCGAAATCCTGTCGGCCGAGCAACTGAACGACCCGGTGAAGCTCGCCCACGCGATAAAATCGCTGCCGCTTACGCTTAGCGTACCACGCCCGCTCGACGAGGCGATCAGCAGTGCGGGCGGCGTGCGCTTTGAGGCGCTCGACGACACGCTGATGCTGCGCAAGCTGCCCGGTGTGTTCTGCGCGGGCGAGATGCTCGACTGGGAAGCGCCCACCGGCGGCTATCTGCTGACCGCCTGTTTGGCCAGCGGCCGCGTGGCGGGGCAGGGCGCTTTGCATTACTTACGTACACACCATGCTGCGACTGACTGAACTCAAACTTGCACTCGATCACCCGCCCGAGGCCTTGCGTGCGGCGATCCTGAAGCGCCTCGAACTGGTTGAGGACGATCTGCTCGGTTTCAGCATCTTCAAGCGCAGCTACGACGCGCGCAAGAAACACGCGCTGTTGCTGGTCTACGCGGTCGATATCGAAGTCAAGAACGAAGCGGGACTGTTGGAGAAATTTCGCAACGACCGTCATGTCGCGCCGACGCCGGATATGTCGTATCACTTCGTGGGCCATGCGCCGGAGAATTTGGCGGAACGCCCGATCGTGGTCGGCTTCGGCCCCTGCGGCATCTTCGCCGCGCTGGTGCTGGCGCAGATGGGTTTCAGGCCTATCGTTCTGGAGCGCGGCAAGGCGGTGCGCGAGCGTACCCAGGATACCTGGGGCTTGTGGCGCAAGCATGTGCTCAACCCGGAATCCAACGTGCAGTTCGGCGAGGGTGGGGCAGGCACGTTCTCCGATGGCAAACTCTACAGCCAGATCAAGGATCCCAAGCATCTCGGGCGCAAGGTGCTGACCGAGTTCGTCAAGGCCGGCGCGCCAGAGGAAATCCTCTACGTATCGAAGCCGCATATCGGCACCTTCCGCCTGGTCGGCATGGTCGAGACCATGCGTCACGAGATCGAGGCGCTGGGAGGCGAAATCCGCTTCCAGCAGCGTGTCACGGACATGCTGATCGAGGATGGCCCCAATGGTAAAAATATCCGTGGCGTGACGCTCGCCAGCGGCGAGACGCTCGCCAGCAGCCACGTCATCCTCGCGCTCGGGCACAGCGCCCGCGATACCTTCGAGATGCTGCATGCGCGGGGCGTGTACATGGAGGCCAAGCCATTTTCCATCGGCTTTCGCATCGAACATCCGCAATCTCTGATCGACAAGGCCAGGCTGGGCCCGAATGCGGGCAATCCGCTGCTTGGCGCGGCGGACTACAAACTGGTCCATCACGCGAAGAACGGCCGTTCGGTATACAGCTTCTGCATGTGTCCGGGGGGAACGGTGGTGGCGGCCACCTCCGAACCGGGCCGCGTGGTGACCAATGGCATGAGCCAGTATTCGCGCAACGAGCGCAACGCCAATGCCGGCATCGTCGTGGGCATCACCCCAACGGATTTCCCAGACCAGGGCCCGCTGGCCGGGATCGAATTGCAGCGCAAGCTGGAAGCGCGCGCGTTCGAACTGGGTGGCCGCAACTACGAAGCGCCGGGCCAACTGGTCGGCGACTTTCTCGCGGGCACGCCGTCCACTCGACTCGGCAGCGTCGAGCCTTCGTACAAACCCGGCGTGCACCTGACCGACCTTGCCACCAGCCTGCCCGATTACGCCATCGAGGCCATCCGCGAGGCGCTGCCGGCGTTCGACCAGCAGATCAAGGGCTTTGCGATGAAGGATGCGGTACTGACCGGCGTCGAGACGCGGACCTCTTCGCCGCTGCGCATCACCCGGGGCGACGATTTTCAGAGCCTCAACGTCAAAGGCCTGTATCCGGCGGGCGAGGGGGCGGGTTATGCCGGCGGCATCCTGTCTGCGGGAGTGGACGGTATCAAGGTCGCCGAGGCAGCGGCGCGCGACATGCTCGGGCTGGAATCGACGGGATCGGGCGCGCAATCGGGACCTAGCTGCGGCTACTGAGCCTGAGTTCGGAGCCGGGTGAACCGGCTCCTTGTCCTTTCCGCGGGCAACCTGAAAACATTGTCGGATGGTGCTTGCTTTTGTTTCCATGTTTCAATTATTATTGAAACATGGAAACAAAAGACGTCGTTACCGCGTTAGCAGCCCTGGCCCAGGATTCACGCCTGGCCATCTTCCGTTCCCTGGTCCAGGCCGGCCCGGCCGGCCTCGCCGCCGGCCGCATCAGCGAGCTCACCGGCATTTCGCCATCCTCGCTGTCGTTCCACCTGAAGGAGTTGTCGCACGCCGGCATGGTGGATTCGCAGCCGTCCGGGCGCTTCGTCATCTACACCGCCAACTTCACAACCATGAACGCGCTGCTCGGCTTTCTTACCGAGAACTGCTGCGGCGGCAATCCCTGCTCGCCGGTCTGCATGCCAGCCTGCGAACCAGAACAATCCCGTACCACCGAAAAGGAGCCAACATGAAACGCCTCCATGTACACGTCGCGGTCGACGATCTGGCCGCCAGCATCAAGTTCTACTCCGCACTGTTCGCCGCCGAGCCCAGTGTCGCCAAGGACGATTACGCCAAGTGGATGCTCGACGATCCGCGGGTGAATTTCGCCATTTCGGCACGCGGTGCCACACCCGGACTCAATCATCTGGGCGTGCAGGTCGAGTCTGCCGACGAACTGGCTGAGATGAGCGAACGCCTGCAGAAGCTGGACACCGATGTGGTGGCGGAAATGGGGACCGCCTGCTGCTACGCCAAATCGGACAAATACTGGGCGACCGATCCGCAAGGCATCGCCTGGGAAACCTATCACACGCTTGACAGCATCCCGGTGTTCGGGGGGCAGGAGGCAAGCGGCTGCTGCGTGCCCGAACCCGCCGTGGCCCAAGTGTCCAGCTGCATCCCGGTCAAGGCCAAACCCGCCTCGGGCTGTTGCTCCTGAATTGCGTTTCGTAGATATTTAAGGATCCATTGTGGCTGAAAAAAACTACACCGTGCTGGTGCTGTGCACCGGCAACTCCTGCCGCTCGCAAATGGCCGAGGTGCTGCTGAATCATGATCTGGCTGACCAGGTGCATGCACTATCCGCCGGCACCCGGCCGCAACCCAAAGTGGCCGACGGCGCGATCGAGGCGCTGAAGCTGGCCGGGCTGCCGACCGACGGTCTGCACCCCAAGGACATCGACGCGGTGATGAACGAGGCCATCGATCTGGTAGTGACCGTGTGCGACAACGCCAAGGAGGCCTGTCCCATCTTCCCGCGTCCGATTCCCAGCATCCATCTGCCTTTCCATGATCCGCACGGCGAACCGCTGGACAGCTTTATTGCGGTGCGCGACGACATCCGCACGCGGCTGGTGGGCGCGGTGCGCGAAAAGCTCGGGCTGCAGGCCGCTGCCTGAACCAGGGAAGACGTGCATGGCTGATCTTGACTTCAATGTGCTGTTCCTCTGCACCGGCAACTCGGCGCGCTCGATTCTGGCCGAGTCGCTGCTCAATCAACTGGGCCAGGGACGTTTCCGGGCGTTCAGTGCGGGAAGCCATCCTGGCGGACGGGTCAATCCGTTTGCGCTGGAACTGCTGGAAAAGAATCATTTCCCCACCGGCAACCTGCGCAGCAAATCGTGGGACGAATTCGCGCAGCCCGATGCACCGCAACTCGATTTCGTCATCACGGTGTGCGACAACGCCGCAGGCGAGGTCTGTCCGGTATGGCCAGGCCAACCGATGACCGCGCATTGGGGCATTCCGGACCCGGCCGCAGTCGAGGGCAGCGACGATGCCAAACGCCGTGCCTTTGTCGATGCAATGAACCAGTTGCAGCGTCGCATTTCCACGTTTGTCAGCCTGCCGTTCCATACGCTGGACGGGTTGAAACTGCAGCAGGCGGTGCGCGAGATCGGGAAGACAGCATGAACGCGGCGAACCGGATGAGGTACGTGCCATGAGCGCGCAATGTGAAGTCACGGCCAAGCGCGCCGCTGGTGCGCCGATGAGCGTGTTCGAGCGTGGGCTCACCCTGTGGGTGGCATTGTGTATCGTTGCCGGCGTGCTGCTCGGCCAGCTGCTGCCGGCGCCGTTCCAGGCGCTGGGGCGTATGGAAGTGGCGCAGGTGAACATTCCGGTCGGCCTGCTGATCTGGGTGATGATCATCCCCATGCTGATGAAGATCGACTTCGGTGCCCTGCATCAGGTGAAGTCGCACTGGAGGGGTATCGGTGTCACGCTGTTCGTCAACTGGGCGGTGAAGCCGTTCTCGATGGCGCTGCTGGCGTGGCTGTTCATCCGCCATCTCTTTGCGCCCTACCTGCCGGCCGAGCAGCTCGACAGCTATGTCGCCGGCCTCATTCTGCTGGCTGCCGCACCGTGTACCGCGATGGTGTTCGTGTGGAGCCGGCTGACCGGCGGCGACCCGTATTTCACCTTGTCGCAGGTGGCGCTCAACGACACCATCATGATCGTCGCCTTCGCGCCCATCGTCGGCCTGCTGCTCGGCTTGTCGGCAATCGTGGTGCCGTGGGACACATTGCTTACTTCGGTGGTGCTGTATATCGTCATTCCGGTGGTGCTGGCGCAGCTGTGGCGAAAAATCCTGTTGCAGCGAGGACAGACAGCATTCGAGGCGACGATGACGCAGCTAGGCCATGCCTCCATCCTGGCGCTGCTGGCGACGCTGGTGCTGTTGTTCGCCTTCCAGGGCGAGGCGATCATCCGACAGCCGCTGATCATCGCACTGCTGGCCGTGCCTATCCTGATCCAGGTGTTCTTCAACTCGGCGCTGGCCTACTGGCTCAATCGCAAGGTGGGCGAGAAGCACAGCGTTGCCTGCCCGTCGGCGCTGATCGGTGCGTCCAACTTCTTTGAGTTGGCGGTGGCGGCGGCAATCGCGCTGTTCGGTTTCCAGTCGGGCGCGGCGCTTGCAACAGTCGTCGGCGTGCTGATCGAGGTGCCGGTGATGCTGCTGGTGGTGAAAATCGTCAACCAGAGCAAAGGATGGTATGAAAGCGGCTTGCCTGCGCGACGGATTCAATAACATTCAATGGGATGCCATGCCTAAATTCCTGCTTGCACCGCTTGTTCTCTCCGGACTTCTCGTCGTATCCCATGCCCTTGCCGAAGGCGACAGCCGTATCGCGGTCGAGATGCCGGCGATGATGCAGGATCACATGCGCGCGAACATGCGCGACCATCTGCTCTCCATCAATGAAATCCTGGGTTTGCTGGCTGTCGGGAAATACGATGCTGCCGCCGATATTGCCGAGAAGCGCATTGGCATGAGTTCGCTCGAAGCACACGGGGCGAGCCATATGGCCGGCTTCATGCCAAAGGGTATGCAGGACACGGGTACGGCCATGCATCAGGCCGCCAGCCGCTTTGCCGTGACAGCCCAGGAGGCCGGCGTGACCCGCGATCTGCCTCGTGCCCTGGACGCGTTGAATCAGGTCACCATGCAATGCGTGGCCTGCCATGCCGGCTATCGCCTGAAATAGGAATTGGTTGGATATGCGTGCGCTGTTCACACCACTTCTCATCGTTCTCACCCTGATGACCTCTGCCGCCCAGGCTTTTCAGCTCAAGGCCGAACGTGTCGTCGACAATGTCTACGCCCTGATCGGCCCGCTGGGTCAGCGCGGCGCCGACAACGATGGGCTCAATGCCAATTTCGGTTTCGTCGTCACGCCCGAGGGCGTCATCCTGATCGACACCGGGGCCAGCCGCCTGGGCGCCGAAAGGATCGCGGCCACCATCGGCGAGGTGACGGACAAGCCGGTGCGCTGGGTCATCAATACCGGCAGCCAGGATCACCGTTGGCTGGGCAACGCGTTTTTCGCCGAAAAGGGTGCCAGGGTTATCGCGCTCACCCGAACCGCCGCCACCCAGGCCGAATTCGCGACGCAACACATGGCGTCGATGAAACGCTTTCTCGGCACGCGCATACAGGGTACGAGGCCGCTGCCTGCACCCAACACCCTTGCGGGCAATTCGGCTACGCTGGAACTGGGAGGCGAAACGCTGGTGCTGGCCTACACCGACGCGCATTTTCCAGGCGACGCCTGGGTCTGGCTTCCCAAGCGGCGCGTGATGTTCAGTGGCGACCTGGTCTTTGTGGACCGTCTGCTGGGCGTGCTGCCCTGGTCGAGCGTGAGGAACGGTCAGCGGGCCTTTCGCGAACTGGTTGCCCTGCAACCGGTGCACATCGTTCCCGGCCACGGCCGGGTCTGCGATCTGGCGCAGGCGCAGCGCGAGACCGGCGACTACTATGACTTCCTGGCTGACAAGGTGGGGGCCGCCGCACGCGAAATGGAACCGATGGAAGCGACCCTGGACCATTATGCCGACCTGCCTGCGTTCAGTCGCCTGGAGAACTACGGCGATCTGCACCGGGCCAACATGAATCGCGCATTCACCGAATTCGAGTCGCAGTAACTCGGGATAGACGGCCGACCGCCGCATGACGGCCGAGCAACCGCTGGCGACCGGCGCCCCATTTCTTAAAGCCTTCTGACTTTTATCCGTAATTACACGTAGCGGTTTAATAGCATCTTGCGCCGTGTTTGCAGAACATGCGGTTGTCCGATGGTTCTGCGGATGCTTGCATGCTGCATCCCTCGGCACGGCATGGCCAGCTTCAACCCTACAAAGATAATGGCGCATTCAACTTTCGGAGTGGTCGGCAAGGAAAAACGGCGTTTTGCGCGGCAACCTACGTTGCAGACCGCGCACGTCCGGTTCGGCGAAGGTCCGGCCATCCCTTCCGAGATTCGGGACTACTGCCAGAACGGCCTGTACGTGGCTTTTCTCGAGGAAGGAGCACAGGACGCTGCACTACCTTCGCTGGTTGGGACATCGGTGCGGGTGGAATTCTCGGTTGCCGGCTCGGCAACTTACGGATGCAATGGCCGTGTCGCTCGCGTCTCCCCCGGCGGGATCGGGGTGTTCGTTGCGGCCATGCAGGAAGATGCGCTGCATGCCCTGCGCAGGGCGAACGCGCGCCTGGTCCAAACCCGCCCCACCCAAGGCAGCGCCAAGCTGAACCCACAACAGACACAGGCACTGCAACAGGAATGCACCAATCTCTTCCGCAGCTTCCTCAATGCCGTGATGCAGGACTTTTTCCAGTGGGCGGTGGAGCGTCTGGGCCAGGCGGGACAAGACGAATCCAGTTTCCTGGAACGCTCGCGCTACGACTACGGTGCTCAGGAATTGATGCAGCGCCGCAGCCGGATCGAGGACGACTTCTACAACGCCATTCGTGATCGCATACAGGATATCGGACCCGTTCAGGAAGCGTCCTGCGGGGCGTCCGCAGACAATCAGCTTGCTTTGGTCGAGGAAGCGGAATTCGAGGACTGGTTGAATCTGTCGTCCGTCATTCGGCAGGTCGAGGCGGACGTTGCCCTCCCACTGGCCACGTTTGAGCAGCGCTACAGCCTGTTGGCCGGCATTCCGATCGACCGGAAGAACAATCCTTTCGGTCCGGAGATGATTGGCCGTACCTTCCAGATCGCCATTCAGGGATTGGACTTCTCCAATCCCATGCGAACGGTTCTTTACAAAGCGCTTGGGCAGGCCATATCGGGCCATGCCGCGGCGCTTTACCAGCAGCTCAACCAGACCCTGATTGCCCTGCAGCCTGCTGAAACGGTCAAGCCTGCACACGCATCCGGTTCCGCGGCATCCATGTCCAAACCGGCGGCAGCCGCAACACGCGGTGACGGCAGCGCCCGGCCCAAGCCGGATCTGGCCGAGATCGCCGATACGCTGAATGCGCTGTACAAGCAGGACCAGACCGGCAATGCCCAGACGCCAGAGAGCGCCGAGTACAGCCTGGACCGTATTCTGGCCGGTCTCGAGCAGACCCAGCGGCGCACCTCGCAAGCGGCGGTGAGCCCCCTGCCGGCACAGGCTCCATATCCGGGTGGCGCCGCCATGTCGCAGGCTGTGCGCCCCGAGGTACTGCAGGTGGTGAACCGTCTGCAGCAGGCAGCCCGGCAACTGGCCGGCCGTGTGGAACCGTCGCCGCAGTCTGACGGGACGCAGCACAATGGCGAGGCCGCGCTGCCGGAGGCCCGTTTGCGTGATCTGCTGCTTGCCCTGGACGGCCTGCCGATGGCAGGCCAGCCGGCAGCCGGCATGCCATCTTTGGCCGATCAGCTCGCCGCGCGTATCGCCTCTGCCGGGGGAAATGGCAGCCGGCTGGCATCGACCCACCGGCAGATACTGGATACCACGGCCGATCTGTTCGCGCGGGCGCGGGCGGATGTCGTCCCCCGTTCGGATATCGAGTCGCTGGTGAAGCGGCTCGAACGTCCGCTGCTGAAGCTGGCCTTGCAGGATACCCATTTCCCCAATTTGCCCGATCACCCGGCCCGCCAGGTACTCGATCTCATCGAGCAGTACGCGGTGGCGGCAGACGACAAGGGCAGATTCTTCGATGCCAAGCTGCAGCGGTTCCTCTATTTGCTGGTAGACCGCGTATGCAGCCAGGCTGACAACGACCCCGGCATTTTCGGGATGGTTCGCGACAGTCTCGAGAAAGTGCTGTTGCCGATCCTGCAGATTCGCAGGACACGAGTGGCGCGTCTGCAGGAGGCCTGCGAGGGCAAGGAGCGTATTCGCTCGGCACGTACCCGCGTCAACGCGGCGCTCGAGCAGCGCCTGGCCGGACGAGAAGTGCCCGGTATGCTGCTGCGCCTGCTGGATGCCGGCTGGCGCCAGTATCTGGTGTTGCTGGAGATGCGCCAGGGCGCGCAGGGCGATGCATGGAATGCGGCGCTGGCCGTACTCGACCAGTTGTTCGAGTGGTTCGGCCCCACGCCTGCGGATGCACCGCGCAGCACCGAGTCGGCGCAGGTGTTGCTGGCTGAAATCGAGCGCGCCCTGGCAACGGTCAATGTGGATGCCAAACTGCTTGCCGCGTTCATGAACGAACTGGATGCCAGCCTGACCGACGGCGCAACGCAATCTGCTCCGGGGTGGGCAATGGTTCGGGTGCCCCCGGGCCGGCTGGCCTCGTCGGGCGAACGGGGTATCGTGCCAGCGCATCGCCAACTGGCGGATCGCCTGCGGGTGGGGGACTGGTGGGATTTCAGCGTGGACGGCAACCGGATACCGATGCAGCTCATCTGGATCAGCCAGCCGCCCGCGAACTGCACCTTTGCCAACCGATCCGCTACCAGCAAGACCGATTTCACCCTATCCGAACTGTTCCGGCAGATGCAGCGTGGTACGGCCAAGCCGGGCAAGGATCTGGACCTGCCGCTGATCGAGCGTTCGGAGCAGTCCCTGTTCGACGACACCTATCAGAGCGTGATGCAACAGGCCATGCACGATCCGGTGACCGGACTGTTCAACCGCAAAGGCTTCCTGCAGCACCTGAACCGGATGGCGATGCCGGACCAGCCGGACAGGACGCATGCCGTCGGCATCATCGAGTTCGACCAGTTCCGCATGATCGTCAACACCTGCGGCGAGGACGTCGCGGAAAAACTGACCCGCAACCTGGCCCGCGAAGTCGGGGCGCATATCGGTCCCGATGCCGTACTGGCCTCGTTTCGCGACGACACCTTCGCGCTCATGCTGCCCAACTGCAAGCGGGTTGAAGGCTGCAGTGCCATCGACAGCCTGCTCGACCGGGTGAAGGACTACTCGTTCCAGCATGGACAGCACAGTTACAGCATCGGCTTCAATGTCGGCATCACCGAGTTTGCCCCGGACCGGTTCAGCGCGGCCGAAGCGATTCGGCGCGCCGATTCGGCCTGCATCACGGCAAAATCGCAAGGCCGCAACCGGATGCAGATCTATGACCAGGCCAGCCCCCAGTTGCAGTCGCAGGAATCCTTGATGGATTGGGCGGGTCGGATCGACTCCTTCCTCAAAGGCAGCGGGCTGCACCTGCGCTGCCAGCAAGTGATGCCGCTCGTCGGGGGTAACACCCGGCTGCCCTATTACGAGGTGCTGCTGGGGATCGAAGGCGAGGGCGGGGTGGAAATCCTGCCGGGGCATTTCATCCCGGCCGTGGAGCGGCTGCAGCGCGCGCACGAGGTGGATATCTGGGTGATGCGGAACGTGTTCGAATGGATCGCCGCCAACCGGTCGGAGTTTGCCTCCGTAGGGGGGTTCGCCATCAACCTGTCCGCCACGTCGCTCAGCAATCCCGAGGTAATGCGCTACTTGCAGGAGATGCTGCCGGTCAGCGATTTCCCCACCGAGAAGATCATCTTCGAAATCACGGAAAGTGCCGCCATCGAAAGCTACGGGGCCGCGCAGGACTTCATCCGGGAAATACGCCGCTACGGCTGCAAGTTCTCGCTGGACGATTTCGGCAGCGGATTCACATCCTATGCCCACCTGAAGAATCTGCGTACCGATACCCTCAAGATCGACGGCAGCTTCGTCAAGGACATGATGCAGAATTCCAGCGACTTCGCCATGGTCAAGTCGATGAACGACATCGGCCATTCATTGGGGTTGCTCACGGTGGCCGAATATGTGGAGTCCGAGACGACGCTGGAGGCGCTGCGCGAAATCGGTGTCGACTATGTCCAAGGCTACGCTATCCACAGGCCGTGTCGCATCGATGACATCCTGTCGATGGCGGCCTAGACGGGGAGGCGCGGCCAGAAAAAACGCCGCTCGTTGAGCGGCGTTTTTTTTACAACTGGTGCCGGCGATCGGAATCGAACTGACGACCTTCGCATTACGAATGCGCTGCTCTACCAACTGAGCTACGCCGGCGAAAAACAGCGCGCATTATAGCGGAATCGGTCAGGCTTGTGCGGCCCGTAGCCCCGCTTTCAGACGATCGAGCACCTTGCCGCGCCCGATCAGTTCCAGGGTGGCATCGATCGCCGGGGTCTGCGGTTCGCCGGTCACCAGCACACGTACCGGCATCGCCAGTTTGGGCATCTTGAGGCCATGCACAGCGAGGGTTTCCTTGAGCGCGGCGCTGAGCGCGCTGCGTTCCCAGTCCAGAGATTCCAGACGGGTAACCAGGTCGGTCAGTGCCGGCAGAATTTCCGGGGTGACGTGCTGCGCCAGGAGTTCGGGCGTCGGATGCAGGGTCCGGTAGAACAGCGTGGCGGCATCGGCCAGTTCCACCATCGTTGCGGCACGTTCCTTCACCAGGGCGCACACGGCCGCGAGGTCGGGACCGTCGTCCAGTGTGGCGCCATTGCGGGTCAGGAAGGGACGCACGAGATCCGCCAGCCGTGCGTCGTCGGCCGCCTTGATGTATTGCTGGTTCAGCCAGCGCAGCTTCTCGGTGTTGAACTGCGCGGCCGACGGTGTGATGTGGTCGAGGTCGAACCACTGCACGAACTGTTCGCGGCTGAACAGTTCGGCGTCGCCATGCGACCAGCCGAGCCGTGCCAGGTAGTTGATCACGGCTTCGGGCAGGTAGCCTTCGTCGGCATACTGCATCACCGACACCGCGCCGTGGCGCTTCGACAGTTTGGTGCCGTCGTCGCCGAGGATCATCGACAGGTGGGCGTACTGCGGGACCGTCGCGCCGAGCGCCTTGAGGATGTTGATCTGGCGCGGCGTATTGTTGACGTGGTCGTCGCCGCGGATGACGTGGCTGATCTGCATGTCCCAGTCGTCGACCACCACGCAGAAGTTGTAAGTGGGCGTGCCGTCGCCGCGCGCGATGATGAGATCGTCGAGTTCGGCATTGGCGAATTCGATCGTGCCCTTCACCATATCCTTCCACGCCACCGTGCCGTCGGTGGGATTGCGGAAGCGGATCACCGGCTGGATGCCCGACGGCGGCACCGGCAGCGTCTTGCCCGGCTCGGGGCGCCAGCGGCCGTCATAGCGCGGCTTTTCGCCACGTGTACGTTGCGCCTCGCGCATTTCGTCGAGTTCTTCGGGGCTGCAATAACAGTAATAGGCCTGGCCATCTGCCAGCATCTGCTCGATCACTTCCTTATAGCGGTACAGCCGCTTGGTCTGGTAGAACGGACCCTCGTCGTGATTCAGGTCGAGCCAGGCCATGCCATCGAGAATCGCCTGTACCGCCTCGGGTGTGGAACGCGCGATATCGGTGTCCTCGATACGCAGGATGAACTGGCCGCCGTGATGACGCGCAAAGGCCCACGAGAACAGCGCGGTGCGCGCGCCGCCGATATGGAGATAGCCGGTTGGGGAAGGGGCGAAGCGGGTGCGGATCATGGCGAGACCGAGGGAAAAAGCCGCTATTTTACCCGGCCGCGTTTCATCCGGCCGGTCGCGCTGAAATTGACCTGGCCTGTCAGGATGTGGTTTAATTCGCGCCGCTTCGGGCAGTTAGCTCAGCGGTAGAGCACTGCCTTCACACGGCAGGGGTCACAAGTTCGAACCTTGTACTGCCCACCATCCCGAACGATGCAGAAAAGACTTACGTTATCCGTAAGTCTTTTTTTTTTGCGCCTATCCGTCCCGGCCGGAATTCAGTTCAGCTTTTCAGGAACCGGCGGGCCAGCCAGTGATCCAGGCTCAGCTTGCCCGCGCCATTCAGCAGCAGCGGTACGAACATGGCCAGGTAGATCAGCGCCAGTTTGTAGCCGTTGTCGCAGACGTTGTAACCGTTGCCCGCGTGAACGCTTGTCCAGGCAACGAAAGTGAGGATGATGAGCGAGACGCTGAAAAAACGGGTAGCCAGGCCGATCACCAGCGCGATGGCACCGGCCAGTTCGAACCAGGTCGACAGGAACCAGGAGATGTCCACCGGGACCCAGTTGAACGGGAAAGGGAAGTCGCCCTGAATATCGGCAAACCAGTTGTCGCCTCTGAATTTCTCGACGCCCGATTCCCAGAATTCCCAGGCGAGCAGCAGGCGTACGCTCAGCAGCCCGATATAGCTGCCCGCCTGATCGAGCAGGGCTCCCAGCCCTGCATAAAGATTGATGATCGCATTCATGGCAAAGCCTTTGTCGTGGATGAAGGAAAGTGCCTCCACCTGTCGGCACGGACAATCACGTTGCCTTGTGGGCCGACGGGCATGGTCTGCAGCTTGGTCGTCCGCAATGCGCATTTCCTGACAATTATTTTGCCGACGCGCTTCCTGTCGCGGACAGGGAGGAGGGGTGCAATAAACATTGCTGTGTCGCCGCTTAGCCGGTATAGTGCGCGCACCCGCACCCAGCCAATCGGTGCGCGGTTCTTCTACCTCGATCTCACGATCCCCGTTCGTCTGCCTCGATTGGTGTTGCCATCGTTCTCATACAACCCGCGCAACAGGCCGTCGCAGGAAAAAAATTACATGACTACTGAAACATCCGTTGCCAGCCCGGCTTTTTCCGGGCTCGGCCTGGCCGAACCCATTTTGCGTGCCATTGCCGATGCCGGCTATACCACGCCCACCCCGATCCAGGCACAGGCGATACCGCAGGTGCTGGCAGGCGGCGATCTGCTCGCCGCCGCGCAGACTGGTACCGGCAAGACCGCCGGTTTCACCCTGCCGATCCTGCATCATCTGTCGACGCGTGCCGCGCAGGCACCCAGGCCGGGCCGGCCGCGCTGCCTGATCCTGGTGCCGACACGCGAGCTCGCCGCACAGGTCGAGGAATCGGTCAAGACCTACGGCAAATATCTGTCGCTTACCTCGATGGTGATGTTCGGCGGCGTCAACATCAATCCGCAGTTCAAGGCGCTGAAGTCGCGCGTCGACATTCTGGTGGCAACGCCAGGCCGCCTGCTCGACCACCTGGGACAGAAGACGGTGGATTTGTCCGGCGTCGAAATCCTGGTACTCGACGAGGCCGACCGCATGCTCGACATGGGCTTTATCCGTGACATCAAGAAAGTGCTTGCCGTACTGCCGAAGCAGCGCCAGAACCTGCTGTTCTCGGCGACCTTCTCCGACGAGATCCGGACGCTGGCCAACGGGCTGCTGCACAACCCCAAGAGCATCGAAGTCGCGCGACGCAACACCACCGTGGAAATCATCGAGCAGACGATGCACCGGGTGCCGCAGGCGCACAAGCGTGACTTGCTGGCGCATCTGATCAAGCGCCACGACTGGCAGCAGGTGCTGGTGTTCACCCGGACCAAGCATGGCGCCAACAAACTGGCCGAGAAACTGATCAAAGACGGCATCACTGCCGCTGCGATCCACGGAAACAAGAGCCAGTCGGCGCGTACCAAGGCGCTGGCAAGCTTCAAGGACGGCAGCGTACGCGTGCTGGTAGCCACCGACATCGCCGCACGCGGCATCGACATCGATCAACTGCCGCAAGTGGTGAATTTCGAGCTACCCAACGTGCCGGAAGACTATGTGCACCGCATTGGTCGTACGGGCCGCGCCGGTACCACCGGCTCGGCATTGTCGCTGGTGGACGACGAGGAGATCGGCTACCTGCGCGATATTGAAAAGCTGATCAAGCGTTCGATCGTGCGTGTCGAAGTCGAAGGCTTCACCCCACCGCCCAAATCCGAATTGATGTCCGATGAACGTCCCCCGCGTCCGCCGCAGGGGCGCGGCGGCCAGCGCCAGGGCCAAAACGCCAGGCAGGCGCAACCCGGTAATCGCAGTGCGCCGGGCCGTGCATCGCAGGGCGCGCCTGCGGCGGGCAGCGCAAAACCCGCCGCCCGGCCTGCTCCCAACCGGGCCGCACCGAATAATCAGTCGCAGCCGCGCAAACCGCGTCCGCAGGCAGCCCTGTTCTCGGCCAAACCCGGTTCGCGCGGGCATTGATCGGACTTGAGCGGCTTTGGCCGGGCCGGGACAATCGTCGCCATGGATACGCTCGCCAGCTACGACGAACTGCCCTACGACAGCCTGCCCCTGCCTGAAACCCAGCCGGATTTCCTGGCTGCGGTTGCGACGTTGCATGGCTTCGATGCACCCGACCCGACGCAGGCGCGCATCCTCGAACTCGGATGCGCGTCCGGCGGCAACCTGATTCCCCTGGCGTGGCGTTGGCCTGGGTCCGAATGCGTGGGCGTGGAATTGTCGCGCGTGCAGGCGGAGGCGGGGGCCGATTTCATTCGTCATCTGGGACTGTCCAATATCCGCATCGTGCATGGCGACCTTGCCGCGCTGCCTGCCGACCTTGGCGAATTCGATTACATCATCGCGCATGGCGTGTTTTCCTGGGTGCCGCCGGCGATTCAGCGCGCATTGCTCGACGTGTGTCGACGTCATCTGGCATCGCACGGCGTGGCCTATGTCAGTTTCAATGTCACGGCGGGCTGGGCGCCGCTATTGCCCCTGCGCACGGCGTTGCTCGAACGTACAGCGGTTGACCTGCCCGCACCTGCGCGTTTTGCCGAAGCCCGGCGCGTATTGGCCGAACTCGAGGCTGAATGGACTGATCCGGTTCTGCTGAAGGAAATCGCCTACCTGAAATCAGCCGCGCCATCGTATCTGTTCCATGAATATCTCACCGAATTCAACATGCCGACGCGGTTTGCCGACTTCGCCGCGCAACTCGACGATCACGGCCTGCGCTACGTCGGCGAGGTCGGGCCGCGCCATGCGGTAGTCGAGCTCGAGGATGCCTGGGGCCTGATTCCCGAAAGTATGGCCGGCCGCTGGCTGGATGCCGAGGCGGCGCTCGACGAGGCCCATGCCATTCGCTTCCGCCGCGCATTGATTGCGCGTGCCGACGCGCCGTGCGCCCGACCGCCGCAGGCCGAAGCCCTGACCAGGCTAACGTTCCACGCGGATCTGCGCAGCGACGACGAAATCGATCTCGATACGGCGAACGAACAGGTTTTCGTCAATCCGGCCGGCTGCGCGTTCCCAGTCGCCCAACCAGCAATGAAGGCGGCGGCAATGATCCTGTCGGCCGCCTATCCTGTCGCACTGGCCTATCCGGAACTACTGGCGTCCACCAAACATGCGCTGGCCGACTATGATGCCGTCGGGGATGTCGACGAGGCGGTTTTCCGGAATGCCTTGTTCCAGTTGGTGATGGCGCATGGCGTGATGCCCAGCATGGATACGATGCCGTACGTGACCGAGCCAGCCGATCGGCCCGGCGTGCATTTCCTGGCGCGATTGCAGGCGACGTCGCCCGGCTGGACCGTGAGCGGTGCACATCATGTGGCATTGGAGCTCGATGAACCCGGACGCATTCTGTTGGGCCTGCTGGATGGCAGCCGCACGCTGGACGAACTCGCGGTCATTCTCCGCAACGTGTTGACCGATGCGGGATACGAACGGACGCCGGAAACCGTCCAGGCGATGACACACCGGTTGGTGTGGCTGTTTACGCGTCAGGGTTTGCTGATGGAAGCTCCCGGGTCGTCCGCCGGGCTGCAATAATTCAACGAGGAGCCTGCCAGCAATTGTTGCCGACCTGGACGGTCATGGAGAGTTGTTCGCTGTTGGCGTACAGCACGTATTTGAGTCCCAGATAATCCGAACCTCTGCGCCAGAACATCGCCAGCAGGTTCTTCTCGCCGCTGGCGACGACGCTGGTGTAGGGAATGACCTTGAGCGGGTTGCCATAGAGGTTGGAATAGTTCGACGCGATGGTGACAAAGTGGCGGAAATCCGGCTCGATTTCCTGGTCGAATGCCACCAGCTTGTCGTTGCAGAAGGTGAACAGGAAGCGGCGGCCGGTCGGGTTGCCAGGCAGATCGTAGGCAAACAGGCCATCGTTGCCGACCGGCATGGTCTGATCGAAATTCCAGGTCTTGAGTGCCTGTTGGACTTCGCTGCGGCTCATGCCGTTCCTGAATTCGCCGATCTCCCAGGCCTGGGCGGGCAGGCCGAACAGCAATCCGGCGAGCAGGCAGAAGGCTTTCGCGCTAATTGTCATGGCGTGCGAGTAGGAAACGGGATGGGCTGTAGCATACCGCAGCACGGACGCGTTACTTGCCGCTGACGGCACCAAAGACCTTCTTCAACAAGTCGCTGCCGGCCTGCAACGGGTTGGCACGGATGGCGGCCTCCTTTTCCCCGATCAGGGTATAGAGCCGGTCGAGCGCCTGCTGGGTGACGTACTGTTCGACATTGGCCTGCTTCTTGTCGAGTAGATTGAATTGTGCCGCCATGCCGGCATACTGGTTGTACTGCTGGGCCAGGCCGACTTTGTCGGTGTTCGCCTTGACGATGGGCTCGAAGCGTTCGGCGAGCTTGGCCTCCGTTTTTCTGCGGAAGAAATCAGTGGCCGAGGTTTGGCCGCCCGTGAGGATGCCCCTGGCATCTTCCAATGTCATCTCCTTCACCGCGCCGACCAGCAGGGTCTTGGCCTCCGGTACGGCGGCTTCCGCTGCACGGTTCATCGACAGAACCAGTTCGTCCGCCTGCTTGCCCATGCCGAACATACGCATGGCTTTTTCGGCCTTCTGCAGACTGGGCGGCAGCGGGATTTTCAGCGCGGCGTTGCCGAAGAAGCCGTCTTTCTGGCCGAGCTGGGCGACGGCGGCATCGGCACCACGGGTCAGCGCTTCTTTCAACCCGGCGTTGATGTCGGCATTGGAGAGCGCATCGACGCCGCTGGCGGTTGGCTGGCCGGCAGGTTGGCCGACGACGCCTTTCAGCATCCCGTTCCAGTCGAAGGCATGGGCTGGCAAGGCCAGGGTCAGGCCGGCGGCCAGGATTATCCAGTGCTTCATGATGCGCCCCCTTTGTCGGATCGGGTTACAGGACTTCCGCAGCATAGTCGGCCAGGCGCGAACGCTCGCCTCGTTGCAGGGTGACATGGCCGTTGTGAGGCCAGCCCTTGAAATGGTCCACCACGTAGGTGAGGCCGGAACTGCCTTCGGTGAGGTAGGGCGTGTCGATCTGGGAAATGTTGCCCAGGCACACCACCTTGGTGCCCGGGCCGGCACGGGTGATCAGCGTCTTCATCTGCTTGGGCGTGAGGTTCTGCGCTTCGTCGATGATGAGAAATTTGTTGAGGAAGGTGCGGCCGCGCATGAAGTTGAGCGACTTGACCTTGATGCGCGAACGGATCAGGTCCTGCGTGGCTGCCCGTCCCCATTCGCCGGCATCGTCGTCGCTCTTGTTCAGTACGTCGAGGTTGTCCTCCAATGCGCCCATCCACGGCGTCATTTTTTCTTCCTCGGTTCCGGGCAGGAAACCGATGTCCTCGCCGACCGGAACGGTTACGCGGGTCATGATGATTTCGGTGTAGATCTTCTTGTCGAGCACCTGGGCCAGGCCGGCGGCCAGCGTGAGCAAGGTCTTCCCGGTGCCGGCCTGACCGAGCAGGGTGACGAAGTCGATCTCGGGATCCATCAGTACGTTGAGTGCAAAGTTCTGCTCGCGGTTGCGCGAGGTGATACCCCAGACGTTGTTCTTTTGGTGGCTGAAGTCGCGCACCGTGACCATCTCGGCCTGCTTGCCTTCGACCTTCAGCACCTTCGCGTAGAGCGGGTTGGGTCCTTCCTGGAAGACGAATTCGTTCGGTAGCAGGCTGGTGACCAGCGGCCCTTTGATGCGGTAGTAGGTCTGGCCGTTGGATTGCCACGATTCCATGCCCTTGCCGTGCGTGTCCCAGAAATCGGCGGGCAGTTCGCGCAAACCGGCGTACAGCAGATCGGTGTCTTCCAGTACCTTGTCGTTGAAGTAATCCTCGGCAGGAAGCCCCAGCGCACGCGCCTTGATGCGCATGTTGATGTCTTTCGACACCAGGATGACCTGGCGTTTGGGGTAATGGCGCGACAGGAACAGCACGACACCGAGGATCTGGTTGTCGACCTTGCTGGTCGGCAGGCTCAGCGGGATGTCGCCGGTGATCGCCTGGGTCTGCAGGAACAGCCGGCCAGTGGCGGTATTATGGCTATGCGGTGCGAGTGGCACGCCTTCCTCGATGCTGTCGAGCTTGCTGACGATCTCGTCGAGAAAGCGGCTGGCCTGGCGGGCGTTGCGCGATACCTCGTTCATGCCTTTTTTGTGCTGGTCGAGTTCCTCCAGCGTGGCGATCGGCACATAGACGTCGTGCTCTTCGAAGCGATACAGGCTGGTGGGGTCGTGCATCAGCACGTTGGTATCCAATACGAACAGCTTGGTCAGAGTCGCGGCTTTTCTCGGCATGTCGGTTTCGTTGATTAAAAGGAGGACAGGAATGCATTCATCCTACCTCAAGCCGGAGCCTGCTTGTCCAGTCAAAAATTAAACGCATGTCTACGCCAGCCCACGCGAATCGGGTAGCGTAATTCTCAGTAGAATATTCGGCTCTCCAGCTCGGAACCACGAGAGGAACATGATGCGGGAACCCATCAGCGCAACGACGCCCATCCGATTCGGATGGGCGTCCGGCCACCCTGCCATCGTGTTTCTGCTTGCCTGGCTGTGGTCGCAGCCGCTTTGCGCCGAGGTCACTGCGCACATTCTGTTGCAGGATTCGCCCCTTGCGGGGTTCCAGTACCATGCGGGCAGGGCGCAGTGGTCGCAGATGCGGGTGGGCGATGCGCTTGTCCTGGTGCGCGAACCGGACAACTCCCACGATGCCAGGGCGGTACGGGTGGAATGGAAGGGCCACATGATCGGCTATGTGCCACGCCGCGAAAATGCAGATGTGGCGCGCCTGCTCGACCGTGGGCAGAAGCTTGTCGCACGCATTGTCCGCCTGTCCGATGTGCGCGATCCATGGTCGCGGGTGCGCTTCGAGATACTGATCCCCGTGCAACCAGGCGAGCAAAGGGCACCGTGAAACATCCGATTGTCTGCAGCAACCGGTAAAATCGCACGGATGAAATTGCTTGTTCTCGATACCTCCACCGAATGGTGTTCGGCTGCGCTGTGGCTGGACGGCCGCATCCAAGCGCGCCGGGTACTGGCCGAACAGCGGCACAGCAGCCTGTTGTTGCCGATGGTGGACGACCTCCTGCGCGAGTCGGCGGTGACCCTGCGTCAGCTTGACGGCATTGCCTACGGCGCAGGCCCCGGCTCGTTTACCGGCCTCAGGATCGCCTGTGCGGTGACGCAGGGGCTGGCATTGGGGGCCGACCTGCCGGTGGCCGGCGTCTCCACGCTGGAGTCGATCGCCGAACAGACGGATGCGCAGCGGGTATTGACCGTGCTCGATGCGCGCATGGCCGAGGTCTACTGGGCAGCCTATCGGAGAGACGGCGCCGACTGGCACACAGTGAGCGAGCCGCAGTTGGCGCTGCCCGAATCGGTGGCGGTGCCGGGAGAGGGCGATTGGGTCGGCGCCGGCAATGGCTTTGTCGCATTGGGCGATGTGTTGCGTCCGCGTCTGGCCGCACGGCTGGCGCGTATCGACGATACGTTGATGCCCGATGCCGCTGCGATGGCGCCGCTCGCCGCCCGCGCATTCGAGCGTGGCGAGGGGCAGGATGCGGCGCTGGCCGCACCGATCTATCTGCGCGACAAAGTGGCGCTGACGGTGGATGAGCGTCGTGCGAGGCGCTCTGCATGAGTGCCGTTTTCGAAATCGCGCACCACCTGCGGCCGATGACCGAGGCCGATCTGCCGCGCATCCACCGGATCGAGCTTGCAAGCTACGAGTACCCGTGGAGCCCGGGCAATTTCGCCGACTCGCTGAGCGCCGGCTACAGCATGTGGGTGCGCGAGGCCGAGGGCGAAATCATCGGCTACTACGCATTGATGGTCGCGGCGGGCGAAGCCCATCTGCTCAACCTTACCATCGCCCCGATCTGGCGCCGGCATGGTCTCGGCCGCGACCTGCTCGAACACTGCCTGGCGCGCGCCTGCGACCACAAGGCCACAAGCCTGTTTCTCGAGGTGCGAACCTCCAATGCCGCCGCCATCGCGCTGTACCATAGCAGCGGCTTCGTCGACCTGGCGGTGCGCCGGGGCTACTACCCGGCCCGCAACGGCCGCGAGGATGCGCTCATCATGAAGAAGGACCTGGCATGCTGAGCCGTGACGACGTGTTCAGCGAACTGGGCATCGGCCCCGCCTGGCGGTTGCGCGAGACATCGGCTGCCCCCGCCATTGCACGTCCTTCAAGTGCCTACACCTGGGACCAGCTGGCCGAGGCCGTCGCACATTGCACCGCCTGCAAGCTCTCCGCCACGCGCACACAGGGCGTATTGGGCGTCGGCGACCGCAACGCGGACTGGCTGATCATCGGCGAAGCGCCCGGTGCAGATGAAGACCGCATAGGCGAACCGTTCGTCGGTCAGGCGGGCAAGCTGCTCGACGCCATGCTGGCCTCGATCGGACTTCAGCGCGGCGACAACGTCTACATCGCCAACGTGCTGAAATCGCGCCCGCCTGGCAACCGCAACCCCGAACCGGACGAAGTCGCCGCGTGTCGCCCCTATCTGCTGGCGCAGATCGAACTCATCCAGCCCAAGCTCATCCTGGCACTGGGACGCTTCGCTGCACAAAGCCTGCTCGACACCGACGAGGCAATCAGCCGCCTGCGCGGCCGTGTGCACCAGTTCCAGAATGTGCCGCTGGTGGTGACCTATCATCCAGCCTACCTGCTGCGCAACCTGCCCGACAAGGCGCGTGCATGGGAAGATCTGTGCCTGGCCCGGCGCACCATGCGGACCCTCGCCGCCGCTTAACCACTCACCACTCACCACTCACCACTCACCACTCACCGTTTATCGCTCACTACATTACCCATAATGAAACTCCTGCATTCCGCGCTGCGTTTTCGCGTCAATTATTTTTCCGATCTCGGCCGCCATCAGGTGGTGATATGGATGCCCGGCGACACCCCGCCGGTCGATGCCCAGGTCGACGTCGGTCCGAAGATCGAACATGAGGTGCCGAACGACGTCTTCCGCAGCGACATCGCACCACTCAAACTGGGGCGCTTCTATCCGTCGCAACTGCTGCACGCTGACGACGCGCCCGGACCGATGTTCCGTGTGACGAAGCTGAACGAAGCCAGCTTCGTAGCCAACTTCAGCCACCCGCTGCAGGGCCGCATTTTCAGTATCGACAGCGGCAAGAGCGACGTCTCGACCGAGCCGGTCGGCAAGGTGGAGCAACTGCTCGAGTGGAGCGGCATGGAAACGCAGATGCAGACGCCGACCGATTTCGAGGGGCAGGACTCATTCAGTCGCGAGGACGAGTTTCCCGACGCCGAGTTCTACGCGCTCGCCCGCAAGGTCACCCATGTCGACGCCGTCTGCGCGCGGCGCATCCAGGCGCTATACCGCACCGTGCTGCCAGAGAATGCGCGGGTGCTCGACCTGATGGCGGGCTGGCGCTCGCACTTGCCGGATACGGTGCAGTCCGCGACCGGCCTGGGCCTCAATGCCGAGGAGCTCGACGACAACCCGCAGCTCGCCGAGCGCATCGTGAAGGACATCAACGCCGATCCCAGGTTGCCCTTCCCCGACGCCAGCTTTGATGCCGTGGTGTGCACGGTGTCGTTCGAATACCTGACGCAGCCGCACAAGATCGTGGCGGAGGCCAGGCGGGTACTGAAGCCGGGCGGCATATTCGTGGTGACGCTGTCACACCGTTATTTTCCGCCCAAGGTGATCAAGCTGTGGACCCAGCTGCACCCGATGGAGCGCATGGCCTGGGTCGGCATGCTGATCAAACAGGCCGGCTTCAAAAAGGTGGAAACCTATGTCGAGCGCGGACTCAGGCGTCCCAAGGACGACCGTTATGCCGACAAGCTGACGGAATCCGACCCTCTGTTTGCCACGTGGGGCGTGGCGTAGACTGCATCGTAACAATCCATCAATCTGGGAGACGACAATGTTCAAATGGCTCAAGGCGTTCAAATGGATGCTTGCAGGATGCGTGGTACTGGCCTTGTCCGGCTGCGGCTACAACACGCTGCAAAGTTCTGATGAAGAAATCAAGGCCACCTGGGCCGAGGTGTTGAACCAGTATCAGCGCCGCGCCGACCTGGTGCCGAACCTGGTCAACGTGGTGAAAGGTTATGCGGCGCACGAGAAGGATGTGTTCATCAGCGTTACCGAGGCTCGCGCCCGCGTAGGATCGATCCAGGCAACGCCCGATCTGATCAACGACGAGGCCGCGTTCCAGAAGTTCATTGCAGCACAGGGCGAACTGACCGGCGCGCTCTCGCGCCTGCTACTCGTTGCCGAGAACTATCCCCAACTCAAGGCGGATGGCCTGTTCCGTGATTTGCAGGCACAGCTCGAAGGCACCGAGAACCGCATCACGGTCGCGCGCAATCGTTACATCGCCGCCGTGAAGACCTATAACGTCACGGTACGCTCCTTTCCTTCCAACCTGACGGCGATGATGTTCGGCTACAAAACCAAGCCGACTTTCACGGTGGAAAACGAAAAAGCCATCGCTGTACCGCCCAAGGTCGATTTTGGCACGTCCGCTCCGGCCCCCTCGACCACACCTGCGCCCACTGCGCCCGCGGGTGCTTACTGATTCCCGGATGGCCCGTTTGCTCCGGACGCATACGGTCTTTCACGGGCTGCAGCCCATAGAAAGTCAGGGTTCCTTTGTGGGGCGCCTGGCGTTCGGTCTTCTGCTTGCGATTGTTGCGCTAAGTACCTGGGCGCAGGTGGCAGTGCCTGAGTTGTCGCGCCGCGTGACAGACCAGACCGCCACGCTCAGTGCCGATCAGGTTGCCGCGCTGGAAAGCAAGCTGGCCGCGTTCGAGGCGAAAAAGGGTAGCCAGATCGCGGTGCTGATCGTGCCCACGACGCAGCCGGAAGATATTGCCCAGTTTGGCATCCGTGTGGCCGATCAATGGAAGGTCGGCCGCAAGAAAATCGACGACGGGGTGATCCTGATTGTCGCCAAGGACGACCGAACATTGCGGCTGGAAGTCGGCTATGGGCTCGAAGGTGCGATCCCCGACGCGATCGCCAAGCGTGTGATTGCCGAAACCATCACCCCCTATTTCAAGGCGGGTGATTTCTATGGCGGCATCGATGCAGGCGTGCAGCAGGTCATGCAGCTGATCGAAGGCGAACCCTTGCCGCCGCCCAGCGCATCCAGCCAGGGCGAGGGAGACGGCGCATTCGTCATGCTGATCGTCGGCGGCATGGTCGCGGGCTGGCTGCTCGCCACCTTGATGAGCCGCCCGGCAGCAGGCGGTATCGCCGCACTGGGCAGCGGGGTGGCCGGTGCCTTCCTGCTGGGATTGACCCCATTGCTGTTGTTCATCGTTGTGTTCGTATTTGCCGGTGTGGCCACGGGATTCCACCGCGGCGGGGGCTGGTCGAGCGGCGGCGGGGGATGGGGCGGTGGCGGGTTGGGCGGAGGCTCGTGGGGCGGGGGAGGCGGCGGTTTTGGCGGGGGAGGCGCATCAGGCTCATGGTGAATGTCAAACGCTGGCTCAGGCATCTGTTCATGCCGCCGTGGGCATGGCGACGCGCGTTCCCGCGCGCCACGCTCGATGCGATCGAAGGGGCGATCCGGGAATCGGAAACGCGTCATGGCGGTGAAATCCGTTTCGCCATCGAGAACAGTCTGCCTGCTTCCTGGGTCTGGCGCGGCATGACGGGGCGCAAGCGTGCGCTCGAGGCGTTTTCCTTCCTGCGCGTGTGGGATACCGAACACAACAGCGGCGTACTGGTGTACCTGCTGCTGGCCGACCGCGACATCGAAATCATTGCCGACCGCGGCATTGCCGCGCGCGTCGACCCGTCAGCCTGGGGCGCGGTGGCCCAGGCCATGGAAATGGATTTCAGGCGGGGCGAATTCGAGCATGGCGTGTTGGAAGGCATCCGGCAGATCAGCACGCTGTTGGCTGTGCATTTCCCGCCCGGGAAACATAATCCGGACGAATTGCCGGACCGGCCCGTGATTGTGCCCAGTGGATACAAGTGAGGAGACGAAATGCAGGCGTACGCAGTGTGGTGGATTCTGGCGGCTGTACTGGTGGGGGTGGAACTCGCCAGCGGCACGTTCTATCTACTGGTCTATGGGATGGCCGCTGCAGTGGCCGGCGTGGCGGCCTGGCTGGGCGCCGGCATGGTGGCGCAGTTGCTGACGGCTGCGGTGATCGGTGCGGTCGGTACCCTGATGTTGCGCCGATGGAAGCGCAACACCGACCGTCCGGAGTTCAGCGTGCAGGATATGGACATCGGCAAGACTGTCCAGATCGAGTCCTGGCAAGGAGATCACGGCCAGGTCAAATATCGTGGCGCCGTATGGGATGCTGAAGCCGAGCCGGCTGGCGTGGACAGCACGCGCCCGCTGGTCATTCGCGCAATCAAGGGCAACACACTGGTTCTAGGTAATTAATCGGGAGAACAATTCATGGGTGCTGTCGCGCTGGTCATCGTTATCGTCATTGCCATCGTCGTTGCCAAGGGCGTGCGCGTGGTCCCGCAGCAGAACGCCTGGGTGGTCGAGCGCCTCGGCAAGTTCCACGCGGTGCTGGTGCCGGGCCTCAATCTGGTGATCCCGTTCATCGACACGGTCGCCTACAAGCACTCGCTCAAGGAAATCCCGCTCGACGTGCCGAGCCAGGTCTGTATCACGCGCGACAACACCCAACTCGCGGTCGACGGCATCCTGTACTTCCAGGTCACCGACCCGAAGATGGCGTCCTACGGGTCGAGCGACTATATATCGGCCATTTCGCAACTGGCGCAGACGACGCTGCGTTCCCTGATCGGCCGTATGGAAATGGACCGTACCTTCGAGGAACGCGAGGAGATCAACCGCGGCGTAGTGATGGCATTGAACGAGGCTTCGACCAACTGGGGCGTCAAGGTGTTGCGCTACGAAATCAAGGATCTGACGCCGCCGAAGGACATCCTTCACGCCATGCAGCGGCAGATCACTGCCGAGCGCGAGAAGCGTGCGCTGATTGCCTCGTCGGAAGGGCGCATGCAGGAGCAGATCAACATTGCCACCGGCGAGCGCGAAGCCGCAATTCAGCAATCCGAAGGCGACAAGCAGGCCGCCATCAACGTTGCCATGGGCGAGGCCGAGGCGATCAAGGCGATCGCGGTCGCCAATGCCGAAGCGATCGCCCGTGTGGCGCGCGCGATTGAAATGCCGGGTGGCATCCAGGCGGTGAATCTCAAGGTCGCCGAGAAATATGTCGAAGCCTTTTCCGGGCTGGCCAAAACCGGCAACACCTTGATCGTGCCGTCCAACATGGCCGACCTCAGCTCACTGATTGCAGGCGCGATGAGCGTGGTGAAATCGCAGACTCCGGAGCGTGCCAGCCAGGCCTGATCTGGCCGTCAGTGCACGACGTCGTTGCGATGGCGTAGCCAGACCGTCGCCATCACTATGCTGATGAACAGGCCGAATACCAGGACGATGGTGTGGATGTGCCAGTCGGCACGCACCATCAGGGCGTAGGCGCCGGTCAGCAGCAGGATGCTGATGTTCTCGTTGAAATTCTGCTGGGCGATGGAGTGGCCGGCTCCCATCAACAGATGTCCGCGGTGTTGCAGCAGGGCATTCATCGGCACCACGAAATAGCCTGCCAGCACGCCTGCCAGCGTGAGCAGGAGCACGGCAGGGATCAGACTTTCCACCCAGATCAGGGCGATCGGCACGAAGCCGAGGAGGATGCCGGCCGGCAGCACGCTGATGGCACGCTGCAGGCGGACGAACTTTCCGGCCAGGATCGAGCCGATGGCGATACCGAATGCGGAGGCGGCGGTGAGCTGGGTAGCCTGGTCCAGGCCGTATTTCAGGTTGAGCGCGGCCCAGGCGATGATGAGCAGGCGCAGTGTGGCGCCGACGCCCCAGAACAGGGTGGTGACGGCGAGCGACACCTGGCCGAGGGGATCGCGCCAAAGCAGCAGGAAGCTGTGCCCGAAGTCATGCAGGATATACAGCGGCGAACGATTGGGCAGTTTGTGATCGATCGGCAGACGCGGGATGAACAGGTTGACGAGCGCAGCGCTGAGATAAAGGCCAGTGATGACAACGATGGCAAATTTGGGTGCGATGACGGCCGCGGAGAGCCCGGCGGTCGTCAGGATGCGCTCGGCGAAATGCGGGTTGATGAGCGCACCGCCAATGATGGCGCCGAGTACGATGGCGGCGACGGTGGTCCCTTCCATCCAACTGTTGGCAACGACGAGTTTTTCGCTGGGCAAGAGTTCGGTGAGGATGCCGTACTTGGCCGGCGAATACATGGCGGCACCGATGCCGACAATGGCATAGGCCAGCAAGGGATGCAGCCCGGCCAGCATGGTCAGGCAGCCCGCGAATTTGAGTGTGTTGGCGATGAGCATGACGCGTCCCTTGGGGAGGGCGTCGGCGAACGGGCCAACCAACGGGGCCAGCACGATATAGGCGATGACGAAAACCGTCTGCAGCAGCGGCGAATACCATTCGGGTGCGGAGGAAAAAACCAGCAGACCGATCGCTGCGAACAGTAGCGCGTTGTCGGCCAAAGCAGACAGGAACTGCGCAAGCAGGATGGTGTAGAACGCGCGATTCAAGTGGGAGGGCCTGGATTACGATCGGCGCAACGCCATGCCGGCCCGAAGGGAGGGGATGCAGGAAAAGTCAATTGTTACAACAGCTTGGTTATGGGATGGTTTCAACACGGACGGGTTTGTGGTTGAATAAAAATCTTTTCTGACCCAAGGACGGGATTTAATGGCCGACCGCAGACTACAAGTATTCTACACCGTCGCCAAACAGCTCAGCTTTACCAAGGCCGCCGATATTCTGTACATGACGCAGCCTGCGGTGACCTTCCAGGTCAAGCAGTTGGAAGAACATTTCAATACCCGCTTGTTCGAGCGCAGTCATGGGAAGATCTCGCTGACCCCGGCGGGCGATCTGGTGTTGGGGTATGCCGAGCGTATTCTGGCCTTGACTGGCGAGATGGAAGCGCGTGTGGGCGAACTGACCGGGCAGGTGACCGGGCCCCTGATGATCGGCGCCTCGACCACCATTGCCGAATACCAGTTGCCGCGCATCCTGGGCGAATTCAAGGAGCGATTCCCGCAGGTTCAGGCGCGCCTCACGGTGGCCAATTCGGAAACGGTGGCAGCGAAAGTGGCCGATCATTCTCTCGATGTCGGACTGATCGAAGCGCCTTCCCACAATCCCAACCTGACCACGCTGGCGTGCTGCGAAGACGAGCTGGTGATGATTTGTTCGCCGCATCATGCTCTGGCCTCGCGTTCGAACGTGAACGCGCACGACATCTCCGAACAGCCTTACGTGTCGCGCGAACATGGTTCGGGCACGCGTGAAGTGGTGGACGACTTCTTCAAGGACAATGGCGTCAACCCGGACGATCTGCATATCGAAATGGAATTGGGCAGCCGCGAGGCGATCAAGGGGGCGGTTGAGGCCAATCTCGGCGTGGCCATCATGTCGGCATCCACCGTCACCAAGGAAATCCAGCTCGGCACGCTCGCCGCGATTCCCTTGAAGCCCAGGCTGACGCGCGAACTTTCCATGGTGTATGCACCGGAAAAATTCCGCAGCAAGCTTCTCGACGCCTTCATCAGCTTCGTCGAGAACAAGTTTCAGCAATGCAATGTCGATGTCATTCCGATGAAACGACCGGTCAAGGGGCGCAACCGCTGATGCGCGACAGCAAGCGTCTCGTGTCGCTATTCCGTTCGCTGTCGGAATCGCGACAGCAGGCCTTGCTGGATTACGCGGAGTTCCTGGCGGGCAAGGAAGGGGCCGAAACCGCCAGCGCACCCCCAGCGGAGCCGCTTCCGATTCCGCGGCCCGAGCAGGAAAACGTGGTCAAGGCAATCCAGCGCCTGATGCAGACCTACCCGATGCTGGAGCGCAATCAGATATTTCATGAAGCCTCGGCACAGATGACGCGTCATCTGGTACACGGCGTGGCGGCCGTCGAGGCGATCGATGAACTGGAACGGATTTTTGCGCGCCAGTATCAACAGCATCTCGATGCCTTGAAGAAGGACGCGCAGCCGTCCTGAGCTTACGCAGCTTTTAGTCGGGCAGCAGGCTTCCGCATTGCCAGCAACTCAGGAAGTTGCCGGGGTTGTGCTCGCCGCAGTGCGGGCAAATCTTTTCCGCACCGGGCTTCACGTTCAGAAAATCCACCAATACCTCGCGCGCCTGGCATTCCCGGGTGTCGTCCTCGACCCACACTTCGGGTTGCGCCTGTAGGAAGGGAACCTCGCCCAGCGCGCCTGCGGCATTGGCATTGAAGATATGGCTGACGATGCCGAGGCTGGACAGCGCGTCGACGACCAGTTGGGCGTCGAGCAGAGTAGGGGCGATGTGGACCCGTTTCATCGACGGGCGAATAGAGGGTTACGCCTTGCGGCGGACACGCACGATCAGATCGATGCCTTCGGTCACCATGCCGGGCGGCAAGGGCGGCAGGCCGGAAATCTGGACATGGGCGGCATCGATGTCGGACAGCTTGCCGGTATCGACTTCGTAGAGGTGGTGATGCGGACCGGTGTTGGGATCGAAAAACACCTTGCTGGGATCGACGATGACTTCGCGCACCAGGCCTTTTTCCAGGAATAGCTTGAGTGTGTTGTAGACCGTGGCCTTGGAGGTCTCGGAGTGGCGGGTGTTGACGATCGCCATCACCTGATCGGCCGAGAGGTGTTCCTGTCGTGAAAACAGCGCGTGCGCAATCTCGATCCGCTGGTGGGTCGGATTGATGTCGTGGCTGCGCAAAAGGCCGGCCATGTTGTCGCGCGTGTAATGCATGCGCCTTATGATAAACACCAATCTGGACTTTGTCTAACTTCCGGAATGGGTATGAGTGCCATCTGGAAAAGCCCGCGCGAGCGCGGCGAAGCGTCAAAAACCGGTACAATTCCAGCCAGTCTTTCGCCCTTATTCTTTGTGAAGCAGGAATCCTGTGGTTACCCTCACCCGCCTCGACAGCACAGCGCCTGATTTTCAGGCGCGTCTTGCCCGACTGTTGCAATTCGACGATGCGGCCGACGCCGCCATCGAGCAGACGGTTACCACCATTCTGCTCGACGTGAAAACGCGGGGCGATGCGGCAGTACTCGAATATACCGAACGCTTCGACCGTCTGCCGGCGGCCTCGGTCGCCAGCCTGGAGCTGAATGCTGCGCAATTGCAGGCCGCGCTCGCAGCCCTGCCGGCCGACACGCGCCAGGCGCTGGAGGCTGCAGCGGATCGCGTACGTCGCTATCACGAGAAGCAGATCCAGGGTTCGTGGACCTATACTGAGGATGATGGCACCGTATTGGGACAGAAAGTCACGCCGCTCGATCGCGTCGGACTGTATGTGCCGGGCGGTAAGGCCGCCTATCCGTCGTCGGTGCTGATGAACGCGATTCCGGCCAAGGTGGCAGGCGTCGGTGAACTCATCATGGTGGTGCCGACCCCGGGTGGCGAGCAGAATCCGCTGGTGCTGGCCGCCGCCGCGATCGCCGGCGTCGATCGCGTGTTCACCCTCGGCGGCGCGCAGGCGGTGGCGGCGCTGGCCTATGGCACCGCGACCGTGCCGCAGGTCGACAAGATCGTCGGCCCCGGCAATGCCTACGTGGCAGCAGCCAAGCGTCGGGTGTTCGGCACGGTGGGGATCGATATGATCGCCGGCCCATCCGAGATCCTCGTCATTGCCGACGGCAACACGCCGCCGGAATGGGTTGCGATGGATCTCTTCTCGCAGGCCGAGCACGACGAGATGGCGCAGTCGATCCTGCTGTCGCCGGATGCGGCTTACCTCGAGGCGGTGGCGGCCGCAATCAACCAATTGATCGAAGAAATGCCGCGCAGCGAAGTGATCCGTACCTCGCTCACCAACCGCGGTGCGCTGATCAAGACGCGCGATCTCGACGACGCGGTCGCGATTTCGAATACGATCGCGCCGGAACACCTCGAGCTCTCGGTGGCTGATCCCGATGCGCTGCTGCCCAAGCTGCGCCATGCCGGTGCGATCTTCATGGGCCGGAACACCTGCGAGGCGCTGGGCGATTACTGCGCCGGGCCGAACCATGTGCTGCCGACCTCGCGCACGGCACGCTTCTCGTCGCCGCTGGGCGTGTATGACTTCCAGAAGCGCAGCAGTCTGATCCATGTGTCGCAGGCCGGCGCACAGACGCTGGGGCAGATCGCTGCCACGTTGGCCTACGGCGAAGGCCTGCAGGCACACGCGCGCTCGGCCGAGTATCGTCTGGTCCATAAATGAGCCTGCTGTTCCCATGAGCCGTTATTGGAGCGCCGTGGTGCATGGCCTGACGCCCTATGTGCCGGGCGAGCAGCCCAAGCTGGCCAATCTGGTCAAGCTCAACACCAACGAGAATCCCTACGGACCCAGTCCGAGAGTGCTCGACGCCGTGCGCGCGGAAGCGGCCGACACGCTGCGCCTCTATCCCGACCCCGGCTCGGACCGGCTTCGGGTCGGCATCGCGGCGTATCACGACGTGGCGGCCGACCAGGTATTCGTCGGCAACGGCTCCGACGAGGTGCTGGCGCATGCGTTCATGGCACTGCTGAAGCATGGCCAGCCGATCCTGTTTCCCGACATCAGCTATAGCTTCTACCCCGTGTATTGCGGGTTGTACGAAATCGACTATCGAACAATCCCGCTGACAGACACGTTCGAGATCAGGGTCGACGATTATCTCGCGCCCAACGGCGGGGTGATTTTCCCCAATCCCAATGCGCCGACCGGGCGCCTGCTGGCACTGGGCGAGATCGAGCGCCTGCTTGCGGGCAATCCGGACTCGGTTGTGGTAATCGACGAAGCCTACATCGATTTCGGTGGCGAGTCGGCAGTGGGACTGGTGGCCCGTTATCCGCAGTTGCTGGTCGTCCGCACCCTGTCCAAATCGCACGCCCTGGCCGGCCTGCGTGTCGGCTATGCCATCGGCCAGGCGCATCTGATCGAGGCACTCAACCGGGTGAAAGACAGCTTCAACTCCTATCCGCTCGATCGCTTCGCCCAGGCAGGGGCTTTGGCTTCGATGGAAGACCATGCCTATTTCGAGTCCATTTGCGCCAAAGTGGTGGCGACGCGCACCCGGCTGGTGGCCGGTATGGAAGCCTTGGGCTTCCAGGTGCTGCCCTCGGCCGCCAACTTCATCTTCGCTCGCCATCCGGCCCAAGACGGCGCTGCATTGGCTGCGGCACTGCGCGAGCGCAGCATCATCGTGCGGCATTTCCGGAATCCGGCCCGCATTGCGCCGTTTTTACGCATCACGGTCGGCACCGATTCACAATGCGACGCACTGCTTGCAGCGTTGAAAGCCATTGCGAACTGCTAGAATTCTTCTACAGCCTTATTTTTCGACGCCATGCGCACCGCACAAGTCACTCGCAACACCCTCGAAACCCAGATCGCGGTCAGTCTCAATCTCGACGGTACGGGCGTATCCAAACTCGATACCGGGGTGCCGTTTCTCGACCACATGCTCGATCAGATCGCGCGCCATGGCCTGATCGACCTGGATATCCAGGCCAAGGGCGACCTGCACATCGATGCCCACCACACGGTGGAGGATACGGGCATCACGCTGGGGCAGGCTTTTGCCCAGGCGCTCGGCGACAAGAAGGGCATCCGCCGCTACGGCCATGCCTACGTGCCGCTGGATGAGGCACTCTCGCGCGTGGTGATCGACCTGTCCGGTCGGCCAGGGCTGGAATACCACGTCGATTACACCCGTGCGCGCATCGGCGAATTCGACGTCGATCTGTTTCTCGAGTTCTTCCGCGGCTTCATCAACCATGCGGGTGTGACGCTGCATATCGACAACCTGCGCGGCATCAACGCGCACCACCAGGCCGAGACGATCTTCAAGGCCTTCGGCCGTGCGCTGCGGATGGCGGTGGAAGCCGATGCACGCATGGGCGACGTACTGCCCTCGACAAAAGGTGCACTATGATCGCTATGCGAATCATGGAGGCGGGGCAGTGAGCGTCGATATTGCCGTCATCGATTACGGCATGGGCAACCTGCGTTCGGTGTCCAAGGCCATCGAGCACGTCGCGCCGTCGGCCAGCGTGGTGGTGACGTCCGATCCGGCAGCGATCGCGGCTGCCGGGCGCGTGGTGTTTCCGGGACAGGGCGCGGCGCCCGACTGCATGCGCGAGATCGATGCGCGCGGCCTGCGCCAGGCGATCGTCGACGCCGCCCGCAGCAAACCTTTTCTGGGTATCTGCATGGGGATGCAGGTGCTGTTCGAGCATAGCGAGGAAGGCGATACCGCCTGTCTCGGCATCCTGCCGGGCACGGTGCAGCGATTCCCGCACGAGGCGATGCACGACGATGCGGGCAGCAAGCTCAAGGTGCCGCACATGGGCTGGAACAACGTCCATCAGGCGATGCCGCATCCCTTGTGGGTGGGGATCGAGGAGGGCGCGCGTTTCTATTTCGTCCATAGCTATTTTGTGCAGCCGACCGCGCCCGATGTGATCGCTGGGTTCTCGCACTATCCGTTTCCGTTCACCTGCGCGGTGGCGACAGCGAACATCTTTGCAGTCCAGTTTCATCCGGAAAAAAGCCAGAATGATGGTTTGACGCTACTGGGCAATTTTGTAACCTGGAATCCGGGCGAACGCGATACCGCCTGCGATATGTCCGGCGCAGCCTGCGCCTAATTTTCTCCTGTACGACCCTGCTGATCAGCCATGTTAATTATTCCTGCGATCGACCTTAAAGACGGCCACTGCGTGCGCCTGGAACAAGGCGAAATGGACAAGGCCACCGTGTTTTCCGAAGACCCGGCCGCCACGGCACGTCACTGGAAGGAGCTGGGTGCACGGCGCCTGCATCTGGTCGACCTGAACGGTGCATTTGCCGGCAAGCCGGTCAACGATGTGGCGATTCGCTCGATCGTCGATGCGGTAGGCGACGAGATGCCGGTGCAGCTCGGTGGCGGCATTCGCGACCTCGCCACCATCGAACGGTATCTTGACGATGGCGTGCGCTACGTCATCATCGGTACTGCCGCGGTGAAAAATCCTGGCTTCCTGCACGAGGCCTGTGATGCTTTCCCGGGACACGTGATGGTCGGGCTGGATGCCAAGGATGGCAAGATTGCCGTCGAAGGCTGGTCCAAGATCACCGGCCACGATGTGATCGATCTGGCCAAGCGCTTCGAGGGGTATGGTGTCGAGGCCGTCATCTATACCGATATTGGTCGTGACGGCATGCTCACGGGCGTGAACGTGGACGCCACCCAGCGGCTGGCGCAGGCGCTGTCGATCCCGGTCATTGCCAGCGGTGGCGTGACCAATCTCGACGATGTCAGGGCACTGTCTACCGTGGCCAAGGACGGCATTATCGGCGCGATCACCGGTCGTGCGATCTACCAGGGTACGCTCGACTTCGCCGAGGCGCAGAAGCTCGCCGACGAACTGGCCGGTGGTGTGTTCGGGGTCTGACTCGACAGGATAACCATGCTGGCAAAGCGCATCATCCCCTGTCTCGACGTCACCAACGGCCGCGTGGTCAAGGGCGTCAATTTCGTCGAACTGAAGGATGCCGGGGATCCCGTCGAAATCGCGCGCCGCTATAACGAAGCGGGCGCGGACGAACTGACCTTCCTCGACATCACCGCATCGTCCGACAATCGTGACCTGATCCTCCACATCATCGAAGCCGTGGCTTCGGAGGTGTTCATCCCGTTGACGGTCGGGGGCGGCGTGCGTGTGGTCGGGGATGTCCAGCGTCTGCTCAATGCCGGCGCGGACAAGGTCAGCATCAATACCTCTGCGGTCACCAATCCGCAACTGGTGAAGGATGCAGCCGATCGTTATGGCAGCCAGTGCATCGTAGTGGCGATCGACGCCAAGCGGGCCGGCGATCACTGGGAGGTCTTCACCCACGGCGGCCGTACGGCAACCGGGCTGGATGCGGTCGAGTGGGCGAAAAAAATGGAAAACCTGGGCGCTGGCGAACTGCTGCTCACCTCGATGGATCGCGACGGCACCAAAAGCGGCTTCGACCTGGAACTGACCCGGGCGATTTCCGACGCGGTCGACATTCCCATCATCGCGAGCGGGGGGGTCGGTACCCTGCAGCACCTCGTCGACGGTGTGAAGGAAGGCCGGGCCGATGCGGTGCTGGCGGCGAGTATCTTCCACTTCGGCGAATACGGGGTAGATGAGGCGAAGCGCTACATGAAACAGCACGGAATCGAGGTGCGTCTGTGAGCGACTGGCTCGATGCCGTCAAATGGGATGCGCATGGGCTCGTCCCGGCGATCGCTCAGGATGCCGCCAGCGGAGAAATCCTCATGGTGGCGTGGATGAACCGCGAGGCGCTGGAAGAAACGGCACGCACGCTGCGCGGGGTGTACTGGTCGCGCTCGCGCAACAAACTGTGGCGCAAGGGCGAAGAATCCGGCCATGTGCAGAACGTCAGTGAAATCCGCCTCGATTGCGACAATGATGTGGTGTTGCTCAAAATCGAACAACTGGGCGGCATTGCCTGTCATACCGGGCGCCGCTCGTGCTTTTTCCAGAAGCTGGACAATGGCCACTGGGTGACGACTGCCCCGGTGCTGAAGAGTCCCGACGAGATCTACCGCAAATGAGCGATATCCTCGACCGCCTGGCCGATACACTGGAAGCGCGCAAGCAGGCGTCGCCCGACAGTTCCTACGTTGCCAAACTCTACGCCAAGGGTACGGATGCCATCCTGAAGAAAATCGGCGAGGAAGCAACCGAGACCGTGATGGCGGCGAAAGACGGCCAAGCTGAAAAGATCATCTACGAAGTCGCCGATTTGTGGTTTCATACCTTGGTGCTGCTGGCGTACAAGGGATTGAAGCCAGCGGATGTGCTGAACGAACTGGCGCGCCGAGAAGGCTTGTCCGGGCTGACCGAAAAAGCGAATCGACATGAGTGACTGCATTTTCTGCAAAATCGCGGCCGGACAACTGCCAAGCGGGAAAGTCTATGAAGACGACGATGTCCTGGCTTTCCATGACATCCATCCGTTTGCACGGGTACATTTCCTGATCATTCCGAAAGCGCATGTCGCGACCCTGTCCGACTGCTTGCCCGAGCATCAGGCGCTCTTGGGGAAGATGTTGTTGCTGGCGCCGCGTCTGGCCAAGGAACAGGGGCTCGACACGGGCTTCAAGACACTGATCAACACCGGCCGCGGCGGTGGCCAGGAAGTGTTCCACATCCATGTTCACGTATTTGGCGGGGGTGATCCCGCCAGGAAAAGTTAAATTTAAAGGAGATATTCCATGGGCGGCTTTAGCATTTGGCACTGGTTGATCGTTTTGGTAATCGTGCTGCTGATTTTCGGTACCAAGAAACTGCGTAATATCGGCAGCGACCTGGGAGGGGCGGTCAAAGGGTTCAAGGAAGGGATGAAGGAAGACGCGCCCAAATTGAGCGACAAGGATGAGACCGGACATACCATCGATGCCGAAGTGAAAGACAAGCACCATTCCTGAGTGCGTGGCATGGCTAGGACCGGGCAACCCATCGCACCGGTCCTTTCCTGCCCCCGGAATCCTGACCCACAACACTTTCTATGTTCGATATCGGATTCTCTGAACTCGTCGTCATCGGCGTGGTTGCGTTGATCGTCATCGGCCCGGAGCGGCTGCCCAAGGTCGCGCGTACGGCAGGGCATCTGTATGGCCGCCTGCAGCGTTATGTGTCGTCGGTCAAATCGGACATTGGCCGCGAGATCCAGCTTGATGAGCTTCGCCGTGCCGGCCAGAGTTTCAAGGAATCGGTCGAGTCGGCCGCGTCGGGCGTCGAACAGCAGGCCACGGTGGTCGACGATTTCCTGCGCAAGGAAGCGAACAACGTCACACAGGCCGTGACGGAGAGCGTGGCCAGTGTGAAATCCGCCACCGTTGCGGAGCCTGCTTTGCAGCCACAGAGCGAAACCGAGCACGCGCTGCAGCAGAGCCTGCCGCTGGATGAGCCAGACCAGAATACCGGACGCGCGGCGCCGGCTTCGGCTGGGACGGCATCCAGTGAAAGCGCGGGTAAATCTGCATGAGCGAAACCGAAGACACCTTTATCTCGCATCTCATCGAAATGCGGGACCGGCTGCTGCGCGCGGTGCTTGCAGTCGTGATCATCTTTGTCTGCCTCTTCCCGTGGGCACAGGATATCTATGCGCTTCTCGCGCGTCCGCTTCTGGCGGCGCTGCCCAAAGGTGGGCAGATGATCGCCACCGAAATCACTACGCCGTTTTTTGTGCCGATGAAGGTCACCATGATGGCCGCCTTCCTGCTGGCCCTGCCGTGGGTGTTCTACCAGGCCTGGGCGTTCGTGGCGCCCGGGCTGTACCAACACGAAAAACGCATCGGCGTCCCGTTGGTGATAGCCAGCGTCATTCTGTTCTTGACGGGAATGGCGTTCGCCTATTTTCTGGTGTTTCCGCTCGTGTTCCATTTCATTGTCAGCGTTACCCCTACTGGCGTGGCGGTGATGACGGATATTGGCAAATACCTCGATTTCGTGCTGACCATGTTCTTGGCCTTCGGCATCACGTTCGAGGTCCCCATTGCAGTAGTGCTGCTGGTCAAGATGGGCATGGTCTCGGTCGCCAAACTGCGCGAAATCCGACCGTATGTCATTGTCGGAGCGTTTGTCATCGGGGCGATCTTTACTCCGCCGGATGTCATTTCGCAATTCATGCTGGCGACGCCTCTGTGGATACTCTATGAACTGGGAATCATCGTCGCGGCCATGATCAGCAAGCCCAAGCCCGAATCGGATTATTCGCCCATGTCCGATTCCGATATGGATGACGAATTCGATCGCATCGAAGCAGGGCAGGTTGATCCGGCATCTCGCAAGCAGGATTGACGCACCGTAAAAGTGCCAGATATTCTCTTTGGCACTATTTTGGTGCTTATATATTGCACCGTCGATTCCTATATTCTTATAAATCAATTGTTTGACAGATAGGAACGTAGCTTGCTTATTCCAGCCGGCATTCAATCGGGAGCCGGTGCATGGAAGCGTTGAAAACAGGCAGTGACGTGTTGTTCGTATTGCTGGGCGGCATCATGGTGTTGGCCATGCATGCTGGGTTTGCCTTTCTGGAACTGGGCACGGTGCGCAAGAAGAATCAGGTCAATGCGCTGGTCAAGATCCTCACCGACTTCTCGGTGTCCACCATTGCCTATTTCTTCATCGGCTACAGCATCGCCTACGGCATCAGTTTCTTTTCCAGTGCGGAAGTGCTATCCGCCAAAAATGGCTACGCCCTGGTCAAGTTCTTTTTCCTGCTGACCTTTGCGGCAGCCATCCCTGCCATCGTATCGGGGGGCATAGCCGAACGCGCACGCTTCAGCCCCCAACTGGCGGCCACCTTCGCTCTGGTCGGGTTGGTCTACCCGTTCTATGAAGGCATTGTCTGGAACGACAACTACGGCATCCAGGACTGGCTGGCGGCGAGCATCGGCGCCAAGTTCCATGACTTTGCCGGTTCGGTGGTGGTGCACGCAGTCGGTGGCTGGATTGCCTTGCCTGCCGTGCTGTTGCTGGGCGCGCGACGCGGGCGCTATACCAAGGATGGAATGATCTCCGCGCATCCGCCGTCCAATATTCCGTTTCTGGCACTCGGGGCATGGATACTGACCGTAGGCTGGTTCGGTTTCAATGTGATGTCGGCACAGCTGATCGAGGCGGTATCGGGCTTGGTGGCGGTGAACTCGCTGATGGCGATGGTGGGCGGCACGCTGACCGCCTTGGTGCTGGGCCGTAACGACCCGGGGTTTATCCATAACGGTCCGCTGGCCGGCCTGGTGGCCGTGTGCGCGGGCTCGGACCTGATGCATCCGCTCGGCGCCCTGGCCACCGGCGCGATCGCAGGGGCGTTGTTCGTGTGGATGTTCATGGTGACCCAGAACAAGTGGAGGATCGATGACGTGCTCGGCGTATGGCCTTTGCATGGGTTGTGTGGGGCATGGGGCGGGATCGCGGCCGGCATTTTCGGTGCCAAGGCACTGGGCGGGCTGGGTGGCGTCAGCCTGACGGCGCAGTTGATCGGCACGCTGGGCGGCGTGACTGTCGCCGCGCTTGGCAGCCTGGTGGTGTATGGTTTGCTGAAGCGTTTCGTGGGCTTGAGGCTGGATCCGGAGGCCGAGTTCAATGGGGCCGACCTCAGCATCCATAAAGTGTCGGCCACGGCGGAACGCGAGACCAACTGGTAATCGGCTTAGTTTTTCTGCAGTCGCTTCAGGTAGCGGCGGCGCTCGGCGCGTAGCTGTTCGAGTTGACGATCGACCTGGATCACATCGGGATGTTGGTTGGTGTACTTCAGCAAGAGCACCGTGCGCTTGATGCGCAGTTCAACCAGTTTCTTGTCGAGACCCGCGAGATAGGCGTCCGACTCAGGGGGCGGCGAGTCTGCCGTCTCATCGGACTCGGGCGGCAGTTGGTCTGTCGTGGTGTCCTCGGTTGCGGGCGAGACCGCCTGCGGTGCGGGTTGCCGGGACACTTGCGGAGGTGTCGCCAGGAAGTGTTCGATCACGATGATCCCGAGCCCGATCAGTAGGAAAACGCCAAGCGGTACGCCAAATGCAAGTACCCGCAACAGGCGTGACACCCGAGTGGCGGACGGTACCGGTATGGGCGCGGTGGCTGGAGTCGATGCCAATGACAATGCGTGGAAGGCGCTGACCAGCGTGCGGGCATCCGGCCGGGCTTCCGGCTTTTTGTTCAGCATGTGGGTGAGCAAGCTGGCTATGCCGGCCGGAATCTTGGGGCGCAGGGTCGTGGCAGGCACCGGCGTTTCGTTGATGACCCGATAGACGATCGTGGGCAGGCTGTCGCCATCGAAGGCATAGCGCCCCGTCAGCATTTCGTACAGGACTGCGCCCAGCGAAAAAATATCGGAACGCCCGTCCACTTCCCGTCCCATCGCCTGTTCCGGCGACATGTAGCGTGGCGAGCCAAGCATTTGCCCGGCCTGGGTGTGATCGCCGTTGACGAGATGGGCGATGCCGAAATCGGTCAATTTGATATGCCCGCGTTTTCCGGTCACGACGACGTTGGCGGGCTTGATGTCGCGGTGGATGACGCCATGCTCGTGTGCGAATGCCATGGCTTCGGCCATCTGCATGGCGGTGTCGAGCGCGAGATCCAGCGGCATCGGCCCCTTGTTCATGAGATCGCGTAGCGTCCTGCCGGGCAGGTATTCCATGGCGATATAGGCAAGCCCGTCGGCTTCGCCCACGTCGTAGATGGTCACGATATTGGGGTGGGACAGGCGGCCGGCGCTCTGTGCTTCGCGCAAAAAACGCGACTCGGCATCGGCGCCTTCCTGTTGCAACTGGGCAATAGGCACTGTCTTGATGGCAACCGTTCGCTCGATCAGCGGATCGCGTGCCCGGTAGACCGTGCCCATCGCGCCTTGGCCGATTTCGTCGAGGATTTCGTAACGGCCGATTTTCATCACAACAGGAAAATCAGGTCTGGCATTCCACGATCTGTCCGCGCACTGCGCGGCCGTCTTCACCCATCAGGTACAGATACCAGGGCATCAGATCGTCGACGCTGGGAAGGGTTTCGGGTGCAAGCCCGGGGTGAGTGCGTGCGCGCAAGGTCGTCGCCACCTGGCCGGGTATGAGGGTATTGATGCGCAGGTTTTCGTCCGAACTGAGTTCGTCGGCCCATATGTGGGTAAGCGTCTCAAGGCCTGATTTCGCGACGGCATAGCCGCCCCAGTAGGCGCGGGGATGGTGGCCATGGGTTTCGCCGGTGAATATGACCGATGCATCCGGCGCCTGCTGGAGCAGCGGCAGGCAGGCGCGGGTGAGCGCGAAAGGCGCAATCAGGTTGACCCGCATCAGGGACTGCCATTGCTCTAGCGTTTGCAGGTGCAGGGGAGAGAGATTGTAGAACTGGTGGGCGCTGTGGAGCAGGCCATCGAGTCGCTGCAGATGGTGCGTGATGGTGCCGGCGAGCGTTTCCAGGCTGCGGTCGTCAGCGACCGCAAGATCATAGGGAAACATGGCGGGCTCGGGTCCGCCGGCGGCGACGATTTCGTCGTATACGGCTTCGAGTTTGGTTTCATCGCGTGCGAGCAGGGCGACGGTGGCGCCATGGCGCGCAAACGCCAGGCTGGCGGCGCGGCCGAGGCCGGAACTTGCACCGGTGACGAGGATGACGCGGTCTGCGAGAAGATCGGGGCGAGGGAGATAGTCTTTCATAGCTGTTCGAGTAATGCGCCGGCCGATTGTACTCCGCTCTGTGTTGCGCTTTCGAGCGTGGCTGGATACGGCCCGGCAGTGTAATCGCCCGCCAGAAAAATGCGCGGGTGCGGGGTGTGGACGGGTGGGCGTGCCAATCCGGGCACGCAACTATAGGTTGCCTGTTTTTCGATGATGCGTTTGCGCCAGCGCGTAGGCCCGGGCTGGACGATCCGGCGCAACTGCGCTTCCGCCTGATCCAACCAATCAGCGGGCAGATTCGTGGCAGCGCTGGCCACGAACGCTAGCAAACCGGCCTGACCATGGCTCTGGCCGCGATCGAACACAAACTGCGCGGGTCCGTTGGCCAGGGCGAACAGCGGCCCGGGCAATCGGAAATCCGGATCGTATTGCATATAGGCAGTGGCAATGGGTTGATATTCGTACCCTGCCACGGTATGGCTGAGCGGTCCTAGTGCCGGCACTTGCTTTGCCAGGGCAGGGAGATGTTGCGGCGCGACGGCCAGGATGACGTGGCTGAAGACGGCCATGTCGCCATGGTTGCCCAAGGCGATGGCGTTCGGTGTGACGTCGAGCGTGGTCACACGATGGCCCAGACGGATGTCGCCACCGAGCTCGACCACCCGTGCGGCGGCCGGTGCGGGCAGCAGTGCTGTCAAATCGCGGCGCGGCAGTATCAGGTCGCTATGGTGGGTACGTCCACCGAATGCGGCGCGGATTACGCTGCGGAAAATCCGTGCGTCGGCCAGCTCGGGCGGGGTGTTGAGCGCGGACACGCACAAGGGGTGCCATAGCGCATTGCGTAATTTTTCCGGCTGCGTGCGGGTGAGTTGGCTGACTGTCAGCTGGCCCGGCGTTGCCGTGTCGCGCAGCATGGTGTGTGCCCAGTGCGCGGCGGCCAGCTTCTCGCGCCAATTCAATCCGCGTGCACCGAGCAGCCCTGCCAGCACATGCAGCGGGGCGGGCAGGCGCGGGCAGGTAAGGCTGAACGCCGGCGGCTGTTCCAGGGTAAGTGGCAGACGCCACAGTGGTGTGACAGGATGCAGGCGTTCGATCAGTTGCAGCGATTGTTCGTACGCACCGAGCAGGATGTGCTGGCCGTTGTCGAGCGGCTGGCCTTCGAGTTCGACGGCGCGTGCGCGGCCACCCAGAGTACGGCTGCCCTCGAACAGCGTGACGGCCACGCCGGCTTCGGCAAGTGTCAGGGCTGCCGAGCAGCCGGCCCAGCCGCCACCGACGACCGCGACACGGGGTTGGTCCAATTCAGTTGTCACGGAAACAGCCAGGTCTTGCTGGCAAGCCACAGTTTGCGCAATGGCGTGAGCGAGACGCGCGCGCGCAAGACCGGGAATCCGGATTGCCGGATTTCGCTGAGCAGGGTGCGGTAGATTGCCGCCATGACCAGTCCGGGGCGCTGCGCACGCCGTGCGCCGGGAGGGAGTGCGGCGAACGCACGGCCGTAGCAGGCCAGGGCGCGTTCGTACTGGAACTGCATCAGGGCCTGAAATTCGGGCGTGTTGCGTCCGCTCAGCAGATCGGCTTCGTGTACGCCGAAACGTACCAGTTCGTCCTGCGGCAGATAGATGCGTCCGCGCCGTGCGTCCTCACCGACATCGCGGATGATGTTGGTGAGCTGGAACGCCAGCCCCAATTCGTGGGCGTAGCGGCGGATGTCGCGATCATGTTCGCCGCGCGTGCCGTCGAAGATCGATGCTGCGATTTCGCCGACCACACCGGCAACGCGATAGCAGTAGAGGTTGAGCGACTTGAAATCCGGGTAGCGCGTGTGATCGAGATCCATCGCCATGCCGTCCACGATTTCCAGCAGCAGGGCCGGCGGGATGGCGCGGCCCTGCTGGGTGTCGAAGAGCGCACGGGTTGCCGGATGCTCCGGCTCGCCACTGGCGAAATGGCCGATTTCGGCGCGCCACCAGTTAAGTTTGGCCTCGGCCACCTGGCGTTCGTGGCACTCGTCCACTACATCGTCGAGTTCACGGCACAGCGCATAGAACGCAGTGATCGCACGTCTTGCTTCGGGCGGCAGAAAGACGAAACTGTAATAGAAACTGGAGCCGCTCGCGGCGGCACGTTCCTGGCAATACTGGTGAACGTCCATATTCAAAACAGCCCGCGTCCGAGCATGATGAGCCAGTCCTTTTTGGTCAGTACCGGGCGATTGTGGAACACGCAGCCGGGATTGGCGTGCAGTTTGCGCAGGATAGCTTCGCCGCCGCGGATGGTTACCCGCAGTTCCAGCCCGATGCGTCCCTTGAGTTGCCGGCCGAGCGGCGCGCCGGCCTGCAGCAATTTGCGCGTACGCTCGATCTGCTTGTGCATCATCATATGCCACAGCCCGCGCGGATCGCCCTGCGCGATCTGTGCTTCGCTGACGTGGTGTGCGGCCAGTTCGTCCTGTGGCAGGTAGATGCGATCCTTCCGGTAATCAATCGCGATGTCCTGCAGGAAATTGATCAGTTGCAGGCTGCTGCAGATGGCGTCGGAATAGGCCAGGTGGCGCGGGTCGCGATCGCCGTACAGATGCAGCATCAGGCGGCCCACCGGGTTAGCCGAGCGGCGGCAGTAGTCCATGACTTCGCCGAAATTGGCATAGCGCTTTTTTTCAACGTCCTGTGCAAACGCTGACAGCAGGTCGCGGAACGGAGCCAACGGGATGGCATGCATGCGGATGGCTGCGGCCAGAGGGCCGAATACCGGATCGGCGGGTGTCTCGCCGCGCTCGATGCGATTCAGTTCATCATGGTAGGCCGCGAGTTGGCGCAGCCGTTCGGTTGGCGCGGCGGCGCCTTCGTCGGCGATGTCGTCTGCGCTGCGGGCGAACCGGTAGATGGCTTCCACCGGCCGACGCAGCCGTTTGGGTAGCAGCCAGGAGGCAACAGGGAAGTTTTCGTAGTGATCGACCGGCACCGGCAATAAAAAACGGAATGGGAATAATGACTTAGGCAGGATGCCGGGCGGGCTTGGGTGACAGCATCGCTTTGATTATATTACACTTATCGGTTGATAGTTTTGCGGCCGAGCCGCGAGAGTGGCGGAATTGGTAGACGCACTGGATTTAGGTTCCAGCGCCGCAAGGCGTGGGGGTTCGAGTCCCCCCTTTCGCACCACAAGCTTATTGCCCTTCACCCAACCTCAATTCAGCCAGGAAGTATTTTGATGCAAGCAAATCTTGAAGTTCTCGAAGGACTGGTCCGTCGCCTGGACATCAGCGTGCCCATGGGGCAGTTGGAAACCGAGGTGCAAAATCGCCTCAAGCGTCTGGCACGCAGCGTCAAGATGGACGGTTTCCGCCCCGGCAAGGCGCCGTTGAGCGCGGTGGCGCGTCAGCATGGCCCGGGCGTGCGTCAGGAAGTGCTGGGCGAGACCTTGCAGACACGTTTCGGCGAAGCGGTACAGGCCCATCAGCTGAAAATTGCGGGTTATCCCCATTTCGAACCGAAGACGGGGCAAGCCGACGCAACGGAAATGACCTTCAGTGCCAGTTTTGAGGTCTATCCTGAAGTGAAGATCGGCGACTTGAGCACCGGTAAGATGAGCAAGCCCGTGGTGAATCTGGTGGACGCCGATGTCGTCAAGACATTGGAAGTCCTGCAAAAGCAGCGCCGTACATTTGAGTCGACGGATCGGGCTGCTGCGGAAGGCGATCTGGTCAAGTTCGACTATCAGGGTACGGTCGATGGCGCAGCATTCGAGGGCGGCAAGGGCGACGACTTTGCCGCAGTAATCGGCGAAGGCCGTTTGCTGAAGGATTTCGAACAGAGTCTGACCGGCCTCAAGGCGGGTGACAGCAAGGGCTTCGACGTGACCTTCCCGGCCGAGTATGCTGCCAAGGAACTCGCGGGCAAGGTGGCGCATTTCGAGGTGCAGGTCAAGGACGTGCAGGCGCCGGCGTTGCCGCCGATAGATGCGGAATTCGCCAAGGCGCTGGGGGTCGAAGACGGCGACGTGGAGAAACTCAAGGCCGAAGTGAAGTCCAATCTGGATCGTGAAGCAAAGCGTCGGGTACAGACGAAACTGAAAGAGCAGGCGATGGAGTTGCTGTTGCAGAAAAGTACGCTGGATCTGCCGCAGAGTCTGGTGGCGATGGAAACCGAGCGCCTGATGAAAATGACCGAGGCAGATATGCAGTCGCGCGGGGTTCAGACCATGAAGCTCTCTGCCGATATGTTTACTGGACAGGCAGAACGTCGCGTGCGTCTGGGCCTGATCCTGGCCGAGATCGTGCAGGCGCACAAGCTGGTGGCCCAGCCCGAGCAGATTCGCAATCTGATCCAGGAACAGGCGCAGAGCTACGAGGAACCGGAGCAGGTTGTGCAGTGGTATTACCAGAGTCCGGAACGGATGCAGGAGATCGAGTCCCTGGCGCTGGAAGAGAATGTGGTAGCATGGGTCGCAGGTCAGGCCCAAGTGGAAGACGTGACAACCTCTTTTGAAGAATTGATGGGACGTGCCTGATGCGTATTGACTTTGAACACGGTATTTCCAATTCGCAGCCCTTCGAGCCGCAGGGTTTAGGGCTGGTGCCCATGGTCGTCGAGCAAAGCGGCCGTGGCGAGCGCGCTTACGACATCTACTCGCGCCTGCTCAAGGAACGGGTGATTTTCTTGGTAGGCCCGGTGAATGACGCGACGGCCAACCTGGTGGTTGCGCAGATGCTGTTCCTGGAGTCGGAAAACCCCGACAAGGACATCTATTTCTACATCAACTCCCCAGGCGGTTCGGTCTCGGCGGGGCTGGCGATCTACGACACGATGCAGTTCATCAAGCCGGACGTGTCCACCTTGTGCATCGGCCAGGCTGCCAGCATGGGCGCCTTCCTGTTGACTGCGGGCGCCAAGGGCAAACGCTACTGTCTACCGAACTCGCGCGTGATGATTCATCAGCCGTTGGGCGGCTTCCAGGGGCAGGCGTCGGACATCGAAATCCACGCCAAGGAAATCCTCTATCTGAAGGCGCGCCTCAACGATATGCTTGCCAAGCACACCGGGCAGAGCATGGAAGCGATCGAGCGCGACACGGATCGCGACAACTTCATGAGCGCTGAAGATTCGGTGAAGTATGGGCTGGTCGACAAGGTGCTGACCAGCCGCATTGAGGCATCAGGCAATTAAGCAAGGAACTGGCATGGCGGACAAAGGCTCGGGCGACAAACTTTTATACTGCTCCTTCTGCGGCAAAAGCCAGCATGAAGTACGCAAGCTGATTGCTGGGCCGTCGGTATTCATCTGCGATGAATGCGTCGAGCTGTGCAACGACATCATCCGCGAGGAAATCCAGCAGGCGGACAACCAAAAGGGCGGTGCGGGTTCCGATCTGCCTACGCCGCACGAGATCAGCGGCATTCTGGATCAGTACGTGATTGGCCAGAGCCAAGCGAAAAAAGCGCTGGCGGTGGCGGTTTATAATCACTACAAGCGCCTGCGCAGCAATTCGAGCACGGGCGAGGTGGAACTGGCCAAGAGCAACATCCTGCTGATCGGACCGACCGGCTCAGGCAAAACCCTGCTCGCGCAAACACTGGCGCGTCTGCTGAATGTGCCCTTCGTGATCGCCGACGCGACCACGCTGACCGAAGCCGGTTACGTCGGCGAGGATGTCGAGAACATCATTCAGAAATTGCTGCAGAAATGCGATTACGATGTCGACAAGGCCAAGCAAGGCATTGTTTACATTGACGAAATCGACAAAATTTCGCGCAAGGCCGACAATCCTTCGATCACTCGCGACGTCTCGGGCGAAGGGGTGCAGCAGGCATTGCTGAAGCTGATCGAAGGCACCACCGCTTCGGTGCCGCCGCAGGGTGGGCGCAAGCACCCGAATCAGGAATTCGTGCAGGTCGACACCAGCAATATCCTGTTCATCTGCGGCGGCGCGTTCAGCGGGCTGGAAAAGGTCATCCGTGGCCGTACCGAGAAAGGCGGCATCGGCTTCGGTGCGCAGGTCAAGAATGTCGACGAGACCAAACGCGATGTCGAATTGCTGCACCAGGTCGAACCCGAAGATCTCATCAAATACGGTCTGATCCCCGAATTTGTCGGACGTTTGCCGGTTGTTGCGACTTTGGACGAGCTGGACGAGGCTGCCTTGGTGCAGATTCTGACCGAGCCGAAGAATGCGTTGACCAAGCAATTCGTCAAACTCTTCAAGATGGAAGGCGTCGAGCTGGAATTCCGGGAGGATGCGTTGAACGCCATTGCCAAGCGTGCACTGGCGCGTCGTACCGGTGCGCGCGGTCTGCGTTCGATCATCGAGCATTCCCTGCTCGACACGATGTATGACCTGCCTTCCCTCAAAGGAGTCAGCAAAGTGGTGGTGGACAACGGCCTGATCAGCGGCGACGGCAAGCCCTTGCTGATCTACTCCGATCAGGACGATCAGCCGCTGGCTGCCGGAGCCTAAACCTGGATGGCTGATAGGGAACCTGTCAGCCATCTTGAATTCCAAACTATGCCCCCCAATTGTGGATGAGCGTGGTTGAGTGCCGCGCATCCTTTCCTTAACCCTTACCAGGAATCATGATGAGCGACAACATACCCAAGGAACAGATCGACCTGCCGCTGTTGCCGCTTAGGGATGTGGTGGTATTCCCCCATATGGTCATCCCGTTGTTTGTCGGCCGCCCGAAATCGATCAAGGCGCTGGAAACCTCGATGGAGTCCGGCAAGAGCATCCTGCTGGTCGCGCAAAAGACTGCCGCGCAGGATGATCCCACGCCCGAGGACCTCTATGACACTGGCAGTGTCGCCACCGTGTTGCAGATGCTGAAATTGCCCGATGGCACGGTCAAGGTGCTGGTCGAGGGCAATCAGCGCGCCCGCGTGCTGGAAGTGACGGATGCCGGGACGCATCTGGCTGCGCGCGCCGAGATTCTGCCTGCCGAAGGCGAAGAGCTGGTGGAAGTGGAAGCCATGCGTCGCGCCTTGCTGACGCAGTTCGACCAGTACGTCAAACTGAACAAGAAGATTCCGCCGGAGATCCTGACATCGCTGTCGGGCATCGACGAAGGCGGTCGCCTGGCCGATACCATCGTTGCGCACCTGCCGCTGAAATTGGAACAGAAGCAGGAAGTGCTGGAGATGATCGGCGTCAACAAGCGCCTTGAACATCTGCTCGGCCTGCTGGAAGGCGAGCTCGACATCCTCCAGGTGGAGAAGCGCATCCGTGGCCGCGTCAAACGGCAAATGGAGAAGAGCCAGCGCGAGTACTACCTGAACGAACAGGTCAAGGCGATCCAGAAGGAGCTCGGCGACATCGAAGAAGGGGCCGAGCTGGAAGAACTGGAAAAGCGCATCAAGACGGCCAGCATGTCCAAAGAGGCCGAAGCCAAGGCCATGGGTGAGTTGAAGAAGCTGAAGATGATGTCGCCGATGTCGGCTGAAGCCACCGTTATCCGCAGCTATATCGAAGCGATGGTCGGCCTGCCATGGAAGAAGAAGACCAAGATCAGCAAGGATCTGGTGAAGGCCGAGAAAATCCTCGACCAGGATCACTACGGCCTCGACAAGGTCAAGGAACGGATCCTGGAGTACCTTGCGGTGCAGCAACGCGTCGACAAGGTGAAAGCGCCTATTCTGTGCCTGGTGGGGCCGCCTGGCGTCGGCAAGACCTCGCTGGGCCAATCGATCGCACGCGCGACCAATCGCAAGTTCGTGCGCATGGCGCTGGGCGGCGTGCGCGACGAATCCGAGATTCGCGGGCATCGCCGTACCTACATTGGCTCGATGCCAGGCAAGATCCTGCAAAGCCTGACCAAGATCGGCGTGAAGAATCCACTGTTCCTGCTCGACGAAGTCGACAAGATGGGCCAGGATTTTCGCGGCGATCCGTCGTCGGCCCTGCTTGAAGTGCTCGATCCCGAGCAGAACCATACCTTCCAGGATCACTATATCGAAGTCGAGTACGACCTGTCGGATGTGATGTTCGTCGCCACGGCCAACTCGCTCAATCTGCCCGCGCCCTTGCTCGACCGCATGGAAGTGATCCGTCTGTCGGGATATACCGAGGACGAGAAGATCAACATCGCCGAGCGCTATCTGGTGCCCAAGCAGTTGAAGGTCAACGGCATCAAGGAAGGCGAACTCGCCATTGCCGAGTCGGCCATCCGCGACATCGTGCGCTACTACACGCGCGAAGCCGGCGTGCGCAGCCTGGAGCGTGAAATCTCCAAGGTCTGCCGCAAGGCCGTCAAGGCCCTGTTGTTGAAGAAACAGAGCAGCAAGATCTCGGTCACTTCGCGCAATCTGGAAAAGTACCTCGGGGTCCGGCGCTTCAGTTTCGGTATCGCGGAGATGAACAACCAGGTGGGACAGGTGACGGGGCTGGCCTGGACCGAGGTGGGCGGCGAATTGCTTACCATCGAGGCGGTTTCGCTGCCTGGGCGCGGCAAGATGACCACGACCGGCAAGCTTGGCGAAGTGATGCAGGAATCGATTCAGGCTGCGCTGTCCGTGGTGCGTTCGCGCGCCCGCAAACTGGGGATTCAGGAAGACTTCTACCAGAAGCGCGACATCCACATCCACCTGCCGGAAGGTGCGACACCGAAAGACGGCCCGTCCGCCGGTATCGCAATCTGCACTTCGATGGTGTCGATCCTTACCGGAATTCCGGTGCGAGCCGACGTCGCCATGACCGGGGAAATCACGTTGCGTGGCGAGGTGCTGCCGATCGGTGGCCTGAAGGAGAAGCTGCTGGCGGCGCATCGTGGTGGTATCAAGACGGTGCTGATTCCGCAGGAAAACGTCAAGGATCTGACCGAGATTCCGGACAACATCAAGAACAAGCTCGACATTCACCCGGTCAAGTGGATAGATCAGGTTCTTGAATTGGCGCTGGAACATGCACCCGAGCCTTTGCAGGATGAACCTGAAGCCGACGCGCCGGCAATTGCCGTGCCGGAAGAAGACGGTACCGCCGCCGCGGCGCTCAAACACTAGGTATTTTCTGACCACCCGCCGGAATCCCGCGCCAGTCGCGGGATTTTTTTGGCAATGGCCCGGGAAACCGCTTGACACAAGGTTTTGCGGGTTGCTATAAAAGCGGCCACAGGGTTTTCCTGTGCCACTTGAGTGAAGGGGATAACACGTGAACAAATCCGAATTGATTGACGCCATCGCTGACTCGGCTGACATTTCCAAAGCTGCTGCAGGTCGTGCGCTGGACGCAACGGTCGAGGCAGTCAAGAAAGCGCTGAAGAAGGGCGACATGGTGACGCTGGTGGGTTTTGGCAGCTTCTATGTGGGTAAGCGTGCCGCACGTACTGGCCGTAATCCGCGTACCGGCGCAAGCATCAAGATCAAAGCTGCGAAAGTACCGAAATTCCGCGCCGGCAAGGGCCTGAAAGACGCCATCAATTAATAATAAAGTCCGCGAGTGCTTGGCAGGGTCGAAAAAAATGTTGTAGAATTTTGGTCTTTGTCGGGTGCTTAGCTCAGCTGGTAGAGCGTCGCCCTTACAAGGCGAATGTCGGGGGTTCGAACCCCTCAGCACCCACCAGCCGGGTAAGAAAAAATAAGCGGTCGAGTACTAGGCAGTACAGTTTTTTGCAGCACAAGGGAGTGGTAGTTCAGTTGGTTAGAATACCGGCCTGTCACGCCGGGGGTCGCGGGTTCGAG
>ERZ761607.527-NODE-527-length-64975-cov-17.617683_pt1 | contig 64975 bp, 66 predicted proteins | sample MGYA00511164_ERZ761607 | MGnify/ENA primary metagenome ERZ761607 (study PRJEB28899, sample SAMN02445080) | bioreactor sludge metagenome | biome: EBPR sludge | place: Australia: Brisbane, Thorneside Wastewater Treatment Plant | collected 2011-06-22 ...
AGAACTGCATCCACTGCAAGACCTGCGACATCAAGGACCCGACCCAGAACATCAACTGGGTCGTGCCGCAGGGCGGCGAAGGACCGATCTACCAGGGGATGTAAGCGGCGCACGCGTGCTCGGCCATCACATGCCGGAACGCCGAGCCGCCACGTTCAGCTTCCGTACGTCTCCGTTCGGAACCCTGCATGGGCGCGAATGGGGTGTGGCATGATCTCGGCGTCCTCATCGATGCCGTACGATTCGCCCCCCATGCTGAACTCATCTGAACGGAAGTCCCCCATGCGCCTGTTCGTGCTCCCGCTGATCCTGGGTGCGTTCGTCCTGTCGGGCTGCGAGCGCAGTGTGCCCCCGGTGCAGGACAAGGCGCCGCCGTTCGTGAAGACCGTGGCCGTGACGGCGAGCACCGAGGGCCAGCTCGGGCTGTCGGGTACGGTGCGGGCACGGGTGGAGACGCCGCTCGCCTTCCAGGTCGGGGGGCGGATCGCCGAGCGCCGGGTTGACGCAGGTCAGCAGGTCGCGGCCGGGCAGGTGCTGTTCGAGCTCGACAAGCGCGACCTGGAGCAAGGTGCGCGTGCCGCCGAAGCCGACCTCGCCGCCGCGGATGCGGCTCTGGCGACCGCGGTTGCCGATCTCGCCCGCAACCGTCAGCTGCAGGAGCAGAGCTTTACCAGCGCGCAGGCGCTGGAGCGCTTCGAGCTGGCGCGCCGCGAGGCGCAGACACGGCGCGATGCCGCCGCGGCGCGCCTTGCCCAGGCGCGCAACGCGCTCGGCTATGGACGGCTGCTGGCGCCGGCAGACGGCGTGCTGATCGACGTCACCGGCGAGCCTGGACAGGTGGTGGCCCCAGGTCAGGCGGTGGCGATGCTGGCACAGGCGGGCGAGCGCGAGCTCGAGGTGTACTTCCCCGAGGGCGCGCAGCCGCCGCAGGACGGCGAAGCGACGCTGGGCGAGGACGTGACGCTGGCCTTGCGCTTGCGTGAGACGGCGGGCGCGGTCGATCGTCAGGGGCGCACGCTGCGTGCGCGCTATACCGTGCTGGGCCCGCCTGATGCGCTGGTGCTCGGTGCGGTGCTGCGTGCGCGCTTCGATGCCCCGCTGGCGGAGGCCGAGGGCGAGTTCGTCGTCCCGCTCGGTGCGCTCAACGATCGTGGCCAGGGGCCGCGGGTGTGGCGGTTGCGCGATGGGCGCGTCGAGGCGGTGGCGGTGACCGTGGTGGGGACCGATGGCGAGGCCGCTCGCGTACGCGGGCCGCTCGCGGCCGGCGACCGGGTCGTCGCGCTCGGCACCCACCTGCTGGTCGAGGACATGGCGGTGCGGGAGCTTGGGCGATGAGCTTCCCCAACCTGTCTGCGCTCGCCGTGCGCGAGCGCTCGATCACCTTTTTCTTCCTGCTGCTGGCGGTGCTCGGTGGCGTGTATGCCTTCCTGTCGCTGGGGCGGGCCGAGGACCCTGCATTCACGATGCGGGTGATGGTGGTCAATGCGGTGTGGCCGGGCGCGACCCCCGAGGAGATGCAGGAGCAGGTGGTTGACCGCCTGGAGAAGCGCATCCAGGAGGTGGAGCATGTGTACCGCATCATCACCACCATCCGCCCCGGCTCGGCCAACATGCAGATCGAGTTCCATGAATACACCAAGCCGGGCGAGGTGCCGCAGCTCAAGTACGACGTGCGCCGGCGCATGCAGGACGAGGCCGGCAGCCTGCCGGCCGGAGTGATCGGGCCGATCGTCAACGAGGATTTCGCCGACGTCTATTTCAAGCTCATTGCGCTGACCGCGCCCGGCCTGCCGATGCGCGAACTGGTGCGCGAGGCCGAGGCCATCCGCGACCGCATGCAACGCGTCGACGGCGTGCACAAGGTGCTGGTGCTGGGCGAGCGTCCCGAGCGCGTGTACGTGGAGTTCGACAACGCGCGCCTGGCCAACCTCGGTATCGCGCCGCAGGCGGTGTTCGACGCCATCAATGCCGGCAATCGCCTGTTGCCTGCCGGCCGCCTCGAGACCGAGGGTCCGCGCCTGTACCTGCGCCTGGATGCGGACCTTTCCGATACCGCGCAACTCGCTGCGGTGCCGATCCGGGTTGCCGACCGCGTGCTGCGCCTGGGCGATATCGCCCATGTCCACCGTGGCTACGAGGAACCCCCCGCACAGCTGGTGCGCTCGCGCGGCGAGGATGCGGTGCTGCTCGGCGTGGTCATGAACAAGGGCGAGAACGGCCTGGTGCTGGGCGAGCGCCTGGACCACTTCGTCGACGCCGAGCGCGAACGCCTGCCGCTGGGCATCACGCTCGAGGTGCTGACCAACCAGGCCGAGGCGATCTCGGCCGCGGTCGAGCTTTTCCAGCTCAAGTTCCTGGTGGCGGTGGTGGTGGTGGTGGGCGTGAGCATGCTGGCCATCGGCTGGCGCGCCGGGCTGGTGGTCGGCATCGCGGTGCCGGTGACCCTGGGCATCACCTTCCTGCTCATGAAGCTGATGGGCATCAACCTCGACCGCATCACCCTGGGGGCGCTGATCATCGGCCTCGGCCTGCTGGTGGACGACGCCATCATCGCGGTCGAGATGATGCTGGTGAAGATGGAGGAGGGCTGGGACCGCATCCGCGCCGCGGCGCACGCGTGGACGGTGACGGCTGCGCCGATGCTGTTCGGCACCCTGGTGACGGTGGCCGGCTTCCTGCCCATCGGCTTTGCGCGCTCGGCGGTTGGTGAATACACCGGCAACATCTTCTGGGTGCTGGCGATCTCGCTGTTGGTGTCCTGGCTGGTGGCGGTGGTGTTCGCGCCCTACCTCGGCGTCAAGATGCTGCCGACGGTGGCGCCGGAGAACGTCCACAGCCACGAGAGCGTGTACCAGACGCCAATGTTCCGCCGCCTGCGCCGCCTCATCACCGGCTGCGTGCATTGGCGCAAGACCGTGGTCTTCGGCACCCTGGGATTGCTCGTGCTGGCGGTGCTGGGCATGGCGACGGTGGTGCAGAAGCAGTTCTTCCCGAGTTCGGATCGCCCCGAGGTGCTGCTCAGCGTCTATCTGCCCCAGGGCAGCAGCATTGCGGCCTCGGATGCAACCGTGCGCAGGTTGGAGGCCATCCTCGCCACCCAGGACGGCATCCGCTCGAGCTTGGCCTACGTGGGCGCCGGTGTACCGCGCTTTTTCCTGTCCGCCAACCCCGAGCCGCCCGACCCCGCGTTTGCCAAGCTGCTCGTGGTCACCGAGGGCGTGGCGGCGCGCGATGCGCTGATCGCCGAGCTGCAGCGCCACGTCGATGAGGGCGAGTTTCCCGAGGCCCGGGTGCGGGTGTCGAGTCTGCTCTACGGGCCGCCGGTGGTATGGCCGGTGGCTTACCGCGTGCTGGGGCCGGATCAGCTCGAGCTGCGCCGCATCGCGCATCAGGTGCGCGAGGTGATGGCGGCCAACCCGCACATCGTCGATCCGCACCTCGAGTGGGATGAGCGCGCGCCGGTGCTGCACCTGGCGATGGACGTCGAGCGCCTGCGTCTGCTCGGGCTCACGCCGCAGGACGTGGCCCAGCAGCTGCAGTTCCACCTCGAGGGCACGCGCATCGCCCAGGTACGCCAGGATATCCGCACGGTGGACGTGATCGCGCGCGGTGCCAGCGGCGGCGCACGGCTCAATGCGGAGAGCCTGTCCATGCTCGAGATCCTTACCCCTGACGGGCGCAAGCTGCCGGCAAGCCAGCTCGGCCGCCTCGAGGTGCGCTTCGAGGAGCCGGTGATCAAACGCTACAACCGTGAGCCCGAACTGCTGGTGCAGGCCGATGTTCAGGGTGCCCAGCCCAACGACGTCACCGCGGCGGTGTGGGCTTCGCTTGCGGGCGTGCGCAGCCAGCTGCCACCCGGCTACAGCATCATGATCTCGGGTGCGGTCGAGCAGTCGGGCAAGGCCGACGCCTCCATCCAGGCGCTGCAGCCGCTCATGGTGGCCTGCATGCTGATCTTCATCATGCTGCAGATGCGCTCATTCACCGGTACCTTCGTGGTGCTGGCGACCGCGCCGCTCGGTCTCGTCGGTGCGGTGATTGCACTGCTGCTGTTCGACCAGCCCTTCGGCTTCGTCGCCCTGCTCGGGCTGACGGGCCTCGCCGGCATCCTGATGCGCAACACCCTCATCCTGACCCAGCAGGTCGCGGACAATTTCGAGGCCGGCATGGGCCCCTTCGACGGCGTGGTCGAGGCCGCGGTGCAGCGCGCCCGCCCGGTGGTGCTGACCGCGATTGCGGCGGCCTTCGCCTTCATCCCGCTGACGCTGGACACCTTCTGGGGGCCGCTCGCGTATGTGCTGATCGGCGGTGTCGCGGTGGGTACCGCGATCACCCTGCTGTTCGTGCCGGCACTGTACGCGTTGCTGTTCCGCCTCGGTGCGGATGCGCAGGCCGGCGGGCCGGCCTAGCGCCTGGTTTCGACCGGGTGCCGCGCTCAGGGGTACAGGCCGCGCTCGGCGCGCGCTTCGAGCACCCGGCTGCAGGCGATGATGAAGGCCGCGGTGCGCAGCGGCACCTGCTTCTCGGTCGCCACATGCGAGATGGCGTTGAAGGCGTTGATCATGATGCGCTCGAGGCGCTCGTTGATCTCTTCCTCGCTCCAGAAGAAGCTCGAGAAGTCCTGCACCCATTCGAAGTACGACACCGTCACGCCGCCGGCGTTGGCGATCACGTCGGGCACCACCAGCACGTTGCGCGCTCGCAGCACGTCGTCGGCCGCGGGCGTGGTGGGGCCGTTGGCGCCTTCGACGACGACACGGGCGCGGATGCGCTCGGCGCGCTGCGGGGTGATCTGGCCTTCGAGCGCGGCCGGCACGAGGAACTCGCAGCCGAGTTGCCAGAAGTCTTCGATGTCGATCGCCGCGGCACCGGCAAAGCCCGCGAGGCCGCCGTTCGCCGCCGTGTGCGCGAGCGCTGCGGGGACGTCGATGCCACCCTCGTTGACCAGGGTGGCGGTATGGTCGGCGACCGCGATCACGCGCGCACCGGCCTCGTGGAACAGGCGTGCGGCAATGCCGCCGACGTTGCCGAAACCCTGCACCACCACACGCGCACCCTCGATCGGCAGGCCGATGCTGCGGCCGGCCTCGCGGGCGGTGATGAACACGCCGCGGCCGGTGGCTTCCTGGCGGCCCAGGCTGCCGCCGAGCGCGATCGGCTTGCCGGTGACGACGCCGGTGGCGGTGCCGCCGCGGTTCATCGAGAAGGTGTCCATCATGATCGCCATCGTCATCGCGTTGGTGCCGACGTCGGGTGCGGGGATGTCCTTGTCCGGGCCGATGATGATGCCGATCTCGGAGGTGTAGCGCCGGGTGATGCGCTGCAGCTCGCCCTTGCTGACGCTGTTGGGGTCGACGCGGATGCCGCCCTTGGCGCCGCCGAAGGGCAGGCCGACCGCGGCGTTCTTGATCGTCATCCAGCCGGCGAGTGCCATCACCTCGTTGAGCGTGACGTCGGGATGGAAGCGCACCCCGCCCTTGCCCGGTCCGCGCGACAGGCTGTGCTGCACACGGTAACCCTCGTAGTGGGCGACGGTGCCGTCATCGCGCTCGATGGGCACGTCGACGATCAGCGTGCGCTTGGGGTGCTTGAGGGTCTCGATCCAGCGCTCGAGCGAGCCGAGATAGGGGCGTACGCGCTCGATCTGCTCGACGAAACTCGACCACGGTTCGGGCGCAGCCGGATTGAGGTAGGACAGACCGCCCAGCTTGTCGAAGCTGGCGGGACGGGCGGGTTGCGTGCTCATGTGCGGGGTCTCCTCGCGTGGAAAGCGCGCATTCTCCGGCGGGGTCGCCTGGCCGCGGATACCGTTGCTTCATCGGGTCATGCGTTTCGCGCATAAACTGCGAAAACGCACCCGCAGGACGAGGCCGCAGCGTCAGCGCGCGCCGTCCGCCGCCGCTACATCGGCCGTCAGATGCGCCCACAGTCGCAGCAGCTCGGGGCGCGTGTTGGCACGGTCGCGATAGAGCCGAACTTCCATTTCGAGCGTCCATCGGGCATCGCCGGCAACGCTCAGTTCGCCGCGTTCGAGCTCGCGCGTCACTGCACTGGCGGGCAGGAAGGCCAGGCCGTGTCCGGCAAGCAACATCGCCTTCAGGCTCTCGGCCATGTCGGACTCGTAATGCAGCGCCAGGTGCGCCGGCTGACCGGCGCGATCGAGGATGGTGTCGACCATCCTGCGCAGATAGGTGTTGGGGCCATAGCGCAGGAAGGGGATGGGCGTCTCCGGTGTGCCCGGCAGCCGCCAGCGCCCGTTTCCGACGAGCCCCCGTGGCAGATAGGGCCGCACCGTCTCGGTGGCGAGCCTGAGGCCCTCGAAGCGCGCGGGATCCAGCCATACGGGATAGGCGGGATGGTGGTAGCACAGCAGCAGGTCGCACCCGCCTTCGACCAGGGTGGTGACCACGTCATGGACATTGCCTGCCATCAGGCGCGTGGGCTGTTCGCCGAAGGCCTGCTTGAGCTGCCCCAGCCAGGCGGGAAAGAAGGCGAAGGCCAGGGTGTGCGGCACGGCGAACACGAGGGCATTGCCCGCTACCGGCTGCATGCCGCGCGCAAGTGCACGGGCCGCATGCAGCCGGCTGATGAGGTCCGCAGCCGGGCCTTTGAAGGCCTCTCCAGCCGCGGTGAGCTGGGTTGGATACGCACTGCGGTCCACCAGCGGCGCCCCCAGCCACGCCTCCAGGGCACGGATGCGGCGCGAGAACGCCGGCTGCGACACATGACGCTGCTCGGCCGAGCGCGAGAAGCTGCCCGTTTCGGCCAGGCTGATGAAGTCTTCCAGCCATTTCAGTTCCATAAGTAGGTCTCCGTGCCGCAGGCACTCCGTGCGAGCTGGTCGATGTGCGCCGGCTTCGGCGTGGCCGCGCTCACTGCCGCGAGAAGGCGGCGAGGATGGCGCGGCACTGGCCTTGGCGTTAGTCGCCGCCGGCATCCGCGCCTATGTGCAGGCATGAGCGGGGGGCTGCCAGCAAGGGAGTCAGGCCAGTCCCGCTGCGCCCAGCACTGCGCCTGCGGCGATCATCCAGATCGGCGCCAGTTTCGTTCTCAGCGTCACCAGCGCGGTGAGCGCGATCAGTACCAGCGCGCCGTTGCGGTGCGCCGGGTCGCCGACGAAGGGCAGCGCGAGCAGCCAGCCGGTGGCGAACACCAGGCCGACGGTGATGGGGGCCAGGCCGGCGGTGAAGGCGCGCACCAGGGCCGTGTCGCGCCGGCTCGCACCCCAGCGGCTGACGCCGAGCGAAAGCAGTGTGGACGGCAGCAGGATGCCCACCAGCGCCGCCGCGGCACCGGGCAGGCCCGCAGCCTGGAAGCCGAGCACCGGCACGAACAGCACGTTGGGGCCGGGCGCGGCCTGGGCGAGTGCGACTGCGGTGGTGAAGTCGGCGTCGCCAAGCCAGCCGCGCTCGGTGACGAAGTAGCGATGCATCTCCGGCGCCGTCGACATCGCACCGCCGATCGACAGCAGCGACAGGGTCAGGAAGTGCAGGAAGAGTTCGAGCAGCTCGCCCGCGGGCAGCGTATTCAAGATGCGTCCTCCGGGCGTGCCGCCCGCGCGTCGAGGATGGCGATCCGCCAGCGCGCAAGCCCCCAGCCGAGCACGCCCAGGCCGATCACGATCCATGCCAGGGGCAGGCGCAGTACCGCGATCGCAACCAGCGCACCCAGCCCGAGCAGCGCGCACAACCAGGGCCCGAGCAGGTTGCCGCGCAGCGTGCCGAGCATCTTCACCGCCATCGCCAGGATCAGTCCTGCTGCCACCGCACCCATGCCGCGCAGCGCGCCCGCCACCGCGGGAAACTCGGCCAGGCGTTCATGGCTCGCTGCGAGCGCGATCACGATCAGGAAGGGGGCGAGCAGCATGCCGGTGATTGCCGCAAGTGCGCCGCGCCAGCCGAAGTAGCGGTCGCCGATCATCAGCGACAGGTTGACCACGTTGGGCCCGGGCAGCATCTGCGCGATCGAGTACAGCTCGATGAACTCGGCGCGGCTCAGCCAGCCGCGGCGGTCGACCAGCTCGCGCTGGGCGACCGCGAGCACGCCGCCGAAACCCTGCAGCGCGAGCAGGCTGAACGCGACGAAGAGCGCGAAGGGCGAGGCGGGGCGCTTGGGCGCGTCTGCGAGCGCTCCCGGTCCCTGGGCGGATGGGCTCATGGCATCTCCATGGGGAGGTCCGATGCCGGCGCCGTGTCGCGGTTCGCGCGCACGGGCTCACGACAGCGGAAGAGTTCGGCTGCGGCCAAGCGGCTTCGCCACTGCAGGCGGTGTGCGGCGAGGTCCCACTCGGCCAGGGTGAACAGGGCGCCGCCAATCTCGGCGGCGACGTAGCCCATCAGGCTGATGCGCTCGATTGCGCAGCGCAGCGGTACCACGGGCGCGCAGGCGTCGAAACGCTGTGCCACGGAGTGCGTTGGGTAAGCGTCGGCGTACAGGCCTACGGTCACGTGCGGCACGTATTCGCCCTGCGGGTGGGGCGTGTCCGCATGCAGGCAGGCGCGCAGTGCACAGAGCGGACCATCGGCGCCATCGACATGCAGGAAAGGGGCCGATGAAAAGCTCTCCAGCGCTCCGATGGCGACCGTAAAGGGCGTGATCCGCGCTGCCGCGAGCGCGTCGATGCGTGCCTGCAGCCAGTGGCGGTCGAATTCATCCACCGCCGGCCTGGCGGTGCGCGCCGGAAAACCGCACAAGGCAAGCGTGATGTGCGGCTGGCGTCGGTAGCCGTCGAGCAGCAGGCCGTCGAGTGCGCGCTGTGCGGCGGTGATCCGCGAGCGCACCGCAGGCAGGTCCACGTCGATCGCCCACAGCAGGTAGTGCGGCCGGCCGCGATGCCAGTCGCCGAAGTCGCGGCGTTCGTTGCGCAGGGTCAGCGGCTCGGCGAGAAAGCGCTGGCGCAGCGCGGCGGGAGTGATCATGCGGGAGGGCGGAGCGGTGGGCGGGCGCAAGCGAAGCGGATGAGTCCGGGCTTGAATTCGATCGCTAGAATGAATGGGTGATTGTCCCGGAAAAGAGATCTTCCCGCATGCACTACAGCGTCCTCAAACCCTCCACCACCGAACGCATCACGATCCGCGGCCTCGAGTACAACGTGCGTCGCTGGGGGCGCGCGCAGGCGCCGCAGCTGTTCCTGTTGCATGGCTGGATGGATTCATCGCCCACCTTCCAGTTCGTGGTCGATGCATTGCGCCAGGACTGGCAGGTCATTGCGCCCGACTGGCGAGGCTTTGGCGGCAGCACCTGGCTTGGCCATGGCTACTGGTTTCCCGACTACTACGCCGACCTCGACGCCCTGCTCGATCATTACGCGCAGGGGCAGCCGGCGCGCCTGGTCGGACACAGCATGGGCGCGGCCGTCGCAGGGGTCTATGCCGGGCTGCGTCCGGGGCGGGTGGCGCAGTTGGTGATGATGGACTTCCTCGGTCTGAAGCCGCCGCCCGAGGCGGAGGCGCCAGTGTTGCTGGACAAATGGCTCGACGCCCAAGCCAGGCCGCCGCGCTTGCCGACGCACGCCGACCATGCCGCGTTCGTGCGTCGGCTGTGCGCGGTCAACCCGCGCCTGGCGCCGGACAAGGCGGCATTCCTTGCTGCGCACGTCGGCCGCATGGCGGGCGATGGGCGGGTGGAGATGGCCTGCGACCCCTGGCACAAGGTGCCTTCGCCCTTCGTCTACCGTATCGAGGATGTGATGGCCTGCTGGCGCCAGGTCACCGCCCCGACCCTGATGGTGCTTGCCGAGCAGGGTTACGTGACCGAGCGCTTTGGCGACGACGCTGCCGAGTTGCGCCGCCGGCTCGACTGCTTTGCCGACCACCGTGTCGTCACCATTGCCGATGCCGGCCACAACCTGCAGCACGACCAGCCCGAACAGGTGGCGGCTGCGCTGGAAGCCTTCCTGTCGCGGGCCTGATGCCCGTCCCGCGGCCTGACGGGGCCTAGGCTGGCCGAGTACCGGCCGGGCGCTCGAGGTAGGGAGCCGCCAGCCTGCCCACCGGTACCCGCGCGCCGAGCCGCGCGGCGAGCAGGTAGAGCCCGCCCAGCTTGCGGTGCAGGAACAGGGCCTCGGCAGGCGGCGTGTGCCAGAAGTCGCGCTCCATGCTCAGCCGCAGGCCGGCGTCGCGGATGCGGCGGGCGAGGTCGCTGGCGCCGAAGTCGTAGGCTCCGTCATGGCGAAGTGGCTCGCAGGCCTCGGCGAAGAGTGCGATTACGGCATCGCGCTGGCTGGCGTGCAGGTGTTCCTGAAAGTAGCCGATCTCCTGCGCGGCCGCGCTCATCGCTGCAGGGTCGTTGCGGATGGCGCCGCTCATCAGGCGGCGGTAGGCGTCGACGACCGTCATCGAATAGGCGCGGGTGGCACCGAAGTCGAGCAGCACGATCCGGCCGCTGGCGGCGTCGTAGCGGTAGTTGGCAAAATTCGGGTCGGTCTGGACCAGGCCGAACTCGAACAGCTCGCGGAACAACAGGCCGATGAGCAGGCCGGCGATGCGGTCGCGCACCGGCTGCGCGGCGCTGTCGAGCGATTCCACGGCGACGCCTTCAACCCAGTGCATGGCGAGAATGTCGCTGCGGGTCAGTGCATGCACCGGGGCGGGCAGCACGAAATCGGCCTCGGCACCGAGCAGGCCTGCGAAGCGTTGCAGATTGCCTGCTTCGCGCAGGTAATCGGCTTCCTCGTGGAGCTGGCGCTTGGCCTCCTCGAGCAGCGGGGCAAGGTCCAGTGCGCGCGGCAGCAGGCCCGAGACGCGCAGCAGCGTGGCGACGTTGTCCACGTCGCTGTCGATGCTGCGACGCACGCCCGGATACTGCAGCTTGATCGCCAGTTCCTGACCGTCGTGCGTGCGGGCGCGATGCACCTGGCCGATCGACGCCGCGGCGCACGGCGTGAACGAAAAGCGCTCGAAACCCTGCTCCCAGCCCTGGCCCCAGTGCGTTTCCAGCACCTGCACGACCTGGCTCATCGGCATCGTGCGCGCGTCCTCGCGCAGGCGGGCGAGGATCGCGGCAAGCTCCGGCGGCAGCAGGTTGCCGGCATCCATCGACATCAGCTGGCCGACCTTCATCGCCGCGCCGCGCAGCTGCGCGAGCTGGTCGGCCACGCGGCGGGCGTTGGCGGGGGTCAGTACCAGGTCGCCCACCGTCGGCCGCTTGCCTGCCGCCAGCTGGCGTGCGCCCTCGGCAATCATGCCGCCGGCGACGCCGGTGGCGAGCGAACCCAGGCGCGCGAGCCGGGCGAGGCGGCCACCTGGTACTGCAGTGGCGCGGGCCATCGTGTTCATGCGTATTGCCTCCCGGTCAGAGGGTGGATCTGAAGCACATCACGGTAGCGGGATGAAGGCGCCGGCCACCAGGCTCAGGCAAGCCACGACGGTGAGCTGCAGGCGCAGCGGCAGGTACCACGCTGGCAGTGCGGCATGGCGGGCGAGGCGGCGGTCCTGCAGGTAGTGCAGCACAAAGCCGCTCACGAGCAAGGCGGCAGCCTCCATCGGCACCAGCAGCAGCGCTGGCCAGGCGATCAGCGAGGGTACGACGCTCCACAGCATGGTGCGCACCCGTCGACTGTCGGTGAGGCCGGGCAGGCTCATCGCGAAGCCCCAGTGCAGCGCACACACGAAGCTGAGGATCACCGCGCCGTAGGCGTACAGCGCGTCACTCCAGGCCAGGCCATGATGGGCGTCGAGCAGGCTGGCGGGCGCGAGCACGAGGAAGGGGATCAGGCCGCCATAGCCGAGCCAGCGGGCGGTGCCGGGCAGCTTCGGACTGTCGCCGGGCATGGGGTTGGTAGAGGCGATGTTCATCGGGTCAGGGGCCGCCAAGGGTTTTCGGAGACTGCTGAAGTGGACTCGAATGATCGTCACTGTACGGTAGATGTCCAGGACGATTTATTGGACGTACGTGCTTATCTGCGCTAGGAATGCGTGTATGAGGCTGATGCTAGTAACTGAATTCTGTTTTGTCCAGGACAACGAGAGTATATTTCGGCTTGCTGACTCGGCCGCGCCGAAGCGCTGCCCAACTTCCCTTCACCACGGAGGCTCCCATGAACCCGCCTCTCCACTACGCCGTCGTTGGCGCCGGAATCGCCGGCTTGTGCTGCGCCCGCGCGCTTGCCGCTGCAGGTGTGCGCGTCACGCTGTTCGACAAGAGCCGGGGACCCGGCGGGCGCATGAGCACGCGCCGCGGCGAGGGTTGGGCCTGCGACCATGGCGCGCAGTACTTCACTGCGCGCGACCCGGCGTTCCAGGCCGAGCTCGGCCGCTGGCAGGCTGCAGGCGCGGCGGCGCGCTGGGAGCCGCGGCTGGTGGTGTTCGATGCCGACCGGCGGCGCGATAGCGGCGGTGCCGAGGCGCGCTACGTCGGCACGCCACGCATGACGGCGCCGGCGCGCCTGCTTGCTGATGGGCTGGACCTGCGCGTGCAGACCACGGTGACTGCCTTGCAGTGCTACGAACATGGCTGGGAACTGGCCACTGCCGAGCGCGGCGTGCTCGCCGAGGCCTTCGACGGTGTGCTGCTTGCCGTGCCTGCGCCGCAGGCCCTGCCTCTGTTGCAGCCGGTCCTGCCCGCGCTGGCCGAGCTTGCCGGAGGTGCGCGCATGCAGGCGTGCTGGGCGCTGATGTTGCGCTTCGAGACGCCGCTCGCGCTCGACTTCGATGCGGCCTTTGTCAATTGCGGGCCCCTGCGCTGGATCGCGCGTGACACCAGCAAGCCGGGGCGCGAGGGCGCCGAGACCTGGATTCTGCATGCGAGCGCCGAGTGGAGCGAGGCGCATCTGGAAGACAGCCCCGACCACGTGGCCGCTGCGCTCATCGCCGCATTCTGCGAGCTTGGCGGCGGCGCACCGCTGGCTTGGGCGGCGCATCGGTGGCGCTATGCGATCACCGCGTCGGCGGTGGACGGCGGCTGCGCCTGGCATGCGGGGGCCGGCCTCGGCCTGTGCGGCGACTGGCTCAATGGCGGCCGTGTCGAGGGGGCCTGGCTCAGCGGCCATGCGCTTGCCGGGCGCGTGCTGGCGAACGTGCGTGATGAGCTACGGCCTGGTCTGGTTCAAGCGTGACCTGCGCCTGGTCGATCACGCGGCGCTCGCCGCGGCGGCGCGGCGCGGGCCGGTGCTGTGCGTGCTGATCGTCGAGCCTTCGCTGTGGGCCCAGCCCGACGCCGCACGCCAGCATTACGAGTTCATGCTCGAAGCGGCGCGCGAGCTGCATGCCGGGCTGCGCCGCCTGGGAGGACGCCTGCACCTGCTGGTGGGTGAGGCCGTGGAGGTACTCGACCGTCTGCACGCGGCCGCCCCATTCACCGAGCTGTACGCGCACGAGGAGACCGGCAACGGGGCGAGCTATGCGCGTGATCGCGCGGTGGCGCGCTGGTGTCGGGCGCGCGGGGTACGCTGGCATGAGCTGCCACAGTTTGGCGTCGTGCGCAGGCTCGATGACCGCGACCGCTGGCAGGCTGCCTGGGAGGCGCATGTGGCGGCGCCGCAGGCGGTGCTGCCCGCAGCCCTCGTCTTCGTCACGCCACCGGCGCTGTTGCAGCCCGGCGCGCGCGCGCCGGAGGCGGCGGCGCTCGGTCTCGATGTCTTCGAGCCCCCGCGGCGCCAGCGCGGCGGGCGGCGCGCCGCGCTCGACGTGCTCAATGACTTTCTCGACCAGCGCAGCGGGCAGTACCGTGGCGGCATTTCGTCGCCGCTGAAGGCGCCGAGTGCCTGTTCAAGGCTGTCGCCCTACCTGGCCTGGGGCTGCCTGAGCCTGCGCGAGGTGGTGCAGGCCACCCGCGTACGCGTCGCCGTGCTGGCCGAGGGCGACCGCCGCCGCGCCGGGTTGTCGGCCTTCCTCAGCCGCCTTTACTGGCATTGCCACTTCATCCAGAAGCTCGAGAGCGAGCCGGCGCTGGAATTCCGCAACCTGCACCGTGGCTATGACGGGCTGCGTGAGGGCGAGTGGAATCCGGCGCATTTCGCCGCGCTGGTGGCCGGGCGTACGGGCTGGCCGCTGGTGGACGCCTGCGTGGCGATGCTGCGCGAGACGGGGTGGCTCAACTTCCGCATGCGCGCGATGCTGGTGTCGGTGGCGGCCTATCCGCTGTGGCTGCACTGGCGCGAGGTCGGGCTATGGCTTGCGCGGGCCTTCATCGACTACGAGCCGGGCATCCACTGGAGCCAGCTGCAGATGCAGTCGGGTACCACCGGCATCAACACTACCCGTGTCTACAACCCGATCAAGCAGGCGCGCGATCATGACCCGCAGGGCGTGTTCGTGCGCCGCTGGCTGCCGGCCCTGCGTCGCGTGCCCGATAGCTGGCTGTTCGAGCCTTGGCGCATGCCGGTGTCGGTGCAGGCGCGCTGCGGATTGCGGGTGGGTGAGGAAATCGTCCTGCCCGTGGTTGAGCTCGAGGCTGCCACCCGGGCCGCCAAGGCTCGTGTGCACGCCTTGCGCGCTCAGCCTGAGATACGCGCGGCGAAGGCGGCGATCGTCGACCGCCACGGCTCGCGCAGGCGACCACAGGCGCGGCGGCGCGAGGCGGCCGGCTCGACGGCTGCCGCTGCGCAGCTGGACCTGGGGTTCTGAGGCGGATCGGCGATGGCGATGCGACGTAAGGCCGACCTGCCGACAAGACTGTGCGCGGTCTGTGGGAGGCCGTTCGCTTGGAGAAAGAAGTGGGAGAAGGTGTGGGCCGAAGTGCGCTACTGCTCGGAGCGCTGCCGGCGCGCCCGCAAGCCCGGGGGGATGGCGTGATCTACTGGTTCCGCACCGACCTCCGTGTTGGCGACAACCTGGCGCTGGCCGCGGCCAGCGCGTCGGCGGCGCGCTTGCTGCCGGTATATTGCCACGACCCTGCGGCCGATACGTCCACGCGCTGGGGTTTCACGCGCAGGAGTGCGCATCGGCGCACGTTCCTCGATGCCGCGCTTACCGATCTGGATGCGGCCTTGCGTGCGCGTGGCAGTCGCCTGCTTCAGGTGCGTGGCGCAGCGGCCGATGTCCTGCCGGCGCTGGCCCGTGCGTTGGGCACGGACCGGGTGGCATGCGAGGCGATCGCCGCGCCGGAGGAGGTGGACGAGCTCGTGTCGTTGCGCGCGGCAGGGCTGCAGGTGCAGGCGGTGTGGCAGTCCACCATGCTCGATCCCGGGCTGCTGCCGTTCGAGGTCGAGGTACTGCCGAAGGTGTTCACGGATTTTCGGCGGGCGGTTGAGATGGCGGGCGTGTTGCCGGCGGCCCCACTGGCGCCGCTCGCCGCGCTGCCGCCCTGTCCGTCGCTCGATCAGCTGCCCGGCATGGTCCAGGTGGGGGGTGGCCCTTGCCAGGCGCTCCGGCCGGAGCGGGGCTACGAAGGCTGCGGCGAGGCTGCCTTCCCGTGGTGGCGGCCGGAATTCGCGGGCGGTGAGCGGGCGGCGCTCGCGCATCTGGCGAGCTACTTCGCAAGCGCAAGGCCCCGGCATTACAAGGTGACGCGCAACGGGCTGAGCGGCGTCGACTTCTCGAGCAAGTTCTCGCCCTGGCTGGCACAGGGGGCTTTGTTGCCGCGTGTGGTCTTCGCCGCGCTGCGCCGTCACGAGGCCGAGCAGGGGGCGAGCGACGGCAGCTACTGGCTGTGGTTCGAGCTGCTGTGGCGGGACTACTTCCGGTTCCTGCATCTGCAGCACGGGCGGCGCCTGTACCGGGCGCGCGGGCTCGACGACGGCGCTTCGCCGCCTGCGCATGATCCGGCGGCCTTCGGGGCCTGGTGCGCAGGGCGCACAGGGCAGGCCTTCGTCGATGCCGGCATGCGGGAGCTTGCAGCCACCGGCTGGCTGTCCAACCGCATGCGCCAGGTCGTTGCCAGCTACCTGATCCACGATCTTGGCTGCGACTGGCGTGCCGGGGCGGCATGGTTCGAGGCCCAGCTGGTCGATTACGACACGTACAGCAACCAGGGCAACTGGTTGTACATCGCCGGCCGCGGCACCGATCCGCGCGGTGGACGGCGTTTCGACCCTGACAGGCAGGCGGCGCGTTACGACGCGGATGGCGACTACCGGGCGCGCTGGCTCGGCGCGCACCGGCACGCCGGCAGTTCAGCGTGAACGGAGCGCGCGCAGGCGGGCGAGCGCTGCCGGGGGCAGGGCACCGAGCAGGGCACCGACCGATACCACCGCGATGCCGATGATGGTGCTGAGGCCGAGCGCCTCGCCCAGGATGAAGAAAGCACCGATCGCGGTGAAGGCGGGTACCAGTGCCAGCATCATCGAGGCTTCGCTCGCGCCCACCTTCTGTACCGCATAGCTGTAGAAGCCCGCGGCAAGCATGGAGGCGACGATGCCCTGGTAGACCCCTTGCAGCGCGATCTCGCCCCAGCTTGCCGCGGCGATGTTGGCCGGCAGCCAGAGCAGATAGACCGGCAGGTAGGCCAGCGCGGAAAAGCTGGCGATGCCGAGGATGCCGAGCTGGGGCTTGATCTGCCAGCGCCGCATCAGCAGCCCGAATACCGCCCAGCACAGCGCGGCGCTGAGAAAGAGCAGGTCGCCGACCCATTCGCGTCCGTGCGTGGGTGCGAGCAGGCTCTCGAAGCCGATCAGAAGCAGGCCGCAGGTCGACAGTGCGAGCGCGATCACGGTGGGGCGTGCGATGCGAAAGCCCGACATCACCGCCATGATGACGATGGTCCAGAACGGGATGCCGCCATTGACGAACACCCCGGCGTGCGCGCTCGGCGCGAACGCGAAGCCGGAGTACACCAGCAGGCCGTAGCCCAGCCCGCCTACTGCCGCCAGCACCATGTGGCGTGGCCAGTCCCTGCGCGGCACGAAGCGCAGGTAGAGCGGCAGCGCGATTGCGCCGGACACGCCGAAGCGCAGCGCGGCAATGTCGAAGGGCGTGAAACTCGCGGTGGCGCCGAAGCGCGACACGATGTTGAAGCCGGACCAGAACACCACCACGGCGAGCGCGGCGAGCAGGCCGCGCACGGCGTCGGCATGCGAGGGGGACGGTGTGTGCAATTCGGCTCAGCCCGGCTGGTTGCGCATGAAATCGGCGGTGTTGAAGAAGTTCTGCAGCAGGCGCTCGCGGACGCCTTCTTCGATGCCGACTTCTTCCATCGCCAGCAGCATGCAGGCGACCCACTGGTCACGCTCCCGGGTGCCGATGGCGAACGGCATGTGGCGGGCGCGCAGGCGCGGGTGGCCGAAGTTCTGCACGAACAGGTCGGGCCCGCCCAGCCAGCCGGACAGGAACATGAAGAGCTTGTCGCGCGAGCCTTGCAGGTCCTGGGGGTGCATGGCGCGCAGTTCGGCGAACTGCGGGGTTTCGGCCATCAGGCCGTAGAAGCGGTCGCACAGGCGGGCAACGGTGGGCTCGCCGCCGATCCGGTCGTAGGTGGTCTGTTGTTCCATCGGGTTTCTTGGGGTGAGGTGCGCGCCTCGGTGTGGGCGCCTTGGACGGGATTGTCGCAGAGTTGGGCAAGGGTCTTGTAGGTGCGACGCAAGTCGCGAGCTCTTCGCCCCGTTTACGCGGCAACCCGCTGCGGTGCGTCGCTCACAGTTTCACGACCGACAACCGCTTCACTGCCTTGACCAGGATCTTGTAGATGTCGAGATCGAATGCAGGGCGGCCGGCCTCGAGCAGCCTGGCAAGGGTGGCCTCGTCGGTGGCGGTGCCGAGCCAGCGCCAGCCGTCGATGACGTGGGTGGCCTCGCCTTCGCGCAGGCCGATCGGGCCGGGCCAGGCCCAGTGCTCGACCTTCAGCGCATGCAGGGCGTCGATCAGGCGTTGGGCGTGGGCCTGGGGCGACTCGCTGCCGTGGCAGGCGCCGTGGCAGCGCTTCAACTGGAAGTCGAAGCAGCGCGCACCCTGGGGGTGCCTGTCGAGGCCGAGCAGGGGCGGGCACAGGGCGTGGTCGCGGGCGAGCGCGCGCAGCCGGTTGGTGGCCTCGCGGCGGGTGCGGAAGAAACCGTAGAGGTCGTCGCGGCGGCCGAAGTCGAGGTCGGCCGCATGCACCAGCTCCAGCCGCCAGTCGCCGACGATGTCGGTGGCGAGCCGCCAGGTGCACAGCTCGCGGTTGCGGCGCAGCTGGCGGTTGTGGGTGGGCTGCAGGCGCTTGACCAGTTCGGCTTCCTTCAGCAGCGCGCCGATCTCGCCGGCGGTCGCGATCCATTCGATGTGGCGCACCTGCTGGGAGAGGCTGAGCTCGCGGTCGCTGCTGTGGTCGGCGGCGAAGTGCGACAGCACGCGGCTGCGCAGCCGCGTGCTCTTGCCGATGTAGAGCGGCAAGTGTCCATCTGCCGCGCCGGCGGCGCGCTCGCCATAGAACAGGTAAACGCCGGGCGAGTCAGGCAGGCCGGCGATCTGCTCCGGGTCGAGGTGGGGCGGCAGGCTGGGGTGGCCGATTAGCTCGCGCACGGCCGCTTCGATGTGGCCGGCTGGGAAGCGGTCGTGGATCTTCTGCCAGAACTGCCACAGCAACTGGGCGTCGCCGAGCGCGCGGTGGCGGTCGGCCACCGTCAGGCCGTGGCGCTCGATGAGGTGGTCGAGGCCGTGGCGGCGGTGGTCGGGAAACAGTCGGCGCGACAGCTTGACGGTGCACAGCACCTGCGGACGGATGTCGAGCCCGGCACGGCGAAAGGCAGCGCGCAGGTGGCCGTGGTCGAAGCGTGCGTTGTGGGCAATGAAGAGGCGGCCGTCGAGGCGGTCGAAGACCTCGTCCGCGATCTCGGCAAAGCGAGGCGCGCTCGCCACCATGTCGTCGTCGATGCCGGTCAGGCGCCGGATGTAGTCGGGGATGCGTGACGCAGGGCGCACCAGCGTCGACCACTCGCGCACGCCGTCCTCGTCGACCTGGACGATGCCGACTTCGGTGATCGAGTCGTGCTGAGCGGGACCACCGGTGGTCTCGATATCGACGAAGGCGAGGCCGCCTGGGTGGGCTCGGAGGAGGGCGTTCACAGCGGACGAGGACCGGGTGCGTGGGGGCGGGCAGGTGTGAGCGGTGCAGGCCATCCGGGGTTCCGTGCCTGCGAGCTGCCATTGGCTCCGGCCGCGCGGAAACGCCGTCAGCGTGCGCCGAAGCCGGCGTCTTCGATGGCCTGGTAGATGTCGGCCGCGGACACGAAGGTGCCGTGCTCGATGGTTGCTGCACCGGTTTCGAGCGAGATCTCGAGGTAGCCGATTCCGGGCAGGTCCTGGATGGCATTGGTGACGAGGCGCAGGCAGTGCTCGTCGCGCATGCCTGTGATGGTGAGGGTGGTGGTCTGCATCGGCGGCTCCGGAAATTGGGGACGGTGTTCGCCGCATCTTGTCCGCTGCCGGCGTCGTCGGCAAGTTCGACATGAGGCGTCACGAGCCTTTTAGGGCAGGAGTCCAGCCGTGTCGCCTTCAACCCCTCGCGGCTGGCGCCGCTCCTACCGGGGAGCAATCGCCGCGGCTTGCCCTCGCTGTAGGAGCGACGCCAGTCGCGAGCTGTTGTGGGCCGGATCAGGACGCAGCCGCCTTCAACCCCTCGCGGCTGGCGCCGCTCCTACCGGGGAGCAATCGCCGCGGCTTGCCCTCGCTGTAGGAGCGACGCCAGTCGCGAGCTGTTGTGGGCCGGATCAGGACGCAGCCGCCTTCAACCCCTCGCGGCTGGCGCCGCTCCTACCGGGGAGCAATCGCCGCGGCTTGTCCTCGCTGTAGGAGCGACGCCAGTCGCGAGCTGTTGCGGGCCGGACCAGGACGCGGTCGCCTTCAAACCCTCGCGGCTTGCGCCGCTCCTACCGGGGAACAATCGCCGCCGCCTTCGAGCAAGCGGCGGTAGAGCGCGGCGAGGCGAGCAGCCATCAGCGTGTCCGCCCATTCGGCGGCGTAGGCGGGCGCCTCGGTGGCGAGTTGCTTGCGCAGGCGGCCGTTGGCGAGCACATCCTCGATCACTGCCGCGAAACCGGCGGGCGAGTCGGGAGCGATGCGGGCGCCGCGTTCGGGGGCGAGGATGTCGGTGGTCCCCATGGCGGCCAGCGCGACGACCGGCAGGCCTGCGGCCATGGCCTCGAGCAGGACCAGTCCCTGGGTTTCGGTGCGCGAGGCGAAGACGAAGACATCGGCTGCGGCGTAGCAGTCCGGCAGGCGCTTGCGGCGCTCGAGGTAACCGACGAAGCGTACGGCCGCGCCCAGGCCGAGTTGCGTGACCCGACGCTGCAGGCTACGCGTGGCCGGACCCTCGCCGGCGATCACGAGCACGAAGCCGGGACGCTGGCTGCGCAGCCTTGCGGCGACATCGAGCAGAAAGCCGATGTTCTTCTCGTGCGCGACGCGACCGATGAACAAGGCCATCTGCGCGGCCTCCGGGATGTCGTAGATGCGGCGGAAGTGCGCGCCGTCTCCGCGGGCGAAGTCGGCGACCGGGATGCCGGTGGGCAGGACCTCCATCGGCGTGCGCACGCCGTAGTCGGCAAGGCGCGTACGCATGGCTGTGGACGGCACGATCACCTGGTCGACTGCGTCGCACTGCTGGCGCGATATCCGTCGCGCCAGCCCGCGCAGCGCGGCCGCAGGCAGGAAGGGGATGTAGTGCTGGAGGTACTCCTCGAACAGCGTGTGGTAAGTGAGCAACACCGGCCGGCCGCAGGCCCGGGCGGCGGCAAGGCCGGCATAGTGGGCAACGAAGGGCGTCTGCACATGCACGAGGTCGCAGTCGCGCGCTTCGCGTCGGACGGCCTCGTACATGGCGCGACGTGCGACGAGGCGGTCCTCCGGGTCGAGCGGCAGGCGCCAGCCGGGAATGCGGATGACGCCCTCTTCATCGGCCTCGCGGCCATAGCGCGGGACGACGAGGCGGACATCGACGCCTTGTGCGGAAAGCGCGCGGCGAAAGCTCGCGATCGAGGTCGATACCCCGTTTACGCGCGGAAAATAGACGTCGGACACCATCAATACCTTGAGCATGCAACCAAGCTTGGGCCCGCCGTGTTACCGCACGGTGACCGTTGGCGGGTGGGGCGCGGCGGTGGCAATCGTTGCACCTGCGTGACAGGGTCGTCGGGCAAAGGCGTGGTGTTGATGAGACAATCGCGCGCTTACGACCAAAGACATAGGGCACGGGCCTTGGTCCCGCGCACCGACCGCAATCCATGAACCTGCCGCGAACTCCTGGCGCCTTGTGCGACGAAATCCTCTCGATCGCCCTTGGCGACGATGTCTGCATCGGCGAGATCGTCTCGCCCGTCGTGCTCGAATGCGGCCCCGAACGGCCTGTGCACGAGGCTGCGGCGCTCATGAGCGAGCGTCGGGTGAGCTCGGTCATCGTGGTCGAGGGGGGCGAGGCGGTCGGTATCTGGACCGAGCGCGACGCGCTCGCGGTGGATATGAGCGATCCGGCCGCCTTCACTCGGCCGCTGCGCGAGGTGATGAGCGCCCCGCTGCGTACCGTGCCGGCGTCGTTCCGCCTGCACGAGCTCACTGTCCGCTTTCGCGAGGAGCATGTGCGCCATTACCTGGTCGTCGACGACGATGGCCGCCGCATGGGCGTCGTGTCGCAATCGGACGTGGTGCTCAACCAGGGCATCGAGCATTACCTGAAGTTGCGCAAGGTGGACTCGCTGGTCAAGGGCGGCCTGCATGCCATGCCTGCCGCTGCCCGCCTGCCCGAGGCCACCGCGCGCATGCGGGAAAGCGGCGCAGACGCCGTCGTGGTCGACTTCGGCCTCGAGGCCGAGGCCTCTCCGTCGGGCCGCTACGGCATCCTGACCGAACGCGACATCACCCGCCTCGTGGCCCAGCGCGTGGCCTGTGGTGAGGTGGGCGATTTTGCCAGCCGCCCGCTGATCGCCTGCACCGAGCATGACAGCCTGTACAGGGTGCGCGCGCTGCTCGCCGAGCGCCATATCCGCCATGTCGGCGTGATCGGGGCCGACGGCGAGTTGTGCGACCTGATCAGCTTCAAGGACATCCTGAGCGGCATGGAGCTCGCCTACGTGCATGAGCTGCAACATGCGCTGCACGAGCGCGATGCTGCCCTCCATACATCGAGGCGCAATCTCTATCTCGCCGAGAAGGTCATCGAGAACTCGCTCGAAGGGGTCATGGTGACCGATGCGGATGTCCGTATCGTGTCGGTCAATCCTGCCTTCACCCGCCTGACCGGATACGCGCCGGAGGAGGTGATCGGGCGCAACCCCTCGCTGCTCAATTCAGGTCGCCAGAGCCCGGCGTTCTACCAGCGCATGTGGGAAGAGCTGCTCGAGTCCGGGAAGTGGCAGGGCGAGGTGTGGAACCGGCGCAAATCCGGCGAGGTGTCGCCGCAGTTGCTCCACATCACCGCGATCCACGACGAGGACGGTGCGCTGACCCACTATGCGGCGTTGTTTACCGACATCAGCCGGCTCAAGGAGAACGAGGCCCGCATCCGCGACCTCGCCTACTACGATCCGCTCACCGGCTTGCCCAATCGCCGCCTGCTGGAGGACCGCCTGCAGGTGGAGCTCGCCCATGCCGCGCGCATGCGCAGCCGCCTCGCGGTGATGTTCGTCGACCTCGACCGCTTCAAGCGCATCAACGACAGCCTCGGCCACGGCATCGGCGACCGCTTGCTGGTCGAGATCGCCAGCCGGCTGCGTGCCTGTCTGCGTGAGGACGACACCGTCGCACGCATGGGCGGGGACGAGTTTCTCGTCATCCTCAACAATCTGGCCGGCCCCGACGAGGCGGCAATGACTGCGCGCCGCCTGGTGGCTGCACTGCGCCGGCCCGTGCTCATCGACGAGCACGAGCTGGTCGTCACCACCAGCCTGGGCATCAGCATCTACCCCGACGACTCGCTCGATGCCGACACGCTGATCAAGAACGCGGATGTGGCCATGTATCGGGCGAAGGACGAGGGCCGCAACAGCTTCCAGCTCTACGAGCCAGCCATGAATGCCCGCTCGCTCGAACACCTGGCCATGGAGACCGCGCTGCACCGCGCCTTGCCGCGCAACGAGCTGCAGCTTCATTACCAGCCGCTGGTGCGCATCGGCGGGGGCGGGCTCGAGGCCGTCGAGGCCTTGTTGCGCTGGAACCACCCGGACCTTGGCCTGGTGTCGCCAGCTGACTTCATCCCGCTGGCCGAGGAGACCGGACTCATCGTACCGATCGGCGAATGGGTGCTGCGCTGCGCCTGCGAGCATCACCGCAACTGGCGCGAGGCCGGCCGGCCACCGCTGCGCATGATGGTGAACATCTCCGCGCGCCAGTTCCGTGACGAGGGTTTCGTGGCCATGGTCGGCAGCGTGCTGGCCGAGACCGGCATGCCACCCGAGTGCCTGACGCTGGAGCTGACCGAGAGCATGCTGATGGAGGGCTCGGAGCGCGCGATCGCCCGTCTCGATCAGCTGCGCGCGCTCGGTGTCGGGCTGGCGATCGACGATTTCGGTACCGGTTACTCTTCGCTCGCCTACCTGAAGCGCTTCCCGATCGACGAGCTCAAGATCGACCGCCTGTTCGTGCGCGGTATCGATCGCAATCCGCGGGATGCGGCGCTGGTGTCGGCGATCGTGTCGCTCGGCCACAGCCTGGGGCTGCGTGTGGTGGCCGAAGGCGTGGAGACGCAGGCACACCTGATGGTGCTGCACGCCCAGGGGTGCGACCTGGCGCAGGGTTTCCACTTCAGCCGGCCCTTGCCGTGGGACGAGTTCGTCGCGGTCTGCTGCAGCGGCCGCTGAGGACGGCGCGCCCGTTCAGTGCGGGCGCGGGGAGTCGGCAAGTGCCTCCCAGGCCGTGCGCACGGCCTCGGCGCCATAGTGGCGCTCCAGCCGGCGTACCGTGAAGTGGCCGCGGCTGACGTCCTGGAAGTGGTTCATGAACATCAGGTTGATCGTCGCTCCGGCGGCCGCGCCGATGCCGGGTACCAGCATGCCGGCCGCCTTCTGCGTGACCTGCACCTTGTAGCGTGCCGCCACCATGGTGATCAGCCGCACGAGGGCGGGCGCGCCTTCGGCACTCAGCCCCTTCTGCGCCAGGTGGCGTGCGGCCTCGCTGACCGTGGTGGCGAGCGCTGCGCGTACCGCGTAGTAGCCGGATTCGGTGGCGTCGTCGCTGCGCTGGGTGCCGCCGAGGGCGAACACCTCGAGGGCGGCCAGCCGCGTCGCCGGCCTGTCGATGTGCTCGCCTTCCGCGCGCGCGATGTCGAGGATGGCGCGCATGATCAGGACCGTGGATAGTGGGATCTCGACCGTCAGCCCGGCCAGGCCGAAGGCACCGCCGCCGGCGCCGCTGACCGAGCCGAGCAGCTTGTGCAGGCGCGGCGAGGCCGGACGAGGCTCGGGTTCGAGCGTACGCGCGGCCGTACTCATCGCGCGCAGCAGGGCCTCATGGGCCAGCCCGCCGACCTTTGCCCGCCAGCTCGTGGGCAGGCGCGCCATGCCTTGCTCCAGCGGACTGCCGACGAAGCTGCTCAGGCGCGCGACCAGACTGGGGTTTTCCAGCAGGCCGCGCGCGTGGGCGAGGGCCTCCAGGTCGGCGTCGGCAAGCTGCAGGGTGTGGGTGCTCATGAGGGGCCGGGGTGGTGGTCGGTTGCGGCGGGGGTGTCCATCGCTTCAGACGCGCTGCCGCACGCTCGCGTTCCCGGCGTCAGGAGGGCTTGCCGGTTTCCAGCGATTGCAGGATGGCCGCACCCAGCACGGCGGCCGATTGGGCGCCCGACACCGCCAGCTTGCGGTTGAGGATGAAGAAGGGCACGCCCTCGATACCCTGGCGGCGCACGCCAGCGGCCATGCGCTCGACGGCGTCGATACTGCCGCGGCCGTCCAGCCATTCGCGCACGGCTTCCCGGCGGTCGCCGCAGGCCGCGGCGATGTCGGCGAGGGTGTCCTTGTCGCCGATGTCTCGGCCCTCCTGGAAGTGCGCGGCGAACAGCGCCTGGGCCAGGCTCTGGATGCGCTCGGGCTTCTGGCCCTGGGCCTGGGCGCGGTACATCAGGCGGTGCGCCTGCAAGGTGTTGGGGCGGGTCTGGATGCGCTCGAAGGCGTAGCTCAGGCCGTCCTCCGCGGCTGCCGCGCGCACGGTGTCGAGCACCGCCTCGGCCTTGATCGGGCCGCCGAACTTGGCCTCGAGGAAGGCGCGATAGGGTTCGCCTGCGGCCGGGGTGTCGGGGTTGAGGAAGAAGGGCAGCCAGTTAACGCGCGCTTCGAGGTCGGGGCGTGCGGCCTTCAGCTCCGCCAGGGCGCGGTCGAGACGCACCTTGCCGAGGTAGCACCAGGGGCAGACGAAGTCGGAGACGAGGTCGATGTCGAGGATCATTGAGGCACTCACAGGAAGCGGGCGATGAAGCAGGGCTGGGCAGGGTCGGCGGCGGGTGGCAATGGCAACCACACGCGGCGGCCGCTGCCGGGAACGCGGTCGAGTGCGCTGCCGTCGGCGGCCAGCAGCCGGTCGAGGCGCAACTCGAGGTTGCTGCCCGGCTGCACGAACTCCAGCCGGTCGCCGACACCGAAGCCGTTCTTGACCTCGACTTCTGCCAGGCCACGCCCGGCATCCCAGCCCACCATCTCGCCCACCAGCAGGCTGCGCCCGGATTCCGAATGGCCGCGCAGGTAGTTCTGGTGCTCGGGGGTGGCATGGCGCTGGTAGAAGCCGTCGGTGTAGCCGCGGCTGGCCAGGCCCTCGAGCTCGCCGAGCAGGCGGGGATCGAACGGCCGCCCGGCCACCGCGTCGTCGATCGCGCGCCGGTAGCCCTGGGCGGCGCGGGCGACGTAGTAGGGGCTCTTGGTGCGGCCCTCGATCTTGAGCGAATCGACGCCGATGTCCACCAGGCGCTGGACGTGCTCGATGGCGCGCAGATCCTTCGAGTTGAGGATGTAGGTGCCGTGCTCGTCCTCTTCGATCGGCATCAGCTCGCCGGGGCGGGTGCCTTCTTCCAGCAGCCACACCTTGCTGCCACCGATGTGGCGCGGGCCGCCGCCGAGCGCAAGGCCGGTGGTGGTGTCGAGCCGGCTGCGGGTGGCGGTGCCGACCGCGCCGGCGTCCTTCGGGGTGCCGATCGGTGCACTGCCGCGGGCCTGGACGTCGCCGGCGCCGTCTTCACCGGCCTCGTGCATCTTGTAGTCCCAGCGGCAGGAGTTGGTGCAAGTGCCCTGGTTGGGGTCGCGGTGGTTGAAGTAGCCCGACAGCAGGCAGCGCCCGGAGTAGGCGATGCACAGCGCGCCATGCACGAAGACCTCCAGCTCCATGTCCGGGCAGGCGTCGCGGATCTCGGCCACCTCGTCGAGCGACAGCTCGCGCGACAGGATGATGCGCTTGACCCCCACCGACTGCCAGAAGCGTACGGACGCGTAGTTGGTGGTGTTGGCCTGTACCGAGAGGTGGACGTCCACCTCGGGCCAGCGTTCGCGCACCATCATGATCAGCCCGGGGTCGGCCATGATGAGCGCGTCGGGCTTCATCGCGATGACCGGCGCCATGTCGTCCTCGAAGGTGCGCAGCTTGGCGTTGTGCGGGTAGATGTTGGCCACCAGATAGAACAACTTGCCTGCAGCGTGGGCCTCGTCGATGCCGGCTGCCAGGGTTTCAAGCTGGCCGAAGCTGTTGTTGCGCACGCGCAGCGAATAGCGCGGCTGACCGGCGTACACGGCGTCCGCGCCGTAGGCGAAGGCGGTGCGCATCATGTCGAGGGTGCCGGCGGGGGCGAGCAGCTCGGGGCGGCGTGAAGTGGGCATGAGTATGGAGTGGAGCCGGGCCTGTGGTCTTGGACGCCGGCATTCTAGCCGAGTGCGCCGTATCGATTGGGCCGTCGAACTGTGGCTGAGTTCGCGGCAGGGGCCGCGGCATCGGTGAATACTGGATTAACATGTTACGCCTCCCTGTGCGCAGGCCAGCCCGGCCTGGGAACGCGCGTTGTCCACGGAGCCCCTGAATGCCCGCTTCCGCTCTTGCCCCGGCCCAGATCATGCTGATCGAGGATGATGCGGGTGACGTCGAACTCATCCGTTGGCAGTTGCGGGATGCGTTGCATGAGCATTTCGACATCCGCGTTGCCGATTCCATGCGTGCGGCCGAGGCCCTGTTTGCGGAGGCTGGAGCCCAGCCCGACGTGGTATTGCTCGACCTGAGTCTGCCGGACTCCTACGGAGCCGGCACGGTCGAGCGCTGCCGAGCGCTGACCGAGGCGCCGATCATCGTGTTGAGCGGTGTGGACGATCCGGCCGTGACCTGTCTGGCGATTGCTTTCGGTGCCGATGACTATCTCCCCAAGGGGGGCGACAGCGAGGTGTTGCGGCGAGCGATCCGCTATGCGCGGCTGCGCCACCAGCGCGACGCCGATGCCCGCCTGGCAGCGGCCGTGTTTGCGCACGCCCGGGAAGGCATCATCGTGACGGACGCCCAGGGAAACATTGTCGAGGTCAACGAGGCGTTCGCGCGCATCACTGGCTACGCGCGAGAGGAAGTGCTCGGGCGCAACCCCAGCCTGCTCAAGTCCGATCGCCATGACCAGGCCTTCCATGCGGCGATGTGGAAAAGCCTGCACGACAAGGGGCACTGGTACGGCGAGGTGTGGAACCGGCGCAAGAGCGGAGAGTTGTTCGCCGAATTGCTCACCATCAGCGCGGTGCGCGACGCACGCGGTGCGATCCGGCATTTTGTCGGTCTGTTCTCGGACATTACGGTGCAGAAGGAGCACGAACGCCAGCTCGAGCATATTGCACATTACGACGCCCTCACTGCGCTGCCCAACCGCGTCCTGTTTGCGGACCGCCTCCATCAGGCCATGGCGCGCGCAACGCGTAGTGGTCAGCGCCTGGCGGTCGTGTACATCGATCTCGATGGCTTCAAGGCGGTCAACGACACCCTCGGGCATGACGTGGGCGACAAGCTGCTGATGGCACTTGCATTGAGAATGCGCAAGACCATGCGGGACTGCGACACGCTTGCTCGCCTGGGGGGCGATGAGTTCGTCGCCGTGCTCAGCGATCTGCCCGATGCCGAAAGCTGCCGGCCGCTGGTGCGGCGGCTGCTGGCTACGGCTGCCGAGCCTGTCGAGGTGAATGGCCAGCTGCTGAAGGTGTCGGGCAGTATCGGGATCACGCTCTACCCGCAGCGCGAGGATGTCGAGGCCGACCAGTTGCTGCGCCAGGCCGACCAGGCGATGTACCAGGCCAAGCTTGCCGGCAAGGATCGCTACCACCTCTTCGACAGCGACCAGGACTATGACCTGCGCAGCCATCACGAAAGCGTCGAGCGCATCCGCCAGGGCCTGCTGCGGGACGAGTTCGCGCTGCACTACCAGCCCAAGGTCAACATGCACAGCGGCGAGCTGATTGGTGCCGAGGCGCTGGTCCGTTGGCAACACCCGGAGCAGGGCTTGCTTCCGCCCGATCGCTTCCTGCCTGCGATCGAGCGCCATGAGCTCGGCGTCCAGCTTGGCGAATGGGTCATCGACTCGGCCTTGAGTCAGATCGCAGCGTGGCAGGCCGAGGGCTTGCGCGTGCCCGTCAGCGTCAACATCGCGGCCAATCACTTGCAAAGGGCCGACTTTGCCGAGCGCCTCTACCTGTTGCTGTCCTTGCACCCGGAAGTTGCGCCCGGCCAGCTGCAGCTCGAGGTGCTCGAGAGCAGTGCGCTGGCCGACATGAACCGGGTCGCCGAGACGATGGCCACGTGCACGCGCATGGGGGTCAGCTTTTCGCTCGACGACTTCGGTACTGGCTACTCCTCCCTGAGCTATCTGAAGCGCTTGCCGGCCGCTGAGCTCAAGATCGACCGCAGCTTCGTTCGCGACATGCTGCACGACGCCGACGATCTTGCCATCCTCGATGGCGTGCTGGGCCTTGCGCGTGCCTTTCGCCGCCGTGCCGTTGCCGAGGGCGTGGAGACCGAGGCGCAGGGCGAACTGCTGCTGCGGCTGGGGTGCGAATGCGCCCAAGGCTATGGCATTGCGCGGCCGATGCCGCCATCAGCGCTGCCGGGCTGGGCTGCGGGCTGGCGTCCGCCGCTGCGGTGGACCCGCCAGCGCCGGCTTGGGGCTGAGGCAATGCCCTTGCTGTATGCCACGGTCGAGCACCGCGGCTGGATCATGGCCATCGCCGAGTGCCTTGCCGGCGAGCGCGCAGCGCCGCCAGCGCTCGATCCTCATGAATGTGCCTTCGGCCGCTGGCTCGACGGCGTGATTGCTGATCCCTACGCACTGGGCAGTGATCGGTTGAGCGAGCTCGACCAGCTGCACCTCGAGATCCACGCGCTTGCCGTCGAGCTGTTGCGCTTGCACCGCGGCGATCGCAAGGACGAGGCGCATGCCGGCCTGGCGAGGTTGAACGACATGCGCGATCGAACCATCGCGGCCATGGAGGCCTTCATCCAGGCGATGTAGGCGACAGTGGCGACGGCCCCCGGACTCAGTCCCCGGGCTTTGGCCAGGCGGGCAGGCGGATGTCGAGCGCGACGGCGATCAGGCGCGTGCCGGTCGCAGCGGCGATGCCGGAGAGGGTGGAGATGGGCAAGGGCAGGCCGATCGCGTCGAGGACGATGAAGACGCCGCAGCCGAACAGGGCGCACATCGCGTAGGGGCGATGATCGCTGTACACCTTGGGTACCTCGTTGCACAGCACGTCGCGCGAGACGCCGCCGAAGATCGCGGTCACCACGCCCATCATCATCGCCACCAGTACCGGCATGTCGGCTGCGAGCGCGATGGTGGCCCCGGAGATCGCGAACAGGCCCAGGCCGCAGGCGTCGGCAAATTCCATCACGTGACCGCCGAGCTTGTGCCGCAAGGTCTTGAGCCAGAGCGGGGTGGTCAGCACCATCGCCAGAACCAGCCAGAGGTATTCCTGGTTCTGGATCCAGAAGAATGGCCGGCGGTCGAGCAGGATGTCGCGCACGGTACCGCCGCCAAAGGCACTGACGAAGGCGACCGAAAATACGCCGACGATGTCCATGCGCTTGCGCGTGGCCTCGATGAGGCCGGACATGGCGAAGGCGATGGTGCCGCCGACTTCGATTGCAATGAGGAAGGGGTGCAGGTTCATGGCTCGGCCGGGTGATCCAGGGTGGGGGTGCGAGCGTGCGCCGGATGCCGGGGGCAGCACCGGCGCAGGCATGCGCATGCTAGCGCGAAGGGTGTCCGTCGGGGGCGGAGCGGGCTTCCAGCCAATGGGCGACACCCCGCGCCGCCGCCACGCCGGTGGCGAAGCAGGCGGTGAGCAGATAGCCGCCGGTGGGCGCCTCCCAGTCGAGCATCTCGCCGGCAACGAACACGCCAGGGTGCGTCTTCAGCATCAACCTGTCGTCGACAGCCTCGAAACGTACGCCCCCGGCGCTGCTGATGGCCTCGTCGAGCGGGCGCGGGGCGACCAGGCGCAGCGGCAGGGCCTTGATGGCCGCAGCCAGGCGGACAGGGTCGTCGAAAACCGCCTTGGGCAGGCATTCGCGCAGCAGGCTGGCCTTGATGCCCTTGATGCCAGCCTGGCTCTGCAGATGGCTGGCCAGCGAGCGGCTGCCGCGCGGGCGGGCGAGCTCGGCAGTGAGGCGCTCCTGACTGCGTCCCGGAGCAAGGTCGAGGGCGACGGTGACTTCGCCGAGCGCCGCGATGGTATCGCGCAGTGGCGCCGACAAGGCGTAGATCAGCCCGCCTTCGATGCCTGTGGCGGAGACCAGGCATTCGCCGGCGCGTTCATGCGCGTGGCCGCTGGCGTCGGTAAAGCGGGCGACCACCGACTTGAGTGGCTGGCCGCGGAAGCGGTCGAGGAAATGGGGGCTCCAGCCGCCGCGCGCTTGCGTGCCGGGCGTGGTGACATCGAAGCCGCAATTGGCGGGCCGCAGCGCAGCGACGTCGACACCTGCAGCACGCAGCAGGGGCACCCAGGCGCCATCTGAGCCCAGCTTCGCCCAGCTGCCGCCGCCAAGGGCGAGCACCACGGCATCGGCTGCGATGATGCGCTCGCCCACCGGCGTCGAGAAGCGCAGGCTGTGCGCGCACTGCGGCGCGCTTGGCGCCCCGCTCTCGGCGGTGACGGGCGTGGCCCAGCCAAGCCAGCGTTGGCGCATCGCAAACTGCACGCCGGATGCGCGCAGGCGTGCGAGCCAGGCACGAAGTAGCGGGGCGGCTTTCATCTCGGTCGGGAACACCCGTCCTGAGGTGCCGACGAAGGTGTCCACGCCCAGGCCGTGGGCCCATGCGCGCAAGGCCTGGGCGTCGAAGGCCGCCAGCATGGGCGACAGCGCAGCGCTTGCCGTGCCGTAACGCGACAGGAACGGTGCGGCGGCCTCGCTATGGGTGAGGTTGAGGCCGCCGCGCCCCGCGAGCAGGAACTTGCGCCCGACCGAAGGCATGGCGTCGTACACGGTCACGGCCAGGCCGGCGCCGGCAAGCGTCTCCGCAGCCATCAGGCCGGCCGGGCCGCCGCCGATCACGGCGACATGGTGGCCGCAAGGCGATGGAGAGCTGCGGGACGGGTCGGAATGATCGGGCATGACGAGGCCTGCGGTCAGGATGACGGTCAATGCCGGCTCAGGCCGCCGGGAAGCGGCGCCTGAAGCCTTCCGGCACGGCGGCCTTGGAGCGTGCCTCGTAATCGAAGAAAACGATGCCGGTCTTCCCGCGCGCGACTTCGCGCCCGGTGGACGCCTCGGACATCTTCCATACCAGATCGCAACCGTGGGTGTGGAAGTCCGTCGCCGCGAGCTCGATGCGCATGAGTTCGCCGTGGAAGGCTTCGGAGCGGTACTGGACCGCCGCGTCGGCGACGATGATGCCGCAGCCCTCGACGTCCATCTCTGCATAGCCCATGGACTTCAGGAAGCGCACGCGCGCCTCGGATACCACGCCGAGCAGTTGCGCGTTGTCGAGGTGGTTGCCGTAGTTGATGTGCGAGATCAACAGCGGGACCTCGGTTGCGAAGGAGAACTGTGCGGGCAGTTCGATGCGGATACGGGCCATGATGAGCCTGGAAGTGGGCAGTAGGGGAGGCCGAGCGTACCGGCCTTGGCCTCATGCGGGCAAGCAAGGTGCGCAAACGCGCCCGCTGCAGGCTGATGCGCGTCTGCATTCTTGTGGTGCATTCTTGTGCAAATGGCATGGGTGACGTTTTTTTGACCCATGTCATGCACACGATTGGGGATCTTCATGCACAATTATGGGGATTGCAGGCGATGTCCTCGGGTAAAACCGAGGTCATCGCCTGCGCGCGTGTGTGTCCACTTCTTAATCAACAACGGGTTCACGATCATGAAATATCAGTCCCTCGAGGAGTTCCTGGCTTACGTCGAACAGCGCAACCCTGGCCAGCCCGAGTTTCTGCAGGCGGTCAGCGAGGTCATGGAGAGCCTGTGGCCCTTCATTTCCGCCAACAAGCGCTACGCCGAGCACTCCCTCCTCGATCGCCTGATCGAACCCGAGCGCGTGATCATGTTCCGCGTGTCGTGGGTGGATGATCGTGGCGACGTGCAGGTCAATCGCGGCTACCGCATCCAGCACAACTCGGCCATCGGCCCCTACAAGGGCGGTCTGCGCTTCCACCCGTCGGTGAACCTGTCGATCCTGAAGTTCCTCGCCTTCGAGCAGACCTTCAAGAACGCGCTCACCACGCTGCCGATGGGCGGCGGCAAGGGCGGCTCCGACTTCGACCCCAAGGGCCGCAGCCCGGGCGAGGTGATGCGCTTCTGCCAGGCCTTCATCAGCGAGCTGTATCGCCACGTCGGCCCCGACACCGATGTGCCGGCGGGCGACATCGGCGTGGGCGGCCGTGAGGTCGGCTTCATGGCCGGCATGATGAAGAAGCTGTCGAACAACGCCGCCTGCGTGTTTACCGGCAAGGGCCTGTCCTTCGGCGGCTCGCTGATCCGTCCGGAATCGACCGGCTACGGCACGGTGTATTTCGCCAACGCCATGCTCGAGCACGCTGGCCGTGACATCCGCGGCATGCGCGTGTCGGTGTCGGGTTCGGGCAACGTTGCCCAGTACGCCATCGAGAAGCTGATGGAACTCGGCGCCAAGCCCATCACCTGCTCCGACTCCAGCGGCACGGTGATCGACGAGGAAGGCTTCACCCCCGAGAAGCTCGCCCTCCTCATGGAGATCAAGAACCACTACTACGGCCGCGTGGCGGAGTACGCCGAGCGTGTCGGCGCCCGCTTCGAGCCGGGTGTGCGGCCGTGGCATGTGCCGGTCGATGTCGCCCTGCCGTGCGCGACCCAGAACGAGCTCGATGCCAACGACGCTGCCACCCTGGTCAAGAACGGCGTGATCGCCGTGGCCGAGGGCGCCAACATGCCGAGCACCATCGAGGCGGTGAAGATCTTCGAACACAACGGCGTGCTCTACGCGCCGGGCAAGGCCTCCAACGCCGGCGGCGTGGCCACTTCGGGCCTGGAGATGAGCCAGAACGCGATGCGCATGTCGTGGACCCGTGAAGAGGTCGACGCCCGCCTGAAGGAGATCATGCTTGGCATCCACGCCGCCTGCCTGAAGTACGGCAAGCGCGAGGACGGTACCGTGAGCTATGCCGACGGCGCCAACGTCGCCGGCTTCGTCAAGGTCGCCGAGGCCATGCTGGCCCAGGGCGTGATCTGATCCTTGCCGTGTCCGCGGGGCCCATGGGCCCCGCGGCATGACAGACAAGGCTCGCGGCTGGCGCCGCTCACACAGGGGGCGGGAGGCGTGTGCGCGGTGCTGTAGGAGCGGCGCAAGCCGCGAGCCTTTCATCGGCTAAACTGGCGGACGAACACGCAAACAGGAGCCCACCGCCCATGATCCAGGCCACCATCGTCCCCGTCACCCCCTTCCAGCAGAACTGCAGCATCCTGTGGTGCGAGAAGACGAAAAAGGCCGCGGTCGTCGATCCGGGGGGCGACATCGACCGCATCCTGGCGGCTGTCGCCAAGCTCGGCGTGAGCGTCGAGAAGATCCTCATCACCCATGGTCATATCGACCATGCTGGCGGCACCGCGCAGCTGGCGCGCAAGCTTGGTGTGCCGGTCGAAGGCCCGCAGGCCGAGGACCGCTTCTGGATCGAGGGCATGCCGCAGCAGAGCAAGATGTTCGGCTTCCCCGATGTCGAGACCTTCGAGCCCGAGCGCTGGCTCGAGGACGGCGACACGGTGACGGTCGGCGAGGAGTCCTTCAAGGTCATCCATGCCCCAGGGCACACGCCGGGCCATGTCGTGTTCGTGCATGAGGGCGCGCGCCTGGCGATCGTCGGCGATGTCTTGTTCGCGGGCTCGATCGGGCGCACCGACTTCCCGCGTGGCGACCACCAGATGCTGATCCGTTCGATCCGCGACAAGCTCTTCCCGCTCGGCGACGACATCACCTTCATCCCCGGCCATGGCCCTACCTCGACCTTTGGCGAGGAGCGCGACAGCAACCCCTTCGTCGGCGCCTACGGCTGAGCGGCTGCCCGCTGCGGGCGGGCTGAGGCCGCCGGCGTTGCGGATCGCTCCCGCGCGCGATTGTTCTCGCCTGCATTCCGGCGCAATATCCCGCGTGAAGTCCAGTCCTGCGCAAGGGCTGGAAACAAGAACATTTCAGGGAGCATTCGATGAGCACTCAAGGCGACAACAAGAAGCCCTACCAGTGGCGTTTCTTCCGGTCCGGCGGCTTTGACCAGGTCCGCATCGAGACCCCGGACGACCTGCGCCACCTCGGCGAGCTCGATCAGAAGCTGTGGTCGGTGCTCGCGTGCCCGACCTCAGGGCTGGAGTTCGACACCCGCACGCTGCAATTGCTCGATGCCGATGGCGACGGGCGCATCCGCGCGCCCGAGATCGTTGCCGCGGTGCGCTGGGTATGTGCGGTGCTCAAGGAACCCGAGGTTCTCTTTCGCGCTCCCGCTGCCCTGCCGCTGGCGGCGATCGATGGCGAGCACCCCGAGGGTGCTCGCCTGCTCGCCACCGCACGCAAGGTGCTCGCCTATGTCGATAAATCCGATGCCGAGTCGATCTCGGTCGAGGACCTCGCCGACACCACCCGGCTGTTCGCGCCCGACCATTTCAATGGTGACGGCGTGGTGCCGGCCGGACTCACCACCGATGCCGGGGTCGTGAAAGCAATCGGCCACATCATCGACTGCTTCGGCGCAATCGATGACCGCAGCGGCACCCCTGGCGTTGACGCCGGCAAGGTCGAGACCTTCTTTGCCGCTGCGCAGGCGGTGTCCGACTGGCAGGCGCTGGCCGAGGCCGACCCGGCGCAGATCCTGCCGCTGGGCGCGGGGACGGCCGCTGCTGCTGCCGTGTTCGATGCGGTCGCCGACAAGGTGGGGGACTTCTTCACGCGCTGCCGCCTGGCCGCTTTCGACGCGCGTGCGGCGGACGCGCTGAACCCCGCGGACAGCGTATACCAGGGCCTTGCCGAGCAGGTGCTGGCTGCAGGCAGCGACGGTGTGGCGGCCCTGCCGCTTGCCCGTGTCGAGCCTGGACGTGCGCTGCCGCTCGCCGCGGGCTTGAATCCGGCCTGGGAGGCGCGCATCGCGGCGCTGCGTGAGCAGGTGGTCGCGCCGATTCTGGGTGATCGCGATGCGCTGTCGCAGGCCGAATGGCAGGACCTCGCCGCCCGCTTCGCGGCCTGGCGCGATTGGCAGGCGGCGCAGCCGGCGAGTCCGGTGGTGGCGATCCCGGTTGACGAGCTGCGTGCGCTGCTCGGCGGTAGCGTACAGGCCGATCTGCTCGCCCTGATCGAGCAGGACCTGAGGGCCGAGACCGCTGCTGCTCAGGTCGATGCGCTCGAGCGCCTTGTCCGCTACCAGCGCGACCTGGTCACGCTGCTGCGCAACTTCGTCACCCTCAGCGACTTCTATGGCGCGCAAGCCAAGGCCATTTTCCAGGCCGGCACGCTTTACCTCGACCAGCGCAGCTGCGACCTGTGCCTGCGCGTGGCCGACATGGGGCGGCACAGTGCGCTGGCGCCGCTGTCGGGCACCTACCTGGTGTATTGCAACTGCGCCCGCCAGGGCGAGGCGCCGATGACCATCGTGGCGGCGATGACCGGCGGCGATGCCGACGAGATGATGGTGCCTGGCCGCAACGGCGTGTTCTACGACCGCCAGGGGCGCGACTGGAACGCCAGTGTGGTCCAGGTGGTCGAGGCGCCGATCAGCGTGCGCCAGGCCTTCTGGTCGCCTTACAAGCGTGTTGCACGCATGATCGGCGAACAGATCCAGAAGTTCGCCGCCTCGCGCGACAAGGCGGTCGAGGAGCGCGCTGCAGCCGGCGTCGCCGATGCCGGCGCGAAGGTCGAGGCGCCAGCGGCCGCTCCGGCTGCACCGGCCCAGGCCTTCGACATCGCCAAGTTCGCCGGTATCTTCGCCGCCATCGGCCTCGCCCTCGGTGCGCTGGGGACCGCGCTGGCCGCCGTGGTGTCGGGCTTTCTGTCGCTGCCGGCGTGGCAGATGCCTCTGGTCGTGGTCGGCATCGTATTGCTGATCTCCGGGCCGTCGATGCTGATGGCCTGGCTGAAGCTGCGCCAGCGCAACCTCGGACCGCTGCTCGACGCCAACGGTTGGGCGGTCAACACGCGTGCGCGCATCAACATCCCCTTCGGTGCCGCGCTGACCGGGGTCGCTGCGCTGCCGCCTGGGGCCGCGCGCTCGCTGTCCGACCCCTACGCCGAGAAACAGCGCCCCTGGGGAACCTGGATGTTCCTGTTGCTGGTCATCGCGGTCGCCATCTTGCTGTGGCGCCAAGGTGTGTACGACCAGTTCCTGGGCTGAGCCAGCTGGCCGAGCCCTAGGCTCACCCCGCAGGAGCGGCGCTAGCCGCGAGGGTTTGAAGGCGACGGGGCGTGTCGCAAGCCCCGAAAAGCTCGCGGCTGGCGCCGCTCCTACAGCAAAGCCACCCGCCGCGAGCCTTTCGGGGTCCGACCGCCTGCCCCTGCGGTGCTTGTGTGCGACGGGGCGTCGCGAGTCGTTGATCGGCTATGCTTCGCCCCCATCATGCTCGCCTTCATCCAGGTCCTCACCAGCGGCATCGCGATCGGCTGTGTATACGGCCTGGTCGCGTTGTCCTTCGTCCTGATCTACAAGGCCACCGAAACGGTGAGCTTCATGCAGGGCGATCTGCTCATGGTCGGGGCCTTTGCCGCACTTGGCCTGCATCTGGGGGCCGGATGGCCGCTGTGGCTGGCCGCGGCGCTGGCGGTGGCGTTCGTCGGTGTGCTCGGTGCCGGGCTCGAGCGTACCGTGTTGCGTCGTGCGATTGGTCAGCCGCACCTGGTGGCGGTGCTGCTGACTTTTGGCCTGGGTATGATGATGCGCGGCAGCGTGGCCTCGCTGCCGGCGGCGGCGCAGGAGGTACACCGCCTGCCTTTCGCCGCCGATACCTACGCCATCGGCCCCCTGGTGCTGGCTGCAAGCCATGTGTGGGTGGTGGTGGCCACCGTGGTGCTTGCGGCGGCGCTCGCGGCCTTCTTCCGCTATACCCGTGCCGGCCTTGCGCTGCGCGCCTGCTCCGAGGATGCGCGTGTCGCCGCTCTCATGGGGGTGCCGGTCGCACGCATGCACACGCTGGCGTGGTCGCTGGGTGCCGCGCTGGCAGCGGTGGCCGGGCTGCTGCTTGCGCCGGTCACCTTCATCCACCTCAATATGGGCCTGATCGCCTTGAAGGCGTTCCCCGCGGCGGTGCTGGGCGGGCTCACCAGCCTGCCCGGGGCCTTGCTCGCGGGCATCTTCCTTGGCGTCGCCGAGGCCGTGGCCGGCCTTCTGCTGCCCGAAGGGGCGAAGGATGTTGTCCCCTACGCGTTGCTGATGAGCGCGCTGCTGCTGTTTCCCAACGGCCTGGGGGCAGGGCTGCGCCGCGGGGGCGCCCGGTGAGCGGCCTGCGCACGGCCTGGCGCCATCTGTGGCCGTGGGCGCTGATCCTCGCCCTGGCAGTGCCTGCCATGGGGGCGGACTACGCCCTGGGCAAGGCGACCCTCGTCATCACCTATGCGATCGCCGGGCTGGGCGTGGTCATCGTCGTTGGTCAGGCGGGGCAGATCGCACTCGGGCAGGCGGCCTTGGTTGCGCTTGGCGCCTATGTTCAGGCAGTGCTGGTCGGGCATGGCCTGGCGCCGCTGCTGGCGATGCCTCTTGCCATTGCCGCCGGTGCGCTCGGTGGTGCGCTCGCCAGCTTGCCCGCGCGCCGGCTCGGCGGACTGTACTTCGGCATGAGCACGCTGGCCTTCGCCCTCATCGTGGAGGAGGTGCTGGCGCGCTGGGATTCGGTGACACAGGGTGCGGCCGGCATGGCGGTTGCGGGCTTCTCGGTGTTTGGCTGGCGCGCAGACGCCACCCTGGCGCAGGCGCTGGTGAGCCTGGGGGCGCTGGCCGCAGCGCTGCTGCTGTGCGCGCGCCTGGTGGATTCGCGCCATGGCCGTGCCTGGCGCGCGGTACGCGACGACGAGGTGGCCGCTGCAGCCTGCGGCGTGTCGCCGGCCGCGGCCAAGATGCAGGCCTTCGTCGTTGGCGGGGCACTGTCGGGCCTGGCGGGCGCCCTCTATGCGCACTGGATCGGTTTCATCAGCCCGGAGCAGTTCGGCCTGGTGTTCTCCTTCGAACTCCTGATGCTGGCCTTCATCGGCGGCGCCCGCCGTCTTGGCGGGGCACTCTGGGGGGCCTTGGTCATCGTCGCCATCCCGCAGCTGATCGCCGTGCTGCGCGACCACCTGCCCGGCGACTGGGCGCGGGCCGCCGGCCTGGAGCTGGTGCTGTTCGGGGCGGTGATCGTGGCCGTGGTCCTGCTGCGTCCGTCCGGCATTGCGGGCGCCAGGCCGTAAACTCGAGTAGATGCCGCAATTGACGCCCGTTCTGCATCGCCAGAGAATCGGCGCAGTCGAACATGGCTTGTTCGCCGCCCGGCAGTGTTGGCGTGGCGGCACGGCCTGGCCACCCACCGGAGACCCGCATCTTGAAGACCCTGCGTTCCTTCGCGCTCGCTGCACTGTCCTGCCTTGCCCTCAGCGCGCCGGTATCGGCAGCGCCCGGTGTGAATGCCAAGGAGATCGTCGTCGGCACTGTTTCGGACCTCTCCGGTCCGATCGCGATGCTCGGCGTGCCCGTGCGCGACGGCATGCTGATGCGCTTCGACGAGGTCAATGCCGGCGGTGGCGTCCATGGCCGCCGGATCCGCCTGGTCGTGGAGGATGCGGGCTACGATCCCAAACGCGCCGTGCTTGCCGCGCGCAAGCTGGTGCAGCGCGACCAGGCCTTTGCCTTCATCGCCAACATGGGCACGCCGGTAGTGATGGCGACCATGCCGATCATCGTCGATGCCGGCCGCCTGCACCTGTTCCCGTTCTCGCCCCACCGCGCCACCTACGAGCCGCTGCACCCGCTCAAGTTCCAGAACTTCGCGCCCTACTTCGACTACATGGAGGCGGCCACCCGCCACATGGTCGAGCAGCGCGGCTATGCGCGCACCTGCCTTCTCTATCAGGACGACGACTACGGCCTGGAAGTGATGAAGGGGGTCGAGGCCGCGCTCGCCCGGCTCGACCGCGAACTGGTCGAGCGCACCAGCTACAAGCGCGGCGCCACCGATCTGTCGAGCCAGATTGCACGCTTGCGTGCCGCACGCTGTGATCTCGTCGTTCTCGCCACGGTGGTGCGCGAGACGGTGGCGGCAATGGCCGAAGCGCGCAAGATCGGTTGGGAGGTGGACATGCTGGTGACGGCCTCGGGCTACTCGGCGCAGACTCACGAACTGGGCGGTGCGGCGGTCGAGGGCCTGTATGGCGTGTCGGTGCTGCCCCATCCCTATGTCGAAGGCGCCAACAGCCAGCTCGCCGCCTGGGTCGAGCGCTACCGCGCGCGCTTCAAGGCCGAACCCAATGTTTGGAGCGTGATGGGCTACACCCTGGCCGACCTCTTCGTGCGCACCGCCGAGGCCACCGGCCCCGAGCTGACGCAGGAGGCCTTTGCGCGCACCCTCGAGCGCATGCAGTTTTCCCGCGACTATTTCGGCAGCCCGAGTTACCGCTTCACGCCCGAGGACCATCTCGGCAATCGTCACGGCCGCCTGGCGCAGATCCGCGACGGGCGCTGGGTGCTGATCAGCGATTACCTGGAGTAAGTGGTGCCCGCGGTGAGGGTTGAAGGCGACGTGGCCTGGTCGATATCCAGGAAGCTCGCGGCTTGCGCCGCTCCTACGGAAGTTCGCACGCGCCACGCTGACGTGCGAATGGGGTACGCTTGGGGGCGTCCGCTCACTCCCGCCAGTATCGATGAATACGCCCCGCACGATCACCGTCGCCTTTACCGGCGCTTCCGGCATGCCCTATGGCCTGCGCCTGGTCGAGTGCCTGCTGCAGGCCGGCTGCCGTGTGTGGTTGCTGTATTCGCAGGTGGCGCAGATCGTCGCCCGCCAGGAGATGGGTTGGAGCCTGCCGGCGCGCGCGGCCGAGGTCGAGGCCGAGTTGTGCGCCCGGTTTGGTGCCGAGTCCGGCGCCTTGCGGGTGTTTGGCCGCGAAGAATGGTTCGCGCCGCCAGCGTCCGGGTCCAATCCGCCCGATGCCATGGTCGTGTGCCCGTGCACGATGGCCACGCTGGCCGCGGTCGCGGGGGGGCTCAGCCAGAACCTGATCGAGCGTGCTGCCGACGTCGTCATCAAGGAAGGCCGCAAGCTGGTGCTGGTGCCGCGTGAAACGCCGTACTCGGCGATTCATCTCGAAAACATGCTCAAGCTCGCCCGCATCGGCGTCTGCATCCTGCCCCCCAACCCCGGCTTCTACCATCATCCGCAGACTGTTCAGGACCTGGTTGATTTCGTCGTTGCGCGCATCCTCGATCAGCTCGGCGTGCCGCATGCATTGATGGCGCGCTGGGGAGAGGATCGCCTGCAGCATCATGATGGCGGGGCTGACCAGGGCTGAATCACGACCCGGGTTGCCATCAGGGCCGGCCCGCAAGGAGGCGCAACATGAACGAGCCCGTCCGGCTGCCGCTGTTCCCGCTCAAGACCGTACTCTTGCCCGGCGGCGTGCTGCCCTTGCGCGTGTTCGAGCCGCGTTACATGGACATGGTCACGCGCTGCATGCGTGAAAGCACCAGCTTTGGCGTCTGCCTCATCGCAGCCGGTGAGGAGGTGGGCGAGGCGGCGGTGCCGCATCCGGTGGGAACGGAGGCGCGCATCGAGCAGTGGGACATGGCGCAGGCCGGGGTGCTCAACCTGCTTGCGCGCGGTGGTGCGCGCTTTCGCATCGAGGATCACGAGGTGGAGCGCGACGGCCTGCTTGTGGCCAGTGTGCGCTGGCTCGAGGAGCCTCCCGCGCAGCCGGTGCCCGATGCCCAGGCCGACATGCTGCCCTTGCTGCGTACGGTCGTCGCCGAACTGGGCGAGCGCCTGCCGCCGCCTCACCATTTCGAAGATGCAGGTTGGGTGGGCGCGCGCTACACCGAGTTGCTGCCCATCCCGCTGCTGGCCAAGCAGAAGCTGCTCGAACTCGACGACCCGCTCAGTCGCCTGGAAATCCTGCAGCAGTTCCTGCGTGAGCACGGATTGCTGCCAAACCTTGCCTGAGCGGGAGCGGGTGCCGCTGATGCGGCGCTGCGATCAGTTCGCGAACAGATCCGGCGCCGTCAGTGCGTCGAGGATGCGCCGTACCGGCGTCGGCAATGCCGCAGCATCGAGCTCGCCAAGCGCCTGCCAGTTCATCGTGCCGGCCTCGCCGGCCATGGTGGGGGGCGCTGCGGGCTCGGCGTGCAGCACCACGGGCTGGAGCTCGAGCACGAAATGGGTGAAGGCGTGGCTGAGCGGCGCCAGCCCGTCACCCGGGGTGCAGCGCAGGCCAAAGCGCTCGTACGCCCAGGCGAGGACGTCCGTGCGGTGCTCGGGAATTTCCGGCAAGGCGAGCAACCCACCCCAGATCCCCGCCGGTGGACGGCGTTCGAGCAGGACACAAGCGTCGCGCACCACGACCGCGTAGCGTGCGCTGCGCCGTGGTACGGTCTTGCGCGGGCGTGGAGTCGGGAGTTCGGCGATGCGACCATCGCGATAAGCGACGCAGTCGTCCTGGAACGGGCAGCGCACACAGGCCGGTCGTGCGCGCGTGCACAGGGTCGCGCCCAGGTCCATCTGGGCCTGGATGTAGCGGCCGATGTCGCGCTCGGGCAGCAGTGATTCCGCGAGCGTCCACAGCCGGTTTTCGACCGCCTTCTCCCCGGGGAAACCGTCCACGCCGAAGATGCGGCTCAGCACGCGCTTGACGTTGCCGTCGAGGATCGCACCGCGTTCGCCGAAGGCGAAAGCCGCGATCGCCGCAGCAGTGGAGCGGCCGACACCGGGCAGGGTGGAGATCTCGGCTGCGGTGGTGGGGAAGCGCCCGCCATGATCGCTCATGATGCGCTGCGCCGCACGATGCAGGTTGCGCGCCCGTGCGTAGTAGCCGAGCCCGCTCCACAGCGTCATCACGTCCTCGACCGGGGCGGCGGCCAGCGCCGCGACGTCGGGGAAGCGGGCCAGGAAGCGCTGGTAGTAGGGGATCACCGTTTCAACCTGGGTCTGTTGCAGCATGATCTCGGACAACCAGATCCGGTAGGGGTCGGTGCCGCCCTGCCAGGGCAGGTCATGGCGGCCGTGCTCGCGCTGCCAGGCAGTGAGGCGGGTGGCAAATTCACTCATGTAGCGGTTTTTCCGTGTGTTTTTCTCGCATCGGGGCAGTTGCGGTGTCGACGTTGTCGGCCGGCGCAGCGATAATCCGCGCTTCTTTCGCAATGCAGCAGAGCGCGGGCCGACCGTGCCAACCTTCTCCCATGACCCAACAGCAATTTTCCGGCGTCGACTTCCCGCGCCGCTTCCGCAACGCGCTCGGCATGTTCGCCACCGGCATTACCGTGGTGACGACGCGTACCCCGGCGGGTGAGCCGATCGGACTGACCGTCAATTCCTTCAATTCGGTGTCGCTCGACCCGCCGCTGATCGTGTGGAGCCTGTCGAACGACCTGCCAAGCCGTGGGCTCTTCGAGGCTTGCGAATACTACGCGATCAACGTTCTTGCCGAGGACCAGGTCGAACTCTCGCAGCGTTTCGCCAGCCGCCTTGACGACAAGTTCGGCGGCCTCGACTTCGAGACCGGCGTTGGCGGCGTCCCCTTGCTCAAGGGGTGCTGCGCGCGCTTCGAATGCCGCAACACTCAGCGTTACGAGGGCGGCGACCATCTCGTCTTCATCAGCGAGGTGCTCAGCTTCGACCGCGAGGAGCGCAAGCCGCTGGTGTACTTCGGCGGTGCCTACCGTCGCCTCGCGGACTGAAGCGCGCGGACGCGCTTCAGCGCGCCGGACTGCCCTTGCGTGGGCGGCGCTCGTCAACGAGTTCGACGCGATGAGGTAGAGAGGGGTCGAAGGCCAGCGCGAGCAGGGACAGGCGCAGCAGGGCTGCGTCGTGATCCTCGTTGCCGGCGCTCGGGCAGGTCGCCTCGCGGCAGAATGCGCCATCCGGGTGGAAGTTCCACGCGCCGGCAGGAACGATCGCGCAATCGGCAATCCGATCTTCCTCGAGTCTTACCCAGCACAGCAGCACGCCACGCGCGGTGTCCACCCGCGCCATGCCGACACCCGGGGCGACCTGAGTGGCATCCGCCAGCGGTGCGACCTCTTCATCGAGTGGGTAGCGCATGCGGCTCGCGCAGTCGCCGACGTCGATCGCCTTGGCGAACAGGCGGGCCGATACGCGATGGCCGCGTTCCAGCAAGACGCGCACCAGCGCGGATGCGGCGTGGCGCGCGAGCGGGCCGGTCTCCGCAGGCTCGCCGGCGTACTCCGGCTGGCGCACGAAGCTGGCATCGGGCCACGCGCCGACCGTCCCCACCCATGCCGCCGCGCTCAGCGTACCCAGCATGGACACGGGCTTGGGAACTGGTGCGCCCGATGGGCCGAGGGCAATCAGTTCGCTGAGCACCGCGCCCAGGCTGCCGCCGGCCTGCAGGCGCTCGAGGAATTCGCCGATGCCATGCGGCATGCGGATCTGGTTGAAGAAGCCGGCCAGCATTTCGCGTGCGACAAGGTCGAGCAGTTCGCCGCCCAGCGCGAACGCCGCCGGGCCGTCGGTATGCGGGTCGAGCGTCAGGCGGCGGTGGAACTCCGCGAAGCGGCTGTGGCGCGGCTCGAAATCGAGCAAGGGGGGCCATTCGATCAGCAGCCGGCGCAGGTGGGCGTCGGCCGCCTCCGCGGCCAGCGTGCGCTCGATGGCGAGGCGGCTGTCCACGTCGGGCTCGGGCCTGCCTTGGGCGGCCGCACAGGCCATGCTGAGGGCGCAGGCATGGGCTCGGGGGCTGTGGCTGGCTTCGTCGAGCAGGCGCTGTGCGGCGTGCTCGGGCGTGAGCCCCAGGACCGTGGCCCCCATCCAGGCACACGGGGGCAGCGACACCGCAACCCGGGTAATCTGCCCCTTCGCATTGCGCGACGCGCGGATGTGGATGACGTCGCTGTCGCCAGCGTCCTGCTGTTCCATGCTTGGTGTCTTTCTGTTGTGACTTCAGTTGCAAGCATAGCGCGACTGGCCCCGGGACGGCAGCTGTATTGTGCACTGCGGCATGCGTGATCGGCTCAGGCGCGGATACGCGGCCGCAGGAACCTGCATCCATCCTGCACGCTCCGGATGCGCCAGAATCCGCGGCGGTGCTAGAATCCGCGGCGTAGATCGCGATATCCCACATCACACTCACACCAATCGAGGAAAAGCATGAACAAAGGTGAATTCGTCGAGGCCCTGGCCGACCGTCTGGATGTTTCCCGCGCGCAAGCCGACCGTGCACTGTCCGCCGTGCTCGACATCATCGCCGAGCAGCTGGGCAAGGGCGAGAAGGTTGCCTTCACCGGTTTCGGTTCCTTCGAGGTTTCCGAGCGTGCCGCCCGTACCGGCCGCAACCCGCAGACCGGCGCCACCATCGAGATCGCCGCGTCGAGCGTGCCCAAGTTCACCGCCGGCGCCACGCTGAAGGCCGCGGTCAACAAGTAAGCGCACACCGAAGTCGTCGCGGCGCACCTGGCGTCGTGGCCAACGGGCCCGTTCCGGATGCTGCCGGGGCGGGCCCGTGTTCATTGGGGCATTGCATTCCAGCCGTGCGTCGCGCCGCACTCGCTGCGAAAAGCTCGCCGTGAAAAATAAACCGCGACAGCCTGCCGTCCAACCGGTATACTGCCTGTCGTTGTGCAATGCAGCAACAGGGCCGAGAGCAGTGCCGCCGCGTCGAGGGACGCGATCCGGACCGGCCCGAGGGACTGTAACCACAGCCCCATCGCCTCCGACCTCCCGTCGCCGACACTCCGTCGGGTTTTCCATTCGTTCTTCCGATCGTCTGGCATCGTGACAACCGGTTGGTGCCGATGCGCGGTCTTTCCTGGCGCCCATGCGCCACCGGATCGACCGGCCACGCCCATCGCGCGTCCCGTCGCCCTTGCGACGCCTCGTGCCGTTCCTGTCCGCAGGCACGGCACGGCGTGATGTCATTGCGGCCCGCCTGCGGCGGGTCCGGATCGCTCCGCCCGCCCATTCCCGCGCGGCGGGCAGCAAGACAGGAAGAAGCATGAACTTCGAAAACCTCGGCCTCGCCGAAGAACTCCTCAAGGCCGTCGCCAGCACCGGCTACACCACCCCGACCCCGGTGCAGCAGCGCGCCATCCCGGCGGCGATCGCCGGCCGCGACCTGCTCGTGTCCAGCCACACCGGCAGCGGCAAGACCGCCGCCTTCACGCTGCCCGCCCTGAACAAGATCATCGATCGTCGTCCCGCGCCGGGCAGCGGTCCGCGCGTGCTGGTGCTGACCCCCACCCGCGAGCTCGCCCAGCAGGTCGAGAAGGCGGTGCAGACCTACGGCAAGGCCCTGCGCTGGCTCAACACCGCCTGCCTGGTCGGCGGCGCGCCGATGTTCGCGCAGATCAAGCAGCTGCAGCGCCAGTGCGACGTCGTCGTCGCCACCCCGGGCCGCCTGCTCGATCACCTGACCCGCCGCAAGATCAAGCTGTCCGACGTCGAGGTGCTGATCCTCGACGAGGCCGACCGCATGCTCGACATGGGCTTCGCCGAAGACATCGACGCGATCGTCGCCGCCACCCCGGCCAAGCGCCAGACCCTGCTGTTCTCGGCCACGCTCGACGGCGTGGTGGGCAACATGGCGACGCGCATGACGCGCGACGCCGAACGCATCGAGATCGAGGTCGCCCAGGAAGACCGCGGCCAGATCGAGCAGCGCCTGATGTTCGCCGACGACCTCGGCCACAAGGGCCGCCTGCTCCACGCCCTGCTCGGCGAGGAAGGCATGAACCAGGCGGTGGTGTTCACCGCCACCAAGCGCAGCGCCGACGAGCTCTCGCTCGCGCTGCAGGAAAAGGGCATCGCCGCCGCCGCGCTGCATGGCGACATGCACCAGACCCAGCGCAACCGCACCCTCGACCGCCTGCGCCAGGGCCGCATCGGCGTGCTGGTGGCGACCGACGTCGCCGCGCGCGGCATCGACGTTGCCGGCATCAGCCACGTCATCAACTTCGACCCGCCGCGCCAGGCTGAAGACTACGTGCACCGCATCGGCCGCACCGGCCGTGCGGGGCGCGATGGCGTGGCGATCACGCTCTCCGGGCCGCGCGAAACCGGCCTCATCCGTGCCATCGAGCGCTTCACGGGCGATCGCCTTGCGGTGCACACCATTCCCGGCATGGAGCCTTCGCCGCGCAAGCCTGCCGGCCCGCGTCCGGCTGGCAACGGTGGTCGCCGCTTCGGCAGCGGCGGTGGCTTCGGCCGTCCGGGTGGTGACGCACGCCGCAGCGGCGGCGGCTTTAGCCGCGACGGCCACCCCTCGCGCAGCGAGCGCAGCCACGGCGACCGCCGCTCGCGCGGCTGAGCGTAAGGACGCTCAGTCGGGAATCGCCGAACTGTCCGCCACCACAACGGCGAACAGGTCGGCGAGCGCGGCGAGCGCAGCAGACTGCAGGCTTGCCGCCTCGACCACGCTGCCGTCGGCTGCGGGTAGCGCCCGGGTTGCAGTGGCTGCGGCGGGTACGGTCACTGCATAGCCGAGGTTGAAGGCACCGCGCGCGGTTGAGTTGATGCACATGTGCGTCATGAAGCCGGTGATCACCAGGTTGATGACGCCAGCGGCTTTCAGGTGCGCATCGAGGTCGGTGCCGACGAAGGCGTTCGGGTAGTTCTTGACCACCACCGCCTCGCCGGCAGCCGGCGCGACCTTATCGGCGATTGCGCCGCACTCGGCGCTCGGGTCGTAGGGCGAGCCCGGACCGGCGTCGTGCTGGATGTGCACGACCGGGATCTTCAGCGCACGCGCACGCGCCAGCAGCCGCGCGCACTCGTCCAGCGCCGGCTCTACCCCCTGGAGTTGCATCACGCCGTTGCGGTAGGTGTTCTGGGCATCGACGATGACCAGTGCCGACTCCGACAGACGGGCCGGTGTTGCCGGCAGCCCCGAAAGCGCGCGCAGGGTGGTGGAAGCGGTACTCATCGACAGTCTCCTTGTGTGGTCGAGGAACAATCCAATCAGGCTACCCGCGGCGTGACGTCTGCGTAAATGTACATTCCTGCCTTACACTGCGGCATTTTTGCAGGGGGTGTCGGGCATGAACTGGGACGATCTGCGCTTTCTCGTCACCCTCGGCAGGGAGGGTACGCTGGCCGCCACGGCGCGCCAGCTCGGCGTGGATCAGACCACCGTTGCCCGCCGCCTGCGCGCGCTCGAGCAGAGCCTGGGGACGCCGCTGTTCGAGCGTGACGAAGGCCTGTGGCGGCCTACCGCAGTCGGTAACCGGGTGCTCGAGAGAGCGGGCCGGATCGAGGAGGATGTGGCGGGAATCGGCCGCCTGGCCGAGGCCGGTGCGGGCAAGGTCGGCGGCGTGCTTCGCGTCACCGCAGTGAGTGCGCTGATCGCCGACTGGCTGGTGCCGCGGCTGGCGGATTTCTATGCCCGCCACGGCGAGGTCCGGGTCGATCTGGTGGCCAGCAACGACAACCTCAACGTTGCGCGGCGCGAGGCCGACATTGCCATCCGCCTGGCTCGTCCGGCGAGCGGTGACTTTCTCATGCGCAAGCTGGCGGACATGGGCTTCGCGCTCTACGGTGCAGCGCGCGGCGATCTGGCAGTCAGTGCCGGCGATTGGGTGGCCTACGGCGAGGATCTCGATCACACGCCTGAGATGCGGCGCCTGCAGGCCATGCTCGGCAGCGGGCGCATCCGGCTGCGTACCAATGACGTGCGCGCCTTGCTGCAGGCCGTCGCTGACGGTATCGGCCATGGTCTGCTGCCGTGCTTCGTGGCTGACCGCCACCCCGGCCTGGTGCGCCTGTCCGGTCCGGCGCCGATCCTGAGCCGGGAGCTGTGGATGCTGATTCATCCCGATGCGCGTCCGCTGGCGCGTGTCGCCGTGATGGCCGACTGGCTGGTGGAGCGCTTCGCCGCCGATGCGGATGGTCTGCAGGGACGGCTGGGCGCCGGTCGGCCCAATGCACGATGACGCCGATCGCGGTGGCGGCCGACGGTATCAGCAGATCCGCGGCAGTGGTTCGCCCGCCAGCCAGTCCAGCATGCGCCGTCCGCCCAGGCAGGTGCGCAGCTGCACGAAACCTTGTGGATCGATGCACACCTCGCCGATGCAGGCTGCCTCACCACCGAGGGGATGGGCGCGCATCGCCGCCAGCAGCGAGGCAGTGGCGTGGGGTGCGCAGATCAGCACCAGCTTGCCCTCGTTGGCAAGATTGAGCGGGTCGAGCCCGAGCAGCTCACAGGCGGACTGCACCGCCGACGACACGGGGATGCTCGCCTCGTCGACCAGCATGCCGACACCCGACTGCGCGGCAATCTCGTTGAGCGTGCTCGCCAGCCCGCCGCGGGTGGGGTCGCGCAGCACGTGGATGGCGCTTGCGTCGGTCGCAGCGTAAAGCGTTTCGACCAAGTCATGCAGTGCGGCGCTGTCCGAGCGGATTTCGGACTCGAAGGCCAGCGCTTCGCGCTGCGCCATGATTGCCATGCCGTGATCGCCAAGGGTGCCTGAGACCAGGATTGCATCGCCGGGCTGCGCCCGCGCGCCGCCCGGATCGCGCCCTGCGGGCAGTGCTCCGACCCCGGTGGTGGTGATGAAGATGCCGTCGCCCTTGCCGCGCTCGACCACCTTGGTATCGCCGGTTACCACCGCCACGCCTGCAGCTCGCGCCGCCGTCGCCATCGAGTCGACAATGCGTGCGAGCTCGGCGAGCGCGAAGCCCTCTTCTAGGATGAAGCTCGCCGCCAGGTAGAGCGGCCGCGCACCCATCACCGCGAGGTCGTTGATCGTGCCGTGTACCGACAGGCTACCGATGTCGCCGCCGGGGAAGAACAGCGGGCTGACCACATGGGCGTCGGTCGCCAGTACCAGGCGCTCGCCCGCGGTGAGGGCAGGCAGTACTGCAGCGTCGTCACCGCGTGCAAGGTAGTCGTTGGCGAAGGCGCGTGCGAACAGTTCGGCTATGAGCTGGGCCATGGCCTGGCCGCCCGCGCCGAAGGCGAGGTCGACGCGGCCGTGCTTGAGGTCGATGGGCCGGCGATAGGCCGGATCGGGTGTGCTCATGGCTGTGTTCCAGTCGTGGCGGCTCGCTCCCGGTCGCGGAAGCGGCCATAGCTGAAGTGCGCGGCGCAGGCGCCCTCGGCAGAGACCATGCAGGCGCCGAGCGGGGTTTGCGGCGTGCAGACGGTGGCGAACAGTGCGCAGTCGCTCGGGCGTTTAGCGCCACGCAGGATGGCCGCGCACTCACAGGCCTTGTGGTCGGGTACCGGGCGGTCCTCGAGGGCGAACTTGAGCTCCGCGTCCCAGCGCGCGAAGGCGGGGCGGATGCGCAGTGCCGAATGCGGCAGGCTGCCGAGTCCGCGCCAGGCGAAGGCTTCGCGTCTTTCGAACACACCCTCGACCAGCGCTTGCGCCTTGCGGTTGCCCGTAAGGCTGACCGCGCGGGTGAATTCGTTCTCGACCGCCACGCGCCCTTCATTGACCTGGCGTATCAGCATCAGGATGGCCTGCATGACGTCGAGTGGCTCGAAGCCGGCGATCACGACCGGCGTGTGATGGTGCTCTGCGACAAAGTCGTAGGGCGCACTGCCGATCACGGTGGATACATGCGCGGGACCGAGGATGCCGTCCAGGTGCGGGGCGTCGTCCCGGCCTGTTGCGGCCGCGCCCAGCAGGGCGTCTATTGCTGGCGGCGTCAGCACGTGGTTGCAGATGACGCTGAAGTTGTCGACCCCAAGGGCGCGGGCCTGTTCGATCACCACTGCGGTCGGGGGCGTGGTGGTCTCGAAGCCGATGGCGAAGAACACCACTTCGCGCCGCGGTTCGCGCTGCGCCAGGGAGAGTGCATCCGCGGCCGAGTACACCATGCGCACGTCCGCGCCCCGTGCCCGTGCCTTGTGCAGCGACAGTCCGGCCGAGGCCGGCACGCGCAGGCAGTCGCCGTAACTGCACAGGATCACGTCGGGGCGTGCCTGCGCCAGTCCGATCGCCATGTCGATACGGCCGATCGGCAGCACGCACACGGGGCAGCCAGGACCGTGGATCATGTGCACATTGGCCGGCAGCAGGTCGGTGATGCCATAGCGCGAGATTGCATGGGTGTGGCCGCCGCAGAATTCCATGAAAGCGTAGTTGCGCCCGGGGCGGGCGGCGTGCGCGATCGCACGCGCCAGTCCGGCCGCCAGCTGCGGGTTGCGAAACTCGTCGACGTATCTCATGCCGGTAGTGCTCATGGCTGACCGCCCTGCGGCGTGCGGTGCGTGCTCCTTGCGGTCTCCGGCTCCTTGTCTGCCTCGGGTAGCTGTCCGGCAGCGGCGAGCAGCGCGAGTGTTTGCGCGGCTTCCTCCGGGTCGAGGCGGTTGAGCGCGTAGCCGACGTGCACGATCACGTAGTCGCCGACCGCCACGTCATCCACCAATGCCAGCGAGATTTCCTTGCGGATGCCGCCGAGTTCGACGCGGCAGTTGCCGCCGGCGACCAGTTCGACGACCCGCGCGGGGATGGCGAGGCACATGTTCAGGTTTCCTTGTGGGTGAGTCGATGCCGGGCCACCCAGGCTTGTCCGAGCGCGATGCCGGCATCGCCGGGCGACAGTCGGCGCGCACCGAGCACCGTAAGTCCGCGTGTGCTCAGAGCGGTGTCGAGCATGGCCGATAGCACGCGATTGTGCATGCAACCGCCGCCCAGCACGACGGTGTCGCAGTGCTCCAGTGCGAGCGCGTGCTCGATCCAGTCGGTCAGCGCCGCGGCCAGGGTGACGTGGAAGCGAGCGGCGCCGCGCGCGGCATCGGCCTCGTCTGCCAGCTGCAGCAGCAGCGGGTGGAGGTCCAGCTCCAGGTCCGGTGAGATGCGCCAGCCGTCAGCCAGTGCGGGCAGCTCGCCGTACGCGCGGGCAAGGCTCTCGAGCGCGACTGCGGCCTCTGCATCGGTGTGCATGACTTCGCACACGCCCAGCAGCCCGGCGGCGGCGTCGAAATGGCGGCCAAGGCTAGTGGTGGGCGGACTCAGCGTCGGGCGTGACAGCACTTGGGCCAGCAACGCCGCTGCCGGCTGGTGCGAGAAGCGGTGGGCGATCTCGCTGCCACGGCCGCAGGCATAGAGCAGCGCCGAGGCCATGCGCCAGGGTTCGCGTGCAGCACGGTCGCCGCCGGGCAGGCGCAGTGGACGCAGGTGGCCGATGCGCTCGCAACGTGCTCCGCGCACACGCAGCAGTTCGCCGCCCCAGGCCTGGCCGTCGCTACCCAGGCCGACGCCGTCGACAGCTAGGCCCAGTACGGGGCGCGTGTCGAAGCGGCCATGCTCGGCGAGCACGGCGCCGATGTGGGCGTGGTGGTGCTGCACGGCCAGCGCCGGCACGCCCAGGCGGTTGGCGGTGGCGAGCGCGACGCGGGTGGAGTGGAAGTCGGGGTGCAGATCGTGGGCGACGACGAGCGGCGGCACGGGCGTGGCGGCGAGCAGGGCGGCGACCGCGGGCTCGACGCGGCGGCAGGCGTCGGGCGTATCCAGATCGCCGAGGTTGGGGCTGAACAACGCGCGCTCGCGCTCGAGCAGGCAGGGCGTGTTGTTGAACCAGGCACCCAATGCCAGGATCGGGCCTGCGAGCGCGGCGCCGTCGCCCGTGCAGCGTAGTGACTGCAGGCTAGCGTCGCCTGTGTCTGCGAGCGCGGTCCGGCCCTGCCGCTGCGCCTCGTCTGGTCGCTGCGCGCGCTGGGGCGGCCTCATGCCGAGGCCCGCTCACGCTCGATCCACGCCAGCCAGGCGTCGATGCCGTCGCCCCGGGTGGCGGAAGTCAGGATCACCTCGAGCCGCGGATTGACACGACGGGCGTATTCGATCGCGCGCTCGACGTCGAAGCTCAGGTAGGGCAGCAGGTCGGCCTTGTTGAGCAGCATGAGGTCGGCCGCGGCGAACATGTCCGGGTACTTGAGCGGCTTGTCCTCGCCTTCGGTCACCGACAGGATCACCACCTTGTGCGCCTCGCCGAGGTCGAAGGCTGCCGGGCAAACGAGGTTGCCGACGTTCTCGATCAGCAGCAGCCCGCGCTCGGCGAGCGGCAGGCGGGGCAGGGCGCGTGCCACCATGTCGGCGTCGAGGTGGCAGCCCTTGCCGGTGTTGATCTGCAGTGCGGGTACGCCGGTGGCACGGATGCGCTCGGCGTCGAACTCGGTCTGCTGGTCGCCTTCGATCACCGCTGCCGGCAGGCGCCCGCCAAGCGTTTCGAGTGCACGCACCAGCAGGGAGGTCTTGCCCGAGCCCGGGCTGGACATCAGGTTGAGGGCAAGGATGCGGCGTTCGGCCAACCAGTTGCGGTTGGCCGCTGCAATGCGCTCGTTCTTGCCCAGGATGTCGCGCTCGACGCGCTGCAGCCTGGCGACCGAGGCGCGATTGGTGCTTTCGTGGTCGAGGCCCGCCGGCGAGGCGGCCGGCCGCCGAGTATCGATCGCTCGCCAGGCCTGCGTAGTCCCGGTGCCCGCCCGTTGCACGCGCTTGTTGCGGTCACCGCCGAATACCGACCCGATACGCGCCTCGCTGCCACCGCATCCGCAGACGCCACACATGATCTGCCCCCCGCTGTTCGTTCCGTCCCTTGCGCCGTCCTACTCGAGCTCGACCGCCTGCACCCGCATGCGGTCCCCTTCTAGCACCTCAAGCCCGTACGCGCCGCAGCTGGGGCAGGGCGTGTGGCGCTCGTCGATCGGCGCCAGCGTGCCGCACTGCCGGCAGCGGCCCCGGCCGGGAACATCGATGACATCGACCTCGGCGCCCTCGGCAATCGAGTCGCTCAGCACCTCATCGAGGCAGAAGCGAAGGGCGTCGGCGTCTACCGCCGCCAGTGCGCCGATCTCGAGCACGATGCGACGCACCCGTGTCGCAGCTTCCATGGTGGCCGTCTCTTCGACGATGTCACGAATGCCTTCGGCGAGCGAGAGTTCATGCATGGTGGTGGTGATGCCCGGTCATGCTAAAGTCGGCGGGTTTCACGGCAAGCGACGCGCTGGCGCGTGCGAGCCGTTGCGGTTGGTGATCCTGTGGCCGTGAGCGGTTTCGAGCCTGCGCGTGCCTCATAGACCGGAGTTTATCCCATGGTCCGAACTTATCTTCAGCTTGCGCTGACGGCATCCCTGCTGGGTGGTTGTGCGCTGTTCGGCGGGACGCCCGCGGGCAATGGTGCGCCGGATGAAGGGCGTGCCGCGGCCGTCCTCGAACTCGACCCCCAGCCGCCCCTGCACTACCGCTGCGGCGAACTGGCGGTGAGCGTGCGCAGTTTCGGCGAACTGAGCACGCTCAGTACCGGTGAGCGCAACTTCACCCTGCGTCCGGTGCGTACTGCTTCGGGCGCCAAGCTGGTCGCGGTCGATGACGAAACCACCAGCTTCTGGAGCAAGGGCGATGCGGCGATGCTCGAACTCGCGGGCGTGGCTCAGCCCGAATGCCGGCTCATTGCCGACAAGCGCTTGTTCCGTGCTGTCGGCAATGAACCGGGCTGGCGGCTGGATGTGATCGAGGCAGGCCTTGACCTGCGCATGGATCATGGCGCGACCCACGTGTTCGCTCCCGGCCCGCTGGTCATCGATGCCGCCGGTGCGCGCAGCTACCAGGCGATGTCGGCGGGCGGCGAACTGGGGGTGCTGGTGTTCGACCGCGTCTGCGTCGACAGCATGAGTGCGATGCCGCACCCCAATACCGTCGAGGTGCGCTGGCAGGACCGCGTGCTGCGCGGCTGCGGTGGAGAGCCGGCAAGCCTGCTGGTGGGTGGCACCTGGCGTGTGCTCGATATCGACGGCCGCAGCACCGGCGACCCGCAGCGTGTCACCCTGGACTTTGCCGAGGATGGCCGCGTTGCCGGGCTGGCGGCCTGCAACCGCTACACTGGCGCCTACGTGCTGTCGGGCGAGGGCCTGCGCCTGGGGCCGTTTGCCGGCACCAGGATGGCCTGCCCGCCTGCCGTCATGGACGAGGAGATGCGCTTCCATGCAGCGATCGGACGCGTCACCCGTTTCGGTGTGGATGAGCAGGGCGGGCTGCTGCTGTATGCCGGTGACGACGTCGTGATGCGCGCCACGCGCGATTGACTGCCTGCAGTGCGCGTCAGCCAAGTTGGCGCGCCTTGACCCGAGAACCCGAGCTGGAGCAACGATGCCCTTGCGCAACACCGTGCCGCACCCCTTTCCGCTGTCCCGCCTTGCCTTGTGCGTGCTTGCTGCTGGCCTGCTCGGCGGCTGCGAATTCAAGCCGCCCGCAAGCGAGGCGCCGCCTGCCGCGGTGCTGAGCCCCGAGCAGGAGGCCGCGCGCCAGGCGGCGCTGGAGGCGCAGCAGGTGCGCGAGCAGGCCTTGCTGGCACGCTATCAGATCGCCGGCGATGGCACCGTGACCGATACCGAAACGGGCCTTACCTGGATGCAGTGCAGCCTCGGCCAGAGCTGGAGCGAGGGGCGCTGCCTGGGCGAGGCAAAGCTCTTCAGCTGGACGCATGCGCTGCGTGCGGCCGAGGGCTTCGAGTTTGCAGGCCACGCCGACTGGCGGCTGCCGACCCAGCCCGAGCTGCTCACCTTGGTGTATTGCAGCACCGGCAGGCGCAACGCGGTGAACGCCGAAGGCTATGGCGGCAGCTGTGCGGGCGACTACAGCAAGCCCACCTTGCTCACCGCAGCCTTCCCAGACACGCCCGCGGGCAACTTCTGGACATCGACGCCGCACGAGCGCTATGGCTACGCGTCCTGGGGCGTGGCCTTCGGCAGCGGCGCGACTGGCGTGGGTACGCACACCGACTATACCCACGCCCGCCTGGTACGCGGCACCTTGCGCACCAGCCAATAGGCGAGCGCAACGCGCCAGTGCAAAAAAGCGCCGCACCTGTTGCCAGGGCGGCGCCTCGATCTTGTACGCATCCGCGTGGATGCGGCGTCCCGGCCTTGTCTCAGCGCTTGGCGGCGCGTGCGGCCTCGACCTCTTCCGGGCGCAGACGCGCGGCGAGCTTGTCCATCACGCCGTTGACGAACTTGTGGCCGTCGGTGCCGCCGTAGCCCTTGGCGAGCTCGATCGATTCGTTGATCGCCACCCGGTAAGGGGTGTCGATGTTGTGGCGCAACTCGTAGGTGCCGAGCAGCAGGATGGCGTGCTCGATCGGCGACAGTTCGGCGAGCGGGCGCGACAGCAGCGGCTCGAAGCAGCCGCGCAGCTCATCGGCGTCACCGATTGCGCCGCGCAACAGCGTGACGAAGAGCTCGCGATCGGTGCGGTCCAGGCTTTCGCTCTCGGATTCGAGGTGGCGCTGCACGGTGGCGCTGGAGTTGCCCGACAGCAGCCACTGGTACACGCCCTGCAGGGCCATCTCGCGCGCGCGGCGGCGCGCCATCTTGCTCGTCGGGTTGCCTGCGCCTGCGCCCGTGCCCTCTGCGGCGGGGCCGCCGTTGTCGATCTCGCTCATTGCACCACCTTCAGCAGATTGGCCATTTCGACCGCCGCGCGGGCGCAGTCCGCACCCTTCTCGCGCATGCGCGCGATGGCCTGGTCGTCGTCTTCGGTCGTCAGCACGCCATTGGCGATCGGCAGGCCGGTGTCCAGGCCGACGCGGGTCACGCCCGCGCCCATTTCGTTCGACACCAGCTCGAAGTGGTAGGTCTCACCGCGGATCACCGCGCCGAGCGCCACCAGGGCGTCGTACTTGCCACTCCTGGCCATGGTCTGCAGCACCAGCGGGATCTCGAGTGCGCCGGGTACGGTGACGATGCGGACGTCGCCCTTGGCGACGCCGAGGCGCAGCAGCTCGTCGGTGCACGCCGACAGCAGGCCCTCGCAGATGTCGAGGTTGAAGCGTGCCATGACGATGCCGACGCGCACGCCCGTGCCGTCGAAATTGGGGTCGATCTCGTCGATACCGTCGTAGCGGGTGCCCTGGCGGGTGTTTTCGGGTTGGTTGCGTTGCATGCTGTTCCCTGTAATTCGATCAGTTCTTGTCGACGAAGCCGGTGATCTCCAGTCCGAAGCCGGTCATGCTGGGGATCTTGCGCGGGCTGGCGAGCAGGCGCATCTTGCCGACGTTGAGCGCGCGCAGGATCTGGGCGCCGACGCCGAACAGGCGTGCGTCCCACTTCACCGGCGCGCGGTCCTGGGCGTTGTCCAGGCTGGCGAGCAGCTCGCGGCCCGACTGCGGGCGGTAGAGCATGACGATGACGCCGGCCTCGGCCGCCGCCAGGCTTGCGAGCGCGTCATTGACCGGGAAGCTGTGGCGGCCGCTTGCGGGGTCGAGAAAATCGACCACCGAGATCGGCTCGTGCACCCGCACCAGGGTCTCGCGTTCGGGCGTGATGTCGCCGCGCGACAGCGCGAAGTGCACGTCGCCAGACGTCTTGTCCTCGAAGGCGGACAGGCGGAAGCGGCCGTGCGGCGTGTCCACCTCCTTGTCGATCACCTTTTCCACCAGGTGCTCTGTGGCGGCGCGGTACTCGATGAGGTCGCGGATGGCGCCGATCTTGAGCCCGTGCGCCTTGCCGAACTCGATGAGGTCGGGCAGGCGCGCCATGGTGCCGTCGTCCTTGAGGATCTCGCAGATCACCGACGCGGGCTCGAGCCCGGCGAGCTGGGCGAGGTCGCAGCCGGCCTCGGTGTGGCCGGCGCGGATCAGCACGCCGCCCTTCTGCGCGGTGAGCGGGAAGATGTGGCCCGGGGTGACGATGTCTTCCGGGCGGGCGTTGCGGGCGACCGCGACCTGCACGGTGCGCGCGCGGTCGTGCGCCGAGATGCCGGTGGTGACGCCGGTGGCGGCCTCGATCGAGACGGTGAAGGCGGTGCCGTGCGGGGTGCGGTTGTCGCGCACCATCTGCTGCAGGCCGAGCTGGCGGCAGCGCTCGTCGGTGAGCGTCAGGCAGATCAGCCCGCGGCCGTGCTTGGCCATGAAGTTGATCGCCTCGGGGGTGACGAACTCGGCCGCCATGACGAGGTCGCCCTCGTTCTCGCGGTCCTCTTCGTCTACCAGGATGACCATCTTGCCGGCCTTGATGTCGGCGATGATGTCGGTGATCGGCGCGAGTGCGCTCATGCTGCTTCCTTTGTGTTGCGTTGGGGCGCGCGGGTCAGGCCTGCGCGGCGTCGTTCTTCCACTCGAGCATGCGCTCGACGTAGCGCGCGATGAGGTCGATCTCGAGGTTGACCTTGCTGCCCGGCGCGAGGTGCTTGAGGTTGGTGACCGCGACCGTGTGCGGGATCAGGTTGATCCAGAAGTCGCGGCCTTCGACGCGGTTGACCGTGAGGCTGACGCCATTGACGGTGACCGAGCCCTTCTTCGCGATGTAGCCGGCGATCGCCGCCGGGGCGCGGATCACCAGCTCGTGGCTCTCGCCGATGGGCGCGAACTTCACCACCTCGCCGACGCCATCCACATGGCCGGTGACCAGGTGGCCGCCGAGGCGGTCGGCCAGGCGCAGCGACTTCTCGAGGTTGACCTCGCCACCGACGGCGTCCAGCCCGACGGTGCAGTTGAGCGTCTCGCGCGAGACGTCGTAGCGCAGGCGCGGGCCGTCCATCTCGACCACGGTGAGGCACACGCCGCTGTGCGCCACGCTGTCGCCGACGATCACGTCGGAGAGCTCGAGGCCGTTGGTGTCCACGGTGATGCGCACGCCGTCCGCGAGCGCCTCGACGTGTTCGATGCGGCCGACGGCCGCGACGATGCCGGAGAACATGAAGGGTTTGAACCGAAAGGGGAAAGGCGGGATTGTAGGGGAAAACGTGGGGCTTGGTTCCGGACGCCGCTTACTCGACCCGGTCGATCCAGTACTCGGGCGCGCGATGCTGGTGCGCAAAGGCGATCACATAGAGGTGATCCGCCTCGACCGAATAAAGCAGCTTGTAGGGAAAGCGCGTCAGCAACAGGCGGCGGATGCCTTCTTTCTCGACCGCGCAGGACAGCGGCCACTGCCGGATGCGCAACAGCGCTTGCCGCGTGTCCTGCTTCAGGCGCTGTCCAAGCCCTTGTTGCTGGGCTTCGTAGTAGGCGTATGCGTCCTCGTACTCCAGCCGTGCTTCCGGCGAGAACAGAACACGCATCAAAGCGGCCCGAGGATGTCTTCGGCGGGGATGCCTTCGACCCGGCCCGCGCGGTAGGCTGCGAGGCGACGAGCAGCTTCTTCCTGCCACAGGCGATCAATCGCAGGGTCCGGGCGGTCAAGGCTGTGCAGGATCTCTTCGACAAGTGCGAAGCGCTCTTCAGGTCTCAGCTGGCGGGCTTTGGCTGCAAGTTCATGGGTCAGCGTGTTCATGGTGTTGCAAGTTTGCGTGTTCGGTCGTGCAAGTTTAGATCACAGCGCCCGATCCAGCACCGTCGCGAACGGCTCCGCCTTCATGAAGCCGACGACCCGCATGCCCTCGCGCTCCTGGCCCCCGGCGTCGAAGAAGATGATCCCCGGCGGACCGAAGAGGCCGAAGCGCTTGAGCAGCGCCTTGTGTTCGTCGGTGTTGGCGGTGACGTCGGCCTTGAGCAGCAGCATGCGGCCCATGCGTTCGGCAACGCCCGCGTCGCTGAAGGTGAAGCGCTCCATCTCCTTGCACGACACGCACCAGTCGGCATAGAAGTCGAGCAGCACCGGGCGGTCGGTCTGCGCCAGGCGAGCATCGAGCTCGGCGATGGAGTTCACCTTCTCGAACTGCGGCACGTTCGCTGGCGCGGCGGCCTGCGCGCGCAGGATCGACAGCGGCTGCAGCGGGTCGCGCGAGCCGGCGAGCGCGCCCACCAGGATCGCTGCGCCGGCGAGCAGCAGCACCACGCCCACGCCCTTCCAGAAGCGCTGCCAGCCCTTGGCCTGCGCCGGCAGCGGGTCGATGGCGTGCAGGAAGATCGCCGAGAACAGCAGCAGCGCGGCCCAGCCCAGCATCATCGCCATGGGCGGGATCACCGGGGTGATCATCCACAGCGCGACCGCCAGCAGCATCACGCCGAAGGCCTTCTTGACGCCTTCCATCCACGGCCCGACCTTGGGCAGCAGGCTGCGCGAGGCCACGCCCACCGCCAGCAGCGGCGCGCCCATGCCCAGGCCCATCGCGAACAGCGCCCAGCCTCCGAGCACGGCGTCGCCGGTCTGCGCGATGTAGAGCAGCGCGCCGGCCAGCGGTGCCGCCACGCAGGGGCCGACGATCAGCGCCGACAGCACGCCCATCAGCGTGACGCCGCCGAGGTGGCCGCCCTTGCCGTGGCTGGCGGTGTCGGCCAGCTTGCTCTGCAGCGCGCTGGGCAGCTGCAGCTCGTAGAAGCCGAACATCGACAGCGACAGCAGCACGAAGAGGAGCGCGAAGGCCGACAGCACCCACACGTTCTGCAGGGCCGCCGACAGCATCGTGCCGGTCATGCCGGCGGCCACCCCGGCGAGCGCGTAGGTGACCGCCATGCCGAGCACGTAGGCCAGCGAGAGCACGAAGGCGCGCATGTGCGAGACCTTGTTGCCCTGGCCGACGATGATGCCCGACAGGATCGGGATCATCGGGAAGGTGCACGGGGTGAAGGCGAGCAGCAGGCCGAAGCCGAAGAAGCTGAGCAGGATCAGCGGCACGCTGGCCCCTGAAAGCATGCGCGCGATGTCGCCGGTCTCGTCGCTGGAGACGGCACCGCTGGCTGCGGCTTCGGCGCCCGGCGGTGCGGCCTGGTTGCCGAAGCCGCCGCTGCGCAGCTTGTCCAGGAAACCGCCGCTGGGCTGGATCGGGGGCGCATCGAGGTCGATCGACACCTGCTGCGTGGTCGGCGGGTAGCAGATGCCGCCATCCCAGCAGCCCTGGCTGGTGGCGAAGAGCTCGAAGCGGCGTACGCCCTCCGGCACCTGCACCGGCAACAGCAGGCGGAGCTCGCCGCGATGGGTCTCGACGTTGCCGAAGAAGTCGTCCTTTTTCCACTTGCCTGCAGGCTTGTCCACCGGGCCGAAGCTGATGCCTTCGGGCTCGGCCTCGAAGCGGAACTTGTCGCCGTAGAGGTAGTAGTCCTTGGCGATGGTGAACACCACTTCCACCGTTTGTCCGTCGAGCGCCTGTGCCCGCGGCACAAAGGCCTTCTCGGGAGCGATCGGGTTGGCCTGGGCGGCGGGGGCGAGCGCGAACAGGCTCGCGACCAGAGTCAGGAGCCAGAGCAGGCGGCGCAGGCTGAGCGATGAGCGTGTGGTGGAAGGCATGAGTGGGGCGTCAGGGAATAATCTCGGGGCAGGCTGTGGTCGAGTTCGTGCTCGAGGCAGGCGGTGGGCAGCAGCGCCCGACGGTGGCGCTTGAGCTCGGGCCCGGGACACGATTCACCACGATGCGCCCGTCACGTATCCGGAAGGGCGGTTTCGGTGGCGACCCAGCCGAGGTAGGCGTCCAGGCCTTGCTCCACAGGGACCGCCACTATCTCGGGAAGTTCGTAGGGGTGACGGGCGCGGATGGCTGCCTCCAGCGCTGCGTAGCGTGCGGCTGTGGTCTTGAGCAGTACCGGCACCTCGTTCGCGGTCTCGAGTGCGCCCTGCCAGCGATACACCGAGGTGCAGGGCGCGAGAATGTTCGCGCACGCGGCCAGGCGGGCTTCGACCAGTTCCGCAGCCAGCGCGGCTGCCGCGCCATGGTCGGGCAGGTTGGTGAGGACGAGCAGCACGCGCGCATCGTCACCCGGCGGCAGGGGTGGGCTTGCAGTCATCGACGTTGGTCAGCGAGGAGAACGCCGGCATTGTTCCAGAAAATGTGCGCGGGCGACCTGCGCAGGATCAAGCCTGCGGGGCGAATCGCCCGGATCCTTCCCAATACGCCGAGGATTGCGCCCGGGCGTTGCGTTCCCAGAGGGCGCGCCGCGCCTGTTCACGCCGTATGAGCGGCGCCAGCCGCGAGCTTTTGAGGGCGAGCAGGCGGGTTGCAATCGCCTTGTCTCAAGGCGCTGTCCGGATTCGCCCGGCCAGGCTCAGCGCATCCCCTTCCACCCGCATCACGATGATTTCGCCCGAGGCCGGGAACACGCCCGACAGCGCGGTGATGTTCACCTGATGCGTCACCAGCACCAGCGGCTTGTCTGCGCTCGCCTGTGCGGCGATGAGCGCGCGGGCGGCACGGGTGTGCGCAGCCTCCTCGCCGCGGTCGGTAAAGAAGGAGTTGAGCGCGGCGTCTGGCGTGACCTCGCCCAGCGCCAGCCCACGCGCCGTATCCAGGGCCCTGCACCATTGGCTCGAGAACACGGCCGCCGCTGCGATGCCGTTGGCGCGGAAGCGCTCGCCGATCGCCCGCGCCTGGGTGTGGCCCGCCGCCGACAGGTTGCGCTGCGTGCTGCAGTCATCCACACGGAAGCCCGCCGGGTCGCCAGTGCCGGGGGCCAGCGCATGGCGCATCAGCGCGACGTGCCCGCCCGTACGCAGCGCTGCCCACAGTGCGGCTTCGTCCGTGGCGGCATCGGCATGAGCCGTCGTCGGCAGCAGAGGGGCGAACAGCGCCAGGATCAGCAGGAGTGGTCTCATGGGTGGTCAGCGTAGACGGGTGAGTGCGGGTGAGTGCGGGTGAGTGCGGGTGAGCGCTGGGGAGTGGCAACGCTCGATGGACCATGGCAAGGGGGCGAAAGTGCCCCTCGATACTTGATCTTCAGCAAAGACGCTGGTCATGCATTTGTATTACGTTGCGTCCGCCTCAGGGTGATCGGAATCGGATGCTTGTTGCGGAGATGCTCATGTTTTTTCTCGATTGGCTGTTTGGCAAGCGTCAGGCGCGGTCGGCAGCGGCCGCGCCGGCAGGGCGTGAGGATCTGTCGGCGGCGGCACAGGCCGGAGGGTGCGCGCCAGGGACGTCGATCCGCTACAGCCCGGAGTTGATCGACCGCCTCGTACGCGACCACCGCAGCCTGTTCGATCGCTTTGGCGCGATCCGCAGCGCCGCGCGCGAAGGGCGGTTGAAAGAGGCGGAGGCCTTGCTGGACCGGTTCCGGGCCGATCTGCACGATCACCTGCTGGTGGAGAACGTCCGGCTCTACGTCTATCTCGAACATGCGCTCGCCAATGACCCGGTCAGCCATGCCCTGATTCGCGAGTTCCGTCACGACATGGATGAGATCGGCCGAAACGTGGTCGCATTCCTTGCGCGATACGCGCAGATCGCCAGCAGCCCGGCGCTCGCCGAAGCCTTCGTGGCCGAGTTCGACGTCGTCGGCAAAGTGCTGGCCGACCGCATCAAGCGCGAGGAGGAGGTTCTTTACCCGCTGTACGCGCCGGTGGGCTGACCGGCGGGTTGTCCGCCTCAGTCTTGGGCCTGTCCGCCTGATGGGAAATTGGGGTCTGCCCCCTAAGTGCTCTATAGTGCACCATTCGTACGAACTAATCATACTTTTGGTGTAACTCCAGGAGGCCACGTCATGGGCACCGTGCGCAAGACGATTACCTTGACCGACCAGCAGGACAACTGGGTCAAGGCACAGATCAACGCAGGTCACTACACCAACGACAGCGAGTGCATCCGCGATTTGATCCGCCGCGAGCAGGAGCGCAGCGCCGAGATCGAGGCGATCCGCGCCGCGCTTATCGAGGGGGAAGCCAGCGGCGAGCCGAGACGCTTCGATGCTGCGGCCTTCAAGCGAAGGATGCTTGCCGAGCATGGCTGAATATCGCCTGACGGTACTGTTCGAGGCCAAGAGTCAGGTTTCAGCGCTGCTGTCACTGACCGCCACAATAGGGGGAATTGGGGTCTGTTCCCTGTTCCCCGTGCTGGTCGCCCACCTTGCCCGAACCCACCCCCATGGCCATAACAGTCAGCAGGAGTCGCACGATGATCACGCAAGCTAGCGCCGTCAGCTTTCGGCAGAACCTCGGCGAGATGCTCAACCAAGTGCAATACCGCCACGACAGCGTGGTGATCAACAAGGACGGCAAGCCCGTCGCAGCGCTCGTCGATGCCCGCCTTTTCGAGCGCATTCGCCGCATGCAGGCGCGTTTTGATGCGCTTTGCCAGCGGATCGAGGCCGGATATGACGGCGTCCCCGACGATGAGGGGGTCGCCGAGATCGAGGCTGCGGTCGCTGCCGAGCGAGGCGAGCTCAAGCAGCGGACGGCGGGCTGAGCGTGCCGTCCGCCCTGCGTGTCGTTCTCGACACCAATGTGGGAAATTGGGGTCTGTCCCCTGTTTCCTACGGAGCCTTGTTCGTTTGCTAGACTTGATGCGTCGTTTTTCATGAGGTGGCGAACATGCACCCGATGATCGAATCCCACCGCGAGGCGCTGCGCGCGCTGGCGCGACGCCATGGCGTGCGCTCGATCAAAGTATTCGGCTCGACGGCGCGTGACGACGCCGACGCATCCAGCGATGTCGATCTGCTGGTCGAAACCGCTCCCGACACCTCGGGCTTCGTGCTCGGGGCATTGTTGATGGACGCGCAGGATCTGCTCGGGCGCCGCGTGGACGTGGTGACCGAGAAATCACTTCACCCGCTGATGCGCGATCGAATCCTCAACGAAGCGCAGCCATTGTGATCCTTGCCGCATGAAGCCGAGTCTCGAGGCCGACAAGGTCTAGCTTGCCCATATGCTGGAGTGCGCGGGCCGCATCGACGAGTACGTCGGTGGTGATGAGGCGCGTTTTCGCGGCTCACGGCTGATTCAGGGTGCGGTCGTTCGCAATCTGCAAACACTGGCGGAGTCGAGTCAGCGTTTGACCGATGCGATCAAGGCGAGCGAGTCAGACGTGCCTTGGCGTGCGATAGCCGGCTTCAGGAACATCCTGGTTCATGACTACCTGGCGGTTGACGTCGACGCGGTCTGGCTGGTTCTGGATCAGGCGTTGCCGCGGCTGCGCGCCGCGTTGCAGAGGATGCAGAAGCGCTTGCCGGTGGTATGAGGGGCGAGTGAGGCGGTGGTCGCGTCAAAAGTGAGAAAGCCCGCCGGGCGTGAGCGCGGCGGGCTTTGGGGTGAGGCTAGGTCAGGTGGGAAATTGGGGGCTGCCCACTATTTTCCCTTCCTTTTTAAGAAAGGCCCGCGCCAGCTTGACATTGTGCGGTGGTCGCGCGCGTAGATCCCGTTGTCGCGGCAGCAGTGTAAGTCAGGGTGCCGGTGGCGCCGATTGCGGCAGTAACTGTGCATGCGCCAGTGTTCCAAATCAGGTTCACTGCAGTCGCTTCGGCTACCGTGACACTAGCGGTCAGCTCTGGAACAGCTGCGATTTCGGTGTTAAGTCCTGCACATCCGATGCCGGTTGACACGCATGTCTGTGCCTTAGTTACCCAACTCGCCACCCCCTTCATCGCAGCACCGCCCTCTGCTTGAGCGACGTAGTCACGATACGCGGGCAGCGCCACCGCGGCCAAAATGCCAATAATCGCCACCACGATCATCAGTTCGATCAGCGTGAAGCCTTGTTGTGCTTTTTTCATTTCAGTTCTCCTTGAGAGGGAAACCACGGGAAGTCCGCTTGAATACTCTCTAGCAAACCCTGTGCCAGCCCCGAAACACCCGGTTTTCGTGACGCATTACCGCCGATGTGACACGAATACAGGTCGGAATGTGACAAACACCCCGAGGCGGGCTGTCAACATGTGACAAAGGGGCGTGCGGCTCGGCGCGTCTGGCATGGGTGCCCGAACCCTGAAAGCCTGTGCGGGGGGCTTGGGGTCATGCGGGGGGCTTGGGGTCAGGTCTTTCATTTGCTCAC
>ERZ761607.529-NODE-529-length-64836-cov-6.422933_pt1 | contig 64836 bp, 68 predicted proteins | sample MGYA00511164_ERZ761607 | MGnify/ENA primary metagenome ERZ761607 (study PRJEB28899, sample SAMN02445080) | bioreactor sludge metagenome | biome: EBPR sludge | place: Australia: Brisbane, Thorneside Wastewater Treatment Plant | collected 2011-06-22 ...
CCTTCCCCGTCCACTCGATGTTCCAGGGAACCTTCGGGTCCTGCGGCCGGGCCGGGTAGGTGAAGTTGGCTTCGCCGCCATAGGCCACGAACTGGTACATGGACTGCGGGGCCGCATCGATGACCTCCTTGGGCACCGTGCAGCTGGTCTGACTCGGCTGCATCAGCGCCTTGTTGGCCAGCAGGCGCTGGACGTCGGCGGGGCGCAGGTAGTCGGGCAGGGCGAAGAGCAGGCTCTGCACCTCGCTGGAGCTCCACAGCACCACCGTGTCGTCGGCCCCGCCCATGGTCGAGGCGATGTAGCCGGTCGCCCCGGCCACCGGCTGCCAGCCGAGCTGGAACGAGCCGGTCGGGTTCCGGCGATTGGCGGTCATGGTCACCGGCGGCAGGAAGTCCTGGCCCTGGCTCATCGCGAACTGGATCTGCGGGCTGTAGTTGCCGCGGATCGTATGCTGGCCGATCAGCGAGCCGTCGCCGGGCACCTGTGTGCGAGTCTTCTCATTGGGCCATTCGCCGTAGGTGGCGTTGCGCGTCGGCGATGGCGGCTGCATGGCCGAGACCTGCAGGCTGTTCATCATCTGCGCATAGCCGGCGGGCATCTGGCCCGACGCCATCTTGGCGAAGTCGAAGACCAGCGGTTGGCCCGGCCGGGCGCGTTCGCCGCAGCCCCAGAAGATCAGCATCTTGCCGCGCGGCTTCTCGTAGCCTTCCGGCGGGCCGGGCTCCTCGCGGGTGTCGACGCGCGGCTGGGCCCTGGGCGTGACCAGCGGCAGGCTGGGGCCGGCGCGCAGCACCGACGGCGGCAGGTGCTCGGCCGAGGCCTCGCCCGTCGGCTTGCGGGCCGAGCCGAGCTGAAGCACGAGGCTCTTGTTGACGTTGCCGCCGCGCGCCATGCCCATCATCGAGGCCATCGACGGCGCGCCGCCGCCCATGGTCATGCCGCTCGTGGTCTGGGCGCTGATCCAGTAGGTGGCCACCGGGCCGGTGACGACCTGCTTGGCGGCGGGGGGAGCCGCCGCGGCGGTTCCGGCGATGGCGGCGCTGGCGAGCGCCACGCGCGCGATGGTCTTCTTCGTACCGTTCATGGTTTCGGCCTCCCTGGCCCGGGCTCGTCCGACGATACATACCGCCGCAAGACGCCTCCGGAGTTGATCCGGAACAAGACTGGCCGATCAAGTCATCGATCGGTCGACCCTGCTCAAGGGCGCGGCCCGTAGCACGGGTCCGATACCACGGGTCATTAATCCTTGGACAGGTCGCGGTAGCTGCGGACACCTGCGCCGGGCCAGGCCACGGCTTCGTAGACGCCGCGCGCCACCGCCCGGGCCAGGCAGTCGGCGGCCAGGGCGCCGATGCGCGCGACCATGCGGTCGGGGACCTCGCCGATCGGCCGCCGACCGGTCGACAGGGCGAAGACGATGTCGCCGTCGAAGGGGGTGTGGACCGGCCGCATCGACATCGCGAGGCCCGCCTGGGCCATGATCGCCACGCGTCTCGCCTGCGCCTTGGTCAGGACCACGTCGGTGGCGACGCAGGCGATCGTCGTATTCTCGCGGGCGCCCGGGTTGAGCTTGGCCAGACCCCAGTCGTCGGCCCCGATCGCCAGTCCGGCCGGCGAGCGGCCGCCGAACTCGCCGTCGATCTCGAACGGCGACGCCCAGAAGGTCAGGCCGTCGCCGCCGACCACCGAGCCGAAGCTGTTGACCGCGGCGACGGCGCCGACCGTGTAGCCGTCATGGGTGACGATGGAGGCCGAGCCTGTACCGCCCTTGAGCTGGCCGGCCTTCGCGCCATAGCCGGCTCCGGCGACGCCCAGCGCGAAGTCGAGATCCGCCGACTTCGCGGCGGCGATGCCCAGCCGGCGATAGGGCGGGTCCTCGCCCCAGGCCTTGTCGCCGCCATTGGCCAGGTCGAACAGGATGGCCGCGGGCACGATCGGCGCCCGAGGCAGCCCTGGTTGGCTCGAGACCGGATAGCCTCGCCCCTGCGCGCCGAGCCAGGCCGCGACGCCGTCGCCGGCGCCCAGGCCGTACATCGACCCGCCGGAGAGCACGATGGCGTCGACGGCGTCGACCAGGTTCTCGGGATTTAGCGTCTCGGTCTCCCGGGTGCCCGGCCCGCCGCCGCGCACATCGACGGCCGCGACCGCGCGTTCGTCGGGCAGGATCACGGTCACGCCGGTGCGCACCGCCTCGTCGTGCGCCTGACCGACCCTGAGGCCGGGCACGTCGGTGATCAAGTTGCGGGGACCGGGGCGGGCGGTGCTCATGGCCGTTCGAGTCGCACGCGACCTGGAACTTGTCGAGGGGCGGGGCTTTCCCTCGCCGGCGCGCGCCCTATTGTAGCCGACCCTATTGCGGAGTTCGCATGCGTCTGTCCGGACTGTTCGCCGTCCTCGTCCTGCTGGGCGGCTGCTCGATGATTCCGGGCATGCCGGCCCGCGAGGCTCCGCCGCCGGCGGCGGTCGAGGCGCCGCGACCGGCCGGTTTCGTCGCCGCCGCCAACCCGCTCGCGGTCGAGGCAGGCCTGAAGGTGCTTCGCGAGGGCGGCACCGCCGTCGATGCGGCGGTGGCCGTACAGGCCGTCCTGGGTCTCGTCGAGCCCCAGTCGAGCGGCCTGGGCGGCGGCGCCTTCATGGTCCACTACAACGCCCGCACCGGCGCGGTGACGGCCTATGACGGCCGCGAGACGGCGCCGTCCGGCGCAACGCCGGACATGTTCATGGGTCCGGACGGCAAGCCGCTGGGCTTCGTGCAGGCGCTGCTCAGCGGGCGGTCGACCGGCGTGCCGGGCGCGGTGGCCATGCTGGCCATGGCGCACAAGGAGCACGGCGCCCGCCCCTGGGCGTCGCTGTTCGGCGACGCCGAGCGGCTGGCGGACGAGGGCTTCGTGGTCAGCCCGCGCCTGGCCGGCATGATCGCCTCGCCTCGGGTGCCGGAAAACGCGGCGCCTGACGTGATCGCCTACTTCACGAAGCCCGACGGCAGGAAGTACGCCGCCGGCGACGTCCTGAAGAATCCGGCCTACGCCGACAGCATCCGGCGGCTGGCCGCCAAGGGGCCGGCGGCGCTCTACGAGGGGCCGCTGGCCGAAGCGATCGCGGCGCGGGTCCGCCAAGGGCCGTTGCCGGGCTCCCTGACGGTCGCCGACATGCGAGCCTATCGGCCTCGCCAGGCGGCGGCCCTGTGCCGGCCGTTCCGGGTCTACCGGGTCTGCACCGCGCCGCCGCCGTCGAGCGGCGTTTCGCTGTTGCAGGCGCTGATGATGCTCGAGCGTACCGACATCGCCGACCGCTCGCCGGCCGATCCGGTCGGCTGGGTCCAGATCGCCGAGGCCGAGCGGCTGATGTATGCCGACCGCGACCGCTACGTCGGCGACTGGCCGGCGGTGGAAACCCCGGTCAAGGGTCTGCTCGATCCGGACTACATCGCCGGCCGCGCGGCCCTGATCGGCGAGCGCGCCGGCCCCGCGCCGGCCGCGGGCGCTCCGCCGGGGGCCGGCGTCTTCGCGCCGGACAGGACGCGGGAGCCGGCCGGCACCTCGCATTTCGTGATCGTCGACCGCTGGGGCGACGTCGTCTCGATGACGACCACTGTGGAAAGCCCGTTCGGCTCGGGCCGGATGGTCGGCGGCTTCTTTCTCAACAACCAGCTGACCGACTTCAACTTCTCGCCCCGGGACCCGGACGGCGTCGTGGCGGCCAACGCCGTGGCGCCCGGCAAGCGGCCGCGCTCGTCGATGGCCCCGGTGATCGTGCTGGACCGCAACGGCCGGTTCGTGGCCGCGCTCGGCTCGCCGGGCGGCAGTTCGATCCTGTCCTATAATCTCAAGGCTCTGATCGGTGTCTTCGATTGGGAGCTGACCCTGCAGCAGGCCTTCGACCTGCCCAACCTGGTGGCCCGCGGCGACCGCTTCTCCAGCGAGCCGGACCGCTTTCCGGCCGGGGTCGTGGACGGGCTGAAGGCGCGTGGCGTGGTGTTCAGCAACACCGGCGGCGAGAACAGCGGCCTGCACGGCGTCATCGTGCGCCCGGGCGGCGTCTACGAAGGCGGGGCCGACGACCGCCGGGAGGGCGTGGCCAAGGCGCTGCAGTAGTCTCCCTCGTCCTCGCGGAGAGGGGGTCAGACGCCCGACGTCTTCTTTCGCACGCGTTTCGGCCGGGCCGGCGCCTGGGCCTCCGGCGCGCCGGGCAGCGACAGCTCGAAAACCGTGCCCTCTGGGCCGGTCTTCTCCAGCGTCAGATCGCCGCCGTGCGCCTGGGCCAGTTCGCGGCTGATGGCCAATCCCAGGCCTGTGCCGCCGCGCCGGGCCGAGCCGGTGAAGGGCTGGAACAGATGCGCCAGGGCGCGGTCCGGCAGGCCGGGGCCGTCGTCCGACAGCCGCAGGCGGCTGACGCCGTCCTCGACCCGCAGCGACACCTGCACCTGGCCGGGGCGGCCGGCGCGTTCCTCCATCGCCTCGCGCGCGTTGCGCAGCAGGTTCACGAGGATGCGGTGCAGCTGGTCGGGATCGGCGTCGACCCGCGCGCCGAACTCGACATGCGAAACCAGTCGCACGCCGCTCTCGCTCATGCCGGCGTCCTCGGCGGCGGCGTCCAGCGCCGGCTGCAGCTCAAGCGCCTGGACCTGAGGCGGCGCTTCGATCGTCTTGCCGTAGGCCATGACGTCAGTCGCCAGGGTCACAGCCCGGTCGAGGGCGCGTTCGAGGCGCGGCATGGCCTGGGCGACCTTGGGATCGCCGATCGCCGCCAGCCTGTCCGAAGCGATCTGCGCGCTGGTCAGCATGTTGCGCAGGTCATGATTGATCTTGGCCACCGCCTCGCCGAGCGCGGCCAGTCGCGCGCGGGAGTTCAGCGCCGCGATCAGGTCGGCCTGCATCCGGTCGAGCTCGGCCTCGGCGCGGCCGATCTCGTCCCGGCGGCCGGACAGGGCGACACGCGCCTCCGGATTCTCCGGGTCGGCCCGAAACCGCTCCATCGCCTCGGTGATCTTCTGCATCGGCCGCACGAGAAAGGCGTTCAGGGCCAGATAGACGGCCACGCCGGCGCCGACCGACACGAACAGGGTGATCATCACCAGCCGGCCGAGGTAGGCGAGCAGCGCCTGTCGCAGCGGCTGCTCGGGCATGACGATGTCGATGAACTCGCCGGACCGGAAGCGCGGCTCGGCAATCACCCGGACCATGCGATCCTTGCCGCCGAACAGGGTGCGGAACGGCGCGGTCATCCAGCTGAGCGGCTTCTGGGTGCGCAGGTCGACCACATAGGGCTCGCGCAGGTCGCGGGGCGCGGCGAGGATCAAACGGCGCATGCCCTCGGTCTGGATGGCCACCGAGACCACGCCGGCGCTGTCCAGCAGCTGCTGCCGCACTGGGGCGGTGACCTTCCGGCCGGGGTCGGCCTCGGCGATGGTCGAGGCCAGTTCGGCGGCGCGGATGCGATCCAGCAACCACTGCTCCTCGAAGGCCGCGAGGGTGGCCGGCAGGACGAGCAGGCCGGACACAACGACGAAGAGCGTCGTGAGCACCAGCAGGCGCGCGGACAGTCCGCCCGGCCAAAGCCAGCGCCGCGAGGGCCGATCCGGCGTCGCGGGCGTCTCCGTCGATGGCGGCGGGACGTCGGCCATGCGCTACTTCACGTCTTCCCGGTCTGCGAGGCCGCCAGAGTTCGCGTGCTGAGCGAAAAGCGCAAGGCCCGAACCTTCCGTCATCGGGCTCCCACCGCTTCGGCGACGGACGAGAAGCCCTCGGCGCGGAGGCGGGCCGCAAGGTCGCGCTTGACGCGGACGATCATGCCGGGCCCTTCGTAGACCATGGCCGAGTAGAACTGCACGGCGCTCGCGCCCGCCCGGATCTTGGCCAGGGCGTCCGCGCCTGTGGCGATGCCGCCCGCGCCGATCAGCGTCAGACGATGGCGGTCGTTGGCGGCATGGAAGCGGGCCAGCACCTCGGTCGACAGGCTCATCAACGGCGGGCCGGAGAGGCCGCCGGCCTCCGCCTTCCGGCGGTCGCGCAGGCTGCCTGGCCGGGACACGGTCGTGTTCGACACGATGATCCCCTGCAGGCCAAAGCGGGCCACGCTGTCGATGATCGTCTCCACCTCGCCGTCCTCCAGGTCAGGCGCGACCTTCAGGAAGATGGGCGTGGCGTGCGGCGCCTTGAGGGCGGCTCTCGCCTCGGCCAGCCGGCCGAGCAGGTCCTCCAGCGCCGCCTTGGTCTGCAGCGCGCGCAGGCCGGGCGTATTGGGCGAAGAAATATTGACCGTGAAGTAGTCGGCCAGCCCCCACAGCCGGGTCAGTCCGGTGACGTAATCGCCGATCCGGTCGTCGGCGTCCTTGTTGGCTCCGATGTTGGCGCCGACGACGCCCCTGCGCGGTCGCGTCGCCAGGCGGTCGGCGAAGGCCTCCAGCCCCGCGTTGTTGAAGCCCATGCGGTTGATCACCGCGCGGTCCTCCGTCAGGCGGAACAGACGCGGACGCGGATTGCCGGCTTGGGGCAGCGGCGTGACGGTGCCGCACTCCACGAAGCCGAACCCGGCGCGCAGCATGGCGTCCGGCGCCTCGGCGTTCTTGTCGAAGCCCGCCGCCAGCCCGACGGGCGAGGGCAGGTCGAGGCCGGCGAGGCTAGTGTGCAGGATCGGGTCGTCGACTGACCTGTCCGTTGGTCCCAGACCGAGCTTCAGGCCCAGGATCGAGGCGCGGTGCGCGTCCTCGGGATCGAGCAGGTGCAGGGCGCGGGCGGCGAGGTCGTGCATCACATTTCCTCTCCCGCTTGGGAGAGGGGGACCACCCGGAGGATGGCGGAGCGGGAAGAACGGGCGTGGAAGGCCTGGCGAGGCATGGGCGAAGGCGAACGCGGCGTCTCGCCGTGACGCGTCGGCGCGTCCCTCTCCACCATGCTCCGCATGGTCCCCCTCTCCCAAGCGGGATAGGTCTGGGCGGGGGCGGTCATGCCTTCAGCCCTTCGAGAACCGGAACGCCCGCTTCATCCAGCGCCACATCCTGAACCTCGACCGCCAGCGCGGTTGGCAGCGAGCCATAGAGGTGCGGGAACAGATCGCCTCCGCGGGACGCCTCCCACTTCAGGCCCTCGCCGAGCGACTCGTCGTCGAAGCCGACGATCACCAACGCGGGGACGTTGGAGAAGTACTTCCGTCCGGTCTCGGTCGCCTGGGCGGCCGTGGAGAAATGGATAAAGCCGTCGGCCTGGTCGACGGCCGAGCCCTCGAACACGCCCTTCGCCTCGGCGGCCATCCAGTCGTGGCGAGTCAGCAGCTTGTAGACCCGCGTCATTCGCCGCCGCCTCCGCCGTGGTCGGCGGCGTAGAACAGGCCATCGTAGGCCGGTCGTCCGGCGGCGTCGAACGTAAAGGCGGCGACCGTCGCCGTGGGGAATCGACTCTCGGCGCGCGCCGTCAGCGCCGAGCCCGCGCCGCCCTGCCGCAGCAGGCCAATGACGAGTTCGTGCAGACCCGGATTGTGTCCGACCACCATCAGGGCATCGGCGTCTTCAGCCAGGGCCTCGATCTCGAACAGGATGCGGTCGGCCGGCGCGTGATAGAGCGACCGCAGGGACAGCGCCTTCGCCTGCGGAAAGGCGGCCGAGACACCGCGCCAGGTGTCCTGGGTGCGCCGCGCCGCCGAGACCAGCGCCAGGTCCGGCGTCAGGCCCTCATCGGCCAGCAGGCGGCCCATCAGCTCGGCGTCGTTGAAGCCGCGCTCGGTGAGGCCGCGCTCGAAGTCGCCGCCGGGATTGGACCGCTCGGCCTTGCCGTGACGCATGAGGATCAGACGTTTCATCGCCGCCCTTCTAGCCTCGGGGCCGCTTCGCAGGAAGCCGCCGGTTGACAGGGAACGCGCGCGACGGTCCAAGGCCCTGCATGACACTCGCGGCCGAGCCCGAAGCGATCGTCGAGGACGGCGGAACCTGGACGTTTCCGCCGGAGAAGCCGCTCGTGCTGGACTCCGGCGCCCGCATCGAGGGATTGCAGGTGGCTTGGCGCAGCTATGGGGCGCTGAACGCCGACCGATCCAACGCGGTTCTCATCTGCCACGCCCTGACCCTCGACCAGTACGTGGCCTCGAAGCACCCGACGACCGGAAAGCCCGGCTGGTGGACGCGGCTGGTCGGACCAGGCCGCCCCCTCGACCCGACGCGCCACTTCATCCTCTGCGCCAACGTCGTCGGCGGCTGCATGGGCAGCACCGGACCGGCGTCGATCAATCCGGCGACGGGCAGACCCTGGGGCCTGGCCTTCCCGGTCATCACCATCGCCGACATGGTCCGCGCCCAGGCGATGCTGGTGGAGGCCATGGGCATCGAGACCCTGCTCGCCGTCGTCGGCGGGTCGATGGGGGGCATGCAGGTGCTGCAGTGGGCGGCGTCCTATCCGGAACGCCTGTTCAGCGCGGTCTGCGTGGCCTCGGCCGCGCGTCACAGCGCCCAGAACATCGCCTTCCATGAGGTCGGTCGGCAGGCGATCATGGCTGATCCGGACTGGCGCGGCGGCGACTACGCCGTGCACGGCGCCCGGCCCGAGAAGGGGCTGGCGGTGGCGCGCATGGCCGCCCACATCACCTATCTGTCGGAGCAGGCCCTGCAGCGGAAGTTCGGCCGCGAACTGCAGCGCGACGGCCTGTCCTGGGGCTTCGACGCCGATTTCCAGGTGGAGAGCTATCTGCGCCACCAGGGGGCCAGCTTCGTCGACCGCTTCGACGCCAACAGCTACCTCTACATCACCCGGGCGATGGACTATTTCGACCTGGCCGCGGCGCACGGCGGCGTCCTGGCCGAGGCGTTCAAGGCGGCGCGGGACATTCGTTTCTGCGTCCTGTCCTTCACGTCCGACTGGCTCTACCCGACGGCCGAAAGCCGACACATCGTGCGCGCCCTGAACGCCGCCGGCGCCCGGGCCAGCTTCGTCGAGATCGAGAGCGACAAGGGCCACGACGCCTTTCTGCTCGACGAGCCGGTCATGGACTCGGCCCTGGCCGGCTTTTTCGATTCCATCGACGGCGCGCGGGGACTCCGATGACCCAGGTGCGCGAGGACTTCCGCGAGATGCTGCGGCTTGTGCGACCCGGCGCGCGCGCGCTCGACGTCGGCTGCGGCGGCGGGGAGCTGCTGGAGCTGCTGACCCGCGAGAAGGACATCGACGGCCGCGGCGTCGAGATCAGCCCCCAAGGCGTCTCGGCTTGCCTGGCGCGCGGTCTGGCCGTCATGCAGGGCGACGCCGACCGCGATCTTGAGCAGTTTCCGACGGGCGCCTTCGACTACGCCATCCTGTCCCAGACGCTGCAGGCGACGCGCAATCCGCGCCAGGTGCTGAGTGAACTGATGCGCATCGCCGACCGGGCGGTGGTCAGCTTCCCCAACTTCGGACACTGGCGCGTGCGCTGGTCGTTGCTGCGCCGCGGCCGGATGCCGGAGACGCGATCGCTGCCCGAGCCCTGGTGGTCGACGCCGAACATACATCTCTGCACGCTCGCCGACTTCAACGCCCTGGTCGAGGACCTCGATCTGCGCATCGAGGCCAGCGCCGCCCTGGCCGAGGGGCAACCGGCCCGGCCGATGGATCCGTCGCGAGGCATCGAGAACTGGCGCGCCGAGGCCGCCCTCTTCCTGCTCGGCCGCCGGGACGGGGCCGTGGAACCCGAAGCGCCGCCGGGCGATCTCTTCGGCACATGAAGATTCGCCTGGCCACCTACAACGTCCATCGCTGCGTCGGGACCGACCGCAAGCTGGATGTCGAGCGGGTGGCCGAGGTGATCGCCGCCTGCCGGGCCGACATCGTCGCCCTGCAGGAACTGGACGTCGGCCGCCGCCGCACCAACCACGTCGACCAGGCCCACCGGCTGGCCGAGTTGCTGCAGATGAAGTCCCGTTTCCATCCGGCCATGCACATCGAGGAGGAACGCTACGGCGACGCCATCCTGACCGCCCTGCCGGAACGATTGGTGAGGGCCGGCGCCCTGCCCACCCTTCCGAAATTCCGCGGGCTGGAGCCGCGGGGCGCCCTGTGGGTCGCGGTCGACCTCGGGGGCGTCGAGTTGCAGGTCATCAACACCCATCTGGGCCTCGTCCCGCGCGAGCAGCGCAAGCAGGCCGCCGCACTCATCGGCGAGGACTGGATGGCGTCCGAGGCCTTTACCGCCCCAGCCGTGCTGCTGGGCGACTTCAACGCCAGCCCGTACTCGCGCACCTACGGCATGCTGGCGGCGGTGATCCGCGACGCCCAGACCGGCCGGGCGCGAGCGCCGACGGCGACCTACCCCTCGGCCTTTCCGTTCATGCGCATCGACCACGTCTTCGTGGCCGGCGATATCACGGTGACGGCGATCGAGTCGCCGTTTGATCCCCGGGCGCGGGTGGCGTCGGATCACCTTCCGCTGGTGGTGGAGCTGGAGATTCCGACGGCGCCTTGATCGCCTCGATCAACGCCAGCTGTTTGCGCAGCGACCGTCGCCGCGCCCAGGGCCGCCAGGCGTCATGGGGGTCGGTCGGATCGCCCAGGCTCCAGGCCGCAACGAACCGTTCGACCGGTCCCAGCGGCCGGGCGTCGACGGGCTTCAGCCGCGCCGGGTCGACGTCGAGCAGGGCGATGGCGCCGGCGATCGTCTCCTCGCGCCGCAGCGCCTCCTCCACCTCCAGCAGGTTGCGACCCAGGTAGTGGCCGATCATCAGGTTGCGGAAGGTGGCGATCGTCTCCCGCGTCTCCGCTCCGGCGTCGCCCGGTTCAGCCTCGATGGCCATGTCGCACTCGGTGTCCAGCCCCTGCGACCGGTTGTTGAGGTTGGCTGAGCCGATGCGAAGGAAGACGTCGTCGACGATCGTGACCTTGGAATGGACGATGATCGGACGATCCTGGCGGGTGCGGGCAGTGTAGGCGTGGAAGCGGCCGTGCAGGTCCGCTTCGGTCAGCCGGCCGATCGCCGCCATGCGGGCGCTGTCCATGGTCATGCGGTCGAAAAAGCTCGGGCTGGCCTCGGGACCGATGGTGAAGATCTCCGGTCCGTCCTCCTCGGCCAGCCGACGGCACAGGGCTTCAATGATGGTCGGGGCGGTCAGGTACTGGTTCTCGAGATAGATCAGGCGACGGGCCGCCGCGATGGCCGCGACATGCAGCTTCAACCCTTCACGGACGGCGCTGTGGGCTTTCCAGGACGGCTCGGTGCGGGCGAGGCCGATGGTCTCGCCGATCAGGTCGGGCGTGAAGCCGGCCGGCCAGGGGGAGTCCTCCCCGTGGTCAGGCCCGTCGACCTCCAGTCGCCCGCCGCCGGAGCGTTCCCAGCGATCGGCGAACAGCTGGCCGCAATCTTGCGCGATCGGCCCCTCCATCATCGTCGCCACGTCGTGCCGGGCCGGGTAGTGGCGCAGATTGGGCAGCCGCCGGCGCGGGTCGATGTCATGATGGTCGCAGGTGTCCCAGCGATCGGTCGACAGGTCGCCGCCGCTCACGAAGGCCAGCCGGCCGTCGATCACAATGATCTTCTGGTGATGGCAGGCGCTGGCCGGCAGGCTGCTGTCGAGCCGGAATTTCACGCGCGACCCCAGGAAGAAGCCCGCCGCCCTCTGCGGCGCGAACCCGCCCGGCGCGGCGATTAACGGCGGCATCGCCCAGCACAGCACCCGCACGTCGAGCGCGGGGTTCAGCGCCGCCAGCCGGCGCAGCAGCAGGCCCAGCCGGTCCGCCGTCTGGGGTGAGCCGCTGCGCTCGACCTTGTCCGGCTGCATGCGGGTCAGGGCGTCGAAGGTCCAGGCCAGGATCCAGATCGACCGCCTGGCGTTCAGCATCGCCGCCTTCACGGCCGCGAAATAGTCGGCCCCGTCGACCAGGAACGCGGCGGCGTCGGCCCGGCTTTTCCGCCAGCAGGTCTCGCCCTCGCGCAGGATCAGATCGCCCATGAAGCCCCTTGTAGCCGCGAAGGGATCAATGCGCGAAGGGCGGGGTGGGTTCAGGCGCGGGGACATGTTCCGGCGTCAGCCGGTACGTGTCCCCGGTGATGGAGGCGGGAGCACGAGAGGTGTCGTCACCACGGCTTCTTAGAGGCGTATCTCTGATCGGGGATTTACCGCGTTGATCGGGGACACGTACCGGCTTTGCCGGAACATGTCCCCGCACCCCCTACCCCGCGATCGCGGCCGCGCCGGCCTCGCCCGTCCGGATGCGCAGGGCCTGTTCCAGGTCCATCACGAAGACCTTGCCGTCGCCGATCTTGCCGCTGTTGGCGGTGCGGATGATGGCGTCGATGACCGGCTGGACGAGGTCGTCGGAGACCGCGATCTCCAGCTTCACCTTGGGCAGCAGCTTCACCTCGTACTCGGCGCCGCGATAGACCTCGGTCTTGCCCTTCTGCCGGCCGTAACCGCGCACCTCGGTGACCGTCAGTCCGGAGGCGCCCGCCTCAGTCACGCCGTCGAGCACCGCGTCGAGGCGGCTGGGCTTGATGACGGCGACGATCATCTTCATGGGCGACTCTCCGGCCGGGGGCTCATGGTGCACTGCAACACTACGAGGAAACCCGCCCCCGGGCCAAGGGGGTCTCGCGCGCGACCGGCTCCGGCGCCCGTCCGGCGGGCGTTCCAGGCACGGGCGACAGCACGCCGGGCGCGAAAACCCGCGCCCGGGCGCGCACCGCGCGCGGCTTGACGGCGAAGGTCTGCTTCACCGCCTCCATGAGGATGAGGCCCGCCAACGGCGGCCACAGCCAGGCGCCGACCTGTTCGAAGCCCTCCGCCCAGCGCGCCGTCCAGTTGAACGGCGGCACGTAGAGCGCGCGGGTCCAGCCGGAGGGCTCCAGGTCGGCCTCGCGCAACACGATCTCCAGCTGGCGACGACTCCACGGGCGGCCGTGGCCGAAGGGGGTGCCCTCGGCGTTGGACCACAGGCCGTTGCGCGCGGCGACGGCGACGATCACCCGACCCGACGGCGCCAGAACGCGGCAGACCTCCTGCATCAGCGCCACGGCGTCCTCGGCTTCCTCCAGCGCATGGACGCAGACGACGCGGTCAAACATGGCGTTGGGCAGGGGCAGGGCGGTCTCGTCGGCCAGGCAGGCGAGGTTGCGGCCGCCGGCCGGCCAGACCTCGACGCCCTGGACGGCGGGCATGACCGCCACCGTGCGGCGGGCCCGCTCGCGGACGCTCTCCAGATAGGGGGTGGCGTAGCCGAGGCCGAGGAAGTCCAGGCCGCGCGGATCGCCCCAGGCCTCGCTCAGCTTTCGCGCCACCATCTCCCGCGCCGCGCGGCCGCGGGCGGAGGCGTAGAAGGCGCGGAGCTCGAGGACGTCGCGGCGCATGGGGGTCCTTATGTCACTGTTCGGGCCGGTGCGTCCTTCGACACGGCCGTTCCGGCCTGCTCAGGATGACGTGGATCGGTGTATAGCTGCAAACCTACGTCATCCTGAGCAGCGTCCGCAGGACGCGTGTCGAAGGACGCAACGAGGCTGCCCCATGTCCATCACCGTCCACCAGTTTCCCTGCCTCGCCGACAACTACGGCTTTCTTGTGCGCGACGATGCGACGGGGAAGACAGCCTGTATCGACACGCCCGACGCCGACGCCATCCTGGCCGAGCTCGGCAAGCTGGGCTGGTCGCTGGACCTGGTGCTCAACACCCACTGGCACCCCGACCACGCCGGCGGAAACGCGCGGCTGAAGAGTGAAACCGGCTGCATCGTCATCGGCCCGGCCGAGGTCGAGCGCATCGGCGCGGCGCCCGATCGGGTGGTCGACGAGGGCGATATCGTCCGGCTGGGAGAGACCCGCTTCGAGGTGATCAACACCGGCGGCCACACCCTGGGCCACATCACCTTCTACGACGCCGTCGACCACGTGGCCTTCGTCGGCGACACCCTGTTCGCGCTCGGCTGTGGCCGCCTCTTCGAGGGTACGCCGCAGCAGATGTGGACCAGCCTGCGGAAGCTGGCCGCCCTGCCGGACGACGTCACCGTCTACTGCGCCCATGAATACACCGCCGCCAACGCCCGATTCGCGCTTTCGGTCGACGCCGACCCGGCTCTGAAGGCGCGGACGGACGCCATCTTCGCGGCGCGCGAGCGCGGCGAATGGACAGTGCCGACCACCATCGGCCTGGAGAAAGCCACCAATCCCTTCCTGCGCGCGCCCGTCCTGCGCCCGGATATCGCCGATCCGGCCGAGGCCTTCGGCGCCGTCCGCGCGGCCAAGGACAGCTTCAAGGGATGACGGCGCCGCATCCGGCCGCACAGGAGATCGTCAGCCGGCTGGGGCTGGCGCCGCATCCCGAGGGGGGCTGGTTCCGCGAGACCCACCGCGACGCCGCCTCGACCGCGATCTATTTTCTGCTCGCGGCCGGGCAGGAGAGCCGCTGGCACCGCGTGCACGGGTCGGCCGAGGTATGGCTCTTCCACGCCGGGGCGCCGCTGCGGCTGGACATCGGCGCGGCTTCGCTGACCCTGGGCGTGGACCTCGCCGCCGGCCAGGGGCCGCAGGCGGTGGTCCCGCCGGGCGCATGGCAAAAGGCGCGGTCGCTCGGCGACTGGACGCTGGTCAGCTGCACCGTGGCGCCGCCCTTCGACTTCGCGAACTTCGAGATGGCCGACGAGGGCTGGACGCCGGACAGCCGCGCGACCTGACGCCAGCGCCTCCGGCTATCGCCGGAACGCCACCTGGATGATGCGTTCGGACGAGGGGCGACCGGCGAGACCCTGGTCCGGAGCGACCACGATCAGCAGCACGTTGTTCTTGATCACCACCGCCGGGCGGGCGCCCTCGACGATGACCACCTTGCCGATCCGGCCCAGCTGGGACTGGCCGTTCGGCGTGCCCGACAAACGTACGATGGCCTCGGAGGCGACCAGAGAGGCGTCAGCGATCAGGGCCGACGAGGCCGGCGAGGCGTCGGCCTCGAAGCCGATGGTTCGGCCGGCGGCCTTGCTGGCCCGGCCGCTGGCCAGCCTCAGCATCTGGTAGAGCGCCAGCGGGCTGACCGGCTTGAGGCGCAAGGGCTGCACCGCTCCGGCCACCTCGGCGGCGGCGCCGCCCGGACGCTTGCGCGTGAACAGGGTGAAGCCGCCGACCTTGGTGGCCCGCAGGATCAGCTGGCCGAGGTCGTTCTTGTAGTTGATGTCGCCGCGGGGGCCGACCTCGGGCTGCAGGACCCAGACTTCGTAGCTGCTTTCGAACTTCAGCAGAGGTTTCCCGCTGCTGCGGTCAAGGATGAAGCCTTCGCCGGACTCCGTGACATACCGCGCGACCGGCGGCGGCGGCGCGCGTCGCTGCGACTCGGCCGGCTTGTCGGGAAACAGGAAATCTCTGAGCGAACCCTGCGCATGCGAGGGCGCCACCGCGCAAAGCAGCGCGAAAGCCGTCGCCAGGTTCAGCGCGGCCACAGGAAACCGGAGACCCGTCCTCGCCATCCTCCAAGCCATGCACGGCGACTGGGGCGAATCTTGGACGGGTTCCGGGCGGCGGCCGAGTCGCGCCACCGCCGTCACCCAAAGGCCTCAGGAGGCCAGGTACTGGCCGCCGTTCAGGGTGAAGGTCGCGCCCGTGACGAAACCGGCGCGCTCGCCCGCCAGATAGGCGACCATGTCGGCGATCTCCTCGCCCTTGCCCAGGCGGCCGACGGGAATGCCGGCGATGATGCCCTGCAGGACGTTCTCAGGCACCGCGGCGACCATGTCCGTGTCGATGTAGCCCGGGCAGATCACGTTGACGGTGATGCCCTTCTTGGCGTTCTCCAGGGCCAGGGCCTTGGTGAAACCGATCACGCCGGCCTTGGCCGCCGAGTAGTTGGTTTGGCCGACCTGGCCCTTCTGGCCGTTGATCGAGCTGATGTTGATCACTCGGCCCCAGTTGCGCTCGCGCATGCCGTCGATGACCTGGCGAGTCATGTTGAAGGCGCTGTCCATGTTCACGCGGATGACTTCCGACCATTGGTCGTAGGTCATCTTGTGGAAGAAGCCGTCACGAGTGATGCCGGCGTTGTTGACCAGGACGTCGATCGGGCCGAGTTCGGCGGCGACCGCGGCGGCGGCCTTCTGGCAATCCTCGAACGAGCCGACGTTGCCCTTGACCACCATCACGCCAAGTTCCTTGGCGCAGGCGGCCGCGGCCTCATCGTTGCCGGAATAGCCGGCGGCCACCTTCATGCCGTCGTTCTTGAGACGCTCGACGATGGCCCGGCCGATGCCGCGCGTGCCGCCCGTGACGAATGCAACCCTGGTCATTGCGCTTTCCCTGTACCCTTAGCTTTTTGATTTGTTTGAAGATCTAGATCGCCTCGACGCACATGGCCACGCCCATGCCGCCGCCGACGCAGAGCGTCGCCGCGCCCTTCTTGGCGCCCGAGCGCTTCATTTCGTGCAGCAGGGTGGTCAGGATCCGCGCGCCGGACGCGCCGATCGGGTGGCCGATGGCGATGGCCCCGCCGTTGACGTTGGTCTTGTCCGGGTCGAGGCCCAGCTCGCGGACCACCGACAGGGACTGGGCGGCGAAGGCTTCGTTCGACTCGACGAGATCGAGGTCGGACACCTTCCAGCCGGCCTTCTCCAGCGCCTTCTTCATCGCGGGGATCGGGCCGGTGCCCATGATCTCCGGCTCGACGCCGGCGTTCGCCCAGGAGGCGATGCGAGCCAGCGGCTTGAGGCCGCGCTTCTTCGCCTCTTCGGCGCTCATCAGCACCAGCGCGGCGGCGCCGTCGTTGAGGCCTGACGCGTTGGCGGCGGTCACCGAGCCGTCCTTGGTGAAGGCGGGCTTCAGGCCAGCCATGCTTTCGTAGGTCGCGCCGTGGCGGATGTACTCGTCGTTCTCCACGACGACGTCGCCCTTTCGGCCCTTGATGGTCACCGGCGCGATCTCGCCCGCGAACCTGCCGGCCTTCTGGGCGGCCTCGGCGCGATTCTGGGACGTCACGGCGAAGCGATCCTGGTCCTCACGGGTGATCTGCCAGCGGCTGGCGATGTTCTCCGCCGTCTGGCCCATGTGGTAGCCGTGGAAGGCGTCCCACAGGCCGTCCTTGATCATCGTGTCGACGAAGCCGAGATCGCCCATCTTCTTGCCGTCGCGGATGTGGGCGGCGTGCGGCGACTGACTCATGCTCTCCTGGCCGCCGGCGACGACGACGCTGGCCGAGCCGTCAGCGATCTGCTGGGCGGCGAGGGCCACCGCGCGCAGGCCGGACCCGCACAGCTGGTTCAGGCTCCAGGCCGGGCTTTCGACCGGGATGCCGGCGTTGATGCTGGCCTGACGGGCGGGACCCTGGCCGGCGCCGGCCTGCAGCACCTGGCCCATGATCACCTCGTCCACGTCGGCCGGGCTGATTCCGGCGCGCTCGACGGCGGCCTGGATGGCGATTTTGCCCAGTTCGTGGGCCGGCAGGCTCGACAGCGAGCCGTTGAAGGAGCCCACGGGCGTGCGGGCGGCCGAAACGATGACGATGTCAGTCATGGGAGTCTCTCCGTGGTTCCCTGCGCGGCGTCGGGCCCGAGGGGCCGGCGCTCATTTGTTGTTAAGGAGCGGCACCTTGCATAGTCACAACTGGTTCGTCACCTGCTCTTTTTGCAGTGCAACATGCCGCGCACGGAAAGCGCCACTGGCGCCATGCCTTTGCATCCGCGATAGTGCGGCGCCAAAAAGCGCGTGAAGCGTACCTTCAGGGAATGGAAATGTCCGATCAGGCCGAGACCGGCGAAAACCCAGCCGGCGAAAAAAATGGCGGCGACCGCGTCGTCATCAAGAAGTACGCGAACCGGCGGCTCTACAATACGGCGTCGAGCTCGTACGTCACGCTCGAGCACCTGTCGGACATGGTCAAGGAAGGCGTCGACTTCGTCGTCTATGACGCCAAGAGCGGCGAGGACATCACCCGCTCCGTCCTGACGCAGATCATCTTCGAGGAAGAGAACCGCGGCGGCGGCCAGAACCTGCTGCCGATCCAGTTCCTGCGCCAGCTGATCGGCTTCTACGGCAACCAGATGCAGGCCTTCGTGCCGAGCTACCTGGAGATGAGCCTCGAGAACTTCGCAAAGCAGCAGGAACGCTTCCGCGCCCAGTTCGGCGGCATCGCGCCGGGCGCGACCCTGAGCGGCGCGGGCCTGGGCGCCTACGAGGAACAGATCCGCCAGAACATGGCCCTGTTCGACCGGGCGATGAAGATGTTCACGCCCTTCTCCTTCCCGCAGGGCGCGGCCGAGCCGGCCAAGGCCGCCGAGGCTGCGCCAACCGCCTCGAACGAAGGGGAGGGGCTGGACGAGCTCAAGAAGCAGATGGCCGCCATGCAGGCCCAGCTTGAGAAGCTCGCCTCCAAGACCTGACCCACCCTTTGTTTACGCCCCCGGGCCTAGGGTCGCCATCATGACCGGTCCGATCGATCCAGCCCGTCCGTTCGGGGACCGTCGGCAGACCCGCCGCCGGACCGAGGACAAGTCGCGCGCCGGCGAGCGTGCGGCCGATGGTGGGACGAATCTGCCGGTGGTGGCCGAACGCGCCGAGTCGGCGACGCCGCCGCCGCCGACCGGCGACGGCTATGCGGCCTTCGCCGCCCACCTCTACGGCCAGTCCGGCCAGCGGCGCGGCCTGCGCGGCGGCCAGCCCGTCCTGGACGCGGCGCGCGCGGCCTATCTGGAAACCGAGTACTCCGGACCTGACGATCGCCGGCCCCCGAAGGGCTTGCTGAAGAAGACAGAGATCTAGCCTCGGTCCCGGTCCAGCCGGTCCAGCCGCGCCTTGAGATGGGCGACCTCTCGTTCCAGTAGGGCGATACGGGACAAGGGATCGGCGCCGGGCGTCGGAGTCGAGACTCCCGCGCGGCGGGCGACTTCTGTCGCCGGTGCGCCCAGCAGTTCGGCGAACGCCGCCACCTCATCCGCCGACAGTTCGCGCTGGTCTTTCCAGGCGAGCGCCAGATCAGCCTCGGACATGCCGGCGACGGCCGCCAACACGGCGCGAGACAGGCCGCGCTCGGCCAGCTTGGCGGCGAACCAGTCCTGATCGAAGAAGAGAGCCATGGGCGTCCAGACTGGCGCCGGTCTTGCTTAACCGGTGGTGAATCCCGCTCCGGAGTCCTCGCCCGTGTCGCTCTTCGTCCGCCTCTTCGACATCGCCGCCGTCGCGCTGATCTTCACCGTCCTGACCTAGGCGGCGTCGACGCCGTGGCCGAGGTCGATGTCGCGGCGCGCGGCAACGATCGTCACGATGAAGCCGGCCAGCACGTCCAGCAGCACCATCAGGGTCATCAGGAAGAAGATCGAGGTCGCAAAGGCCGGGGCGAGCAGGAACTCGACCAGGCAGATGATGAACAGGATCATCGACAGCGAGTGGTTGATGATCGCGATCCGCCGGCTGGTCGTCGATTTCAGAAGTTCGATGAACAGCACCACCAGCGCGAACGCCAGCAGCAGATCGCCCAGGCTGATCGGCCAGGGCGAGCCCGAGGTCATCGCGATGGTGAACAGCGGATCGGTGAAGCGCTGGGTCGCCGCCTGCGAGGCGAACCCGCCCGCGAGCGTGATGGCGACGAGATTGTAGACCAGCACCGGCAGGGCCAGCAGCGGAAACGCGGCGAACATGGGCGACAGCCTCCCCCGAAACCCGGATATCCCGGTTCGCAAGGGTTAACGCCATTCGCGGGCGGGGTGAAGCGTACTCGCCTACCGGGCGGTGGAAGAGGACGCCTCGGGGGCTCCGGAGGTGTTCGACTTTTCGAGTTGCCGATCGATCTGCCGGATGCGGTGCTTGGCGTACAGGCCGACGGCCATGACCGATCCAATGAAGAAGGCCATCGCCGCGAAGAGGCCCGGGTCAATCGGATTCATCTCTTGCTCCTTCCGGCGCAAGGTACATTGCCCCATAGAGGCAAACCAGACCAAACCCCAACGCCAACAACTGGCCGCCTCCGAAGCTCGCGCCCTTGAGGACCGGGTCCGCCACCGCAACGGCAGCTGAGCCGTAGGCGCAGTTGGTCAGAACCTGAACGGTCAGCTTCGCTCGCTGGGTCCACGCGTGCCGCGTGCGTCGCTTGATGGACTCGAGCGTCATGTCCGCCTCACCTTCGCGAGAACAAACAGAGAACAACCTTCGGTTGCCGTCAAGCCTCGTCGACGGCGCCCGGCAGGCGCGAGCGCGACTGCAGCCACATGACGCCGAGCAGGTCGCTGACGCTGGCCTTCAGCCGGCCGAAGTTGGTGTACTTCGACACGCCGGTCTCCCGGTGGCGGTGGTTCACCGGCTCGAAGGCGATCTCGTAGCCCTCGCGAAGCATCAGAGCCGGCAGGTAGCGGTGGATGTGGTCGAAATAGGGGAGGCGCAGGAAGGCCTCGCGGCGGAAGGCCTTCAGCCCGCAGCCGGTGTCGGTCGCGCCGTCCTTCAGAAGCCAGTTGCGCACGCCGTTGCCGAACCGGCTGGCGAAGCGCTTGGCGTTGCTGTCCTGGCGCTTCACGCGCTCGCCGCCGATCATCGCCAGGGAGACCGGCGAGGCTTTCAGGCGCTCAGCCAGCCGCGGCGCGTCGGCGGGATCGTTCTGACCGTCGCCGTCCATGGTCACGATGATCGGCGCCCGGGCGGCGAGGATGCCGCTGCGCACCGAGCGGCTCTGGCCGGAGTTCTTGCGATGCGACAGCACGCGCAGCTGCGGGATCTCGGACTTCAGCGCCGTCAGCAGCTCCAGGGTGTTGTCGCGGCTGGCGTCATTGACGAACACCATCTCATAATTGCGATCACCGAACGCGGCCGCGATCTCGCGCACAAGCGCCGGCGCGGCGCCGCCCTCGTCGAACACCGGCACGACGACGGAAAAGTCCGGCGTCCCGGACGGAGCCTTTGCGAGAGCGGCCTTCGGGGCGGCGGCCAGCTTGCGGCCCTTGGCCGGAGTCTTTTCGGTCATGGTCCTCTCATAGCCGAAAAGGCGGCGCACGTAAGGATCGTGCTATCAGGTGCGACATGACGCTCGAATCCCGTCTCGACCAGTGGAGCCGCGGCTGGCGCGGACCGCTCTTCGCCGCCCTGGTGGCCCTTCTCGCGGGGCTGCCCGGCGTGTTCGCCGTGCCGCCGCTCGACCGCGATGAGTCGCGCTTCGCCCAGGCCACCTCGCAGATGCTCGAGACGGGCGACTACGTCTCGATCAACTACCAGGACCAGCCGCGCGACAAGAAGCCGGTGGGTATCCACTGGCTGCAGGCCGCCGCGGTCAGCGTCGTCTCCGACGTCGCCGATCGGGACATCTGGGCGTTCCGCATTCCCTCGCTGCTGGGAGCCATGCTGGCCGCCGCCGCCTGCGCCTGGGGCGCGGCCTTCTTCTTCGGGCCGAGGGCTGGGCTGCTGGCGGGCGCGATGATGGGAGCGAGCTTCCTGCTCTCGACCGAGGCCTTCATCGCCAAGACCGACGTTGTGCTGGCCGGGACCACGACTCTGGCGCTGGCCGCGCTCGGCAGAATGTACGGCGCCCAGCGGGATGGTCAGACGCCGGGCTGGCGCACCAAGCTGCTCTTCTGGCTGGCTATCGGCGCGGCGACCCTGGTGAAGGGACCGGTCGGGCCGCTGGTCGCGCTTCTGGCCATGCTGGCGGTGAGCACGTGGGATTCAGTGGAGGCCAAGGCCAACCGCTTTGGCTGGCTGAAGCACATCGGCTGGACCTGGGGACCGCTGATCGTGGTCGCCATCTGCGGCCCCTGGGCCTGGGCCATCACCGTGGCCAGCGACGGCGCCTTCTGGGGCGCGGCGATCGGCGGCGATCTGGCCCCCAAGCTGGCCGGCGGGCACGAGCGGCACGGCGGCCTCTTCGGCTACCATCTGCTGATCTCGCCGATGCTGCTGTTCCCGGCGACGCTGCTGCTGCCGGCGGGCCTGGTCCTGGCCTGGAAGGCCCGCGCCGAGCCCGGCGTCCGCTTCGCGCTGTGCTGGCTCATTCCGACCTGGCTGATGTTCGAGCTGCTGCCGACCAAGCTGGCGCACTACACCCTGCCGGCGATGGGGGCGCTGTGCTGGCTGATGGCCGCCGCCCTGCGGGAGCCGCTGGGCCGACTGAGCCGCGTCGTCGGCGCGGGCCTGCTCGGCTTCGCGGCGCTGGTGTTCTCGGCGATCTGCATCGCCGCCCTGGTCGAGTATGGCGACGGCGGACCCGGCGACCTGTTCTGGACGATCGTGACCGTGGCGCTGTTCGTGGGCGCGGCGGCCATCGGGGGCGTGATGATCTTCCGCGAGGCGGCCGGCCGGGCCTTGCTCGCCGCCGGACTGGTCGGGGTCCTTGCCCACGCCGCCTTCTTCGGCCAGCTGGCCCCGCTGATGGAGCCGCTGTGGCTGTCGCAGCGCGTCGCCCTGGCGCTCGCCAGCAGCGGCCTGGCTCCGCGCGAGGGCGTCACGCCGGGGCCCGTGGAGATCGCCGGCTATGCCGAGCCGAGCCTGGTCTTCGCGCTCGGCACCACCACCGGCCTCGGCGGTCCGGCCGAGGCGGTGAAGGCCATCGGCGAGGGGCGCCCCGCCGTCGTCGAGGCGCGGGAGCGGGCGGCGTTCCTGACCGCCATGCGCGCCGCGAAACTGACTCCCCGTCCGGTGAAGACCATCAGCGGAATCGACTATTCCAACGGCGACGAGATGAGCCTCACCCTGTATCGAGGCGAACCGCAGAAGGCGACGCGTCGGCCTGTCATGCCCCTGCCGGAGGTCCAGCCATGAGCCGCTTCATCCAGATCGTCGAGGTCGGGGCCCGCGACGGGCTGCAGAACGAGAAGACCATCCTGGAGCCGGCCGACAAGATCGAGCTGATCCGCCGGCTCGACGCCTGCGGCGCGAAGCGGCAGGAGGTGGTCAGCTTCGTCAATCCCAAGCGCGTGCCCCAGATGGCCGGCGCCGAGGAGATGATGGCGCAGCTGGCCGGCGACGACGGCTATTCCCGCATCGGCCTGGTGCTGAACGAGCGCGGCTGGGACCGCTGCGTGGCCGGCCGCTGCGACGAGGCCAATGTCGTGGTCTGCGCCAGCGACGGCTTCGGCATCCGCAACCAGGGCGCCTCGGTCGCCGAACAGGTCGCGACGATGCAGGCCATCGCCGCCAAGCGCGCGCTCGAGGGCGGCCCGCCGATCACCGTCACCGTCTCGGTCGCCTTCGGCTGTCCCTTCGACGGCGAGGTCAGCGAGGACCAGGTGGTGGCCATCGCCCGCGACAGCGCCGCCGCCGGGGTGGCCGAGATCGCCCTGGCGGACACCATCGGCGTCGCCGACCCCTGGCTGGTGCGCAAGCGCGTCGAGGCGGTCCAGAAAGTCATCGGCGACATCCCGCTGCGCATGCACTTCCACGACACGCGCAATACCGGCATCGCCAACGCCTACGCCTCGGTCGAGGCGGGGGTCAGCATCCTGGACGCCAGCGTCGGCGGCCTCGGCGGCTGCCCCTTCGCGCCCGCCGCGACGGGCAACATCGGCACCGAGGACCTCGTCTACATGCTGGAGCGCGCCGGCTTCGACACGGGCTATGACCTCGGCAGGCTGATCGAGACCGCGCGCTGGGTGGGAGAGAAGATCGGCAAGGCCCCGGCGAGTTCGCTGACACGGGCGGGGCCGTTTCCGCAGTAATCCTCTCCCTCTTGGGAGAGGGGGACCATGCGGAGCATGGTGGAGCGGGAAACGCTCCCGGCTGACGGCTGTCCGGAAACCAAGTGACGTGGAACGCCGCGCCCAAACGGCGGTGCATCCCTCTCCACCAGCCTCCGGCTGGTCCCCCTCTCCCAATAGGGAGAGGAAGGCTAGTACGGATCCGACGCCTCGATGATCTCCTGGCCCATCAGCACGCACTGGCCGGGGATCTGGGCGTAGAGGAAGCGCATGCGGTACTCGGCCTTGTAGACGTAGGCCCAGACCTCCAGCACGTCGAACTTGCCGGTTCCCTTCAGCGCCTTCAGCGGCGGCAGGGTCTTCACCCTGGATTCGACGTGGATGCTCGGCTCGTCGAGCGCCTGCTCACCGTCGCTGAAATGCAGGTTCATCAGCGCCTTGCCGCGCTTCACCGCGTCGGCGGCGCAGCGGTGCGGCGGCGGCGCCGAGGGCGTGGCCAGCAGCAGGGCGGCGGCGGTCAGGATGGCGCTCATCGGCGGTGTCCCCTTTCAGGGCGTCAGGGATGTTCGTTGCGGCCGTGCGCCCGGAAGCCGGGACGCTCCGTCAGGCGGTCATAGTAGGCCGCGACGGCGGGCAGGTCTGCCCGCTCGATCGGCGTCGCGAACCAGCGGTGCGTGGCCAGCCCGATGCCGATGTCGGCCAGGGTGAAGTCGGCGCCCGCGACATACGCGCCCGTATCGGACAGCCTCGCGTCGAGGATGCCCATCATCCGGTTCCACTCGGCCGTGCTGGCGGCGATTTCGGCGGCGTCGGTGAACCCCGGTTTCTTCCGCACCAGGGCCATGAAGGCGTACCGCCACGCCATGTTGAGGTCGCCCGCCTGCCAGTCCATCCAGCGCTCGACCTCGGCTCGGCGGCGCAGGTCGGTCGGAATCAGGTCGTCGCGGCCGTGCTTGCCGGCGAGATAGCGGCAGATGGCGTTCGACTCCCACAGGGCGAAGCCGTCGTCCTCGATGATGACCGGCACCAGGGCGTTGGGGTTCAGCGCCAGGAAGGCCGGGTCCGATGTCGGCTTGAACCCCGCGCCCCACAGCTCCTGCTCATAGGGCAGGGTGAGCTCCTCGCAGAGCCACAGCACCTTGCGGACGTTCAGGGAGTTCGAGCGGCCGAGGAGACGAAGCATGGGGTGAGACTGGGGCGCCGCGAAGGTTGGGACAAGGCCGTCGCATTGCGTCCTTCGTGACGCTCGCTTGAGGCTCGCTCCTCAGGATGACGGAGTCAGTGGAACGCAAACCACCTTCGTCATCCTGAGGAGCGGACCCTCAGGTCCGCGTCTCGAAGGACGCAACGCCTAAGCCACCAGCTGCTCAGCCGTCCGCAGGTCCACGCTGACCAGCTGGCTGACCCCACGCTCGGCCATGGTCACGCCGAACAGGCGGTCGACGCGGCTCATGGTCACCGGGTTGTGGGTGATGGCGATGAAGCGGGTCTGGGTCCGCTGGCGCATCTCGTCGAGCATCGAGCAGAAGCGGTCGACGTTGGCGTCGTCGAGCGGCGCGTCGACCTCGTCGAGCACGCAGATCGGCGCCGGGTTGGCCAGGAAGACGCCGAAGATCAGCGCCGAGGCCGTCAGCGCCTGCTCGCCGCCCGACATCAGGCTCATCGTCGACAGCCGCTTGCCCGGCGGACAGGCGTAGATTTCCAGGCCCGCCTCCAGCGGGTCGTCGGACTCGATCAGGCGCAGCTCGGCCTGGCCGCCGCCGAACAGCGCCTGGAAGAGCGCCTGGAAGTGGCCGTTGATGACGTCGAACGCGGCCAGCAGGCGCTCGCGCCCCTCGGCGTTCAGTTCCTCGATACCCTCGCGCAGCTTGGTGATCGCGCCCGTCAGGTCGACCCGCTCGGTCTTCAGCGTCTGCAGCCGCTGGGTCTGTTCGGTGCTCTCCTCCTCGGCGCGCAGATTGACGAGGCCGATGGCGTCGCGTTCCCGCTCAAGGTTGTAGAGGTGGGCCTCGACGCCGCCGGCGCTGGCCGGGATGGCGTAGGCCTCGTCCTGAATCGACCGGCCGAGCTCCTCGGGCTCCATCTTGGCGGTCTCGCGGATATTGGCCGCGATCTCGGCGAAGCGGTCGCGGGCGGCGTCCAGCCGCGCGGCGAGACCGGCGCGGTGCTCGCGCGCCTCGGAGGCGGCGGCGTCGGCCGCGCGCGCGGCGCGGTCGGCGGTCAGGCGTGCGGCCTCGCCCTGTTCCAGCGCGTCGGTCGACTTGGCGCGGCGGGCCTCGGCCACACTGTACTCGTCGAGCAGCTTCTCGGTGCGCGCCGCCAGGGTGACCGGCGCTTCGCGGGCGGCTTCGAGGTTCGTGTTGGCCGTCGTGCGCGCTTCGCCCAGGCCCTCGATTCGCTTCTTCGCGGCCGTCGAGCGGCGGGCCCAGTCGTCGCGGTCTCGGCGGAGGCTTTCCAGCCGGCGAGTGCGGCTGTCGCGTTCGCGAGTCTCGATGTCGACGGCGGTGCGAGCCTGCGCGGCGGCCTCGCGGGCGGCGATGGCCGTGGCGCGAGCGGCGTCCAGCATCGGCGACAGGTTCTCGGCGGCGCCGTCGTCGGACGCATCGGCGCGGGCGGAGGCCAGCGCCGTTTCGGCCTCGGTTTTCTCGGCCTCGAAGCGGGCGATGGTCTCGTCCAGCGACTGGGCGCGGGCGTCACGACGGGCGGCCTCGTGGGCGATCCGCTCCATCGTCTGGCGGGCGGCCTGCAGGGCGCGCTCGGCCTCCATCGGCCCGCGGCGGGCCTCGCGCACGGCCTCCTCGCCGGCCAGCATGCGGGCGCGGGCGGCCTTGTGGGCGTCCAGCGCCGTCTCCGCCTGGGGGGAGAGGATCTCGATCTCGGCCTCGACCTCGGCCAGCCGCGTGCGCTGCTCCAGCCGGATGGCGGCCGGCTTGGGCGCCTCGGCGCGGGCCGTGAAGCCGTCCCAGCGCCACAGGTCGCCTTCACGCGACACCACGCGGGCGCCGATCGGCAGGATCTTCTGGATGCGGTCGCCATCCTTGCGGTCGACCACCGCCGTGAAGGCCAGGCGGGCGGCGAGGGCGGGCGGCGCCTTGATCAGCGGGCCGAGCTGCGTCGCGCCGTCGGGCCAGCTCGGCCCCTCGGCGTCGCGGCCGGCCCAGTAGGACGGCGCCTTGGCGTCGAGGGCGGCTTCCAGGTCGTCGCCGAGCGCGGCGGCCAGCGCGGCCTCATAGCCCCGGTCGGGCGTCACCGCGTCCAGCGCTGGCGCAAAGCCGCTCTTGGCGCGCGGAGCCGAGAGTTGGGCCAGGCCCCGGGCCTCGGTCTTCGAGCGGCCGAGCTTGTCCTCGATCTGGCGGGCGGCGTCGCGGGCGACGCCCTCGGCGCGGGCGGCGTCGGAGCGCTCGGTCTCGGCGGCTTCCAGCGCGGCGCGGGCGGCGGCGAGGGCGGCCTCCGCAGCCTCCAGCTTCGCCTGCGCGTCGGCGCTCTGCGGATCGACGGCGGGGCCCAGCGCGGCGCGGTCGGCCTTCGCCTGGTCCAGGGCGCGGACGGTGCGGTTCAGGCGGCCCTCGGCGTCCGCCAGGCGGGCCTGGGCGGCGCGGCGGCGGGCCTCGTCGGCGGCGACCCCGGCGGCCAGGCTCTCGACCTCGCGGTCGGCCTTGGCGCGGGCCTCGTCGGCCTCGGCCAACGCCTTCTGCAGTTCGGGCAGGCGCGAGGGCGCGGACTTCACCTCCGCCTCCACCACCTCAAGCTCAGCCGCCAGTCGCGCCAGCGCGACGCCAGCGTCCTCGACGATCTGGGCCTCGCGCGCGGCGTCGGCGTCGATGCGGGCGATCTCGGCGTGCAGGCGCTCGACCTCGGCGGCGGCGGTCTCGTGCTCGCGCTCCAGCCGGTCCTTCTCGATGGCCAACCGGTTGAGAACGGAGGCGGCGACCATCTCCTCCTCGCGCAGCGGCTTGATCGCCTCCTCGGCCTTCAGCGCCTCGGTCTGAGCCGCGGCGGCGGCGCGGGCGGTCTCCTCGACGGCGCGGATCGACTCGGTGTTTTCGCCCTCGACGCGGATCAGGGTGTCGCGGGCCTCGGTCCAGCGCGCGAACAGCACAGCGCCCTGCACCGCCCGGATCTCGGCCGACAGCTTCTTGTACTTCTCGGCCGCCCGCGCCTCGCGGCGCAGGCGGTTCAGCGTCGAGTCCAGCTCCCGGATCACGTCATCGAGGCGGTTGAGGTTGGTCTCGGCCGCGCGCAGGCGCAGCTCCGCCTCGTGCCGCCGCGTGTGCAGGCCGCTGACGCCGCCGGCCTCTTCCAGGATGCGACGGCGGTTCTGCGGCTTGGCGGCGATCAGCTCGCTGATCTGGCCCTGGCGGACCAGGGCCGGCGAGTTGGCGCCGGTCGAGGCGTCGGCGAACAGCAGCTGGACGTCCCGGGCCCGCACCTCGCGGCCGTTGACCTTGTAGGTCGAGCCCTCGCCGCGGTCGATGCGACGGACCACCTCGATGGTGGCGTTCTGGTTGAATTGCGCCGGCGCCGTGTGGTCGCTGTTGTCGATGGTCAGCGTCACCTCGGCATGGTTGCGCGAGGGGCGCGAGCCGGCGCCGTTGAAGATGACGTCATCCATGCCCGCGCCGCGCATGGCCTTGGCCGAGTTGGCCCCCATCACCCAGCGCAGGGCCTCCAGAAGGTTCGACTTGCCGCAGCCGTTCGGTCCCACGATGCCCGTGAGTCCGGGTTCGATCCTGAACTCGGTCGGATCGACGAAGGACTTGAACCCGGAAAGGCGGAGCCTCTGGAACTGCACGGGCGGGGGTGGGCTCCTATTTCGCCTTGGCCAGGGCTTTGTCGTAGGCCGCGTCCATCTCGGCCATCGTCATCTCGCCCTTGTCGTACTTGTCGTCGTTGAAGAAGAAGGTCGGCGTGCCCTGGATATTGGCTTCCTTGGCGTACTTCTCGACCTTGGCGGAGAGAGCGTTGATCGCCTTCTCGTCGCTGACGCACGTCATGAAGGCGTCCTCGTCCATGCCGGCCGACTGCGCGATCGGCAGCAGCACGCCGCGGATGTCGCCGGTGCGGAAGATCTCGTCCTGGCCGTGGAACACCGCGTCGATGACGGTGAAGTACTTGTCCTTGCCGGCGCAGCGCGCCATCAGCGTGCCGGCCACGGCCAGCTGCGGCGGCGCGGTGATGAACTCGCGGAACACGTAGTGGACCTTGCCGGTGTCGATGTACTTCGCCTTGAAGGCAGGGAAGACTTCCTTGTTCCACTTGGCGCAGTGGCTGCAGGCCAGCGAGGCGTACTCGATCACCGTGACCTTGGCCTTGGGATCGCCCAGGCTCATGTCGTCGGCGCTGACGCCGGCGCTGTTGCCGCCCTTGCAGGCGGCGAGGGCGAGAGCGCTGGCGCCCAGGGCCAGGAGCGTGCGGCGGTGAAGGGTCTGCATGGCGGGAAGTCCCCCTGAAGCGAACGTCGGATTAAGCCCGATTCCCTTGGTCGCAGGAACGCGGCGTTTCCGTGGCGCTACAGCCTGTCGCGGGCGCGGAGTCAACCGTCGCGGCCGCGCAGGATCTCGCGGCCCAGCGTGGTCAGGGCGGTCTTCAACGGACCATCGGGCTGGTCGCTGAGGCCCTCGGCCAGCGCCTTCTCGGCGGCGGCGTCCAGCGGGCCGCGGTGGCGTCGGCGCTTGGCCTGCGGCTTGGCGGCATGGGCCTTCACCGGGCCCTGAATGATGCGCAGCTTGCCGACCGAGCCCTCGCCGAGCAGCAGGGACACGCGCTGCAGGATCTCCGGGGCCTGGTGCTGGACGATGGCGGCCGCCGCGCCGGACACGCGCAGCTCCAGCGTGCCGGGCGCATTGCCGCGCCCCTTGGTCAGTTTCACCGGCTCGGTGTGCCGCGCCAGGGTCTCGCCGACGATCTCCTTCCACTTCTGCTGCAGCTGGCCCGGCCCCTGGCCGAAGCGCTCCTCCAGCTGCTTCAGCACCGGCGCCAGCGCTCGCCCGGCGGGTGGCGGCGTCGGTCGCGGCGCCGGCCGCGTTCGGCGGCGGGCCAGGATCTGGATCGTCTCCTCAAGCGTGGGCAGGCGGCGGCGCATTTCTGCATCTTAACTGTCATCCCGGCCGGAGCGAAGCGGAGAGCCGGGACCCAGTAACAGCATGGTGGGTCCCGGATAGCCGCTTCGCGGCTTCCGGGATGACAGCTATGACGACGTCGATGAACATCCCCGCCCTCCGCGCCGCGCTGCTCGCCTGGTACGACGCCGCCGCGCGGACGCTGCCGTGGCGCGCACCGCCTGGGTCGGAGGCACGGACCGACCCCTATTTCGTCTGGCTGTCGGAGGTCATGCTGCAGCAGACCACCGTGCCGCATGCGACGCCGTATTTTCTGACCTTCACACGGCGCTGGCCGACCGTCTCCGACCTCGCCGACGCGCCCGACGCCGAGGTCATGGCCGCCTGGGCGGGGCTCGGCTACTACGCCCGCGCCCGCAACCTGCTGGCCTGCGCGCGAGCCGTCGCGGCGGACCATGGCGGGGTGTTTCCGGACACGGAGGAGGGCCTGCGCGCGCTGCCCGGCGTCGGCGCCTACACGGCCGCCGCCGTCGCCGCCATCGCCTTCGACCGGGAGACCAACGTCGTCGACGGCAATGTCGAGCGCGTCATGGCCCGGCTGTTCGCGGTCGAGGCGCCGATGCCTGACAGCAAGCCGGAGCTGAAGCGGCTCGCGGGTTCGTTGGTGACGGCGGAGCGTCCCGGCGACTGGGCCCAGGCGCTGATGGACCTGGGCGCGACCGTCTGCCGGCCCAAGGCGCCGCCGTGCGACCGCTGCCCGGTGTCGGCCTTCTGCGCCGCCTTCGCGCGCGGCGATCAGGAGAACTTTCCCCGCAAGACGAAGAAGGCCGACCGGCCGAGACGGTACGGGGTGGCCTGGCTGCTGACCCAGGGTAGCGAGGTGGCCTTGGTCCGCCGTCCGCCGAAGGGCCTGCTCGGCGGGATGCTGGCCCTGCCGACCAGCGAGTGGCGCTCCGATCCGTATACGGACGAAGAGGCTCGCGCCGCCGCGCCGGTGGCCGCCGACTGGCATGACGCCGGCGAGATCGACCACGTCTTCACCCACTTCGCTCTGACGCTTCGGGTGTTCCGGGCGGAGGGGACGATGGACGCGGAATGGGTGGCGCGCTCAGGCCTCGACGCCATGCCGAGCGTATTCCTGAAAGCGGCGCGGAAGGCACTCGGCTAACAAGCGCCGATCCTCTCCCGAGAGGGCGAGGAGGGCGCGCGCAGTCCGACGCGCGATCCTACTTCCGCGTCCGCCGGGTCCAGCTCAAGCGAAGGTAGGCCGCACACAGCACCGCCACCAGCATCAGCGGCCAAGACAAGGCGAGAAGCGCGAGGAATTGCGCAGGGAACCACCGAGTCTGAGCTTCGGGCAGCGCCATCATCCCAACCAGCACGGCACAGATCGCGAGTCCCAACATGCATGCGCTCGCCAGCACGAAGGTTCGAACGCGGCTCGGAAGCACCAATCGTCGACCGGCCAGGAGGATGGCGACGAGGGCGACGATTGCGGAAGGCAGCCCAATCCCGAAGAAGGCGAGCTCCGGATAGGTCTCGTCGGGCCGGCCGGCGACGATCCACGCGAGGGGCGTGAACGCGAGAACGCACATGGCTGCGGTCACGGCTGCAGCCGTCACACCCAGTGACCAGCGGACCCAAGGCCTCATTCAACCACGCCTCTACGAAAGCCGCGCACCTGTCGGATGCATAGCACCCCCCGATGCAATGGCCGTGCAGAGCGCTTTGAAACTAAGCCGCCATCTCCGCCCGCACCTTGCTGCGCAGCACGTCGATCGGCGCGAGGCCCTTGTCGGACTTGAAGTGCCAGTAGGTCCAGCCGTTGCAGGCGGGCTGGCTCTGGACCATGGCCCCGACCTTGTGGATCGAGCCGGTCAGGTCGCCGACCGCCAGGCTGCCGTCAGCGCGAACCTTGGCCGCGCGCTGGCCCTTGGGGCACCACACCGTGTCGCCCGGCCGCAGCAGGCCGGCCTCGACCAGGGCGCCGAACGGCACGCGCGGCTCGGACTTCTTGCTGCCCATCACTTCCAGGTCGGCCGGCGCGACCGGAATGACCTTACGGATACGCTCCTTCGCGTGGGCGACGTACTCGCTCTCGCGCTCGATGCCGATGAACCGGCGGCCCAGCCGCTTGGCCGCCGCGCCGGTGGTGCCGACACCGAAGAACGGGTCCAGGATCACGTCGCCCGGCCGGCTGGAGCTCAGGATCACCCGGTGCAGCAGCGCCTCGGGCTTCTGGGTCGGATGCGCCTTGGCCCCGTCCGCGCCCTTGATCCGCTCCTCGCCCGTGCACAGCGGCAGGGTCCAGTCGGAGCGCATCTGGATCTCGTCGTTGGCCATCTTCATGGCGTCGTAGTTGAAGGTGTAACGCTTGGCGCCGCGGCTCTTGGCGGCCCAGATCAGGGTCTCGTGGGCGTTGGCGAAGCGGGTGCCCTTGAAGTTCGGCATCGGGTTCGACTTGCGCCAGATGACGTCGTTGAGGACCCAGAAGCCGAGGTCCTGCAGCACCGTGCCGACGCGGAAGATGTTGTGGTAGCTGCCGATCACCCACAGGGCGCCGTCGTCCTTCAGCACGCGCTGGCACTCGCTCATCCAGGCGCGGGTGAACGCGTCATAGACCTTGAAGCTCTCGAACTGGTCCCAGTGGTCGTCGACCGCGTCGACCTTGGAATTGTCCGGCCGCAGCAGGTCGCCGCCGAGCTGCAGATTGTAGGGCGGATCGGCGAACACGAGGTCCACGCTGCCCGACGGGAGCTTCTTCAGCTCCTCGATGCAGTCGCCGAGAATGATGGTTTCCGACCCGAACGCCATGTGAGGCCCCTGAACACGAGAGAGTCCAAGGAATCTCGGGGATTCACGGTTAAGGGCGGATTCACGGACATGGTTAACGGCGGCGGGTTCTTACCGCCCCTCGACTGCCGCTGCGGAACGGCTGAAACATTGCATCCGAAGGCGTCCCCGAGAGACGCCGCAGGAGACGCCCATGTCCGACCCGCTCGCGCCGCTGACCGAGAGCCGTCTCAGTCCCTTCTACCAGGAGCACCACCGCGCCTGGCGCGACACGCTGCGCCGGTTCGTCGAGGCGGAGATCATGCCGCACGTCGACCAGTGGGACGAGGCCGGGACCTTCCCGCGCGAGCTCTACAGGAAGGCGTCGGAGGTCGGGCTGCTGCGTCTCGGCTGGCCGGAGGAATACGGCGGCGTGCCGTCCGATCCCTTCATGTCGATCATCACCAGCCAGGAGATGGCCCGCCACGGCGCCGGCGGGGTCAACGCCAGCCTGATGAGCCACGGCATCGGCCTGCCGCCGATCCGCCGCATGGGCAGCCAGGAGATGAAGGACCGGATCATCCCGGAGGTGCTGTCCGGCGAGAAGATCTCGGCCCTGGCCATCACCGAGCCGTCGGGCGGCAGCGACGTCGCCAACCTGCGCACCACGGCGCGGCGCGAGGGCGACGAGTACGTCGTCAACGGCTCGAAGATGTTCATCACCAGCGGCATGCGGGCCGACTACTACACCGTCGCCGTGCGCACGGGCGGGGAGGGGGCCGGCGGCGTCTCCCTGCTGCTGATCGAGCGCGAGCGCGAGGGCTTCTCCCGCACCGAACTGAAGAAGCAGGGCTGGTGGGCGTCCGACACCGCCGCCCTCTATTTCGACGATGTGCGGGTGCCCGTGGAGAACCTGATCGGCCAGGAGAACATGGGCTTCTCCGGCATCATGCAGAATTTCAACGGCGAGCGGATCGGCATGAGCGCCGGGGCGATCGGCTTCTCCAAGGTGTGCCTGGAGGACGCCATCAGCTGGGCCCGCGAGCGCAAGACCTTCGGCAAGCGGCTCGCCGACCACCAGGTCATCCGGCACAAGCTGGCCGACATGTACAAGCGCATCAGCGCCACCCAGGCCTGGCTCGAGACCCTGGCCTGGCGCATCGAACAGGGCGAACAGCCGATCGCCGAGATCGCGCTGCTGAAGGTTCAGGCTACCGAGACCATGGAATACTGCGCCCGCGAGGCCATGCAGGTGATGGGCGCCGCCGGCTACATGCGCGGCGGCCGGGTCGAGCGCATCTATCGCGAGGTGAGGGTCAATGCGATCGGCGGCGGGTCCGAGGAGATCATGCGGGACCTCGCGGCGCGGCAGATGGGGATTTAGCCTTCGATCCCCGCGAACAGATCCCGGATCGGGCTCCAGCCCCGGCGGTGGATCGGGCTTGGCCCAAGCGTCTTCAGCGCCTCGACATGCACCGGGGCGTGGTAGCCCTTGTGGGCCGCGAAGCCGTAGCCGGGATAGAGGGCGTCCATCTCGACCATCAGCCGGTCGCGGGCCGTCTTGGCCAGGATCGAGGCTGCGGCGATCGACGCCGACAGGCTGTCGCCCTTGACCACCGTCTTGATCTCGCAGGGCAGGTGGAACCTGTAGTTGCCGTCGACCAGCGCGAAGGCCGGCGTCACCGCCAGCCCCTCCACCGCGCGCCGCATGGCCAGGCCCGTGGCCTGCAGGATATTGTACTCCGCGATTTCCTCGACGCTGGCGAAGGCCACGCACCAGGCGACGGCGCGGGCCTTGACCTCCAGCTCAAGCGCCTCGCGCTTCAGGGCCGTCAGCTTCTTGGAGTCGTCCAGGCCGTCCGGCGCGGCGTCGGGATCGAGGATCACCGCCGCCGCGCAGACCGGTCCGGCCCACGGCCCGCGGCCGGCCTCGTCCACGCCGCAAACGGGCCCCGGACAGGCCATTTCGAGCAGGAAGTCGGGCATCAGCGGCCTATACGCTGCACCGGTCCGTGGCGGAAGCAGCCGGTCAGGTGGTCATTGACCATGCCGGTCGCCTGCATGAAGGCATAGACGATCACCGGGCCGACGAACTTGAAGCCCTTCCCCTTCAGCGCCTTGGACATCGCCTCGGCCTCGGGCGTCTTCACCGGGACCTGCGACGTATGCTCCCAATGGTTCACGAGGGGCTTGTTCCCGACGAAGTCCCACAGAAAGTCGCTGAAGTCCTCGCCCCGGTCGCGCATGTCGAGCCAGATCCTGGCTCCGCCGATGGCGGCGTCGATCTTGGCGTTGGAGCGCACGATGCCGGCGTCGGCCATCAGCCGGGCGCGGTCCTCGGGCCCGTAGCGGGCGACCTTCTCCGGGTCGAAGTTGTCGAAGGCGGCGCGAAAGGCCTCGCGCTTGCGCAGGATGGTGATCCAGGCCAGCCCGGCCTGGAAGCCGTCGAGCACCAGTTTCTCCCAAAGGGCGCGGGCGTCGTACTCCGGCACGCCCCATTCCTCGTCATGATAGGCGATGTACTGGGCGTCGGTGGCGCCGGGCCAGGTGCAGCGAGTCGGGGCGTCGGTCATGCCTCTGCATAGCATGGCGCCGGCGGGGTCGAGGCCCCGCTGGCCGAGGCCCGTGAGAGGAAAGGGCTGGCGAACGTCGTTCGCTGGTCTAAGGTTAACGCTCGGGACCGCGGGGAGCATGCACATGGTCAGGTTCGGATCGGCCGTTGGCGCCCTGGTCGTCGCGGCGTCCTTGGGCGTCGGGCTCGCGCCCGCCGCCGGCGACGACTACTGTCCTCCGAACCCTGAACCCGGCAAGTGCTACGAGAAGGTGCTGCTGCCGGGGTACGACGGGCGCGAGTCTCGCATCGAGTGGCGCGAAATTCCCTGCCGGACCCGCATGTCGGATGTGCGGGTCATCACCACCCCGGCCATGGTCAGCGGGGTTCAGGCCGCGCTCGCCACCTATGGCTACTACGGCGGGTCGATCACCGGCCAGTCAAACGCGTCCACGGAGCAAGGCCTCGCCCGCTTTCAGGCAGACTATGGCCTCAAACCGGGGTGGAACGCGGCCACGCTCCAGGCGCTCGGGGTGCCCTGGCGCTGACCGTCTGAGGCCGATGCCGCCGGCCTGCTCGCGGGGCGCCGAAACCGTTCAGACCCGTTTTTCGCCCAACGCGGGAGTTTTTCGCGCCGAAGCCTCATTTTCAAAGAACGAAATTCGACGAACGAACGAAACCCCCGTTGCGCGCGTTGTCGGGAGGAATAAGGTTAACACCTGCTCCAACGGGAAGGGACGCTCGTCCTCGTCTCGCTGAGGCGGACGAAGACACCGGGGCTCACGGGCCCTAGCGAGGGGAGCTGCTGTGAAGAAACAACTTGTCGCCGGTCTAATCACCCTGGCGACCGCGGCTGGCGCCGCGGGAGCCGCAAGCGCCCATCCGCCGGGCCCTCCGGGGCCGCCGCCTCCGGGCGATTGCCTCTGCACGCGGGTGGTTACCTTCTACGGTCCGCCGGCGGTTCCGCCGACGATCAGCGTCCGCGCCCCGGGCGTGCGGGTGTATGGCGCGCCGATCACCGTGCCGGGCGGCCGCATCGAGATCCAGGGGCCGCCGGTCTACGTCGACGCGCCGCCGATCCGCGTACAGGCGCCGGAAATCTACCTGCATCGTCCGGATGTCTATGTTCGCCCGTCAACGATCACGGTCGAGCCGCCGGAAGTGCATTTCGCGCCCTGCGATCCGGGCGAAACCTGCGCGCCGGTTCCCTAGTCGGGTTCGGACTCGCCTCTATACAAACGAGAATGGCCGGGCCTCGCGCCCGGCCATTTTTCGTTCCAGCGGATGATCGCGAAATCCGGACTCCGCCTTCACCGTCTCAAGTCCATAGCGCGCCCCGGTGTTCGGACGCTTCCGACTGATCGCATCGCTACCGCGTGCAGAAGGTGCGTGCTTCCCGCGCCAGCGCCAGGTCGCCCCCCTCCAGCGCGGCCTTGATCGCCGCCTCGCAGCGGCTTTCCGCCAGCAGGCTTGTCACCCTGGCGCGCAGCTGGGCGCGGCTGTCGGCCTCGGCCTTCAGCACCTTGGCCTCCTTGCGCTCTCCGGGCAGGCACAGCGACAGCCACCCCGGCTGGTAGCATTTGGCGATCAGCCGCGCCCTGCGCGCCTCTTCGCGCACCTCGGCGTCCGTGCGCGGCGGGATCACTGGAAGGGACGCGGCGACGCCTTGCGGCACGGTGACGGTCGCTGGCGGCGCGGCGGTCGTCGTTCCGCCCTCCGGCGTCCCGATCAGCGTGATCGGGGGCATCTTGTAGGTGCAGACCCAGCCGCTCGGGGTCATCTCGCAAGATTGCAGCGCCGCCCGCGCCTCCTGGGGCGGCGGCCCGTCCGCGAGCGCGAGCAGAAGCAACCACATGCCAAACCTCGCCTGGCCTTCAGCGTCCCCTCGTCAACCGTAGGACGGCCAGAGGGGTCAGGCCAACGGATTCTGCATCCAGGCGGGTATCTCGACGTGCACGGGTCGCCCTTCAACGGCAAGGTCCGCCCCGGTCACACGATCCAGCCGCAGCAGGGCCATGCCGCGACCGTCGATTCCGGACAGCACCTCGCCGGCCCGCAGCTCTCCGGCCAGCACCTCCGCGCCCTTCGCCGGGGGCGGACCGTCGAAGCGGATCGGCAGCATGCGGTTGCGGATCTGACCCCGCCGCTTCATGCGGCTGGTGGTCTCCTGGCCGACAAAGCACCCCTTCCTGAAGTCGATGCCGTTCAGCAGGTCGAAGTCCGCGTCGATCGGCCAGGTCTTCTCCTCGCCCCAGTCGGCGGTCGCCGGAACGCCGAGCGAGAGGCGATGGGCGTCGTAGGCGGCCTCGTCGGTCTCGACGGCGGCCTCCGGAACGATTGCGCCATAGCCCCGCAGGCCGAGGGCGGGCAGGCGGGGATCTTCATGAAATCCGGGTGTTCCCGCGACGCCGACAGCCCGACCCGCGGCTGACACCACGGCGTTCCCGCCTGGCGTGCCGCCTTCGGTGGATGCGCTGGCATGGAAGAGGGCGCTCACAGGCCGCCTATCCGCGACAATCTCCACCTTCGCCCTCAGGCGGTACATCGAAAGCCGCGCGATTATCGCCTCGCGTCCGGTCGCCGCCACGTCGAGCAGCGCCCCATCCGACTGGCCGAGCACGAACAGATCGTGCAGCAGCCGCCCCTGCGGCGTCAGCAGCGCCCCGAAGCGCAGCTCGCCCTCGACCAGGCTGTCGACATCCTGCGTCAGCAGACCCTGCAGGAAGGATCGCCAATCGGGGCCGCCGACCCGGACGAGGGCGCGGCTGTCGAGTCGGGCATGGCGTGGAGCGTCGGTCACGATCCGGATATAGGGGGCGTCGAGGGCCTCGGCCAAGGCCGCCTGCGACGACTTCGCACGGGAGGGGCCGGAATCGTCCGCGCGGGATATAGTCCGTGGAATGACGCCGCGACCGTTCCCGATTCTCTTCGTCGGACCGACCCGCATCGGCGACGCCGTTCTGGCGTCCGGCCTGGTGAAGAAGCTGGCTGACGAGGCGCCGGGCGCGCGCTTCACGATCGCCGTCGGCCCCGCGGCCGCGCCGCTGTTCGCCGAGGTTCCAAACCTCGACGCGCTGATCGTCATGGAGAAGGAGAAGGGCTCGGGCCACTGGTTCAGGCTCTGGAACCAGGTGCGCCACAGGAAATGGAGCCTGGTCATCGACATGCGCGGCTCGGGCCTCAGCGGCTTCCTGCGCCGCGAGCGGCGGGCCGTGCACAGGAAGTCCCAGGGCGAACCGGTCCACAAGGTGATCGAGGCCGCGCGCCTGCTGACGTTGGCGGAGGACGAGGCGCCGGCGCCCTTCCTGTTCACCAGCGAGGAGATCGAAGCCCGCGCCGCCGAACTGCTCGGCGAGGGCGGTCCCATCCTGGCCATCGGCCCCGCCGCCAACTGGTTCGGCAAGACCTGGCCGATCGAGCGTTTCTCGCGCGTGGTCCACGAGCTGCTGGCCGAGGACGGTCCGCTGCCGGACGGCCGGTTGCTGATCCTCGGCGGGCCGGATGACGTGCGCTATGTTGAGCCGTTGACGCGGGCGATGCCGCGCGACCGGGTGATCGACCTGACCGGCCAGGTCGACCTGCTGACCGCCTACGCCTGCCTGAAGCGGGCGCGGCTGTTCGTCGGCAACGACTCGGGCCTGATGCATCTGGCCGCCGCGGCGGGCGCGCCGACCATCGGCCTGTTCGGACCCTCCGACGACCGACTCTACGCGCCCTGGGGCGAGCATGCCCGGGCCGTGCGCGGCCCCCGCACCTTCGAGCAGTTCAAGGACGTCGACCCCGGCCTCAACCAGACCATCGGCCACATGCTGGATCTGCCGGTCGACACCGTGGTCGCCGCGGCGAAGGCGCTGCTGGCGGAAACGGCGGACTGGTCCCCGCCCGCAGTCGAGCTTGAGCCCGAGGCCGCCGAAGCTTTCCCCGATGCTATCGAATCTGGCGATCTCGACGAGCAACAACCCCAGTCATCCTGAGCAGGCCCAATGGGCCGTGGCGAAGGACCCAGGGAGGCCGTGCGTGGTTCGACACGCGCCTTCGGCGCTGCTCACCATGACTATTGAAGGTGCGGCCCCGGATGTGCGGCGCTAGAACGCTGCAACAGCGGAGCGTCCCGATGCCTGAGACCTACGACCTGATCATTCGCGGCGGCGAGGTGGTGAACCATGCGGGGCGCGGCCTGGCGGACGTCGGCGTTCGCAACGGCAAGACCGTCGCCATCGGCGACCTGGGCCAGGCCTCGGCCGGCGAGGTGTTCGACGCGACCGGGCTGACCGTTCTGCCGGGCGTCATCGACAGCCAGGTCCATTTCCGCGAACCGGGCCTGGAGTGGAAGGAAGACCTGCAGACCGGCGCCGACGGCGCCGTGCTGGGCGGCGTCACCGCCGTCTTCGAGATGCCCAACACCGAGCCGACCACGACCGACCCCGACGCCCTGGCTGACAAGCTGGCGCGGGCGAGGGGCCGGATGAGCTGCGACCACGCCTTCTATGTCGGCGGCACCCACGAGAACGCCGACTTCCTGGGGGAGCTGGAGCGCCTGCCGGGCTGCTGCGGCATCAAGGTGTTCATGGGCGCCTCGACCGGCACCCTGCTGATCAAGGACGACGCCGGCGTCGAGGCCGTGCTGCGCAACATCAAGCGTCGGGCGGCCTTCCACTCCGAGGACGAGTATCGCCTGGAGGACCGCCGTCCGCTGGCCCGCACCGGCGACTGGACCAGCCACCCGGAGGTCCGCGACGCCGAGAGCGCCATCATGTCGACCCGCCGCCTGGTCGGCCTGGCCCAGAAGCTCGGCAAGCGCATCCACGTGCTGCACGTCACCACCGCCGAGGAGGTCGATTTCCTCGCCGCGCACAAGGACGTCGCTAGCGTCGAGTTCACGCCCCAGCATCTGACCCTGGCCGGCCCCGAGGCCTACGAGCGGCTGAAGGGCTTCGCGCAGATGAACCCGCCGATCCGCGACGAACACCATCGCGCGGCGCTGTGGCGCGGCATGGCGCTGGGCGTCGCCGACGTGCTGGGCTCGGACCACGCGCCGCACACCCGCGAGGAGAAGGCCAGGCCCTATCCCGCCTCGCCCTCGGGCATGCCCGGCGTGCAGACGCTGGTCCCGGTCATGCTGACCCACGTCGCCGAGGGCAAGCTCAGCCTGGAACGGTTCGTGGACCTGACCAGCCACGGGGTGAACCGCGTGTTCGGCCTGGCCGACAAGGGGCGGATGGCGGTCGGCTACGACGGCGACTTCACCATCGTCGACCTCAAGGCCCGCCGCACCATCACCCACGATCAGATGGCCACCCGCGCCGGCTGGACGCCCTTCGACGGCTTCGAAGCCAAGGGTTGGCCGGTGGCGACCATCGTGCGCGGCAGGATCGTCATGCGCGACGACGAGATCGTCCTGCACGGGGCCGGCGCGCCGGTGCGGTTCGCCGAGACGCTGGCGCACTAGCCCCCCTTACTCCGGGTATCCCCGCGGATGCGGGGACCCAGGCTGAGGCGAATTGCTTGGCGCCGAGGCAAGGCAAGCTCGGCTTGAGCCCCCGCCTTCGCGGGGGTCATCGGGGTATGGGGCGTTAGTAGAACGTCCCCAGCTTAACCGTCCGCACCGTGCCGTCCGCCATCCGGAAGGTCAGCTCACCGCGAGGGTCGAAGCGCAGGCGGTTCAGGGTCTCGCGGGTCCATCCGCTGGCCGGCTTGCCGTCGACCAGGTTCAGGACATCGCCCTGTTTGAAGCCCGCCGCCTCGGCCGGGCCGCCCTTGGCCACGTAGCGGACCGTGAAGGTCTCGCCGGTCAGCGTCAGGTTCAGGCCCAGCCGGTCGCGGTCGAAGGGCCGCTCGGCGTCCCCGGCCGGGACCAGGTAGAGGCGGTCCTGCGGATAGTCGGTGATCAGACGGAACCGGCTCAGGATCGGCAGCCCGAGGTTGCCTCGCGTGTGGTCGCTGTCCACGGCCGACGGCCCGGGCGGCGGGAAGGCCGTCGGCACGTCGGTGAAGACGGCGCCGCCGAACTCCAGCCGCCGGATGACCGCGACCTTGTCCTCGCGCATGCCGCCCACGGCGCCGCCCAGGCCCGTCGACTGCGGCCGCCCCTCCAGCAGCTTCTCGGCGGCCGCGTAGGAGGGGAAAACCAGCAGCGGCGTGCCGTTGCCGAGATCGAAGTCGAACAGCACCGGCGCGCGCCCCTCGATGGACACCGGCACGGCGCGCAGGCCGTCGACGGCGGTGATCGGGATCTGCGCCGCCCCGGCCGGCGGCCTGTAGCCGGCCGGATCGCTGAAGGCGATGCGACGGTTCTCGAAATCGATGTCGACGATCAGCTGGGTGAAGATCTCCTTGCCCAGGATCACCGGCAGCTCGTGGCCGATGGCCTTCTCGATGGCCGCCAGGTCGATGGAGGCGACCGTCAGGTCAGTGAGGCTGAGATTGCCGACCTGGATGGTGACGCCGCCGATCAGGCCTGCGGTCGACGTCCCGCCGGTCCCCATGGCAGTGACCGCGCCCTGCGGCTTGAGGCCGACCTTCTCGGTGAAGCGGGTGTCGAAGACCGTGCTTTCCGCGCCGCTGTCGAGGATCACGACGGTGTCGAACCCGTTGACCTTGGCGGGGAAGAAGATGCGGTTGTTGTTGAAGAACTCGAAGTCGATCCAGCCGGTGCTCGACACGCCGCCCGCGAAGACCGCCTTGCGAACCTCGGCCGGGCGTTCGAACAGCGCCGCCGCGAAGTCGGCGTTGAGCGTCACCGCCTCGAGCTGAATCAGGGCGCTGGACCCCTCCAGCTCCGACTTCACGGCGGTCCGGAACGGCATCCGCACGCCGGCGACCGTCCGCCAGTCCTGGTAGGATTCGAAGCGCTTGATCCTGTTCTCGACGACGCGCGCGCCGTGAGCGGCGCCCGTCGTCGGGTCGAGGAACAGATCGTATGTGGTCCCGTCCGCGAAGGTCAGGCGCACCACGTCCCAGGTCTTGCCGTCGAGACTTTCGTCCGGCAGCAGCTCGCGCTTGACGCCGCCCTTGCCCCGAACGGCGTCGCCGAACTCGAGCAGGGCGGTGCGACGGGCCTGTTCCCGGGCCACGGCGGAGAGGGTCTCGATCTGACCGCTCTGGTTCAGCGAGAAGCCGCCCTCCGGCGTGACGACGTCCAGAGCCTTGACGACGCCGAAGTCAGCCTCGTTGCGCGAGCGGCCGTCGCGGTCGAGGCGATAGCGGATCGGTCCCGCCAGCCCGGCGATCTCCATCCGGCCGGTCGCCTCGATGGTCCGCAGCTGCGCGTACGCGGGGCCGCCGCGCCAGGCGAGGTAGCGGCCGACGACGGCGTCGAGCTCGTCGGCCCAGGCCGTGGCCGGGGCGGCGATGACGAACAACAGGGCGATCAGTGCGCGAGTCATGTCGCGTCTCCAGACTTCGAAACGGTGGGCGCGGGCCCGATCAGACGGCGCAGGCCGGCCGGATAGGCGCGCAGCAGGGACAGGTCGGGGACGTCGGCGTCGCCGGCCTCGATCACGGAAAGCCGGATCTCCGCCGCGAGACCCGAGTGCTTGATGCAGGCAAGATAGGCGCTGTCGCTCCACACGCCGTGCTTGACGCGCTCGCCGTCGGGCGACAGCAGGACGATCAGATGCCCGACGGCGTCGGCGACCAAGCTCAGCTGCTGGCCGGGCCAGCGCTCGCCGATCAGGCCCCCGCCGTGCGAGTCGACGGTCAGAAAGGGCAGGCCGGTCGCCGCGCCATAGGTCAGGCCGGCGACGATGACGCCTCGCGCGGCCGCGGCGGTGAGTTCCGGAGTGAGCTCGGCGAGCGGCCCCGGGAAGGCGTCGAACAGCACCACCTCGCGCGCGGCGGCGATCATCGCCCGGGCCCGCTCATAGGTCTGGGCCGGGGTGCGCAGCTGGTAGATGCGGTCGTCGGCCATCGGCGCGCCGAGGCCGGCCAGCGCGGCCTGGGCGTCCTCGCGGCGGGCGTCGAAGCCGCGCTTCAGCCCGGCCAGAAGTTCCTCCGGCGGCGCGGCGCGGTGGGTCTTCGTATCCCCGTCGTCGACCAGGACCGCGCCCTTCTGCGCGAGGACCGACAGCGCCTGGTAGGTGTTGGCCGGCGCCTTGCCGATCGCCTGGGCCAGGCGATAGCCGGTCGCCGGCCCGCCCCGCAGCAGTTCGCAGTAGATGCGCGCTTCGGTCTCTGTGAAGCCGAGGGCGGCAAGCGCCTCTTCAGGATTAGTAGTCATGGCTACTACTAATGACGGTCGAGCGCCCGGAGTCGAATGAAATCGCGGTAAGGGTCGCCGGACTCGATTTTTCCGCCCACCCGTGTCGAAACTCGCGGAGCCCGACCGTCTCTCAGCCAGGACGGCGCAGGGGCGCCCGGGAGACCGACATGCAGTACATGCTTCTGATCTACGAGCCGGAGGAACACTACGCCAACGCCAGCGAGGCCTTCCTGACCGAGATCGTCGGCAAGCACATGGCCCTGTCAGCCGAGCTTCGCGAGAAGGGCCTGCTGATCGGCGGCGACGGTCTGCAAGGCGTGGAGACGGCGACCACGGTGGTCACGGACTCCGGCGGCGTCCAGAGCCTGCACGACGGGCCCTTCGCCGAGACCCGCGAGCAGCTGGGCGGCTACTACCTCATCGATGTCCCTGATCTCGACGCGGCGCTCGCCTGGGCCAGACGGATGCCCGTGGTCCCGGGCGGCAAGGTCGAGGTCCGGCCGGTGATGATCTACTAGGCATGGACGCGCCTGCATGAACTTTGGCGCGGCGATCGCGGGCGCGCGAGGCCGGGTGGTCGCCGCCCTGGCCGCGCGATTCCGCGACCTGGATCTCGCCGAGGAGGCCTTCTCGGAGGCTTCGCTCTCGGCGCTGACCGCCTGGCCGTCCGATCCGCCGCGAGACCCCGCCGCCTGGCTGTGGCGCGCGGCCCTGCGCAGGGCGGTGGACGCCAGGCGACGGACCCGGACCCGCGAGAACGCCGTCCATGACGCGCCGCCGCCCGAGCCGACGCCGGAGGACCTGGCCATGCTGGCCGACCAGCCCATTCCCGACGAGCGCCTGCGGCTGATCTTCGTCTGCTGCCACCCGGCGCTGGCGCTGGAGTCGCGTGCGGCGCTGACGCTGAAGGTGGTCTGCGGCCTATCGACGGAACGGCTGGCGCGCGCCTTCCTGGTCGGCGAGAGCGCCATGCTGCAGCGGATCACCCGGGCGAAGAAGAAGATCGCCGCCGCCGCCGTGCCGTTTGAGGTTCCGGCGCGCGCCGCCTGGCCCGAGCGGCTGGAGGCGGTGCTGGCCACGCTGGAGATCGCCTACGCCCAGGCCTATGAGGACGCTGCTCTGGCCGGAGACTGCGCCGACTTCGCGGCCGAGGTGCTGCGGCTGTCGGGCCTGTTGGCCGAGCTGGTCCCCGATGACCCCGAAGTGCTGGGCCTGGCGGCGCTCGTCCGCTTCGCCGAGGCGCGGCGACCGGCGCGGCTGGACGACGGCGGCGCGATGGCCCCGATCAGCGAGCAGGACGTCGCCGCATGGAACGATCGTCTGATCGCCGAGGGCGCGCGCCGGCTCGATCGCGCGGCGCGCGAAAAAGGTACGGGCCCGTATCGGATGATGGCGGCCATCCACGCGGCCCACCTCTCGCGCCGGGAGAGCGGCGCCACGCCGTGGCCGGCCATCGCGACCCTCTACGATGCGCTCGTCCTGCTGCGGCCGGGGCCGGTCACCGCGGTCAACCGCGCGGTGGCGATCGGCGAGGCCCACGGACCGCAGGCGGGGCTGGCCGCGCTCGCAGCGATCCCCGCCGGCCGCGATCTGTCGCGCTGGCTGCCCTGGCAAGTCGCCCGCGCCGGGCTGAATGACCGCGCCGGCCGCCGCGCGGAAGCCCTCGCCGCCTACGACGCCGCCCTGGCGCTCGATCCCCCGCCGGCCGAGCGGCTGTATCTGGCGCGGAAGCGGGCCGAGATCGCTGCCCCGTAGCGACCCACCGCCGTCATCCTCGCGACGAGCGCCAGGATGACGGCGAAAGGGAGCGCTCAGCGCCGCTCCTGCAGGTTGATGAACGGCGCGCCGGCGGCGCCGGTGACCTGGGGCAGCTTGCCGTCCCACTTTTCGACGGCCTTCAGCTCGACGTAGCGGGGGTTGGCGGCCAGCGCCTCGTTGATGATCCGGATCGACTCGGCCTGGCCGCGGGCCGCGGCGATCGCCGCCTCAGCCTGGGCCTGCGCCTTGGCGACCTGGGCGCGGGCGGTCAGGGTCTCCTGCTCGGTCTTGGTCTTGGCCTGGATCGCCTGGAGGATGATCTCCGGATAGCGGATGGTGCCGATCCACTCGAGCTGGGTGATCTGGACTCCGTGACGGGCCCATTTGGTCGAGACCCGCGCCAGCGCCCGTTGGATCACCAACTGGCGACCGCCGGAGTACAGCTGGTCGACGCTGACCCGCTCGGTCTCCGCCGCGATGGCCGAGCGCACATCGTTGCGGATCGGTCCGTCGAGCAACTGGTCGAAGGTCAGTCGATAGGTTTCGTAGAGCTTCGGCGCCGAGGCCGGGTTGACCTGCAGGGTGATGGCCACATCGGCGGTCATGGGCAGGCCGGTATTGTCCGCGAACGAGATTTCCTCATTCTCGGGCCCACGCTCGTCGGGCTCGCGGGTGTAGCTGTAGGTTCGCTGGATCACGGGGTACTCGACGATACGCTCGCCGATGAACTTGAAGTGCCAGCCGGAGCTGAGCGGCTGGGCATCGACGCCCGCGCCGCCGCCGAGCGTCCGGATCTTCACCCCGACGTTGCCGGGCTCGACGGTCTTGCCGCAGCTGACGACGCCGAACAGCAGTAGTCCGAGCACGACGACGACAGCGAACCCGCGGCCGAAGATTTTGATGTTCTGCATCGAACCACCCTCCGTAGACTCGGCGGATGGTGAGGCGACTCGCCCAAAGCGTCAGCATTGATGCTTGGCGCCAGGCGGGACGGCGCCTGATAACGCGGCCATGGATGGAAACACCGCCCTTTCGACCGCGCCCTTCCGGGACGCCCGCTACGCCCCGCGTCGCCTGGACATCGAGCGCCGCGAGGACGGCAGCCTGGTGTTGGCCAATCCGACGCCCTACGCAACCGAGTTCCTGACCACCCTGCAAGCGCTGGATCGCTGGAGCGCCGCGGCGCCGGACCGCGTCTGGCTGGCCGAGCGGGCGGGCGAGGGCTGGCGGACCGTCACCTACGCCCAGGGCGCGGCCATGGTCGCCGCCGTCGCCGGCGGGCTGAAGGGCCTGGGATTGAAGCGCGGCGACTGCCTGCTGATCCTGGCCCGCAACGGGGTCGACCACGCGCTGATCTCCTACGCCGCCATGAGCCAGGCCGTGGCCGTGGCGCCGGTCTCGCCGCAGTACGGCCTCGCGGGCGCGGACCTGTCGCGGCTGGCCTACGCCTGCGGCGTGCTGAAGCCGGACGCGGTCTACACCGATGACGCGGTTGCCTTCGCCGGAGCGCTGGAGGCGGAGTTCCTGAAGGGCCTGCCGGTGGTGGCCAGCGCCAACGCGCGGCCGGTCGACATGACCTTCGACAGTCTGCTCTCGGCGCCGGCCGCCCCCGCGATCGCGCAGCCGGACGACATCGCCAAGCTGCTGCTGACCTCGGGTTCGACCGGACGGCCGAAGGCGGTGATCGGCCTGCACCGCAACATCTCGATCAACGCCGCCCAGATCGCCGCCTGCTTCGACGACCCGGACCCGCCGGTGGTCGTCAACGCCGCGCCCTGGAGCCACAGCCTGGGCGCCAACGCCATCCTGCACATGGTGCTGCACCGGGGCGGCACGCTCTACATCGACGCCGGCCAGCCGACGCCGGCGAAGATGGGCGAGACGATCCGCAACCTGCGCGAGGTCGCCCCGACCTATCACAACATGGTCCCGGCCGGCTGGGGCCTGTTCGTCTCCGAGCTGGAGAAGGACGACGACCTCGCCCGCACCTTCTTCTCGCGCGTGCGGGTGCTGCAGTACGGCGGCGCCTCGATCGCCCAGAGCATCATCGATCGGGTGCAGGCCGTTGCCATCCGCCTGACCGGAGAGCGCATCACCTTCGCCACCGGCTACGGCTCGACCGAGACCGGCCCGACCGCCTGCAACATTCACTGGTTGAACGGCCGAGGCGGCATGATCGGCCTGCCGGTGCCGGGCACGGCGGTGAAGCTGGTCCCGGCGGGCGAGAAGTTCGAGATCCGGGTCAAGGGCCCGCAGGTGTCGCCCGGCTATCTCGGCGAGCCGGAGCTGTCGGCCCAGGCGTTCGACGAGGAGGGCTTCTACCGCCTCGGCGACGCCGCCCGCGCCATCGACCCGGCCGACCCGGAAGCGGGCCTGATGTTCGATGGCCGCCTGGTCGAGAACTTCAAGCTGGCCAGCGGCACCTTCGTCGCCGCCGGCGCGCTGCGCGTCGCGGCCGTCTCAGCCATCGGCGGCGCGGTCAGCGACGCAGTCGTCTGCGGCGAGGGGCAGGAGGGCGTCGGCCTGATGCTGTTCCTCGACCCCGCCGGCGCCGCGAAGCTGGGCTCGCCGGAGGCCGTCCGCGCCGCGATCCGCGACGGGCTGGAGCGCATGAACGCCGCGGCCAAGGGCGGCGGCGGGAAGGTCGCCCGCGCCCTGATCCTCGACGGCGCCCCCGACGCCGCCAGCGGCGAGCTGACCGACAAGGGCTACATCAACCAGGCCATGGCGCGGGACCGCCGGCCTGCCGAGCTGGCGCGCTTGTTCGCGGCGGAGCCGGACGAAGGGGTGCTGAGGTTCTAGATCGGCCGAGGACATGTACCGTCTTCGGTACGTGTCCCCAGCAGCGTGAAGCGCCAGAAGCGGCAGGGGACACGCACTGAAGTGCATGTCCCCCGTCAGAGGCGAACCCCTTTCCCGGAGGCCGCGCTCGCCGCTAACATCTCCCCATGAAGGCCGCTCCGCTCTTCGCTACCGCGCTGCTCGCCGCCGCCACGCTCGGCCTCGGCGCCTCCGTGGCGCAGGAGCCTCCGGTCGGGGTCGCGGTCTGGGAGCAGCTGCCGACGCAGGACCAGATCTTCGAGGCCATCCTCAGCCATCCGCCGTGCGGCCCGGACGGGACCTACACCGACGGCATGGCCATGGTGGAGTGCCGGCTCGGCGAGGACGGGCGGCTGAACGCATGCAAGGTGGTGCGCGAGTCTCCCGAGGGGTGCCACTTCGGCAAGATCGCGCTTCAGGCTTCGCGCTACTTCAAGGCCGCCGGAACCTTGCCGGACGGCAGGCCGCTGAAGCCGGGCACGCGCATGTTCGTGCCGATGGCCTTCAAGGCGCCGCCGCCGGACATGCTGCCGCCGACCACCGCGGCGATGCCCTAACCCCCGAGCACGCGCTCCTTCGCCGCCGTCTCCCGCCAGTGCTCTATCGCGCCGGCCGCGCCGACGGCGATCAGCATCTGACCGCCGTAGTAGGGAACCCAGACCGCCAGGCCGGTGAGAAAGGTGTCCGCCAGCGGCCCCATCTTGGCGAAGATCACCAGGTCGCTGGCCAGGAACATCAACGCGCCGATGCCGACCGTGAACCGCGGGAAGCGGCTGGTCCAGGCGGTCGCCGCCATCAGCGACAGGCCGAGCGTGTAGAAGGCCACCCCGGGCGCCCCCGCCCGGTCCGCCGGCAGCATGAAGGCGACGAAGACCGTCGCCGGGACCAGCAGCACGGCCAGCGCCAGCTGGCTTTTCTGGATCACCTGGCGACGGTTGCGCAGATAGAGGCCGATGGCCACGCAATGGCCGATCAGGAAGGCCACCGCGCCGGTGATGAAGTGAATGCCCAGCAGCACGTCGCCCAGGGTTCCGAGCGTCATCACGGCGGCCAGCAGCCAACCATTGAGGTCCCTGGCCCGCAGCGCCGCGTAGACCGCCAGCAAGCCGACGCCGAGGCCCTTCCAGGTCAGGCTGGCGGCCTGGGACAGGTCGGCGTTCCAGCTGTAGATGTAGCTGACGCCGGCCAACACCGACCCGAGCAGGGCCGCGCGGGCCCACTGGTCACGCATGGTCATGATGGTCCCCCCTTTTCCCGTCCCTGACTTGCCTGCTTTGTCGACGGGAGAAAAGGCCCGTGGCCGTCGCGCCGGGTTGGCCTGGATCAATCCGTCCGACGGATGAGAAGGCTAGCATGCCTCCGAGCATTCGGAGTGGACGGCATGGACCAGCTGATCGACGACCTGCGGGAGAGGCTCGCGCCGGGAGGCGTGCTGACGGGCGATGCGGCGGCCGCCTATCCCCGTGGGCCCTGGACGCGGCTGGGCGAGCCGCTGGCCATCCTGCGTCCGACCTCCACCGCGGAGGTCGCCGCCATTCTCCGGCTGGCGTCCGCCGCCGGCGTCCCGGTCACGCCCTGGGGCGGACGCACTGGCCTGGTGGACGGCTGCCTCGCCGACGGGAGCCTGGCGCTGTCCCTGGAGCGGATGGCGGCCATCGAGGCGATCGACCCGACCGCCGGGACGATCACCGTTCAGGCCGGCTGCGTCCTGCAGACCGCCTGTGAAGCGGCGGAGGCGGCGGGCCTGTTCCTGCCCCTGGACCTGGGCGCGAGGGGATCGGCGACCATCGGCGGCGTCATCTCGACCAACGCCGGCGGCAACCGCGTTCTGCGCTACGGGATGACCCGGGACATGGTGCTGGGCGTGGAGGCGGTGCTGGCCGACGGCTCCGTCATCTCGGCCATGCGGCCGCTCATGAAGAACAACACCGGCTACGACCTCAAGCAGCTGTTCATCGGCTCGGAGGGAACCCTGGGCGTGGTGACCCGGGCCATCCTGCGGCTGCGGCCGGCGCCGGTGAGCCAGGACACCGCCTTCATCGGCGTCGCCTCCTTCGACGGCGTGGTTCGGCTCCTCCGGCGGCTGGAGCGCCGACTCGGCGGGGCGATGTCCGCCTTCGAGGTGATGTGGGCCGATTTCCACGATCTGGTCACCACGCCGCCCGCGCGGGGTCGCTCGCCGCTGTTCGGCCGGCACCGGTTTTATGTGCTGGTCGAAAGCCTCGGCGGCGACGCTGCGGCCGACGCCGCGCGGTTCGAGGCGGCGCTCTCCGAGGCGCTCGACGACGGCGAGGTCGAGGACGCGGCGATCGCGCGCTCCGGCGCCGAGCGGGCCGCCATGTGGGCCCTGAGGGATGACGTCGGCCAGACCAGTCGAGACGGTCCGATCATCGCTTTCGACGTCAGCCTGCCAATCGCGGCCATGGAAGCCTATGTTGACGAGGTGCAGGCCGCCTACGCCGCCCTGTGGCCTCGGTTCGGCCGACCCTGGGTCTTCGGCCACCTGGGGGACGGCAATCTGCACATCCTCGCCCGGATCCAGGAGGGCGCCACCCTGGCCGACCGGCACGCCCTGGAGGAATTGGTCTACCGTCCCCTGCAGGCGCTCGGCGGATCGATCTCCGCCGAACACGGCGTCGGCCTGACCAAACGCGAATGGTTGCCCCTGTGCCGCTCGGACGAGGAGCTGGCCCTGATGGAGCGGCTCAAGGCGGCCCTCGATCCGGCGGGCATTCTCAACCCCGGCAAGGTGGTCGACCTCGCCCGCTGACGCTCGACCGTTGGCGCGGGCCGCGAAATGGTGGAAGGGAGGGGCGATCGCCCCGCACTGGAGAAGACGATGAACGGCGCCGACGCCCTGATCACGACGCTGGCCGACAACGGCGTCACCGCCTGTTTCGCCAACCCCGGCACCAGCGAGATGCAGTTCGTCTCGGCCCTGGACCGCGAGCCGCGCATGCGCTCGGTGCTCTGCCTGTTCGAGGGCGTGGCGACCGGCGCCGCCGACGGCTACGGACGGATGGCGGGCGCGCCGGCCTGCACCCTGCTGCACCTGGGCGCCGGCTACGCCAACGGCGGCGCCAACCTGCACAACGCCCGCCGCGCTGGGACGCCCGTGGTCAACGTGATCGGCGACCACGCCACCTACCACCGCCAGTACGACGCCCCGCTGAACAGCGACATCGCCGGCTGGGCCGCGCCCAACTCGCTATGGGTCAAGTCGGCCGACACCCCCGACAGCGTCGGACCGTTCGCGGCCGAGGCCGTGCGCGCCAGCTATGGCGCGCCCGGCGGCTGCGCCAGTCTGATCCTGCCGGCTGACAGCGCCTGGTCGGAGACGACCGTCAAGGGACCCGTGCTGGAGAGGCCCGCGCGGGCCTCCGTCCAACCGACCCTGGTCGAGGCGGCCGCGGCCCGCATCCGCGCCGCGAAGAAGCCGGTGATCCTGATGGGCGGCTCGACCTGTCTCGACGCCGGCGTGCGTCAGGCCGGCCGCATCGCGGCGACCGGGGTGCGGGTGCTGACCGACACCTTCGTCTCGCGCATCGCCCGCGGCGCCGGACGGTTCGCGCCCGACAAGATGATGTACTTCGGCGAGATGGCCCTGGCCGACCTTGAGGGCGTTGACTTGATGGTTCTGGTCGAGACCACCGAACCGGTCGCCTTCTTCGCCTACCCGGATCGCCCGAGCCTGCTCGTGCCCGAGGGCTGCGCGGTGGCCAGCCTGTGCGGTCGCGAGACCGACGGCGTCGGCGCGCTGCAGGCCCTGGCCGACGCGCTCGGCGCGCCCGAGGCTCCGCCGGTCGAGGGTCTGTCCCTGCCGGACATGCCGCAAGGACCGTTCAATCCGTACAGCGTCGGCGCTTCCATCGCCCGGCACATGCCCGACAACGCCATCGTCAGCGACGACGCGGTGACCGCCGGCCTGCCGGTCTGGCAGTCGACGAAGACCGCCCGGCCGCACGACTGGCTGTGCCTGACCGGCGGCGCCATCGGCCAGGGCATCCCCGTCGCCATCGGCGCGGCCGTGGCCTGCCCGGACCGCAAGGTGCTCAGCCTGAACGGCGACGGCGCGGCGATGTACACGGTCCAGGGCCTGTGGACGATCGCCCGCGAGCAGCTGGACGTGACGACGGTGGTGTTCGCCAACCACGCCTACCGCATCCTCAACATCGAGATGGGCCGCACCGGCGCCGGCAACCCCGGCCCCGCGGCCCGCAAGCTGCTGGACCTCGGCGAGCCGCGCATCGACTGGGTGGCCGTGGCCGGCGGTCTCGGCCTTCCCGCCGAGCGGGTCTCGACCCCCGAGGCGTTCGACGAGGCTTTCGAGCGCGCCATGAACCAGAAGGGCCCGCGCTTCATCGAGGCGGCCCTGTAGCGACCTCCTCCGTCGAGGAGGAAGGGGAAGAGCAACGAAAAAGCCCCGCCGGATCGCTCCGGCGGGGCTCTTCGTTTCGGCGAACCGATCAGCCTAGGGCTTGGTGATCGGCAGCTTGCACTTGTCGCCCATCGACGCGCAGGTCCGGGCGCCCGAGGGCTTGCCGGTCGAGCGCGAGTAGGCCATCGCGAAGCGGCCTTCCGGATCGCAGCCGACCTCGACCAGGATGTCGTCGGTGGTCAGGGCCAGACCGCCGGTCGCGTAGGCCTTGCAGGCGAACGGCTTGTCGGAGGCGGCGGCGATGTCGCGGTTGATCGGGATCAGGGCCGCGGCGACGTCGGTCTTGGTGCAGCGGTAGCCGATGGCGGGCGCCGCGGCGCAGTTGAGGATCGCCGCCCCGCCCGCCTTCTTGAACAGCGCGATGGCGCCGTCCGGGCGGTTGCTGCACTTCAGTTCAACCACTTCATCGACGGTGGCCTTCAGGTCCGCCTGGGTCGGCAGCGGGGCGTACAGCTCGACCGTGCAGTCGAAGCCGGCCTTCTTGACCAGGCTGGTGTAGAGGCCGGCCTGTTCGGACTGGGCCGCCACCGCGTCGGTGAGGGTGCAGCCGCCGCCGACGAACGAGGCCGCTGCGCAGTCGATGGTCCGGTTCAGAGCCCCGTTGGTGGCCTGTTCAAAGACGTAGCCCTTGCCGTCCGAGCAGGCGACTTCGTAGTAGCGAAGCCCCTTGGTGGTCGACAGCATGTAGCGCTTGTCGGTGATCGTGCAGGCCTTGCCGGACGCCGCCGCCAGCTGGTCGACAACGGCCAGCTGGGCCTCGCGCGTGGTCAGTTCGCAGGCCAGGTTCTCGCCCGGCTCGAACTGCAGGCAGGGCAGCATCTTGGGGGCCTTGGCCGGATCGGTCGGCGCCGGGTCGATCGGGGACGAGGTCTGCAGGATGTAGCCGGCGCCGTCCTGGCAGGCGACTTCGAAGAAGCTGGAGGTCGGGCTCGAGCCGATCGCGCGGGCCTTGGCGATCGTGCAGGAGATGCCGGACGTGGCGATCGCGGCGACGAGCGGCGCCTTGTCGTCGGCGTTGCCCGGCAGCTTGCACGCGAGACTGCTCGGCTTGCCGTCGGCCTGCGGCCGGTTGCTTTCCAGGCAGGTGTAGAAGCTCGGCTTGGGCGCGTCCTTGACGGTGACGATGACGCCGCCAATGCCGTTGCCGCAGGAGACCTCGTAGGCGCTCTGCCCGATCTTCGGGTTGCCGCCGATGTAGTAGGCGTCGGCGACCGTGCAGGTCAGACCGGCGGCGGCGGCCAGCGCCGGCGCCTCGGCCATGCCCTTTTCGCGGGCCTTGGCGTCGATCCCGCCGGGGGCCGCCGCGGCGGGTTTCTTGGCGGCCATGACGGTGGCGGCCGGCGCCGTCATCGCGACGACCAGGGCGGCGGCCAGGCCAATCCCTCTGAACCTCATAGTCTGTCTCCTGGGTCGATTCCTCGCGGCGACATAAACGCGCGCTTCTTTCGAGGGTCAAGATGCCCTTACGCAGCGTCGGAATTGCGGCCCCGCGCTGAACGGCCGATGATGGGCGCATTCATCGGGAGAGCAGCAAATTGCGGGACGGCATGGAAGATTCGGCGACCGAAGTTCGGCGACCGAAGCTGGATTATCCCTTCGAGACAGGTCCGGAGGTCGGAACCGGACAGGCCCTGGACGTGGCGCCCGGCGTCAAGTGGCTGCGCATGCCGCTGGGCGGCGCGCTGCAGTTCATCAACGTCTGGGCCATCGCCGACGGCGAGGGCTGGTGCGTCGTCGACACCGGGATGCAGACCCGCGATACCTCCCAGGCCTGGCGGACGGCCTTCAAGGACGCGCTGGACGGCAAGCCGATCACCCGGGTGATCGTCACCCACCTGCATCCGGACCACATCGGCCTGGCCGGCTGGATGACCCGCAAGTTCGACTGTCGCCTGTGGATGACGCGGCTGGAATACCTGCAGTGCCGCATGCTGGTCGCCGACACCGGCCGCGAGGCGCCCGAGGACGGCATCAACTTCTACAAGGCGGCCGGCTGGGACGAGGACTCGATCGAGAACTACCGCACCCGCTTCGGCGGCTTCGGCAAGGCCATCTATCAGCTGCCCGACAGCTATCGCCGGCTGAACGACGGCGAGGAGTTCCAGATCGGCGACCATGTCTGGCGCGTGGTGACCGGCAACGGCCATTCGCCCGATCATGCCTGCCTCTACTGCCCAGAACTCAAGCTGTTGATCAGCGGCGACCAGGTGCTGCCCCGGATCTCCTCCAACGTGTCGGTGTTTCCGACCGAACCGGACGCCGATCCGCTGAAGGACTGGATGCAGAGCTGCGCCAAGGTCAAGGCCGCCGTGCCCGATGATGTGTTGGTCCTGCCGGCCCACAATGACCCGTTCCACGGGCTGCATGCCCGGCTCGACCACCTGATCAACGGCCACGAGCGGTCGCTCAGCCGGCTGCGCAAGCTGCTGTCGACCGGACCCCGCCGGGCCATCGACGTCTTCGGCGCCCTGTTCGCCCGGCCGATCGGTCCCGATCTCCTCGGCATGGCCACCGGCGAGGGCCTGGCCCACATCAACTGCCTGATCGACCGGGGGCATGCGGTGGCGGAGGCCGACGAGCACGGCGTGGTCTGGTACCGGGCGGCGTAGTCGTCCTCTCCCTGCGGGGAGAGGATGTTTCACATGCGAACTTGATATTTCGTACACGAAGTATATGCCCCTTCCTATGTCCCCCACGCCTGACCGCCGTCTGTTCTTCCTGCTGTCCGCCGGCGCGCGGCGCGTGCAGCGCTGGATCGACGCCGAGCTGGCGGGCATGGGCGGGTTGACCCAGGCGCAGTCGGGCCTGCTGTTCTTTCTCGGCAAGGATGGCGGCGTGCTGATCGGAGAGGCGGCCGAGGCGCTGGATGTCGCGCCCTCGGCGATGACCGGCCTGGTCGACCGCATGGAACGCGGCGGCCTGGTCGAGCGTCGCGCCGACCCGGACGACGGCCGCTCACAGCGTCTGTTCCTCACCCAGTCGGGCCGCGAAGCCCGCGCCCAGGCCCTGCACGGCCTGAAGGAACTGAACACCACCCTGACCGAAGGCTTCAGCGAAGCCGAGGTCGACATCATCGCCCGCTGGCTCGCCGGCCTGCGGACCCGCTTCCCCCGGAGATAATCCATGACCGACCACATTCTCGTCGCCCTGCTGGACGGCGTCATGACCCTGACCTTCAACCGTCCGGACAAGAAGAACGCCATCACCGACGCGATGTATGGCGTCCTCGCCGACAGTCTGGTCGCCGCCGAGAAGGACCCGGCGGTGCGGGTGATCCTGTTCAACTCGATCGGCGACAGCTTCACGTCCGGCAACGACTTGTCGGATTTCGCCGCCCAGAACGCGTCGCAGGACACGGGCGCGCGGGGCGAGCGCAATGTCGGCCGGTTCCTCAAGGCCCTGGCCCACGCGAAGAAGCCGCTGGTCGCCGCCGTGCGCGGCCTGGCGGTCGGCGTCGGCACGACCATGCTGCTGCATTGCGACCTGGTGTTCATCGCCGATACGGCGAAGCTGACCGTGCCGTTCGTGAACCTGGCCCTGGTGCCGGAAGCGGCGTCCAGCCTGACCCTGCCCAGCCGCATCGGTCACGCCCGCGCCTACGCCATGTTCGCGCTCGGCGAGGCCGTCGACGGCCGGAAAGCCGAGGCCTGGGGCATCGCCAATGAAGCGCTGCCGGAGGACGAGGTCGACGGGCGCGCGCTGCACGTCGCCCAGGCGCTGGCCAAGCGCCCGCTCGGCGCCCTGACGGTGACCAAGGGCCTGATGCGCGACGCCGAGGCCCTGGCCGCCCGCATGGACGAAGAGGGCGCCCACTTCGCCGCCCGCCTCAAGACCCCGGAAGCCGCCGAGGCCTTCGCGGCGTTCGCGCAGCGTAGGCCGGCGGATTTCTCGAAGGTGGGGTGATCCCGTCAGGGACAGACACCTCGGTGTCTGTCCCTAGCGAGACTCCGGAGACATATACTCTGGAGACAATGCGAGACATTCGGAGACCTCGGATGTCCCGTTCGGGCGCCCGAACCGTCGTCGAGAGCCCCGCGTTCGACGCCGCGCGGAACGCGGAAACTCAATTGTCCGCTAAACCAACTCGCCGGATTCTCCAGGCTTCCCGGCCGTGATCCACGGCGTCCTGGCCGGGGTCATACTGGAAGGATGACGCCCGCTCGAACGACCCGCGCCAGCCCTCGCGCCGGACCCCGAAACCCGAATGGGGACATTGGGGACAATCTACGCCGCCTTTCGTGGAACGCGTTGGCCATCAGCATGGCCACTAGGCCGAACGCCGGGATGTGGTGCAGGATGGCGGCAGCCAGATCCAACATGGTCGACCTCCAGGGCCCCGTCGCCGTCGCCTTTGATCATCTGGTCCGGAACGCATCGGCCCGACAAGAGGCCTGGGAACAGGGAGTCCCCATGAACGACCGCATCACCTCGCCCTTCGGCATGTTCACGCCCGCGCGCGAGATCGTCGCCGGCCACGACCTGTCGGGCAAGACCATCATCGTCACCGGCGCCGCCACCGGCATCGGCATCGAGACCGCCCGCGCCCTGGCGGAGGCCGGCGCGGAGGTGGTCATCGCCGCCCGCAAGCCGGACCTCGGCGCCGAGGCCGTCGCTGACATCAACAGGACCGCCCGGGGGCCGGGCGCGCGGTTCGAGATGCTCGACCTGTCCGACCTCGCCTCGATCCGCGCTTTCGCGCAGCGCTGGGGCGGCAAGCCGCTGCACATCCTGATCAACAACGCCGGCGTCATGGCCTGTCCGCTGGACCGGACGAAGGACGGCTTCGAGATGCAGATCGGCACCAATCATTTCGGCCACTATCTGCTGGGCGTCCTGCTGGCCCCCGCGCTGGAAGCCGGCGCGAAACAGGCGGGCAAGGCATCGCGACTGGTCAGCCTCAGCTCGATCGGCCACCGCCGCTCGGATATCAACTGGGACGATATCCACTACCGCACCCGCGCCTACGACAAGTGGGAGAGTTACGGCCAGGCCAAGACCGCCAACGCCCTGTTCGCGGTCGGCTTCCACAAGCGGTTCAAGGATCGCGGGATCTCGGCCAACGCGGTCATGCCCGGCGGCATCATGACCCCGCTGCAGCGGCACATGACGCATGACGAGAAGGTCGCCATGGGCTGGGTCGACGCTGAAACCGGCAAGGTCCGCGACGGCTTCAAGACCACCGAGCAGGGCGCCTCGACCAGCGTCTGGGCGGCGGTCGGTCCGGAGCTGGAAGGCGTCGGCGGCCTCTACCTTGAGGATTGCGCCCAGGCCGAGCCGTGGACGAAGGACCTGCCCTGGAAGGGCGTCATGCCCCATGCCCTGGATCCGGACAGCGCGGACCGCCTGTGGGCGATCTCGGCCGAGACTGTCGGCGCGGGTTGAGGACGGGCCCATGAGTCTCTCGGGCAAGACCCTCTTCATCACCGGCGCCAGCCGCGGCATCGGCCTGGCCATCGGCCTGCGCGCCGCGCGCGACGGCGCCAATGTCGCCATCGCCGCCAAGACGGCGGAGGCCCATCCCAAGCTGCCGGGCACCATCTACACGGCGGCCGAGGCGATCGAAAAGGCGGGCGGCAAGGCCCTGCCGCTGATCGTCGACGTGCGCGAGGAAGCCTCGGTCTACGACGCGGTGGAGCGCACCGTGGCGGCCTTCGGCGGCATCGACATCTGCGTCAACAACGCCAGCGCCATCAGCCTGACGCCGACCGAGGCGACGGACATGAAGCGCTACGACCTGATGCACCAGATCAACGCGCGCGGAACTTTCCTGACGTCGAAGGCCTGCATCCCGCACCTGAAGCGGGCGGCCAATCCGCATGTGCTGGCGCTGTCGCCGCCGCTGGATCTCGCCCCGCACTGGTTCGGCCGGCACGTCGCCTACACGGTGGCCAAGTACAACATGAGCATGTTCATGCTCGGCATGGCCGACGAGTACAAAGACGACGGCATCGCCTTCAACGGCCTGTGGCCGCGCACCGGCATCGCCACCGCCGCCATCCAGTTCGCCCTAGCCGGGGACGAGGGCATGAAGCACTGCCGCACCGTCGACATCATGGCCGACGCCGCACACGCCATCTTCCTGAAGAAGGCGTCGGAGTTCACGGGCCGTTTCCTGATCGACGACAGCTTCCTCTACGAGGAGGGGGTGCGCGACTTCGAGCACTACCGCGTCGATCCGAGCAAGCCGCTGATGCCGGACTTCTTCGTGCCGGAATGGATCCCGGCGCCGCCCGGAGTGAAGATCGGATGAGCGTCACCGTCCGTCCGGCCCGGCCGGAGGACGCGGCGGCGATCCACCAGTTCGTCCGCGACCTCGCCGAGCATCACGAGCACATCGAGGAGGCCAAGGCCTCGCTCGACGAGATCCGCCACGCGTTCTTCGGGCCGGCGCCCTACGCCGTCTGCGAGATGGCCGAGCAGGGCGGCGTGCTGCTCGGCTTCTCGACCTGGTTCTATACCTTCTCCAGCTGGACCGGCCGCAAGGGCATCTATCTGGAGGACCTCTTCGTCACGGCCGACGCCCGCGGGACCGGCGCGGGGCGGGCGCTGATGACAAGCCTCGCCCGGCGCGCCGCAGCCGAGGACCTGCCCCGCATCGAATGGGCTGTGATGCCGGGCAACACCGGCGGCGAGGCCTTCTACAGCCGGCTGGGCGCCGCGCCGCAGGACCACGCCATCTGGCGGCTGGACGGGGCCGCGCTGGCGGCGCTGGCGCGATGAGCGCGCCGCCGGACACGGTGCTGGAGGTGTCGGCCGAGGAAGCGGCGGCCATCCGCGCGGCGGTGCTCTCGGCGGACCTGTCGACCCTCGGCCCCGGCCGGTCGCTCGCGACGCCGACGGATGCGGCCGACCTGCTGGCCTTCCTGCTCGACCCGGAGGTTTCGGACGCCATCTACGACCTGCCCCGGCCGTTCTCGCTGGACAGCGTCGGCCGCTGGATCGCCGAAAGCGAGGCGCTGCGGCAGGAGGGCCGGCGGCTGCTGATCCTGACCCGCGACGAGACCGGGACCATCGTCGGCTACAGCTGCGTCAGCGTCTGGCCGGACCGCTCGGCGGCCGAGCTGGCCGGCGCCCTGGCCCGCAGCCGCCAGAGCGGCGGCCAGGGCGGCGCGGGCGCACTCCACTCCTTCGGCTGGATCTTCGACACGCTCGGCGTTCGGATGATGTGCCTGACCGCCGCGCTGGACAACGTCCGCTCGGCGAAGCTGATCGACGCGGCGGGGTTCGTCCGCATGGGCACACGCGAGGCGGTGCGGCCCGACGGCACGACGCGGACGTCGCACTACTGGGAGGTCACCCGCGACCAGTGGAAGGCGCGGCGGGGTTAGATATCCCAATCCCGTCATGGCCCGACTTGTTCGGGCCACCCATGAACACCGGAACAAGGGAATGGGGCGCCGATCTGCCTGCGCCACTCCGTCTGGCCCGCCCCGCATGGGTGGCCCGAACAAGTCGGGCCATGACGGAAAGTAGGAGGGTGCGTAGTGAGCGCCTAAGCCCGCTCGAACACCGCCGCGATGCCCTGGCCGCCGCCGATGCACATGGTCTCGAGGCCGTAGCGGACCTCGCGGCGCTGCATCTCGTGCAGCAGGTTGGCGAGGATGCGGCCGCCGGTGGCGCCGATGGGGTGGCCGAGGCTGATGCCGCCGCCGTTGACGTTCAGCTTGTCGCGGTCGTCCCAGTTCCAGCCCTTGAGCACGGCCAGCACCTGCGGCGCGAAGGCCTCGTTCAGCTCGACGAGGTCGATGTCCTTCCAGCCCAGGCCGTTGCGGGCGAACAGGCGCTCGACGGCCGGCACCGGGCCGATGCCCATGCGCGACGGCTCGCAGCCGGCGGCCGCCCAGCTGTGGAACCAGCCGATGGGTTCCAGGCCGAGCTCCTCGAGCTTGTCCTCTGCGACGACCAGGCAGGCGGCGCCGGCGTCGTTCTGCTGGCTGGCGTTGCCGGCGGTGACCACGCCGTCCTTCTCGATCGCGCGCAGCTTGCCCAAGGTCTCCATCGTCGCGTCGGGGCGATAGCCTTCGTCATGGGCGAAGATGACCGGATCGCCCTTCCGCTGCTTGACCGAGACCGGCACCAGTTCGTCGGCGAAGCGGTTCTCGGCCCAGGCCTTCGTGGCGCGTTGGTGGCTCATGACGGCGTATTCGTCGGCCGCCTCGCGGCTGATCTGATAGTCGCGGGCCAGGTTGTCGGCGGTCTCGATCATGCCGCTGATGACGCCGAAGCGCTCGATCGGCTGGCTCATCACCCGGCCACGCGCGAGGCGGTCGTGCATGGTCACGGAGCCGGCGCGGGCGCCGTTGCGCATGTCGAGGCTGTAGTACTCGACGTTGCTCATGCTCTCGCAGCCGCCGGCGATGACCACGTCGGCCGCGCCGGTCTGGATGCGCATGGCGGCGTCGATCACCGCCTGCAGGCCCGAGCCGCAGCGGCGGTCCATCGACACGCCGGGGATGCCGATGGGCAGGCCGGCCTGCAGCAGCGACCAGCGGGCGATGCAGGGCGCCTCGCCGTTCGGGTAGCCGTGGGCGAAGGTCACGTCGTCGATCCGCTCGGGGTCGATCTTCGTGCGCTCGACCAGTTCCTTGATGATGACGCCGCCGATCTCGCCGGCGGTCATGCTCGAAAGGGCCCCCTGGAACTTGCCGACGGCGGTGCGAAGGGGGCTGACGATGGCGGCGCGGCGCATGTTTATCTCCGAGCATCCCCGCGGAGGCGGGGACCCAAGCTGATCTGGAGGCAGCCCGAAGGCCGCGTGGATCCCCGCCTTCGCGGGGACCTTCGGGTGAGGTTAGATCGGGTCGTACGGGAACACGGACGCGCTGGCGCCGGTGTCGAAGAAGCTGTTCTTCATCGCCGGCAAGGCGACGTCGAGCAGCTTGCGGGGGGTCCAGCCGGTGGTGTCGGCCATGTTGCGGATCGGCCGGGGCTGGTCGAACAGGATCACCTCGTTGCCGCGCACGGCGAAGATCTGGCCACTGACGTCCTTCGCTTCCGGGGAGGCGAGGGCGACGGCCAGCTGGGCGACCTGGTCGGCGCGCATGGCGTTCTTCATGCGGTCGACGCGCTGGGCCGAAGCCTCGTCCTTCACCGGGATGGTGGCGATCATGCGGGTCCAGGCGAACGGCGCGATGATGTTGGAGCGGACGTTCTTCATCGCCCCTTCCATGGCCAGGATGCGCGACAGGCCCATCACGCCCAGCTTGGCCGCGGCGTAGTTGGCCTGGCCGATGTTGCCGATCAGGCCGCTGGTCGAGGTGAAGTGGACGTAGCTGCCTTCCTGCTGGTCGCGGAACAGCTCCACCGAAGCGCGGGAGACGTTGTAGGCGCCGCGCAGGTGAACCTCGATGACCTTGTCCCAGTCCTCGTCGGACATCTTGTGGAACATGCCGTCGCGCAGGATGCCGGCCGGATTGATGATCGCGTGCAGGCCGCCGAACGTGTCCTTCGCCTGTTCGACCATACCCCGCACGGCGGCCATGCTGGAGACGCTGTCGGAGTTGGCCACGGCTTCGCCGCCTGCGGCGTTGATCTCGTTGGCGGTCTGCTGGGCCGGGCCCGCGTCGCCTTCGTCGCCGCCGCCGACGCTGCCGCCCAGGTCGTTGACGACCACCTTGGCGCCCTCGCGCGCCGCCAGCAGGGCGCACTCCTTGCCGATGCCGCCGGCGGCGCCGGTGACCAGAACGACCTTGCCCTCAAGCACGCCCATGACGCGTCTCCCTTGGATGTTTCTTGCGCTGACGAAGGCGTCTACGCGGCAAACGTAGCGTCAGGCAAGCCGGTCGGCCTTTCGCAGGTCGGGGAACAGCTTCGCCCACAGGCCGGTGACCACCAGCGCGCCGATGCCGCCGAAGATCGCCGCCCCGACCGGGCCGAGGAATCGGGCGACCAGGCCGCTCTCGAACTCTCCGAGCTCGTTGGAGGCGCCGATGAACAGAGAGGAGACCGTGCCGACCCGGCCGCGCATGTGGTCGGGCGTCACCAACTGGACCAGGGTCTGGCGGACGTAGACGCTGATCATGTCGGCGCCGCCCAGCACGACGAGCGCGGCGACCGAGACCCACAGCAGCTTCGAAAGGCCGAACACGATGGTGCCGAGCCCGAACAGCCCGACCGCGGCGAACATGATCAGGCCCGCGCGCTTGCGGATCGGGTTGCTGGCCAGGTAGACGGCCACCGCCGCCGCGCCCATGGCCGGCCCGGCGCGCAGCCAACCGAAGCCGTCGGGCCCGACGTGCAGCACGTCCTTGGCGAACACCGGGAGCAGGGCGGTCGCGCCGCCCAGGATCACCGCGAAAAGGTCCAGCGAGATCGCGCCGAAGACGATCTTGTTGTTCCAGACGTAGGCCAGGCCCTCCTTCATCAGGTGCCAGCGCGAGCCCGGCTGCACGGCCGGCTGGGCGTTGGTCCGGATCAGCAGGACCATGGTCCCGGCGACAACATAGAGGGCGAGGGCGACCGCATAGGCGACGGTCGGGCCGGCGTGGGCGACCAGGAAGCCGCCGATCAGCGGGCCGCCGACGGCGGCGGTCTGCCAGGCCAGCGACTGCCAGGCGATCGCGCGCGGCAGCAGCTCCCGCGGCACCAGCATGGGCCCCAGCGCCGTGTTGGCCGGCGCGAAAAAGGCGCGCGCTACGCCGAACAGCACCGCCGCGCCGAGAATGAAGCCCACCGTGATCACGTGCAGGAAGGAGGCGGTCGCCAGGGCGGCCACCACCAGGATCTCGAGCGCATAGGTGAACTTCAGGATCCGGCGGCGGTCGTAGCGGTCCGCCGTCTCGCCGGCCGGCAGCGCCAGAAACAGGATCGGCACGAAGGAGACCAGCCCCACCAAGCCCAGCACCAGCGACGAGCTCTTCACGTCCATGCTGCGGCGGGCGATCTCGTAGATCTGCCAGCCGATGGTGACCGACTGGATCTGCACGGCCAGCACGGCCGTCCAGCGGCAGAACCAGAATCTGACGAAGTCGCCCTGCCGGAGCAGGGCGCGCATCGATGTGTCGGGCTCGGCGGACTCGGACATGGCTTGATCCTCCTTTGCGCCCGGATCGGCGGTCTCGCAACCGTCGTTGACGCGCGGGTCAGCGAACCGTATGTGCGCCCTCCTCTGAAGCGGACAGCGAGGGCGCGATGCGCAACCTCCGACGAACGATCCGCCGCGCGAACCGCGCGGGCGTCTAGCCGCCCCGGCCCGTTGAAGGCGCGGGGCCCGTTCCCCTGTTCCTTCCGCGAAGCCCCTGATGTCGAAGATCACCTACCGGCCGGAGCGCCCTGACGACGCCCCGCTCATCGACGCCCTTATCGACCGCGCCTTCGGGCCCGGCCGCCACGCCAAGGCCGCCGAACGTCTGCGCGAGACCAACCGCCTGTTGCCCGACCTCAGCATGACCGCCTGGGATGGCGACCGCCTGGCCGGGTCGGTGCGGCTGTGGCCGGTGAAGATCGGCGGCGAGCCGGTCTTGTTCCTGGGCCCGATCGCGGTCGAGGCCGAGCTGCGCAAGCACCGCATCGGCCAGACCCTGGTCGAGCTGGCCTGCGAGGCCTCGCGGAAGGCGGGCTGGCGCGCGGTGTTGCTGGTCGGCGACGCGCCCTATTTCGGCCGTGTCGGCTTCGACGCCGCCCCGGCGAAGGATGTCCGCATGCCGGGTCCTGTCGATCAGCGCCGGGTGCTGCTAAAGCCCCTGCGCGAGGGCGGCGCGGACGGGCTGGCGGGGCCGGTGACGGCCGCTCCCTGAGCGCGCGAGGTTGCTTTCCCCGGCGCGAGGCGCATCTACACTGTCGTCATGACCGAGACGAAGACCGGCCTCGATTCCGTCCTCGCCGCCGCCAAGCAGGCGCCCGGGCGCGGGCTGCCGCCGGTGCATCTGTGGAATCCGGCCCATTGCGGCGAGGTCGACATCCGCATCCGCCGGGACGGCCTCTGGTTCCACGAGGGCACGCCGATCGGGCGCGAGGCGCTGGTGCGGCTGTTCTCGACCGTGCTGCGGCTGGATCCGGACGGCTATCACCTGGTCACGCCCGTCGAGAAGATGAAGATCGTCGTCGAGGACGCGCCGTTCATCGCCGTGCGCGTCGACCGCGACGGCGAGGTGCTGCGCTTCCTGACCAATGTCGGCGACGAGGTCGAGGCCGGCCCGGACAACGCCATCCGCGTCGAGATGGACCCGAAGACCGGCGAGCCGCGGCCCTATCTGCATGTGCGGCGCGGCCTTGAGGCCCTGATCGCCCGGCCGGTGTTCTACGAGCTGGTCGAGTTGGCGCAGGAGCGCGACGGCCTCATGGGCGTGACCTCCAACGGCGCCTGGTTCGCCGTGGGACCGGCCGCGTGAGCCCGCACGCCGCGCCCCATGAGCTGCGCGACTGGATCGCGCGCCACCTCGACCCGTTCGACGCGGTCGCGCCGAGTCATGAGCCGCGCTCGGACTTCGACCTCAATCCGATGATGAACCAGGGCCAGCCCATCGCGGTGCGGCCCGCGGCCGTGCTGGTGCCGCTGATCGAGCGGGAGGAGGGGCTGTCGGTCCTGCTCACCCGGCGCTCGGACACTCTTCGCAGCCACACCGGGCAGGTGGCCTTTCCGGGCGGACGGCTCGATCCGGGCGAGACCGTGTGGCAGGCCGCGTTGCGCGAAGCCGAGGAGGAGGTGGGCCTGGCCCGCGAACATGTCTCCCTGGCCGGCTTGTCGACGCCCTATCGCACCGGCACCGGCTTCCTGGTG
>ERZ761607.530-NODE-530-length-64830-cov-9.118750_pt1 | contig 64830 bp, 58 predicted proteins | sample MGYA00511164_ERZ761607 | MGnify/ENA primary metagenome ERZ761607 (study PRJEB28899, sample SAMN02445080) | bioreactor sludge metagenome | biome: EBPR sludge | place: Australia: Brisbane, Thorneside Wastewater Treatment Plant | collected 2011-06-22 ...
GGGCGGTGGGGTGCCGTCGAAGTTGGTTATCGTTCCCAGATCGAGCGCCCTTGCTGCAGTTGATCCATCAGCGACTTCATATATCCCATCGCGTACGCCATGCCGGCGTGCCACGGGCCGGGGCAGTTGGGCAGGGGGGTGTGGTCGGGGATGAGCACGCCCTGGTAGTTGTGGTTGTGCAGGATGCTCAGCACCCGGGGCATGTTCAGATCGCCTTCGTCGATGAACGCCTCCTTGTAATGCGGCACCACGCCTTTCACATTGCGCACATGAATGTAAGCGATGGCATCCCGACGGCTGTGGCGGTCGACGGCGGCGTAGATGTTTTCGCAGTTGTCGCCGCGCTCGGTCATCTCGGTGAGCGTTCCGAGACAATATTCCAGCGCGTTGTTGCGGTGCGGCAGGACATTGAGCAGTCGGTCGTACATCGTGGGTTGATAGACGAGCCTCGGCGTGCCGCGCACGGTGGGCAGCGGAGGGTCGTCCGGGTGGGCCGCCAGGCGCACGCCGGCGGCCTCGGCGACGGGCAGAAGTTCGGTCATGAACGCGGTGAATCTGCGCCAAAGCTCATCGTGGCTGATTTGTCCGACGGCCTCGGCACCGATGGAATCGGTCAGGCGCATATTCCACACCATGCCCCGTGGCATGGGCGATTCGTCGATGTAGCCATCAAGCCCGACACTCACCGCCCCGCCGCGGGCCCACTTGCCCTTCTGCCGGCCATAAACGCCCGCGAGCGAAAAATAGTAGCCCATGACCGGAATGCCCGCAGCGCCGATGTTAGCGAGAAGCTGTTTGAGGCCGGCCATCTGGGTTGCGCGGTTGGGGCCGTCGAGCAGGACATCGCTCCAGAAGGCGGGATCGAAATTTTCCAGCGCGTAAAGCTGCAGGCCGTGCGCTTCGACCGTTTTGCGCAGCGCGGTTAGCTCGTCGCGCGTCCAAAGCTGGCTGGGGTTGCCGGCGAGGCCCCAGCCAAGCGTATCGCCGGTGGGTTGATCGCCGCGCGCGTTTCCGGATTGATCGCCTTGCTTGAAATAGTCTGTGTAATGCACAACAAGGTGCGTCGCGCCACACTGCCGGGCGAAGTTAAAGTGATCGCTGTCGAGTTGATGGCGGTAGAGGCCGAAACCAAGTTTCATGATGACAGTTATACTTCATCTCCGGCAGATACGAACGCAGCGCAGAGACTCAAGAGATGGGCCGCCAAGAACGCCAAGAACGCCAAGGTCGCTGAGTCGGGATTGGCCCAAAGTAGCTGGTGATGAACGATCCGGCGAGGATCGGAGAACAGAACTCAACCTTGGATTTGGCCAATATTTAGCGTTCTTGGCGTTCTTGGCGGCAATGAGGCCCTGGCGGCAGAGCAGAGCGGGCGGCGCACAAAGCTGATCAAGTTCCATCGCGGCGGCGATGGCGCGGTGAGCCGGCGGCGATCGTCGCTTCCCGGCGGGGGATGTTGTTGCGCTTGTTGTAGCGCTCGATGAACCAATGTGGGTCGCGACGATAGTCCTCAATTGTTCCGAGGCGAAACGGCTGGCCGCACTCGGGGCAGGGCTGGCCGTCGGGAAGGCCTGTCAGGGTATAGCCACAGTGGATGCAGAACGGTTCCTTTCGACGGCGCAACACATGCCGAGTCGCCTCGGCGGCGGCGATGAGCGGGATAGCGATGATGGCGATCCAAATCTGCCACCACCCAATGAGCAGATTCAGAGCCGCTGGCAATAGAAACGGAAACGTGGCGAGCGCGAGCACCAGCGCGATCGGTGGCAGCCAGAAGAGGTTTCGCCAGCCCATGAGCCGAATTCGTTCGCGCCAGGTTGGTAGATACCAGCGCAGCTCGATCGTCGGGTCAAGCTGTAGATCGACCGGCGAGCCGTGCGTGAGCGGCGCGGGTTGAAGGTAATTGGGCCGGCGGTCGATGGGGGCGGGGGCATTGGGGGCGAGATCGTTGGGGGCTTCTTCGGGCACAAATTGATTCTAGCATGCAATTTTCACCACAGAGACACACAGGACACAGAGGGCGCCAGCGAGAGCATCGATGTGACGTAGCCATCGCGCGCACGCCGAAAGTTGCTCGACGGGCAAGTGACAGCGTGCGTTTTCCTGGAAGTTGTTTGGTCTTTGGCGGCTGGAGAACCAGGACTGGGTTGCACTTCTCTGCCACGTCATCGCCGCCCCGGTGAGAATCGCAAATGATTCGCGTTTCGTTTCAGGTTTGAAGGCAATGAATGCCAGCCGCCGGCTGAACGATTGCGAGAAGTTTTTGTGGCGCCGATGGCTCGACAAGGGGGCTTGAACGTAAGTTTCGCGCGGGCCGGGGGTTATCGGTTGCAGCGGCTCGGATTCTTTAGAACGGCCGGATCGGGGGTTCAGAAAATTGCGGGTTTTCTTAGGGAATTTGCGCGCAGCGCTTGAAATCGCGCGAATTCTCGTTATTTTCCCCATCCAACTCGACTGGATCTTGCGTTTTACGCGGGAAAACAGTCGCGGCAGGAGGCACGCCGGTAGGGCTTTGGTGTCGAAGCGGATTCGACCCACGCCGGTGTGAGTCGACGGGGAAAAATCCTCTCCCGGCGCTCGCCCTCCAAAACGGATGGTCCGCGGCACACTCGCCTCACCCGGCGGCCGCGCACCGAAAGGAGTCACTGCAATGGCCAAGGCCATGACCAAATCGGAAGTTGCTAACACCATGGTGGATATGCTCGGCAAGGCCGGTCATACCCTCAGCAAGAAGGCAGTCGGCGCGTTTTTCGAAGCGCAGGCCGAACTTGCCTACAAGCAAGCCAAGAACCAGTTCGTATTCCCTGGCATCGGTAAGCTCGTGCTGGTGCAACGCAAGGCACGCAAGGGCCGCAACCCGGCCACCGGCGAAGAAATCCAGATTCCGGCCAAGAAGGTCGTTAAGTTCCGCGTGGCCAAGGCCGCGAAGGATGCAATCCTCGGCGCGAAAAAGTAGTCTCTGGGAAGTTACTTCTTCCGCTTACGCTTGCAGAAATGTAAGAACCCCGGACGGCCTGGTGCCGTCCGGGGCTTTTTCTTGGCTGGTTGCCAGTTGCTGGCTGGTGATTGCTGGTTTTTCGATGGCGGTTGCGAGATGTTCGGCGAGAACTGCAGCTAAAGACTTACGACTAAAAAAGAAAACCCCGCGCGATGCGCGGGGAATGACTCATCAAAATTCGCCCTGTGCCGGCATCTAGCAACCAGCACGCAGCAACCCAATCACGCAATCACCCAATCGACGTCGCGTAGGGCAGCAGGCTCATGTAGCGTGCCCGCTTGATGGCGGTGCCGATCATCCGCTGTTCCATCGCGTTGGCACCGGTGCGCTTGCGGTTCTGGATTTTACCGTTGCCGGTCATCATTTTCCGCAGGCTTTCGGTATCCTTGTAATCAATGTACTCGTCGCCCGATTCGCTGGTGCGGGTGACCTTGATCTTGGGCTTGCTGAACGACTGAAACGTGGATTTTTCTTCTTTTTCGCGTGCCATGCTGATTACTCGTAAAACTCTGTGTAAAAAATCGAGCCGGGCACTATATCAACTTCGCGCTCGATAGACAATTCCCGATCAATATCTGTTCTGCTCACCTGCAGCCCACCCCGCCGACACTGCGGTGCGCGGCAATCTGGTGCACCTGCTCGCTGGAGTTGTAACTTCTTTCCAGATAAGGATTAACGGCGACCAACGCTACGGTCGCCCCGGCCGAAATGTCGAGATTCACAAAGTAGACCGCTGCCAAGCGGCGGGCGTTGCCGACAAATCGCGCGGTCCGACGCAAAAATAGATCATTGCAGAAATGTGTTGAACCATTTTGCTGCATCAAACCTCAACCCCGCCATCGACTCCGCGCCGACGGCGGGCCGCGCGTGACAGCCATAGCGCGCCGACAACGACTGCCCCCGCGGGTTCGGGGATGGGGGTGAGGACGTACCAACCGCTGTCGTTCGGGCCGGTTCGCGTGCCGTTTACCAGAATCTGCCCGCGATTGTTGATATCCCAGGCGGCAAACAGGTTCACCCCCGGCAGATTGACGAGCGAGTTAATATCGATCGGCTCACTCGATCCCGGCGCAAACAGCACGGCCCGGCCGACCGTGCCGAACTGATCATCCTGCTGCCCCACCGCCCAGCCTTCGTTGTTAATCGCTTCGAGGTAGTTCGTGTAGAACCCCGGCAACAGATCGAGCATCCGCGGCGGGGAGTCGAAACTGTCGGCGACGAACGCAAGACGGCGATCGGGTAGGAGCCATTCGCCGGCGACTTGGCCGGTGTCGTTGATATCGTTGGCGCGCACAGGTTCTTGACCCAGTGGCCGCCAATCTCGTGCCTGCAAGCCTTGGCCGACGTAGCTGCGGAGCGTTTCGAACGTTGGATCAGAGTTGTCGTACCACTGACCGACGAAGGCTCCTGCCGAGTTAACACCGTACGGCAGCACCGAGCCAGAAGCAGGTACACCCGATACAATCTGTGGCATGGGGATCGTTGATCCAGAAATGTCCCACGCGACCAGCTGATTGTTTCTGAACTCGGGTTCGAACAACTCACCTAGAACAATTGTTCCGTTGGTCGCATTCGCGCCGCCGCCGATGCCATTAAAGGGGAGTTCATGAATCTCAGTGTCCGACCACATGGCCGGTCGGACCCAGTCGTCCGAAATTGTCTTGAACCAGCCAACACCTAGTCCAGAACTGTCCGTTTTAGTTATTTGGGCGCGAACTGTATCGGGCCGCTGCGCCGCGAAGCTTACTCGCCCCTGTTCACTCCACATCAACGCCCGCGCCCAGCCAACCTGTCCGATTAGATCACCTCTTGATCGAAAACCGGTCGCGGTGCCACTGTCTGACAAAGATTGAACGTAGAGATTACCAGCGTCCGGCGACGGGTCGAGTTGAATTGCCGAGAACATCAGCGATGAACTGGCCGTGGCCCCGCTAGAAAATAAATAACTCACGCTAAGTCCGATAACTTGACACACAAAAAAAACCGCCTATTTTGACAGCGCGTAGCAGGGTAACTCGGGGTGTGTCTACGGGAGTCTTGATGCGTCTCAACTTTCTTCATTTCCGGTCTCGTTCTTTCAAAATGGTTTGTGGACTAACTGTTGCGTTTGCTGCGTCTGAAAGTAACGCTCAGACGTGGCAAGGTGGCACAAATGTTTGGGATGTTGGAAGCAACTGGGTCGGCCTAAGTCCGCCAAGCAGCACCTCCGCCACCGCCCGCATCGCCACCGGCTCCGGCGGGTCAATTCGGTTCACGGATACCGCCTCCTATACAGCCACAGTCGGCACCATCGACCTCCTGATTCCCCCTTCCACCTATAGCCAGTTAAACACCGGTACGGGCACTTCTCAATCCGCAAGCATCAATTTTGGCAGCGGCACTGCGGGAATCAATTACAATTTTTCTGGCACAGGAAATTTTGCCAGCAACCGTCGATTTTCTATCGGCGCAAACCGTTCGGCCACGCGATGATTGGTGCCAACATTGGAGCAGGTAGGGGACCATTTCTGCGCGGGGCGTTTGCGAAGTCCGGCTCAGCACTCACTAGTATCATGATTTTCCTGAGCAAGCGGCCAGCAACCTAGCCGACGGTTGAGTTTGTGCGGACCCTCAATGCGCCGCTGGTTCATCGATGCGTAGCCTGAACCGCCGGCGGTTGTGTTGTATCTGAGTCCGAACAGTTTCACGGCGTGGGATCGCCGCTCGCACGACAAGGGCCAGAAGCCCATGTCGTGGCACCCGGGAACACATTTGTAGTTCCCAGTGGTTATGATTGATGGGTGCCACTATTTGGCTCTCAGGCCAAGTAGTGCCGGGTGCCGAAACCGCGGCGTGAAACCGAAGAGCACGACATGGCCTTAGAGCCATGTCGTGGCACCCGAAATTCATTTCCATTCATCCTTCTTCTTGGCGAACTTGGCGTGCTTGGCGGCTGCATTTTCCTCTGCGCAACCGACGTTCGCACGACAAGGCGAGTACGCCATGTCGTGGCACCCGGATTCTCATTTTCTTCAAAAAAAATCGCCGGCGCTGCGCTTTCCGTTCACCGCTGGCGCAGCGCGGGGGGTAGTAAGGAAAGGATGAATGATGAATTATGAATGATGAATGGGGAGGACGCTGCGCGCTTGGCCTGCGTGCCCGGGAATGCCCGAAAATGCCCGATTTTTGAAAATATCAGAAACTACTTAGCCTGGCGGCTGGCGACGCGATCAATGACTGTAAGTGATTGTTTGATAAGCTTTTGCGAACAAGTGAGGTCAGGCAGTCGCGCGGCGGACTGGATTGGTGGGCGGTGCGGATCGGGCATCGGCAGTCGCCCGGGTTGGGGGCGGGCGGGGGAATAAAGCGTCGCGGGGCGTGCTCTAACTGGAGATGACGCCGGCGCGGCGGCACAATGGATTTGGGAGTTTCCTTGCCGACGGAAGAGGCGCTGCTCATCCGCGATTTGAAGAACGGATCGGCGCGCGCTTACGCCGTCGTCATGGAGCGGTACGCTCCGAGGCTGCTGCGCACGGCGCAGGGCATGCTCGGTAACACCGCCGACGCCGAGGACGCGCTGCAGCAGACGATGCTGAGCATGTTCAAGGCGATCGGCTCGTTTCGTGGCGAAGCGGCACTGAACACCTGGCTGACTCGGATTCTGTTCAACCAGATCAGCCGGGTGCGCAAGGCGCGGGCGACGAAATCGATGTTGTCGCTTGATGGGTTGTCGCTTGACGGCGAACGATCGAACACGCACGCCGCGGCCGGCGATGTGCCTGCTGCGATTCGGGCGAAGATAGACCTTTCGGCGATGCTCGAACAGATGAGCGATGAGCATCGTGATATCTTGGTGCTGCGTGAATTGCAGGGCCTGAGCTACCGGGAAATCGCCGAGATGATCGGCCTGCCGCAGGGAACCGTGGAATCGCGGCTGTTTCGGGCGAGAGAACAGCTTCGCCGGAAGTTTGCGGGGTACGAGGTTTGATGTAAGGCGCCCGCGACGACGTGAGACCGACAACCGATGGAGACTGACTGATGAGACTTGGGTGATGAAGCCCGGCTGAAGAGAACAGACTGATGAGAACAGACCGATGAAAACTGACTGTGCAACCTGGCCCGACATCGAGCGCGCGAGCGATCGCGAGGTGAATGACCGGGCGCGCGCGCAGGCGGCGCGGCATGTGCGCGGGTGCGAGGCGTGCCGCGATGCGCTGCGGGCGCACCTGTCGCTGCGTCGGTCGTTGCGGCTGACCTATCCGATGCTGGCGATCGACCCGGCGCTGTCGGCGCGGGTGCAGTCGATCCTGATGTTTCAACGCAATGCGGCGCTGCAGACGTGGCTCCGGCGCAGCACCGCGGTGGCGGCGGGCGTGCTGCTGATTTGCACGCTTTCGGCTACATTTGCATACAGCGAGCCGGGCACGCCGGTGGACGATGCAGTGTTTGTCACGCCGGAAGTCGGCCGGGAGACCGACACGCCGCAGCATGTGACACAGTGGATTGTGCAGGATTTGTCGCGAGGGCGTTAGAACCGCATGCAGACGATCAAGATCTATCTTCTCCTGGCGCTGCTCGTAACCTTCGCGGCGGGGATAGCCGGCGGGGTATGGCTCGCGCCCAAAGACGATCGCCCGCGCCCGCGCGGCGACGGCGGGCGCGGGTCGCCGATTAGCAGGATTGTGGACGAACTGAAGCTTTCCCAGGAACAGCACGACAAAGTGATGGCGATCTTCAAGCAGGCGATGACCGAGGCCCCCCCGCCGCCGTTCGAGGCGTTTCGCAAATGTGATAAGAAGCGCGACGCGGCGCTCGATGCGTTGCTGACCGATGAACAGCGCGCGCAAGCTGGCGAGATTAACGCCGAGTTTGAACGCGAAATGGAGCAACTGAACGCACCGGGGATGGCGGTGTTTAAGAAAGCGCAAGCCGACGCACGCGCGCTGCTCACGCCGGAACAGCAGGCGCAGTTTGACCAGTTGATCTCCGAGAAGATGCCGAGCTTCCGAGGCCGCTGGAAAGGCCAGCCGGGGGCAAGAGAAGGCGAACGCCGACCGCCGGAAGCATCAACCATGCCGGGATGATCAGGCGGCAGATTAATCAATAGATCATTCGCAGGGACAATTCGAGATTACTTTAGTTTACTTTCGTTGTCACCGAGCGCAATGCCGGCCCCGAGACGTCCCTTCATCGACGCGCTACCGGCCAGTCAACTGATCCCGATAAAACTCAATCATCTTAGACAACCCCTCCCGGCGGGAGACCACGGGTTGCCAGCCGAGGATTTGTTTGGCGCGGGTGATGTCGGGGCAGCGGACTTTCGGGTCGTCCGGGGGCATGGGTTGGTGGGTGATGGTGCTCTTGCTTTCGGGAATGAGCGAAAGCACTTCCTTGGCGATGTCGAGGATGGTGAGCTCCTGCGGATTGCCGAGGTTGATTGGCTCGATGAAGTCGGCCTCCATCACAAGATTGATACCGCGCACGAGGTCGGTGACGTAGCACAGGCTGCGCGTTTGCTTGCCGTCGCCGAACACGGTCAGCGGTTCGTTGTTGAGCGCCTGGCGGATGAAGCTGATGACCACTCGGCCGTCGTACGGGTCCATGCGCGGGCCGTAGGTGTTGAAGATGCGGATGATGCGCGTGTCGGCCTTGCGCTCGCGGTGATAGGCCATGGTGCAGGCCTCTGCGAAGCGCTTCGGCTCATCATACATGCTGCGCAGGCCGATCGGGTTGACGTTGCCCCAGTAGTCTTCCCGCTGCGGGTGGACGGCTGGATCGCCGTAGCATTCGCTGGTGCTGGCGACGAGGAAGCGGGCGTTCTTTTCCAGCGAGAGTTCGAGGAGGTTCCATGTACCCTGGCTGTTAACTTTGACGGTGGCGACCTGGTGCTTCACATAACCGATCGGACTCGCCGGGCTGGCCATGTGATAAATGCGATCGATGGGACCGTCGATCTTCAATGGTTCGCAGACATCGGCTTCGATCAGCTTGTATTTATCGTTGCCGCTGAGGTGGGCGACGTTGTCACGGTTTCCGGTAATGAAGTTGTCGACGCCGACGACCTCATGCCCCTGCGACAGCAGAAGGTCGGTGAGGTGAGACGAAAGGAACCCCGCGCCGCCGGAGATAAGAATGCGCATCAATGCTACCTCAAAACTCGCACAGTGAATCGCGGGCGCGTGTCCCCAGGACCAGGGTGGCGCGATCGCCAGCGAACGGACTGCACTGTATCGTGCTATCGGACAACGTCGATTGAACTTTGCGATGAAGCGTTTTAATTTTGCGACATGACCGATAATCCCCTGCATTCTTCCCAGGTACCGTCGCGCCGCAGGGTGCGGGTGGGCGTGATCGTCAATAACGTCGGCGGGTACTCCCGCGGGGTGGTCCGCGGCATTGCGTCATTCGCGTTCAGCCGTGCGTGGGTGTGTCGGGTGGAGGGGATCAACGACAGCCGCATTCTGAATAACCTGAAGGATTATGACGGATTAATCGTCCAGGCCGCCACCCCCACCCAGGCTCGGGCGCTGTCACGGGCGAGCATTCCGGCGGTGAATGTTTCGTCGGCGTTGCCCTTGAAGCAAGTGCCGAGCGTTGTATCAGACGACCGGCTTGTCGGCAGGGTGGCCGCCGACTATTTGTTGCGACGGGGATTTCGCCACTTTGCTTACTTCTCCCCTGACAACCGGAGCTTTGCAAAATTGCGGCATGAGGGCTTGTCCCAGCGGTTGAGCGAAGTCTCGCAGTCGGCAGAACTCGCCCGCGACGAGCCTGCGCTGCGCGCCATCCTCCGCCGGCGGCGCGAACCGATCGCCATCATGGGCTGTAACGACCGCGCCGGCCTGACCGCGCTCGACCTGTGCTCGCAGCTCGGCGTAAAGGTCCCCGATGAGGCGGCGATTCTTGGCGTGGACAATGATGAAATGATGCAGAGCCTGGCATTTCCAGGCCTCTCAACCGTCGACACCGCGCGGCAACGCATCGGCTTCGAGGCGGCGGCAATGCTTGAGCAACTGATCGACCGCAAACCGCCGACGAGTAATCTCGTGTTTGTCCCCCCGGTGGGTGTCATCACTCGGCAGTCGACGGACACCACTGCCATCGCCGATGGAGACGTTGCCGAGGCCTTGCGATTCATCGAGCGACACGCCGGCCGACCCATCGGGGTGACCGACGTCACCCGCGAACTGCCGCTGTCGCGCCGGCAGCTTGAAAGGCGCTTTCGCCAGATCGTAGGCCGATCGGTACTCGACGAGATTCGCCGCTGCCGCATCGAACGCGCGCAGCAGTTACTGGTCAATACAGAACTCACACTCAAGCAGGTGGCCATTGCAAGTGGATTTGCTTCAACGAGCTATCTCAGCGTCGTGTTTCACAAGCGAGTGGGAGTCACCCCGATGCAGTACCGCGCGCGGTCGGCGGTCAGTCAGTGAAGGCGAAACGGATGATCGCGAGCATCGCCTTCACGCCGTCTTTCCATGTGATCTTCTTCCCCTCTTCGTAGCTGCGTCCGTAGTAGGCGACGCCAACTTCATAAATCCGCAGCCGCGGCCGCAACTTGGCAACCTTCGCCGTCACTTCTGGCTCGAAGCCGAAACGGTCGCATTTGATGGTGATGCGATCAATCACCGATTTGCGGAAGACCTTGTAACAGACTTCCATATCGGTGAGGTTGAGATTGGTAAACATGTTGCTCATCGTGGTGAGAAACCTGTTTGCCACGCTATGCCAGAAGTACATCACGCGGTGCGGCTCGCCGATGAACCGCGAGCCGAAGACTACGTCCGCCTTGTCATCCAGAATCGGGCCGAGCAGCTTTCGATAGTCTTGCGGGTCGTATTCAAGATCGGCGTCCTGTACCAGCACCAGATCGCCCGTGGCATGCTTGAAGCCGTCGCGCAACGCAGCGCCTTTCCCCTGGTTCTGCGTCTTGTGAAAAATCTTGAACTCAACCCCGGGGAAAATCGCCGGAAGTTCATCAAGCTTGGCGGCGGTGCCATCCCTGCTCGCATCGTTGACGCAGATGATCTGGCTCGTCACCCCTTCGGGCAGCGGCGCGCGAACAACGCGCGCCACCAATTCCTGGACCGTCTGCGCCTCGTTGTACACCGGAATGACGACCGACAGCCGAACCGGCTTGATTGAAGGGGCACCTTGAAAACTGTCATTGCTCATCGCGTTGAAGAACCTTCCCGGGTCACGCTGCCACCGCGTGCCGCTCTCGTCAGTCGGATGGTAACGATGCAAGGTCGATTGGCAATTGGCGGCCACAAATCCAGGGCGGAAATGGGCATCGTCGACGCGCTGCGGCCCCCGCTTAAACGGTGCCCTTCATACATCCGGCAGAACAACCTCGCAGTCGATCGCTGGTTAGAATCCTGCAGCGAGCCCGTCCTTGCGATGATCGCTCGCCCCGAGATAGCCGTCGCGCAGCCGCTGAATCAACTGTGCGCCGCCGAACTCGGCCGACTCTCTGATCTCGACCTGATGCCCCCGCGCTCGCAGTCCGTGCTCCATCTCGCTGCTCCATCCACGTTCGAGCAGCACGCGCCTTCCTTCCATTACCTTCCACCGCGGCGCGTCGCTGGCCGCCTGAGGATTCTGGTCGAACGCACAGCAACGCACCACCATCTGAACATGCCCCTGCGGCTGCATCTCGCCACCCATGACGCCGAAGCTCATCCACGCGCGGCCGTCTTTCGAGACGAAGCCGGGGATGATGGTATGAAAGGGTCGCTTGCTCGGTCCAACTTCGTTTACATGTCCTCGTTCGAGGGTGAAGCCAAAGCCACGATTCTGCATGGCGATACCGGTGCCGGGAACGACGATACCGCTTCCGAAACCATAGAAGTTGGACTGAATCAAGGACACCATTCGCCCTTCGCCATCGGCGGCGGTGAGGTAGACTGTGCCCCCAGGATGCGGCCGGCCATGTTGCGGGGCGATCGCTTGATCGAGCTTAATCAGCGCCGCGCGCCGCGCCGTGTATTCAGGCTCAATCAGGTCATTCGGATCAACCTGCATAAACTTCGGGTCGGCCACATGCCGGTGCGCGTCGGCGAATGCGAGCTTCATCGCTTCGATCTGAAGGTGAACGCAATCGACGGAGTCAACATCGTATCTAGTGAGATCAAACTGCGACAAAATCCCCAACGCCATCAGTGCTGCAACTCCCTGGCCATTCGGCGGAATCTCGTGCAGGCGAAACCCACGAAAGTTGATCGACAGTGTGCCGACAGGGGTGGCCGTGTGGCTGGAGAAATCGTCCAGAGTAAACTGCCCTCCGGAGCGGTCGGAGTGATCGACCATCGCCCTCGCCAGATGGCCGTGATAAACCGACTCGGCGCGTGTAATCGCAATCTCTCGGAGCGTCTTTGCATGGTGTGGCAACTCCACCACTTCGCCAGCACGCGGAGCGGCACCGTCAATGGTGAACGCCGCGAGAAAATCGGGGAAATCTCGCAGCCGTTCGACCGACGCCTGCCACGCGCGCGCCGTCACCGGCGAGACAACAAACCCTCCTTCGGCGTATTCGATCGCCGGCTCAAAGAGTTCATGAAATGGCAACCGACCAAACTTCCGGCTCAGCTCCAGCCAGCCCGATGGCGCGCCGGGAACCGTGACACTCGGCCAGCCCCGCACGGGCATATCGGTGGCGTCGCCGAATTGATCGCGCTCCATCGCCGCCGGGGAGCGACCGCTGGCGTTAAGGCCGTGCAGGTTGCGGCCATCGTGGAGGATGGCAAAGAGATCCCCGCCGATACCGTTGCTTGTCGGCTCAACAACCGTCAGCGCGATCGCCGCTGCAACGGCAGCATCGATGGCATTGCCCCCGCGCCAGAGCGTGCGCAGGCCGGCGCTGGTCGCCAGCGGCTGGCTTGTCGCGACCATGTTGCGAGCGAGCACCGGTTGCCGCTGCGAAGGGTAAGGCAGCGCTGGGTTGAAAGGTGCGTCGGTCGGCCTCGCAGATGTTGGCATGAGTCCACCTTCCATTCTGGTGCGCCCTCACGACCCGCGCGTGGCCGGCAGGGCAATCGGGTCGGGCGCGGGCTGTGTTGCGGCAGATGTGACTGGCTGGTACGCAAACGACTCCAAGAACCGCTTGTAGATGTGCTTGTGATAGTCAAACAGTTGCAGGTCGGTGGCGTACAACTCGAACCAATCGCCCTCGATCTTGACGACCATGCGCCAGTTCCACTGCGAGAGTTTGCCGCGCCCGCGGGGACCATTGAATACGATGGCTTCGTGACCTTGAAAGGTATCAGTAAACTTGTACCCCTGATCGGAAAGCGTCGCTCGGTCAGGCACAGAACGAAACCGCCGCACGCCGATGGTCGGACTGCCAGCCGTATAGCTCGTGTCGAGGCCGTGAATCCAGTCGGAGTAGGTGCCATCGCCCACGACATTGGTGCTGCCCTCGAAACCCTCGGGCACAATCAGCGAATAACCCGCAGGATGATTCACGCGCCGAGACTCATCCGGCGGGGGCAGCGGCTTGGGCCAGAAGAACGCATACCAGCCGACCCCGAGCAGCAGGATCGATCCAAGCACAGTCGCGATACGCTTTGCACGGTAAGACATTGCGGCGTCGATTCTACTCGCCAGCTACCGAGAATCGACCATCGCTGCGGGGGGCCAGTCGAACGGGCCGGAGTTAAATCGTTGCATTCGGAAATAGTATGTGGCATCGCCTCGCTCGGGCGCGATCAGGCCGCGCCAGGTCTGCCCCAGCCCGCGGCCAGTGGCAAACTCCACCGTCACATCATGCGTGCCGGGTGCAAGCTGCAGCGGGATGACGAACGTCGTCCGGGGGAGCATCTCCCATTGACGCACGTCGGTCTGGCTCGTCGCCTTTAGCAACAGCCCCGCGGCGATCAATCCTCCGGCGACAAGCGCGTCTTCGCCGCTCATGCCGTCGCGGCTCCCTGCCTTATACAACCCATAACCCGCCCCGCCGGCGATCAATCCCGTGCCGACCGCGCTCTTGGTCAGGCGAATCGTATCGATGCTCTGCCACCTGCGATCCTGCGCCAGCGAAAGCAAATCCGTCGGCGGGCCATCACCGACGGCGACGCGCTGTACCACACCATTTACAATCACTCTCGGTGCCGGCACGCGAGCCACCTCACTCGGCTTGGGTGCAAACCCGAGGATCGACCCGTCAAAGTCTGTTTCCTTGCGAGGACCGACGCCAAAATCAACCACCAGAAGCACATTCGCAGACGAATGCAGCCCCGGGTCAGCGACGCTCGATTGGTCGGGCCGGAGCTGCCGCACTCGCTCGAAGTTGGCATTTGCAAGGTCATCACGCCCCAGTTTCTGCCAGCATCGAGCCAGCATGATTGTGGCAATGGGGAATTGGCGTTCCAGTCGTGCGTAATCCTGCTGTTCATCCTTGGCACGCGACGCATCGCGCAGCTTAAACAGTGCATTCTCGAACGCGGCGCGCGCGTTGCCGTAATCCTGCTGCATGTAATAAGTGAGGCCAAGATAGAAGCTGGCCATGGCGCGCTCGAAAGGCTCCCCTTTCCAGATGCGCACTTTCTCGTCAACGAGCACTGCCCCGAGCGACCGCCCGCCGTCGTTGACACCGACGCTGTTCATCACTTCGTAGGCTTTGAGGAATGCCGCTTCTGCCTCAGCAAGGTCATACCGTGCCAGCGCTGCAGAACCGAGCCGGCAGTTGTTCAGAACAAAATTCTCGTCGGTTTTATCAGCAAGCGGGCGGAGCCGCTCCCCGGCGGCGGCGAAGTTGCCAGCGTAGAATGCGCTTACCCCCAGTTGTGCTTCCCGCACCTTCTTGGGAGTTTCACAGCCTAACAGCAGCGGGCAGATGGTTGCGGGCAAAAGGCACAGCAAAGCAAAACGGCGCGGCACCGTGCGAATGAACGCATTGCTCGAAGTCGCCAGACAACCCTTGCCAGTAAACCGCATGGTTCTTTCTGCCTTCTACCTTCTGCCACAGCCGACAGCGCTCATCAATCCAGAAACCCTTTCACGGCCACTTTGTTCACTTCATACCGGCCAGTCCACAGCACCTCGCGTGTCTGCAGGCTCGTCAGTTCGTAAGTGCACAGATACGCACTCTTACGCCGTTGAGCATCTTCGTTGGTAAGCGAACGGAAAGTTGCGGTGAGCGCGTAGTCTGGCTGAATGCTGTCGGGTGCCGGGCCAAGTTCAAAATCCAATTCCTGCTTGCGAAGATTGTAGAACGCGTCGCGATTCATCACCCAGACATACTGCTGCGGCGCGTGACGGCTGAGCAGCGATCGCACGCGCCCGGTGAATGCTTCCGAAGCGCCACGTGGCAACACCTCGGCGGTCATCAGATTCTCCACCGGCTGCACGACAATCCGCAGCGCGCCATCGCGCGCGATGGCCGACTGAACATCCGGGTCGCCGGCAATCTGCATTGCCATGTCCGTGGTCATCTTCTGCAAATCCACACCGTCGAGCGCCGTATTGCGCCCCGACTTCACAGCACTCGTGCAGCCGGCCACCAGCAGCAGGCACACGAGTAGGACTCTCTCATTTCGGCATCGCGCCTTCGTGTCTTCGTGCCTTCGTGCCTCTTCGCGGCGCATCACCGTTCCACCCGGGTCAGGTACTCGCCGCTATACACCATCTCCCGCGAGCCGGCGCCGGCAAACTTGGTGATGTTAAACTCGATGCGATAGAGGCTCGTCGCGCGGTTGGGAAGTTCCTGCATCTTTGCATATAGCGCATAGTCAGGCTGCGTTCCGGCGGAGGTCGAGCCGGCCGAGACGCCGGTCTGCCCCATGCTGTCTTCTCGCTCGCGCGCGGCGGGGTCAAGCTCGCGATTTTGCATGTCGCGGTAGCGGTCGCGGTTCTCAATCAACGCCACCCGCCCACGGCCGTGCTTGAACAGGCTGGTCTTCAAGCGGTCGATGAAAATGTCATAGTTCGCACGCGCCGCCGTCGTCTGGTTTTCAACAGGCATGGCGACGATCGTCCACTTCGCCTGGCTCGCGTTCAGTTCGGGCATGGCGAGAATCTCCATCGCGATCGTATCAGTCGATGCAACAAGATCTTTGCTCTGCAAACCCCGGTCACGACCATCCAACTGATCGACCGGCGGCCGCTGCTGGCCATACTCGTGCGGCTTGTCGTTGTGCGAACAGCCCACAACGCCCGCGGCCAAACCCAATATCACCAGAGACTTATGTACCAACATCATTTGCATAACACTCCATTACAGATTGACTGCCATCAGCGGGCGCCCGGTGCGTAAGCCGTTAGACACCTTGACCATGCTTTCGATAGTAGTTTGACATCTCGCGGGAAAACTCACAATCCTTTACGCTCTGTCGCGTGTCTAGTTTGACGCGCCGGCTGCCGAAATACTATCGGCCAAACGCGCGGGAGGTTTCATGTTTCTTCGGATCGTGCTTTCAGTCTTGATCATTTCCTTCGGTGCCGCAGGCTGCGTAGACAAGAGTCCACCGCCGCCGCGGGTCGCAGTTCCACAGAACGCAGGCGACGGCGCATTGCGCCGCAGCGACCCGCAGAAGCCCATGCCTTATGAATTGTCGCGGAACCAGCTTCCGCCGCCGGCGTTTGACGATGTAGCCATGATCGACCAGGAAATGCCAGAGCGACAGGCGTTTTTGAACGCATACGAGCGCGTCGGCAAACCGGTTATTCGGATCGACAATGCGCGGCAGGAGAGCGACAATTCGGAGAACACCGCCGTCATTCTTCAGTTCATTGATTGGCTTCGTTGCGGCGGAAAGGTGGACGTGCTCACACCCGGCGCGAAGAGTGCGACTGCGGACATAGCCGTGTTGCTCTCGATCGACGTGGTGAGAGACGACCGAAACACCGTCCAGGCGGTGCGCCTCGCCGCTATCGCAAAAAATGTGGGAGACGAGCTGCTGCTCGGGCAGGGGTTGGTGGACATGCCACAGCCAATCGACCGGCAGGCGATCAACCGCTACACGCGTTTTGTGGCTCGAAAGCTCATGAGCGACATGACCGGCACATGGGAAAGCGCCCCTCGCGCAGTAGCACCGCCGTTGGAAGCACCGGCGCCTGCCGCCCCGGCGTTACCGCCGGCCGCGCCCGGGTCTTCTGGTTCTAGCCCTGATACAAACCCGGGTGCAATCTGAATCTGTTCCGATTCGTCCAACTTAGCCGATATGAAAGACCTGAAATGATGAAGAAAACGACAACGTTTATGGTAGCGGCGCTGCTTTCGCTCACCGCGGCTGCGTGCAATGAAGTGAAGCCGCCAATTCAGGGCCGTGCCGATCCGTTTGACGCCCAGCAAGTCCATTTCGCAACTGAATCGTTGCGTAAAGACACCGCCGTCGGCACGCCGCTACTCAGCCGGGATGATGCTGGCAACATTCTCTATGTTACCGTTCCCATCCGCTCGGCGATCAACAAGAGCTTGTATGTCGATTACCGCGTGACGTTCTTCGATCAGAACGGCCAACAGCTCAATCAGACCACATGGCTAAGTAAGACGCTCGAAGCCAACACGCCCGACCGCATCCAAGTGAACGCCCTCGGCCCGCGCGCCGCCGACTTTCAAATCGACTTCCGCTATTCGCGGTAGCGAACGTGGCAAACCAAAGCTGAACACCGCGACCCGAGAGTGTGCACACTTTCGCAGGATGTTTATGATCTGACGCAACCAGCGATCAATCCTGAGAAGGCATGTTTTGCGATCCAACCGGCCGTTTCATCACCGTCGCTCCACATTCATCCGCTTCCAAAACAGGTAGGTTGAAATCGGGACGCAAATGCGGCATAGTATTCGACCCAAACAAGGCCGGGCGTGTTCCGGAGTGGCCAAACGGGTCAGACTGTAAATCTGATGGCTTATGCCTTCGTTGGTTCGAATCCAACCGCGCCCATTCAGGTATCCATAGACGTGCTCGCCCCGGCGGGCACGTTTGCGTTTGTGTGATTATCGGGCTTGGTGGACATGGGGCACGATCGGGGGGCTGCTGTGCGAGGCTTGGGCGCGAAACAGACACTTTTACCGAAACGTTTTCCCCCCTTCGGCGACTCTTAGTGAGGCTGAGCTTCAGATCAACTGCTGCGAGGCTTGGGTTCTGCATAGAAAGGGAGAAGCACCTCAATGCTATTGCCTGGCGATCGTGCTCCGTTCTTTGAAGTGGCCAGCAGTGTCAACCCTCGGTTTTGCTTTGACACCATCGCGGGCAGATACATTGTGATGAGCTTCTTTGGCTCGACGCAGGTGCCCTCGTCCGAACAGTTTCTTACTGAGATCGTGCAGCGGGGTCATCGCTTTGATGTTACGAACCTGCTGTTTCTGGGGGTCACCAATGACCCGGAAGATGTGCAGCACATTAAGGCCGAGCACCCGGGGCGGATTTACTTTTACGATCTGAATCTGGCGGTGAGCAGAAAGTTCGGCGTCGTGCGCAATGAAGCGCCTGCGCCCGCGGCCCGCTCGGGGCAAGATGGCCAGGCGGCGGGTGAGGCGGACGGCCCGGGCGAATCGCGCGCCTCGCTTACGCGCAAGACGTTCATCCTCGATCAGGCGTTGCGCATCGTCGCCATTATTGAGATGTCAGATGGCACTGTCGCAAAGCAGATTGAGACGATTTTTTCAATACTCGATTCCCTTCCCAAGCTCCAGTCGCTGCAGGCCGCTGCGCCGGTGCTCATCGTGCCCTATGTGTTTGAGCCGGAAATGTGCAAGCAACTGATCAACTACTACGAATCGCACGGCGGCGAAGATTCGGGGTTCATGCGCGAGGAGAATGGCCGTACCGTCGGCGTGCTCGACTATTCGCACAAACGCCGCATGGATTGCGAAATCACCGACGACGGCCTGATTAAGGCGACGCAGGAGCGCATCAAGCGCCGACTCGTCCCGGCAATCAGGCAGGCGTATCAGTTTGACGCAACGCGCATCGAGCGGCATATCGTCGCCTGTTACGATGCTGCGCAAGGCGCGCATTTCCGCGCCCACCGCGACAACACGACCCTTGGCACCGCTCACCGGCGATACGCCGTCACGATCAACCTCAACTCACATGAGTATGAAGGAGGCGAAATCTGGTTTCCGGAGTTCGGCCCGAAGCGCTACAAGCCTGATAGCGGGTCGGCGATCATATTCTCCTGCTCCCTGCTGCATGAGGTTCCCAAGGTCACACAGGGACGGCGGTATGCTTTCCTGCCGTTTCTCTATGATGAAGCCGCCGCCGAGGTGCGTGCGCAGAATCGGAAGTATCTGGGCAACGTGGCCGGCGCTGCGGGCAAGAGTTCGCCCCCGACCGCCTGCGGCACAGACAGTGTTGCCGTCGCCAGCGCCCAAGGTGGGCGCATGCCAATCATTGATGGTAGCGCAGGCTGCGGTCACCCCGAAGGCTGCCAGACCTGCCTCACCAGCGCCACCTATGAATTGGGTAAGCCACGTGACTCCCATTCCCCCGCCGATGCACCCGACACCTTTTCGGGTGCGACGATAAGATAAAGATCCATCAAGATAGTCATTATTCGCAGCGAGACCCGGCTGCGGGGACGACGTCAATAAGAACGCCGGGCACGGCGCCCGGCATGAAGACAACTTTGAGCCGACAAACAGAGCCGCAAACCTACTGTTGCGAGACCAACTCATCCGTCTCGAGTTGTTCTTCCACTTCCACTTGTTCGGCCATGAGTAGCGCGCGCGTTTCGTAAGTGTTGCCGTCGATGTGAAACTCCACCTCGTAGGCAACCCAAGGCGCGCACCAAGTAGATCGCACCACCCCGCACATGCCTCGACTAAGCGACAACTCGGGGATGTCCTGGGTCAGTTTGACCATTTCATCGATTGCTGGCGAGCGCATTGGGGGCCTCCATGCAGAAAACTTGTGACGAGAGGACAACGAATGACGGCAACAACTTTCGACGAGTCGCGTCGACTCGCCCGCGAACCAGAGCCTCTTCCTTGAGTGGTTCGCGCTTTCCCTCGTTCCCTTCCGTCAACTACTATAAAATGACAAGTTTCTCTGCAACGTCAATTGAAATCCAACGACTTCATTAGAATGATTGGTCGCACGCAAACTTTTCATAAACGCCTTCTTCAGTGGTACCGCGCCAACCGACGCGACTTGCCCTGGCGGGCACCGATGGGTTCGCAGCCGGGCACCCTGCCGGATGCATATTCGGTGCTGGTGAGCGAAGCGATGCTGCAGCAGACACAAGTTGCCACTGTGATTCCTTATTTTCAGCGGTTTTTGCAGGCATTTCCGACGATCCATCGCCTCGCCGCCGCGGACGAGCAATCGGTGCTCCGGCTTTGGCAAGGCTTGGGTTATTACAGTAGAGCACGAAATCTGCGCGCGTGCGCTCAGGCAATCGTGGCGCAGCAGGGTGGGAAAATCCCCGATGCTGTTGAAACGCTTAAACAGCTTCCGGGCATCGGTCGGTACACAGCCGGTGCGATTGCGTCGCTAGCATTCAACAAGCGAGCGGCGATTGTTGATGGCAACGTCGTCCGAGTGATCTGCAGGCTAGACGGTATCAAATCCGATCCGCGGCAGAGGCCTGTGATCGACCACCTCTGGCAACGGGCCGCGGCGCTGCTGCCCCGTGACAACGTCGCCGATTTCAATTCGGGGCTTATGGAGCTAGGTGCGACCGTCTGCACCCCGCTAAAGCCCCGCTGCGAGCAATGCCCTGTGCGCAAAAATTGCGCAGCGTTCGCCCTCGGCAAGGTCGATCTGATTCCACCCAGGAAAGAGGCGAAGCCTACAAAGCTAAATCGGCGTGTCGTGCTTTGCATTTTACGCACCGTTCGCCGCACGACCGAAGTGCTGATTGAGCAGCGGCCCGCAACGGGGCGGTGGGCGGGAATGTGGCAGTTTGTCACGCTGGATCCAGGCAATCACACTAAAAGCGCGGGGAGTGGTGAAGCCGATTCGGCCACCGACCTTTCATCGCTCCGCAGCGGCGCGGAGGGTGTCGCCAAGAATGTCGCCGCGAAAATCGCCGGTTCGACCACCCCGCCGACGCATTTCATGTCGCTGCGCCATCAGCTCACGCATCGCCGGTATGCGTTTGAGGCCTTTACGGTTCACGCGCTCGCCCGTCGCAGCGCGAAATCAACCATTCCCGGCGAAATGCGATGGGTAAGCATCGATCGTTTATCAGACTACCCCCTGCCCAAGCCCCATGTTCTGATCGCTGCCAAACTCGCCGCACAACTGGCATAGCTTCCACCGCTTGCCTGACACCGCGGCGAATTGTACGACATAGCTCGGAATGACCATGATGGATTTTAACCCCATCGAAGAGCGACGGCCCAAGACGCTGTTCGTCCTCATGCTGCTTTCCATGGCAGCACTGGTGTTCAGCTACCTCTATGCGTACTGCCTCACCGATGCGCTCGTCGCCGCCGAGGTGATGACGCCCGTCAGCTCGGTCGACAACGACCCTCGTCCGCGCACCCTCATGGTCGGATGGATTGTACTCATGATCACCTTCGGCCTGCTCGGGTGGGTAATGAACCGGCTGAGTGCCAGCGAGATGCGCTCGCTGGATGAGCTTTCGCGCGAGCAGGACTGATCAATGCACCAGCAAGCCCACCAGATTCACAGCCAACTGCTCCGTGGTGAGCGAGATTGTGACATTCGAGTCAAGATATCGTTCGGTCTTCACCACCGATTCGATCGCCGATGAGAGCCGGTCGAGCCGGTCCGGGTCATCGCTGGCAGCGGGTAGTTTCCGGCGCAGGTGATTGGCAGCGATGCCAGCGATGATGCCCAAACCCTCGCGCGTAATGGTGTCCTTCGTGATGTTTGCATCGCGCGCTTCATGGGCTGCGAAATAGGTTTGTGCGGCGTTGTTGATGCACTGACTTAAATCGGGCACCGACTGCGCGCCGAGATGATCGAGAATTCTCGCCAATTCGCGCGCCGAGGCGATCACACCGTCTTGAAGCCATCGCAGCGAAAGCCCCAGCGAACCATCGGTAATCGCAGCGGCATCCCGGGCGTCGTCGGCGGGGATTCCGCGCTGTATAAGCTCCTGGGCAACCAACTCCTCGGGAAGCCTACCAAACCGCACCAACTGCGACCGGCTGCGGATCGTGGGCAGCAGGAGGTTCACATTGGTCGTGATTAACACGATGAGTGCATTCCCCGGCGGTTCTTCCAGGGTCTTTAGCAGCGAGTTCTGAGCGGTCGGGTTCATCAACTCGGCTTCTTCGACGACAAACACCTTCCCACCCCCCATCACCGCCTTCAAATGTGCCTTATCGTTCAAAAACCTGCGGATCACCTCCGCCGCGAGGGTGGTACCCTTGTTTTCGGGTTTGAGCTGGCGAATTTGCTTCCGATGCACAACATGAAAATCGGGATGCACATCGGCTTTCATCGATCGGCAGCTTTCGCACACGCCGCAGGGATTGTTGCGTTTTGGAGCGGTGCACAGGAAGCGAGCCGCCAAGGCTCGGGCAGTCGTCGCTTTTCCAACTCCTTCAGCACCTGCGAAAATCAACGCGTGTGGCAGCCGTTCGGCCGCCAGAGCTGTGGCAAGCCAGCCGACGGCAGCATCCTGACCGAGAATCTGGGCAAAAGTGCTCATAGGTCGAGGCCCAGCACCTGAGAAATCGCCTGGACAACGTGCTGGTGCACCCGCTCGACCGGATGCGCGCCATCGATAAGCTTATGGCGCTCCGGATCGCGCTCGACCTGGGCCAGATAATTTTGCCGTACCTGTTCATGATACGCCTCGGGGCGTTGCTCAATCCGGTCTTTGACGACCTTTACCTGCTCGCCAAAGAGAGTTTCAGTCCGCTGCTCGAACTTGGCGCGCACGCGGTTGCGGCTGTGCTCCACTGGCATGTCAAAAATGAGGGTGAGATCGGGCCATCGCCCGCGGAGCGCGATTTCCGCCACGGCGCGAATCTCATCGGCCGAAAGCCCGTCGCCTCCAAGCTGGTAGGCAAGCGTGCTGCTGACGAATCGGTCGCAGATCACCACCTGGTTGTCTGCCAGCGCCGGCAGGATGATCTCTCCCATCATCTGCGCTCGGGCGGCCATGTAGAGCATCATCTCGCAGCGCATGACGATCTCGCCATGATCGGGATCAAGCACCACACCCCGGATCATTTCTCCGACGCGCGTCGAACCGGGATCGCGCACCAGCAGCACGCGCGCGCCGCCCGCTTCGAGCCGTTGCTGCAGCAGCCGGGCTTGGGTCGACTTGCCGCAACCTTCGCCGCCGTCGAATACGATGAACTTTCCGTTCAGTGGTGTCATGCCTGAAGACTTCGCCTCCGAGTGTAATGCCCGTGCGGCGTGCTTGAAAGTCATCATCGCGCGATCTAGAGTGAACGATCATGTCGGATGCACTTTTCGAGGCAAAATCGAAGTTCATCGAACGCTTCGGCGACGGCGGCCGGCTGCGCGCCATCCGCGCGCCGGGCCGTGTTAATCTCATCGGCGAACATACTGATTACAACTGCGGCCTGGTGCTGCCGATGGCGATCGAACGATATGTCTTTGGCATCTGCAGAACGCGCAGCGACAGTCGACTGGTCGTCGAATCGACCGCGTTTCCCGGCGAACGAGTCGATATTGAGCTAGATGGGCGCATCGAATCTCGGGCACCGCAATGGACGAACTACAGCAAGGGCGTGGCGGCGGAGATGCTGAAGGCGGGCATTCCGCTCGTTGGCATGGATCTGCTTCTCCACAACACGCTGCCTGTCGGCGGCGGATTGAGCAGTTCGGCGGCGATTCTGGTCGCGACGGGCCTGAGCCTGCTCGCCGGCGGCGGCAACCGAATGGACGCCGACCGGCTCGCGCTCATCTGCCAGCAGGCCGAACGCAACTATGCCAATGTCCCCTGCGGCATCATGGACCAGACCGCAGTCGCCAGCAGCCGTGCGGGGCATGCGATGCTTCTCGACTGCCGCGACCACAGCAAACACTTCGTACCGATCGACTCCAAGGAGCTGCGCGTAGTGATCGCCAACACGATGGTGCACCACGAGCTGTCCGACGGCGCGTACGCGGCGCGGGTGGATAGCTGCAATTATGCCGTATCTTTTTTCCAGGCACGCGATCAATCTGTGAGATCACTGCGGGACGTCTCGCCCGAGCAAGTGCAGGCGGCAAAGGGCACGCTCGATGACACTACCTATCGGCGCGCCAAGCATGTGGTCACCGAAATCGAACGATGCCGCGCCGCTGCCGAATTGCTGGGGAAACGGCGGTATGAAGATGTCGGTGTGCTCATGCAACAAAGTCACGACTCACTGCGGCTCGATTACGAGGTAAGTTGCGCAGAGCTCGATTTTCTGGTGAATGAGTCGCTCGAAGCCAAGGGTGTCTACGGCGCGCGAATGACCGGCGGCGGATTTGGTGGGTGCATCGTTGCGCTGGCCCAGCCGCGGATGGCCGAGGGTGTGATCGAGCATCTTCGTCACGCGTACAAACGTAAGTTTGGCATCGATGCCACCGTGTTTTCCACCGCTGCCGCAGCGGGTGCCGGGCTGGCTGACTGACTCATGAAACAGCTACTGCTCAAACTCTGCCGCCGGGAAGACTTAACTCGGGACGAGGCGCGGGAGGCATTTGCCGCGATCATGTCGGGTGAAGCGGCCGACGCGCAGATCGGCGGGCTGCTGGTGGGGCTGGCGGCAAAGGGTTCGACGGTTGATGAACTCGTCGGCGCCGCGGAGGTGATGCGCGAGAAGGTGGTGCCGGTTGCAATCGACCAGAGCACGCATCCACTACTCGACACTTGCGGCACCGGTGGCGACACGCGTGGCACGTTTAACATCTCGACCGCCGCCGCGCTGATTGCCGCTGCCGCCGGGGCACGGGTGGTAAAGCACGGAAATCGTTCTGCATCGAGCAAAACCGGTTCTGCCGATGTGCTTGAAGCGCTCGGCGTGAAGCTCGATCAGTCCCCCACCCAAGCCGAAGCCTGCATGCGGTCGGCGGGCATCTGTTTCGCTTTTGCGCGATCGCACCATCCTGCGATGAAGCACGTCGCTGCGGCGCGGACGGCGCTTGGCATTCCGACGGTGTTCAACCTGCTTGGCCCGCTGACTAATCCGGCCCGGGCGCAGCACCAGCTTCTCGGCGTTTTTTCGCCGGAACTCACCGACCGCCTCGCCGCGGTGCTGCGCGAGTTGGGCAGCCGGCGCGCGTGGGTTGTTCACGCCGACGACGGACTCGACGAGCTTTCCACCCTCGGCCCGACCCGCGTGAGCGAGTTGCATGACGGCCATGTCAAAACCTGGTCACTCGACCCGAGTTTACTGGGGTTTGAGCACGCGCGCCTGAGCGACCTGCAAACAGACAGCGTCGCCGGCAGCGCCGCGATCATTACGGGGATCGTTGACCGCAAACGGGGTCCTGCGCGCGACATTGCCGTTCTCAACGCCGCCGCCGGGCTGGTTGTGCTTGGTTTGGCATCGAGCCTGCCCCGCGCCGTTGAGGTATGCCACGCGGCGATTGATGAAGGCAAGGCCCGCCAGACGCTCGACGCGCTCATCACGGCATCGCAAAGCTAGAATTCTCAATGTACGCGTCTTACGCGTCCCGTTGCGGCCCCATACGCAACGAAGGCCGGCACAAGGCCGGCCTTCGTCGGGTTCATTTGAGCGTCAGACTGCCGTCAAACTGCATTGACGACCTGTCGCAGAATCAAGGCTACAGCCCGCCCGGCCCACCACGACCGCCGCCCTGCGCCTGCATGGCAATCTGGAAGCCCGCGGCGATAAGCTGGCTGATCAATTGCGTCGGGGCATGCACGTCGATGCGAATCGCGGTCCCTTCGGTCGCTGTGCTCATCGCCAGCGGGGGAAGGTCGGGCTGCATCTGCACGTTCATTCCGAAGCCAAACTGCTTGGCAACGTTCAGGCCGGTGCCGACGAATTCATCGATCGCGACATAAAATACACCGCTCTTGTTGGCGGGGAGTTGTGCGGTCACTGCCTTCACGCCGGGCAACGCGCCCAGGACATCGGTCTTGTCTTTGGTTGCCTTCACCGTCGCGGCGATCATGGCATCATCAATTCCGAACGCCTGCACGAGCTTGTCGGCACCCAGTTCGGCAACATAGAAATTCATGCCATCCGGGCCGTACATAAACTTCATCATCTGTTCGACCTCCGGCCCCCCGCCGTCGATCTTGAAGTCGCCCTTGACCTGATCAAACGCCAGGCCTTCGATCGTCTTGGCGCCCGGGGTGACGGTGTAGCTCATCTGGTCTGCGGGCATGCCAAATGCGGTCATCAGCTCGCTCTGGCCCTCCATCATGCCAATATAGGCGGCTTTCATCTTGGCGGCGTCGCCGGTGTAAATGTTGACCACCTGCAGCAATGCCGTCTGCCCCACTTCACCCTCGGGGGCGACCATGCCGAAAGTCTGGCCTTCGGTCGCTTTGATGTAGTCCATCAGGATGCCGTAAAACTTAGTGACAGCGTCAGCCTCTTTACCGCCGGCCTTCTGCAGTTCGGCAACGACAGGCGCTGCGATGTCATCAACCATCTTCGCAGACAGGACCGGGTCGCCGGTGAACCCGCCGAACGCCAGATACTTTCCTGCGGGCAAACCAACAGTAAACGATTCAGTGGTGTTTTTGTTCTTGGAAACAAAATCGCCGAGGTAGCTTCCGTTGGTAAACTCGGCCACGACCGAAATGTTCAGACCGTCTGGCACGAAGTTGATGGCGACGGTCGAAGCGTCATTGTCACGCAAAAACGAGTCAGCGATGTCAAACAACCGGTCAACGCCGAGCTTGATGGTCGGCCCAAATTTGGCCATGTCGGCATCGTTGCTCAGTTCTTCGTCAATGCTCTTGGCGATCTCCGCGCGACCTTCCGTGAGGTGAGGCTGCAGCTTGGTTCGGATGCTGCGGGTGTTGGCAAGCATCACAATGTCCTTGCCCAGTTCCTTCTCGGTCACGCCCGCAACCTTCATGCCCGTGGGCTTGAGGCTGGCGATTTCCTTCATCGGCGCAACGGCAGCGTAGTCGCCCCACTGTGCGGCGAACACGGGCGACGGGGCACCATTCGGGGTGAACTCGGTGACCGAGCCATCGGTCTTCGCATCCGCAAAATTGCCGATGAAAGCGCCATAATCGCTCACCGGAATCAAGACGACAAACGACTGATCGTCGCTGCCCGTGACGGCAGGATCGATAAACACAAACGCCATGTCACCAGCGTCATTCGTGCCGGCGGTGATACCAGCCTGCTCGCGGATGAAACCCAGGGGGTCCATCAACGGCGGCGCGAATGCGGCCACGCCGAGGTCGGTCGCGAACTTGGCCAGTTTGTCGCTGGTCGCCTTCACATTAGTTACTTTTACAACGATTAACGACTCGCCCGGCACCTGATCGAGCACACTGGCTCGCACCATGTTGGCCGCGACAAGCACGACCATCGCAACGGCGCCGACGGCAATGCGGGAAACTCGATACATATTGCACTCCTTAAGTGGCTATAATTTGCGGTTCGCTCTTTTCGTCGGACTGTATAGCCCGTTCCGACTTAAAGGGCCGGAAAGCTAACACAACCCGCGACAAGCGTAAAGCGCACACGGCAAAAACCGTGATAATCGTTCAACTTATTCGCACGCTGCGGTAAGATATTTCCTGGAAGAATCATGCAATTGACGGTTTTACCAGCTTTGCAAGACCGCTCCGAGGCGCAACCTGCGTGGCTGCCTGCACTTGAAACGGGCCCTCGGTCGATCTCGGCGGTGCAGGTGCTGCGGATTAGCGTCACCGACCGGTGCAACTTCCGATGCGTTTACTGCATGCCCGCGGAGGGCGTGCGGTGGTTGCCCAGGGACGAAATTCTCACTTTCGAAGAAATCGCCGATGTCGTCCGCGCCGCGATCGACATTCATGGCATCCGCCGGTTCAAACTCACCGGAGGAGAGCCAACCGTCAGACACGGCATCGTCGAATTGGTTGGGCTGATCCGCCAGATTCCCGGCGTGAAGGACCTCTCGCTGACCACCAACGGCTTCTGTCTCGAAGACCTGGCCGCCCCACTCAAGCAAGCAGGTCTTGATCGGGTGACTGTCAGCATCGATAGCCTGAATCCCGAAAAGTTTCGACGAATCACCCGCACTGGCCAGTTGGACAAAGTCATGCGTGGCGTGAAGCGTGCGATCGACGTGGGCTTTGAAAACGTGAAACTGAACTGCGTTGCGATGCGAGGGACCAACGACGATGAGTTTGCCGACTTTGCAGCGCTCTCGGTCCAACATCCTCTGACGGTGCGTTTTATAGAATACATGCCCCTCGGCGATGCCGCGGTCATGCACGCGTCGCCGGCATTGGGGAATCTGCAGCCAGCCCGCGGGACACCCAACGCGGTTGTAAGCACTGCAGGCCCGCGTATCGCCGCGGATGAACTCGGCCCTGCCGCCGGGTGCGGTGCCCAGGACCGCGGGGCCGATGCGCTGATTCCTGAAGGCGAAATCCGTGCGGCGATCGAAGCCATGCACGGCCCTCTCACCCCGATCGATCGCATGCACGAAGCCGGAGTCGGCCCTGCGGTGCCATACCGCATCGCTCGTGGCAACCCGAAGGGCCGGCTGGGGTTCATTAGCGCCATGAGCGCGCCATTCTGCTCCACCTGCAACCGGCTGCGCCTCACCGCCAATGGAGTTTTGCGGTCATGTTTGTTTGAAGGCGGCGAGGTTGACTTGAAGCCGATTCTGCGCGCCCTCCCAGATCGGGCCGAGTCGCAGGCGACCCGTTATGACCGGATCGCCAGCGCGATGACTGAGTGCGTGCGCCTAAAACCCGAGGTGCACTCGCGCCGCGGCAATGAGCAGATGAGCCGCATTGGCGGGTAGCCCGCAAGGCTGGATCGCGCTACAGTCGCCCCATCTGAGCGATCACTCCGAAGATGCCGCTTCCGACTGACAGCACAACACCGATGATACCGCAGATCAGCCCGGCCTTGGCTTGTCCGGCGTGCGCTGGGTTTTTGTTCATCACGCCGAAAATGATTGCCAGGATACCGAGTATCAGGCCCAGGCAGGCGAGGCATGCGCCCGGAATGGAGATGATCCCCAGCACCAGCGAGGCCACCGCCAGCCCACCGCCTTGCTCTGTGGGCGGGGTCTGATAGTTGACATAACTCGGTTGCGGTTCGCCCGCGGTCGGCGGAGGAGGTGTCCACGCGGGTTGCGCCGCTGCGGGCGGGGGGATTGCGGCGGGCTGAAATTCTGGCAACGTCGACGCCGGCACCCAATCCGACAGCCCGTCACGCCACACCAGCGCCTCGGGAGAAAGGTGGCTCCGCTGAATCATCTCCCGAATGGCCTCGGCAGCCACCGGCCCCCGCTGCTCGCTGCCGACGGCGTAATACCATTGTTCGTGCATACCAACCCTCATCGTTCATACCAGCGGTGTCGTGCACCATGCCGCACCGTGTTCCCGGCGGCCCTCGCCCGATTCTCACCGGTTACCATCCATTCGCAAACCACCCGACTTCCTTGCAGCATTTTACGACCGGGGGCCTAGCCTTGCCAAATGCCGCACCAAACCGATGATGCCTGCGCACGCGCACGGGCCGTGCGAAGCATCGATGGCCAAACCCCGCAACGACTTCCTCGACCGTTTACAGTACGCGGGCCTGCGTCTCGTCAGCATGTGCCTGCATTGCTGGCCGGTAAACCTTTGCCAGGACGCTGCCAGGCTTATCGGCACCATCATGTTCTACGTTGACGTAAGGCACAGGAAGCGTGCCATTGGCAACATCAAGAGAAGCTTCCCAGACATGAGTGACGCCAGCGCAAGGCGGCTCGCCCGGGAGAGCATGCAGCAACTCGTAATGCTCGGTGTCGAGACGATGTTCACTTCACGGCTGATTCGCATCGAAACCGTCGCTCGACATATCAAGCTCACCCAACTCGGCCCGACGCTCAAGATCCTTCTCGAACAGAAACAGGGCGTGATCATGCTTACCGGGCACTACGGTGCATGGGAGGTGCTTGGTTATGCGCTGGCAACACTCGGATTTGAGACAACAAGTGTCGCGCGCCCGCTGGATAACCCCTACATCAATGAGTACGTCATGGGCGTCCGCGAGCGCATGGGCCAGCGCATCATCGATAAGAAAGGCGCGACCGCCGAGGTGGTCCCGCTGCTCGAACGGAAGGGGGCCGTGGGATTTATTGCCGATCAGAATGCGGGCGTGAAAGGGATGTTTGTCGATTTTTTTGGGCGCAAAGCCAGCACCTACAAATCGATCGGCCTTTTGGCGATGCAGTTTCGCGTGCCGATCATCGTCGGATACGCGCGCCGGAAGAACGGGCGGTTTGAGTTTGATCTGGGCGTGGAAGACATCATCTGGCCCGACGATTGGGCACAGCAGGATGACCCGCTCCGCTACATCACGCAGCGGTACACCAAAGCAATTGAAGACTTCACCCGCGCCGACCCGGGACAATATCTCTGGGTTCATCGTCGATGGAAAACCCGGCCCAAAGGCGAGGCGCCCGAGCAGTTTGACTGACCCCCGCCGCGCCGCGGAAGGGGCATGCAGTTGGTTTACACGCCGAGCAGCGCTCGATATTGCGGTAACACTCTATCCCAACTGAACTTATCGTGCACGGTTTTCAATCCCCCTGCGATGAGTCGATCGCGGAGCGCCGCATCGCTTCGGAGGGTGGCGAGTGCTCGGGCAAACAACTCCGCGGTCGCGCGATCGCCCCCCGGCGGAATGAGCAGGCCATTCTCGCCGGTCGTAACAACATCTCGCACTCCCCCCGCATCGACGGCGATCACCGGAACCCCCGCCGCCATTGCCTCAATCAGAACCAGCCCGAAACCCTCCACCTTTGAAGGCAACATCAGGCAGTCAAGCCGAGCAAGCGCCGCCTGCGGGCCTACCCCATCGCCACCAACTGTGCCGTGCAACACGATCCGGCTGCGCGCTGAGGTTTGTCGTGCGGCGCGCTCGATGGACTGGCGCGCCCGGCCGTCGCCAAAATAGTGAAGCTCGGTCGATTCATCAGCAAAATGCATCATTTCGACCAGCAACTCCGGCTGCTTGGCCGGATCGAGCCGGCCAATGTACCCGACGCGCGCCACTTGCCCTGAAAACACGCTCATCTGTTCATAGGACGCCGGATCGACCGCGTTGGGGATGACGATGCACCTTTCGGGCGCGATGCCTGAACGCTCGGATGCCACGCGCACGATCGCAGTCGATGGAACAACAAATTTCTCGGCCCGATCGCTAACCCACCCCTGCACACGCCAATGCCAGCGCGGCGCCGGCTGCACCGTTTGAATCGACTGCAGCCCGCGCACGCCAGGACACCCGCCAAGCGCCACTGAGGCGACTGTGTTGGCATGCGCGAGGAAGCTGAAGAGTGTGTCAATCTTCCGCTCGACAATGATCGCGCGCAACCGCCGGACCACGCCCGGCAGGTGCCAGGCGCGCGAAGCGCCCAGCGCAGTCGTGGCGACCCCGCACTCGCGAAGCTGATCTGCAACCGGTCCCCATTTTTTGAGGCAGATGACCTCCAAATGCGCATACGGCCGCAGACGCGTCGCCAGCTCGCGGACGACTGTGGGGGTGCCGCCAATCTCAAGATCGGTGATGAGCAGGAGTATTCGCTTCGCCACTGCAGCCGATTAGAACACACGACTGCAAAACGATGAAATCGTCGCGGGTGGATTCCGGGCACCAATCGCCCGCGGTCGCTGCGCGATCATGGTGATTGCTGCGAGGATTTTTCGATGAGTAGCTCGAATAGGCGACGATGATCGGCGTCGTCGCTCATTCGCTCGGGATGCCACTGCACGCCCATGAACAGGGGCAAAGTCGGGTCTTCAATGCCTTCAATCACGCCGTCTGGTGCAGTGGCGATCACGCGCAGGCCGCGTCCGGCGGTGCGGATCGACTGCTTGTGGCTGGTGTTGACGACGATGTCGGTCTTTCCAAGCGTGCGGGCGATGAGGGACTCGGGCAGGAGCGACACGGCGTGCCGGTCTACCCAGTCGCGGTTGACATTGCGATGGTCGATCGGCTCGCCGGCGGGCTTGAGGTCGGGAATGAACTGGTTCATTGCCCCTCCGCGGTGCAGATTCATCAGTTGGCTGCCTAGGCAAACGCCCAGCGCCGGCAACCGGCGCCGTTCCACCTCTGCGATGAGCGCGCGCTCGAAGCGTTCGCGAAAGGGATCGACCGGCACCGCGTTGGGGTGCCACGATTCGCCGTACGCAGCCGGATCAAGATCATTGCCGCCGGAAAAGAGAATGCCATTCAGGCGATCGAGATACTGACCGATCAGCGACAAGTCGGCGCGATACGGCAAAATGACCGGCAGCCCCCCCGCGCGCTCAACACTCGCAGCGTAGCCGTGCGGAGACAGATACTGCTTCTGCTCGGCGTTGTGGTCGGAGGTGATGCCGATGAGGGGACGGATCATGTAGACAACGGGTTAATGACCTTGAGTTCTCGAAAGCACCGCATTTGCGCGTCATCGGTCCAAAGTTCCGTCACGGCATAATCGAGGCAGACGGCTGCCACATGCGCGTCGTGAACAAACGCGCCGGTCACCTGTGCCGATGGGATCAAATCGCGCAACCAGCGCCAGTACGATGGACGCGGGACACCGAGAGTCAACGTGGGGCACTCCAGCCAGTTCTCGATCTGCGCGACGGCCTGAGCGGGGGTCGAAGGTGGCGAAAACACTTTGGGGCGCGTGACAACGCCAAAAAACTCGACGATGCAATGCCACGGAATCAACCATGGTTTTCCGCTTGAAACCAGTTGTCTAAGCAAGGCACCCGAATCGTAATGCAGAGGGTGCGAGCTTCGGTGCGCATACACCAGAATATTTGTATCGATGCCAACCATTAGAGTGGACCACCGGACATCGTCACCGCGCATCATCATTGCGGTGATAGGAAAGCTGCTGGATTGTTTGCCACGAAGCCTCTTGGAGCTCTGGCACAAGTCCGCCGGGGACGCTCAGGTCGCGAAGCTTAAACTTCGACGGTCGCGGCGCCGAACTCAAAGCGTGCTGGACAGATTCGATCACAATCTGCCGAACCGTTGTGTCTTGTTCAACGGCTCGCCGCTTCAACTCCTTCATTAGCCCGTCGGGGAAATCAATCGTGGTCCGCATGCATAAAAGCATATCTTGCGATGCATAAATGTGCAAAGGTTGGGAGCGGCACCCCGATCGTCATAAAACGCTTAAACTTCCAGCACTTCCGCAGCCTTACGTGATTTGCCGGCTTTCTTGCGCGCATTCTCCGTCAGCAGTTCCTTCCGCAGCCGGATGAAGCTGGGGGTTACTTCGACGAGTTCATCGTCTTCAATGTATTCCAGCGCCTGTTCAAGTGTCATTTTTCGCGCCGGGCGAAGGATGATGTTTTCGTCGCTTCCTGTCGTTCGCATGTTGGTCAGCTTCTTGGCGGTGGTTGGGTTGACTACCAGGTCATTATCCCGGGCGTTTTCGGCCACCACCTGCCCTTCATACACCTCATCGCCAGGCTCGACGAAGAACGTGGCGCGGTCTTGCAGCGTGTTCATTGCATAGGCATTGGCCTTCCCGTTGCCGTTGGCAATCATCACACCGTTGGCCCGGCCGGGTACATTGCCCCGCTGCGGGGAGTATTCATGAAAATTGTGGTGCATGATCGCCTGCCCCTGCGTAGCGGTGAGCATGCGCGTGCGCAGGCCGATCAGCCCACGCGCCGGAATGGTAAACTCCAGGTGCACCGCGCCGTCGCGGTTATCCATCCGCACCAGCTCGCCTTTGCGATTGCCCACCAGTTCCATGACCGATCCCATCGCCTTCTCGGGTACATCCACAACGAGATATTCAATCGGCTCGGTAATCTCGCCGGTCTCCTTGTCCTTGTGCATAATCACTTGCGGCTTGCTAATGCTCAGCTCGTAACCTTCGCGGCGCATGTTCTCGATCAGCACGCCCAGGTGCAGCAACCCGCGGCCGCTGACCTTCATGGCATCGCGATTGTCGGTTTCTTCCACTTTCAGCGCGACGTTGCTCTCCAGCTCTTTCATCAACCGGTCGCGGATGTTGCGGCTGGTGACGTACTTCCCTTCCCTGCCGGCGAAAGGCGAGTCATTCACGCGAAACATCATGCTCAACGTCGGCGGCTCGACGTCTGTCGCATCGAGCGGCTCGGGCGCAACCGGATCGCAAACTGTGTCGCCGATGTCCACCGATTCAAGGCCGATCAATGCCACAATGTCGCCGGCTTCGGCCTCATCGGCGTTCTTCCGCCCAAAGCCTTCAAACACCTGCAACTGCTGCAGCTTACACTTGTTAATCGCGCCGTCGCGCTTTGCCAGCGCCACCTGCTGGCCGGTTTTGATCTTGCCGTTATAGATGCGCCCCACGCCAATACGGCCGACGTAATCGTTATACTGGATGCTGCTCACACGAAGCTGCAGCGAGCGATCCGGGTCGCCGTGCGGCGCCGGAATGTGCTTCAGAACGGCCTCAAAAATCGGTTGAATATCCGTCCCGGGCACATCGAGCTTCCAGGAAGCCGTCCCCGCGCGCCCGCTGGCGTAGATGACGGGGAAATCAAGGGTTTCATCATCGGCACCCAGTTCGACAAAGAGGTCAAACACTTCATTCAGCACTTGATCAGCCCGTGCATCCTGGCGATCGATCTTGTTCACGACCACGATCGGGCGGAGTTCGTGTTGAAATGCCTTTTTGAGAACGAAGCGCGTCTGCGGCATGGGGCCTTCCGCGGCATCGACCAGGAGAAACACGCCATCGGCCATCGACAGCACGCGCTCGACCTCCCCGCCGAAGTCGGCGTGGCCGGGCGTGTCGATAAGATTGATCTTCACGGTCTGGCCCGTCTTCGGATCGGTGTGATTAATCGCGACGTTCTTGGCGAGAATTGTAATCCCCCGCTCGCGTTCAAGCGGGTTACTGTCGAGAATCGTATCCTGCGACACTTGGCTGTCGCGAAAGTTACCGCTTTGGCGAAGCAGCGCGTCGACCAGGGTTGTCTTCCCGTGGTCGACGTGGGCGATGACAGCAACATTGCGAATATCGTTACGCACATGATTCATGGTACTTCGTCTCGTATGGCAAACAGGCATCAAGCCGACAAAAAAAGAAACACGACCCGGCGAATGGTCGTCGATCGTGATCAGGTCAACATCGGAGCATCCGGAGCGTCGAATCGACGAGTATAGCAAAATTTTAAACAACCTTCACCCTCCCCGCGGACAGCTCTTGCGGCGGGCGACCTCTGGCGCGTCTGGCCGGATTTGTCGCGCGTGGGCAAGCGTAGTATTTACAAGCACTTACGCCACGGGAGACCGCCAAGCCGGCCACCGAACCGCCTTGGACTAAACGAAACCCGGGAACCGGACACTTACTTCAGGTTGGACGCGTGGATCAGATCACCATCGAACGAGCCAGACGCGGCGAGCGGGATGCCATGGCGGCCCTGCTGAACGGGTTGGCCGACATTTGGTATCGATTCTCCGTCAGTCAGCTGCGCGACCCCGATCTCGCCCGCGAGGTCGTGCAGGAGACCGCCGTGCGGTTTATGAAGCAGTTGTCCGGCTTTCGTGGTGAAAGCAGGATCGAAAGCTGGTCGCTGGGAATCGCCCTGAACGTCGTCCGCGAACAGCGCCGAAGCGCAAGCAAGCTCGACCCCGCAAGACTCGCTGCGGGTATGAATCTGCGAGAAAGCGAGGAGCCGACATCCTCGGGCGACCGTTATGAACAGGATGAACTGAAACGAGTCCATGAGCTGATTCAGTCGCTGCCCGACCGTCAACGTGAGGCGATCTTGCTGCGATTTTTTGAAGCGCTGAGCGTCGAAGAAACCGCCGCAGTTATGAATTGCGCGGCGGGAACGATCAAGGCGACTGTGCATCAGGCGCTGCGAGCAATGAGGCAAAAGCTGACAGAGCAACCATGACCCGCCTCCGAAAAAAAGTTCAAGCCGCGCAAGATGCCTACGCAACCGCGAAGTATCCCGGCAGCCTCGCCGACGACGTGCTGCCACAGCCGGCGACCGGTTCGCCGTGGAAACTCGCCTTCGCCTCTCTTGCAGCAGCAGCGGCCATGTTGTTTCTTGGCATCACATTCTGGCCAACTCCGCCGCGCGGCGATTCCGTGGCACAGGTCGAGCGTGCCGCAGAGCGGCGTGTAGATACAATTGACCTTGAGACACAAGCTGAAGCCAGCGAGATCGCGAATGCAGAATCGTACAGCCCCGAATCCTATACCTATGTGATGGAAGATGTCCCGAGACTTCCGGCGATTGGATCATTGTGGGCCAGCGATGACGATACCGACGGCGACACCGGCGGCCACACCGCCGGGACGTTCACGCCGCTCGTTCCGTCGTTTCCATCCATGATCGAACTAGCCGCCGCCGAAACCGAAACAAACGCTACCGAAGGAGATTTGAGATGAAGCATTTCATTCCGACATTAGTTGCAACGGGGCTGGTCTCATCACTGGCTTGGGCGCAGCCCGTTCCGCTGAGCGGCCCAGGCCCGAATGGCGACCGACCGGGCGACCGTCGCGAAGGCCCTGCGCGGGAAGGTCGCGATGGGCCGGTGGGGCGAGAAGGGCCGCTTGTTAACCCGCGCGCGATGGCCGGCGCCCGGCCCGGACCGCTCGAACATATGAAGAATTTCCTCGACGTCATCGACCGGTACAACCAACTCGGCAAAGACGCTGATGCCACCGCCGTCGCCGCCGTCATCAATACGATCGACATCCTGCGCCCCCGGGGCACCGATGCGATTACCACCCGGCTGGAGAACATGCTTTCGGAGACACAAAGCATCGCGGCACAGCGGGTCATCCGGCTGCAGCTGGCCGATTTCTACAGGCAGTCGAATCAACCCGAAAAGGCGCTGGAGCAGCTTGACGTACTCATATCGGGTCGGGCTGGCAACTAAAGCAATCCTTCGATGCTCGTGCGCGAGTCGGCGTTGTCGTCGTCGGCGAGATCAGTTCCGCTGCCCCCGTCAAGGAGGTCGCTTCCTGCTCCGCCGATGAGTGTATCGTTGCCGGCCTGGCCGTAGAGTTTATCGTTGCTGCTGGCGCCGATGAGCCGATCGTCGCCATCGCCGCCGAAGATTCGGTCGACATTTCCCCCGCCGTCGATGGTGTCGCTACCACCGTTGCCGTAGAGACGGTCATTTCCCGCGCCACCGAAGATTAAATCGCGTCCCCCGCTGCCGTTGACGCGATCATCACCCGCCGCCCCGTCGAGGGTATTCTTTCCGGCCCCTCCGGTGATCGTATCGGCACCGTCGCCCCCGACGATCGAGTCGTTGCCATCGCCGCCGTCGATGTAGGCTACTTCGTCGATGCCGGCATCGAGGGTCACCACGTCATTCCCAGCGCCGGCAATGATGCTGAAGCTGCCGACCGACGTATCGCTGAATCGCAGTTCGCCGTTCCCGCGCACGATCCCGATGTCCGCACCCCGCTGCCGCACGCGGATTCTGTCATTGCCGCCCGTCCCGGCAACATGGGCGGTTTTTCCTGTCAGGCTGGCAAACTGCCCGTCCACACTCAGCACATAGTTCCCACCGCTGCCGTTGGTCGCGCCGGCTCCGGTTGACGCGTTATAGCTGCTGTTGCCCTTGCCACTAACGCCGATGAAGTAGACTGTGCCCGAAGTTGCGCTGAACTGTATGCGGCTGTTGACAGTGTCGGCCCCGTCATTGTCATTGGACGCAATCAGCGAGCCGTTGGCGTTGAACAGTCGTAAGAACGTGTCGGCACCGAAGGCATTTTGCGTGAACGCGCGAAGCTCCACCAGCCCATTTGCCGGGGCAACAAAGCGATACAGATCGACATCGGCATCACCACGAACAAGCGTATCATCGTAGCCTATTGAAGCAGCGATGGTTGTGCCCAGCGACACGGTACGCACCGCGCCCGAGGTGATGGTGTCGTCGCTCAGCCCGGCAACGACCCCGCCGCCGAGCATTTGGATGTTGATCCGATATTGTCCCGTTGCCCCGCTGGCCCCGCTGCCGAGGATGAAGGGGTTAAAGCTGTCATTGCCCTTGGCGCTGAACGCTGCGTAATAGTCGCGATTCTTGGGCACTGAGATGCGCAGCACGGGATCGCCGCTGGTGCTGGTGTCGTCGAGTTGTGCGAGCCTGGTTCCCCCGCCGTCAAAGAGCGTGATGAGCGTGTCGAGGGGATTGGGGTTGCCGGCAAGGTCGAAACTATCGGCGCGAATCTCAAGGATGCCGTCGGTCGTCGGGCGAATCTTGAGAATGTCCACATCCCGATCACCCACTTCGATGGTGTTGCCGTCGTCGGTGCCAATGAAGCCCTGCAGATTGGTCAGCGGCAGGGACGATATCTCCACAGCCTGTTCGATGGAACCGTTGCGGTCATTACTCACAAATGCAATCGAGAGATTGTAAAAACCGCCTGTTCCCCCGCTGGTGCGGTTGCTCAAGTTGGTTGGGTTGTAGGTTTGATTCTGAAAATCACTCACACCAATGTAGTAAACCTCACCCCGGCTGACAGTGCCGGAGACGAAACTGTCGGAGGTGTGGCCAATGGCGGTGTTGCTTGAATCGACCGCGATGCCCGCGCCGCCGTCGAACTCGACTTGCGCGCCGTTGACGTTCACGGCAAATCCGTCATCGTCCGCGGCGAGCTGCACGCCGTTTTCATCGAACACGCGGAGGAAGCTGTCGACAAACTGGTTATCAAACGGCGTATCGACATCGATGAGGAGAGTGCCGGCATCGGGCACTACAATGCGAAATAGATCGACATCGCTCACGCCGACCTCTTTCCCGAAATCGGCACCGATAAAGCCGTTAAACACCTGCGGCGCTTCCCCCGCCGCCGTCAGGCTCACTGGCACCGCGCCGCCGAGGATTCCGTTCGGATCGACATTCTTTAAGCTCAGCCCCAGCCTGAAGTTACCTTGCTTGCCGGGTTTGCGTCCGGTGCCGTCGATGATGTTGTAGCTGTCGTTACCCGTGCCGCTCACGCCAGCAAAATAAGTGCCGGGCGTGAGTTGCCGCTTGATGAGCGAATAATCACCCGCACCACTGTTATCGTCGGCGGCGAGTTGCGTGCCGTTGGCGCGAAACAGTCGCAAATAGCTGTTGAAATTGTTCGGATTCGTCAGGCTTGGTGCAACTTCAATCGTCACTTCACCTGCCACGCTCACGGTAAACCGGTACAGATCCACATCTCGATTGCCGACAGTCACATTGCCGTCGCGACCGAGCACACCTTCGATCGCGTCAAGCGGGCTACCATTGAGCGCCGGCGCGGCGATCGCCCCGGCAATGACGCTGCTCGGATCCCCCGCCGGCACGCTCCCGGCACCGCCGAACTGATCGCGAATGAACCGGACGGCGTTGTAGACGTTGATACGCTTATAGCTGTTCCCGGTGTTTTGCAGCGAGGTCACCTCGCCGGGGTCGGCGGTGCCGTTTCCGTTGGCATCGATGAACAGCGCATCGTCTTCATCGTCGCCATCGATGATGGTGTCGCCGGTTTGCAGCAGAATGTCGCGCACCTCAACCGGAGAAAGCAACCGCCCGCCAAACGTGAGCGATGCGTCCTGCATCAACGCCACCGCGCCCGCCACCATCGGGCTGGCCATGCTGGTGCCCTGTGTTTCGTGGAGCTGATTATTCGGCCAGGTTGATTGAATCACCGCGCCCGGCGCAAAGATGGCGTTTCCCACGTTTGGCGGTGGCCGCTGGCTGAAACTCACTACTCTGTCCGGCCCGGTGCTGAGGTCAACCGTGTTGCCGCCCGACCAGTAAAACCCGCCGCCTTCGTTGGTTTCCCATACTGCGCCGACGTTCAGCGTGCTCACGATGCCCGGGGAGGCAGAGTTGGCAAACTGCAGGTTAAACTGCTGCCCGGAACTGTCCCGCACCACGCCGTAAGTATTGCCCGCGGCGCTGACGATCGTGACGCCAGCGTTTTCCAGCGTCGTGATCTCGTCACGGTAGATATCGCCATTGACCTCCGCCGGGGATGTGTAGAACCCGCTGCCAAGGCTCATGTTAACCGCGACAATGTTGTACCGAGTACGGTTGTTGATGACCCACTGCAGCGCGCGCTCGATCGAACGATTGTCGGCCCCCACCCCCCCGCCGCTGGTTTGGCTAAAGACGTTGAGACCGATCAACCCGACCCCCGGTGCCACCCCCCCTGCGTATCCGCGGCCGGCATCGGGCCGTGCGCCGACGATCCCTGCGACATGCGTACCGTGCGGGTTGACAACCGTTGGCGTGTTACCGCCGGTGACGATGTTAGCGCCGTCGCGATAGTTGGGAGAAATCAGCGGATGAGTAATGTCCAGCCCGGTATCGATGACGGCAACACTCACCCCGCCGCCGTCGATGCCGGTCAGCGAGCCGTCGTTGCGCAAATCGGTCACGCCGATCAGATCAAATGCCGCCGACAAGAGACGGCGTTCTTCAAGCCATTCCTGGAGAAAGCGATAGTTCATGATTGATCCGAGACCTACAGCAACACCTCGATGCTGATGCGCGTATCACCTACGCGTTCTTCGGCGGAGTCGGTGCCATCGCCGCCGTCGAGGAGGTTGCTGCCGTTGCCTCCGTAGAGCGTGTCGTTTCCAGCCTCTCCGTAAAGCTTATCGTTCGAGCCTGCACCAAAAAGCAGATCATCCCCGTCACCCCCGAAGAGCCGATCAACATTTCCGCCTCCGTCGAGCGTATCGTCGCCGCCGTTGCCGTAGAGCCGATCGTCATTTCCCTCGCCGAACAGCAAATCGCGCGAGCCGGAGCCGTTAAGCCGGTCATTGCCCGCGCCGCCGTAGAGTGTGTTCTTGCCTGCGCCGCCGGTCAGTGTGTCGTTGCCCGTCCCGCCGAAGGCGCGGTCATTGCCGGCACCCAGATCCATATAGCTGGGAATGGCCGAATCATTCGAGACTACATCGTTGCCGTCGCCGGCGAAAATCTCGATCCGAAGCACATCGCCGATCGCATAAATGCTGCTCGGGCCATTCAGCGAGGCAATGAGCTGCCCGCCGTTAGTGGTGATGCCGATTGTGTCGTTGCCTGCTGTGCCATTGACTGTCAGCACGCCCTGGCTCAGGCTGCCCACCGGCGGGGGCACCGAGAGCGTGATGGTGCGGCCATAAAACCACCGCGTCTGATTATCTTCGTCAGTTATCTTTGCTGCGAGCACATACTTGCCATTCGTCAGCGTGCCCGCGGTTGTAGACGATTCGTAAAAATCGAGGTCGCCGCTCAGCGCGCTCTGCGCGATGAGTGTGCCCGCACCATTGTAGGGATTGCGGTCGGAATCGAGATAGATCTCGTAATTCGCCTGCCCATCACGGTCGCTGCCGCGGAAAGTCACGTTAAAATTGGTGCCGGCAAAGAACGTGCTGCCGCCTTTAGGTTTCAGGTCGTATATATTGGGAAACTGCAGGCCTTCCTGCCCGGCGTTGCTGCGCTGGGCAGTTCCGTCGAGCGCGAAGCCAATGCCATCCGCCGGCCGCGTGCCCCCGCCGATGCGGCTGAAGAGATAGCCCGTTTGATCGCGCGCGGGTTTATCCGAAGTCGTGCCGTACCACGATGACTTTATGACCGCGCTGCCGCCGTTGATGGTGGTCAGGTTCGTGGTGCCAACGTAGTACGCCGGCACAGAATTGTGCGCAAACCCGCTGGGATCGAGTTGCACGGAGTTATTCAGATCACCTTCGTGCGCGCCGGCAACAGGCTCGCCGTCGAAATCGAGATTGTTGGGATTGCCGTCGGTGCGCCAATAGTTATCGGCAAAGAGCACGTTGTCGCGGACGACCATCGGCGCGTCGCCATAGTCGCTGCCAAAAAAGTCATTCACCCCATCGACCGGATGGGGATCGAGAAACGTGAGTTGGTCTACCAGCACCCCACGGCGGCCGGCGATGCGCGCGATCTCTGCCACGAGCGACGCGCCTCGACTATGACCGATGAGGTGCATCGAAAGCTGTGCCAGCGCCGGCAATTGCTGGCTGGTACGGGGAAGCAGCAGATATTGCGCCACCACTGCCGCCACCTCGCCGGTGGAGTAGGCCGCGCCGCTGACCGCATTCCAGTCGAGGCGAATCACGACCTCAGACGTCGTGGTGTTTCGGTAATCGCCATACCCCGGATCGGGCGAGAAGCTGGTGACGGCAATCTGCCCGGTTGAATCATCGACGCGCAACGTATAAACAGATGCAGCGGTGTTTCCGCCGAGTCGGGCGATAATGCCATCGGCGGTGGCCGCGGGCCAATCGTTGATCGAGCCTTCAAAACCGTGCGCCAGAAGCGTCACACCCGCCAGAAGCTGGCGTCGCTCAAGCGATTGTAAACTCCATTTTTCGCTCATCTGATTCATGTTACTGGAAAGACGGCACATCGTGCCAATCGGTTTCGGATGAACTCAAACTTTCGCGCCGCACAACAAGCGCCGCGCCGAGGTCGCCAGAGCAAGGCGGCCCTCGACGCGGGATTCATGGTCATTTTTTGTAACCTGGTGCTCCACAATTCGCTTAACTTTGTGTCCGTTGTGCCCACCTGTTTCATTAAACGCGCGCCACCCGATACGCTCTGCAAGCTAAAATGATCGCCGACATCCTGCTTTCCATCCTCGCACCCATTCTGCTGATGATCGGGCTGGGCGTGCTGTTGCAGGTCAAGTTCAGGATGGACCTGAACACGCTGAGCAAGCTCAATATCTACCTCTTCACGCCTGCGTTTATCTTTCAGAATGTCTATCGGAGCCAACTCCCCTGGAGCAACATGGCTGCGGTCGCGGGAATCACAACGGTCCAATGCGTGCTGCTGGGGCTGCTTGTCTACGGCGCGGGGAAAGCGCTGGGCGTCAGCCGGCAAACCCTGGCCGCGGTTGCGATGGCGGTGATGTTCTATAACAGCGGCAACTACGGCCTTCCCCTCGCCGAGCTTGCCTACCCGACTGAACCGGCAACCGTTGGTGTGACAGGCGCGGCCAAGAATGGCGCTGCGGTGCAGGCGTTTGTGGTGATGACGATGAACGTGCTCACCTTCACACTCGGCATGGGCATCGCCGCCTATGCCGGCTCCGGTGAATGGAAGCAGGCACTCTGGAAAATCTCGCAGATGCCGACGCTCTACGGGCTGGTGCTCGCTATTTTCGTCCGGCTGTGGCTGCAAGGCGATGAATCGCGCGCGTTTCCGATGATCTTCGCCAAGCCAATCGAATATCTCTCCAATGGCCTCGTACCGATGGCGTTAATCACTCTTGGCGCGCAACTCGGCAGCCACCCGCGCTGGCCCCGATGGAAACCGATCGGTGCAGTGCTCGTGCTGCGGCTGCTTCTCGCGCCGGCGATTATGGCGGGCATGCTCTACGGGTTTCAGTTTCTGGGCTACGCGCCGTTGAGCCTCTGGCCCTGGCCAGCCGAGTTGCTGATCCTCACCGCCGCGGTACCGACGGCGGTTAACACGCTGCTGCTGACGATGGAGCTGAAAGGCGACGCCGTCCTCGCTGCCGACTGCGTTTTCTGGACGACGGTGTTTTCGTGCTTCACCATCACCGGCTGGCTAGTCGTGTTGCGGATGCTGGCAGGTTAGCGTTAGCGCGCGCGAATGTATTTCGGCGGCTGGGAGATCGCCACAAGCCTCGACCACCAGCGCATGACCTGCACCGCGACATAGGCCAGCGGCAGCAACAGCGCCAACAGCGCCGCGGCACGCAGATTGACATAACCGGCGACGATGGCGACGTCATAGACAATCAACCAAAGCAGACCGAGCAGCACCAACGACTGCCCCGCCGACCGCGCGCTGTCGCTCTTTCGCAGCACCAGCACGGCCGCCACCAGAAAGCCCACCACCGCTGCACCAGCGTAGGCCAGGCCGGGAGTGATCCAAAGCGAATCGACCACCGATCCACCCTCTGGCGTCCGCCGCCATGCCAGCACGCCAACACAAAGCCCATTGACCAGAACCAGCCCGGCCATCACCGCAAGCCAGTGCGCGCGCGTCAGCGCCGGGCGCTTATCTTCCAGCTTGTAGCAGACCATCGAAAGCACCACGACATGATTCAGCAAGAGCAACGGGTGCCAGAGCAAAGGCACCTGCGGGGCTGCGACGACGGCATGGAAAAAGCGGATCAGGCCCAGCGAAAGTAATCCCGGCGCAACCAGGTACTTTCCGGCGATATCATAAAACGAAATGAGCAGCAGCGTGATGATTGCGCAGGCGAGTGTGGGCCAGCGCATCTGCGTGCCCCACCCGTAAGCCGCGGCCCCTGCCAGCGCAAGGCCCGCCATGAGCGCACAAATCAGGTGTGCCGCCATAACACTGATGCGCCCGCTGGGCAGCGGCCGACCGGGTGAGATTTGTGAATCGCGCCTTCGGTCGATGATGTCATTCAGGCTCATCCCAAAGCCATACATGCCGATTGACATCAGCACAATTGCCGCGACGTTCCAAAGTGTGAGGGTGTTCCACGGGTCGGCCCCCTTCACGCCTGTCCACTTCGCGAGCAAGAGCATGCCCGCCATGCTGTTGCTGACGGCGGTGAAGACCAGAGCCATGCGCGTTAGCTGGAGCAGGGGCAGAAGATGGTTAAGCAGGCGCGGCACCGTTGCGGCGAGTTGTCAGCCGGAGCGAGGGCGTTGTCAAACAATCGCCCCCGGGTCACGCCGACGGCTAGATCGCTTCCGCAGCGGCCAGCACGCGCTTCACCGCGGGGGTGATGGCTGCCCATTTTGCCTCGGGTGTCTTGCTGATGGTGACAAAATCGCCGAGCAACAGGACGTTGGTCACACCCTTGATCGCAAACAATCTCGAAGCAACCGCATGCCCCGCGGCCGCCGGCGCGTTGAAAAAGCTCTGCGGTGACGGCGCAATGACCGCTCCCAGCACAAACTTGAGCGCGTTCGGGTTGGGCGTCGGCTGTGTCGTGATCACTTCAAACGGCATCGCAAACTCGCGCCATCCTGTCGCAGTCCAGCGTCAATTCCAGGTGATCAATCCTGGCTCAAACGGCGATGCCATATCACCGTTGCCCGGGACGATGCGCACGGAGAACCCATGCCGACCGCTTGATTGGCATTCAATCGTACCGGTGAACAGGTGTCGGTCGGGAGCCATCTGCTTGTTGTGCTGCATGCGCAGAACCTGCGGCGAATCGATCGACCCGGCAGAATTGATCGCGCCGGCGTAAAGCTGCACGCTCACGTCGCCCGGTTCGATCTCGGGGATGTCCAGCAGGGCCTCGACCTGCATGCGATCGCCGACCTTGTAATGCCCGTTTCCGCTGGTGTGAATGCCCACAACGCGGATTCGCTCCCACATGGTGCGCAGCTTTTCCTTGTGATGGGCCAGGGCGACCGCACCCTTCAGATCTTCCGTTGAGAGCTTGCCGCCGCGTGTGAGCGCGGGCAGGTAAAAGTGCTCGGCATAATTCTGCACCATGCGGTTGGTGTTGAACACTGGCGCAAGGTTGCGCAAACACGCCCGCATCCGCGCTATCCAGTGCCGGGGAATGCCGTCGGCGCCGCGGTTATAGAAAGTCGGGACAGTTTCCCGTTCGAGAATCTCGAAGAGCAACTGGCACTCGACCGTGTCCTGGTGCGTTGCGTCGGTATACCCTTCGCCGATCTGCTCGCCCCTGCCGATTGCCCAGCCGGAGGCGGCGTCGATGGTGTGGCCTTCCACCCACCAGCCGTCGAGAATCGAACAGTTAAGCCCACCGTTCACCGCGGCCTTCATTCCGCTGGTGCCGCTGGCCTCATGCGGCCGCCGTGGGGTGTTCAGCCAGACATCGACGCCCTGCACGAGGTGCCGGGCGACATCCATGTCATAGTTTTCGATGAACACAAACTTACGCCGGTATTGCGGCTGCCGTGCAAACTGCACGATCGAGCGAATCAGTTCCTTCCCTTCGTTGTCGGCGGGGTGGGCCTTGCCGGCGAAGATAAACTGAATCGGATTCCGCGTGTCATCCAGGAGCTTCTTCAGCCGATCAAGGTCGCGCAGCAGCAGCGCGCCCCGCTTATAGGTGGCAAAACGTCGGGCAAAGCCGATGGTGAGCGCCTCGGGGTCGAGCACTTCTTCCGCGGCCTTGATTTCGTCCGGCGCGGCTGAACGCTTCACCAGTTGCTCTTTCAATCGACGCCGCGTCCAGCCGACGAGCTTTTCGCGGCTGCGCTCGTGCGCACGCCAGATTTCCTCGTCCGGAATCTGCGCAACATCCTCCCAACTCGCATCGTCGGCAGGATTGTGCAGCCATGTATCGCCAAGGTATCTGTCGAGCAGATCGGTGACTTCAGGGCTGAGCCATGTGCGAATGTGAATGCCGTTGGTCACATGCCGAATCGGCACCTCCTGCTTCGGCACACGCGGCCAGATATTGTGCCACATGTTGCGGCTGACCTCCCCGTGCAGCTTGCTCACGCCGTTGTAGCCATCGGCCAGGCGAATCGCCAGCACCGCCATGCTGAAGCCCTGCTTCTTGTTGTTCACATCCTCTCGGCCCAGGGCCAGAAAGCCCTCTTCGTCCAGTTTCAGCGAGCCGATATAGTTTTTGAAATACTTGGTGATCATGTCCGGCGGGAACATGTCGATCCCCGCGGGGACGGGCGTGTGAGTTGTGAAGACGTTGGTAGCCATCACATATTGCCGCACTTCGTCGAACGTGCGATCGGGCATCTTCTCAAGGAGCATTCGGCATCGCTCCAGCGCCAAGAACGCCGCGTGGCCCTCGTTCATGTGCCACACGTTGGGCGTGATGCCCAGCGCGTCCATTGCGCGCACCCCGCCGATGCCGAGCACCAGTTCCTGCTTAATGCGCATTTCGCTCCCACCGCCGTAGAGCTTGCTGGTGATTTCCCGGTCGCCAGGCGCGTTGTCGGCAAGGTTGGTATCGAGGAGATAGAGAGGGACCCGCCCCACCATACACCGCCACACGCGCACAAACACCGCATTATCCGGAAGATCGACCTTCACCTGCACCGGCGATCCGTCGCTGAACCGCATCACTTCCAGGGGCAGGTTGTAAAAATCAAGTTCGGGATAGCTCTCCTGCTGCCAGCCGTCGCTGGAAAGGTACTGTTGAAAGTAACCATTGCGATAAAGCAGCCCCACGCCGATGAGCGGCAGGCAAAGTTCGCTGGCCGACTTCAGGTGATCGCCAGCGAGCACCCCCAACCCGCCGGAATAAATCTGCATCGATTCATGCAGGCCAAACTCCGCCGAGAAATAGGCCGTGAGCAGCGATTTATCGGCGGCGTGCTTCTTGCCAAACCATCCCGGTTCGGCCAAATGTTCCTGAAACGCGCCGTAGACCCGCTTCAACTGCGACAGAAACCCCGGATCTTCCGCGGCATCGGTGAGGACTGACTGGGGCACCCGGCCGAGGAATGCCCGCGCGTTGTGATGCAGTTCATCCCAAAGCGAAGTCGCCGACTCGATCTTTCGATCGAGCCTCTTGAAAAGCTCGACTGCCGATGGGTTCCATACCCACCAGAAATTATTCGCGATCTCCATCAACGGCTGCAGTGCCACCGGGATGTCGGGGAAGACCTCAAAGTGCTTGATGTTGCTCGGAACGAAACCGTCAGACATGAGATTGATCCGTTTCAGTGTTAAATCGATCACAATCGCCTAACTCATGTTGGCCCGTGCTGGCGCGCGGCGATCGCTCAAAAAATGCCTCAAACTGCGTGGCCTCACTCGCCCCCCGCGAGCAACGCCCTGGTTGGTTATCGGTTATTTTGGCGAATGCAGTCGAACCGGCAAGCGATTGTGCGCGACTTATCGCATCTGAATGGAAAATGGCGTCATCAACACAACCGCACGCTTCTCCAGAAGGCGCATAAACTGCATCTGCTGCGCCACATGCTTTCGAGCCGACGGCGGGAGGGCCAGCAGAATCGACTCGGCGGAGAGTTGCACGTTCACGCGCACGGGGCTTGCCAGTTCTGTGCGGCTGCCTTCGATCAGATCGGCGAGGGTTTTCGGGGCGGGCAGCGTGAGAATCTCATATTTATCGGACTCCAGCGACGCCTTCGACGCTGCATGGGCGATGGCTCTTTCCAGCCCGCCGAGCTCATCGACCATACCGAGCGATTTCGCCTCGGGTGCCAGGAAAATCCTCCCGCGGGCGACTTGATCGATGTCGGCAATTTTGCCGGCCCGGGTGGTCATCACGCGGTCGGTAAACTGGTCGTAGACCAGCGCCATCGATTTGCGGACCAGCGACCGCTGCTTTTCGTCCCAGACCTTGCTGGTGCTGTAAAGCCCGGCGTTGGCCCCTTTGCTGAATTCTTCGGTGGTCAAACCAAGCTTGTCGTATAGATCTTTGAGAACAAACTTGCCGCCCACCACACCGATCGACCCGATTATGGCTGCAGGGTCGGCGAAGATGTAGTCGCCGGCGCTGGCGAGATAGTACCCGCCGCTCGCCGCCATGCCGCCGATGCTGATGATCACGGGCTTTTCTTTGGCCAGTCGGCGTGCCGCCTGCCACATTACCTCGCTGGCCAGCGCGCTCCCGCCGGGCGAATCGATGCGAATCACGATGGCCTTTACATTGTCATCCCCCGCCGCCGTTCGGAATGCCTCACGCATCGTCTCCGAACCCACCCCGCCGGCGTCGAACAGGCTGCCCTCACCGGTACCATCGACGATCGTGCCCTGAGCGTAAATCAGCGCAACCGTAGGCCCCCTGGTAGGCTCCGACTTCTTGTTCATCGCCTTCAACAGCGAGAAAACATTGCTGAAATCGATCGCCTCCTTGTTCCCGACGCCATAGTTCTCGATGAAGTGCACATCGTTCTCAAGATGCCCTTCCATCAGGGCGCGCAAGCCGTCCTGATCGACCAGGTGATCGACCAATCCACGTTCTTTCGCAACCGGGCCGGGAAGGAGCATCTGATCGATCGCGTTTCGAATCGTATCGCGCGACAGGCCGCGCGTGGCGGCGAGATTGTCCACCGTCAGGCCGAACAGCGACGCCACAAGCTTATTCAACTCCCCGCGGAGCTCATCGCTCGGCGCGGTGCGGGTGTATGGCTCTTCGGCACCCTTGTATTCCCCAATCTGGACAAAGTCAGGCGTGATGCCCACCTTGTCCATTGCCCCCTTGTAAAACATCGTCTCCAGGCCGACGCCGGGCATCATCAGCTCGCCGCCTTCGAGCATGCATATATCCGAAGCCGCCGACGCGACCAGGTACAGGCCGGTGTCAAACGAATCGGCGTAGACATAGACCCGTTTGCCCGACTCGCGAATCTCCTTCACCGCCTGCTGCAGATCCATCGCCTGCGCCAGGGTAACGGTCGCACCGATGCGGAAATTGAGGAACACAGCCTTCAGCGATCCATCATCGCGGGCGCGGTGTAGGCGAAGGATCACCGACCGCAGCGTGGGTGCCGCGTCGGTGCCAAACCAGCTGAAGTCGGCAGGCTTCTCCACAAGTGGCGAGCTAAACTCAAACATGGCCACCTGCGCCTTGGCTTGGGCGGCTTCCTGTTCGGCCTTCTTCATGGCCAGCAACTCGCCGACATTGGGATATTTCTTCGGTGCCACCGCGTTTTGCGCGGCTGCCGGTGCCGTGGTTGGCTGTGTCGCCGGGGCGACTTCAGCGAAAGTAAATGAAGCAGCCAGCAGGCTGACGGTGAAACCACGCAAAAAGTTCATCATTGCTCCCGCAGAAAGACCGGATTGAAGCCTTAAGAGTATAGATCGACCGATTCGGCCAAACAATCGAGCCACCAAAAGAAGCAAGAATTTGACGTACCCAACCGATTCAAGTTAGCTTCCGATGATCGTGGGAAGGATTCCGATTCGACGTCGATTTTATTTCATCTTTGCTGGCGTTTGCGCGTTTACGTCCGTCGGCTTCGGGCAGGCGCAGGCACCCAGCGCGCTGCTGCAGATCGAGGCCGGCAAGGCACGCACCTGGTCGGCGGGGGAAGCATCGATCGTTACACTCGACGGCGGGGTAAGTATCGTCACGGATGGCGCACGCCTCTTCGCCGAACAGGCAGTGATCTGGCTCACGCCGGTTCCGGGAAGCAACGAAACGCAGGTGGCGGAGATCGCCCTGATTGGAAACGCAAAGCTGCAACAATCCGGGGGCACGCGCTCCGGGCCGAGGCTCATGGTCAACGTGCCTGTCCGCGGCACTATTCGAGTCACCGCCGGCCAACGCCTCGCCGCCGATGCCAGCGAGTCCGACGTGTACAAGCAGGCCGCATCGATGCGAGCCACCGCCTTACCCCTCGAAGACCGGCCGCCGAGGCAACTCGAAGCCCCCGACCCATTGCCGCAAAATGCAGCGCCGCCCCCCGATCGTGTTACCCAGCTCACACCCGGCGAGCCGACCAACCCCGGTGCCACCACCCGCCCCGCCGCACCTGTCAACTTTCAGGCCCGCGACATCGAGACTCGCATCGGCCCCGACGGAAAGCTCATGGTCCTGCTTTCCGGGGGGGTCACACTGCTCCAGTCGCGCGACAACGGCGATTTTGTCGAGCTTCTCGCCCAGCGCGCCGTCCTTTTCACGCCCATCACGGGAATCGCTGAACTCGGCCAGGGCGATCGCATTCGCGAAGTCCAGCAGGCGGTGACAGCGGCGTATCTTGAAGGCGACGTTCAGATCCTTTTCACACCCGCCGGCGCAGGCGTCGGCGAGAAGAAGGCTAAACAGATTGCCGATCAGCGATTGGAAGCCGAGCGCGTGTTTTATGAGTTCGCCACCGATCGTGCCGTGCTCACCGATGCCGTCATCCACACCTACGACCCTCAGCGGGGCGTGCCCATCGTGCTGCGCGCGCAAACCGCCCGTCAACTGGCCGTCGGCGAATACAGCACCGATCAGGTGGAACTGACCACCAGCACCTTCGCTGTGCCGTCCTACAGCATTCGTGCTTCCAAAGCCTATGTGCGGCAGTACGACACCGGCGATCCTCGCTACGGCGATCGAACAGTGTTCAAGGCGAACAACACCACGTTTAATGCGTTTGGCATTCCGGTGTTCTATCTCCCGGTCGTCAGTGGGAGCGTAACCGACCGCGGGTCGCCGCTGCGCGATATTCAGTTCGGCGGGGGGAGTGGGTTTGGCGCGGGCGTTCGCACGCGATGGGGATTGTTTGAAACGCTCGGTCAGACCGCGCCCAAGGGCCTCGATGCCACCTACCGTCTCGACTACTTCGCCGACCGCGGCCCCGCGGGTGGGTTCGATTTTGATTACACCGGCGGTTACGTCACCCGCACCACCGGCGACCCGTGGAACTTTGAAGGCAGCTTCAAAAGCTACATCGTCCTCGACAGCGGGGAAGACCGGCTGGGCAAGGATCGCGCCCGAATTGATCATGACGACGAAGTGCGCTACCGGCTGGTTTACGAACATCAGCATTTCTTCCCCGATGACTGGCAGATTCAGCTGCGCGCCGGTGCCGTATCCGACCCCACATTCATGGAAGAATGGTTCGAGCGCGATTTTGACAATGGCCTGCCCACCAACGTCAGCGGATACATCAAGCGCCAGCGCAAGAGCGAAGCGATCACGGCACTGATCGAGTTCAACCCCAGCGACCAAATCACCACCGCCGAGTCATTGCAGGAGACTATTCTTTCGCTGGATGCAGACGGCAACCCCGTCCGCAAACCCGTCGAAGTTGAGCGGCTGCCCGAGATTGGCTACCGCCGCATCGGCGAGAGCTTCGGCGGGGATCGACTTACATTTTACAGCGACAACCTCGTCTCTGGCCTGCGCTTCAACCGTTCGCAGGGAACACTCGAAGGCGATATGGGCTTCAGCCGGCGCGGCGAACTGGAGGACAACGGCTTTTTCAGGCGCGATGCGCGGTTTGTCGGCATCCCCAGCTACGCCCAGACAGGCGCGCCCGGCGGGACGGTTTATCGGGGCGACTTCCGCCAGCAGATCGACTACCCACTGCACGGCGAAAACTTCAACCTCACCCCGTTCGTCGTCGGTCGATACACCGCATACTCCGACGCTCCGGAATCAGGTTCGGCCCATCGGCTTTTGCTGGGCGCGGGGGCGAGGCTTGCCACCCAGTTTTGGAAGGTGGACAACGACGCGCGGTCGCAGTTGTTTGATGTCAACCGTATCCGCCATGTCATCGAGCCGCAGGCGCAGGTCTTTACCAGCATCTCGACTGAAGACCGCGAAGATGTGTACATCTACGACGAGTCGATTGACGCCATCAGCGACATCACGGCCTTTCAGCTTGCGCTGCGCCAAAGGTGGCAAACCAAGCGCGGCGGCCCGGGCCGCGAGCGAAGCGTGGACTTCCTGGTTTGGAACATCGAGGCCAACTTCTTCGCCAACCAACCCGACGAATTCGCCAGCTTCACCTATGCCCCCGCCAACGACCGCAGCGGCATCACCGCGGCCAACTTCCGCGGGGCCTATTTCTACAGCCACCCCGAGGCCTCGCTGCCGCGTAACAGCATCAATTCCGACGTGCTCTGGCGCATCAGCGATACCACGATTGTCCTGGGCGATGTGCAATGGAACTTAGACGAGCAGAACCTCGCCACCACCAGCCTGGGCCTGGCCGCCCGGCGCGACCCCCGGCTGAGCTATTTCACCGGCGTGCGATACATCGGAGAAGTCAATTCAACCATCGCCAGTCTCGCGATCGACTACCAACTGACGGCGAAATACAGCATGTCGCTGGCTCAGGCGTTTGACCTCAGCGACAACGGCAGAAACAGCACCAACTTCACCCTCCGCCGCCGGTTTGATCGATTTGTGGTCACGGCCAACGTTTTCTACGACGACTTGGAAGATGTCAGCGGCATCAGCTTCGGCATCTACCCCGAAGGCCTCGGCTACGGCGCGTCAACCGCGGATTTCCAGAGTGCGTTTGAACAGCGATAAGGTGCCTGCGCGCGAAAAAGCAGTTCAGCAATTCAGGTCGGGACCCCACCATCGCCACGCTCATGACCTCTTCCATGATCGCCAGCCGCTGGCGGGTGAGGGATTCCGGTTGATTCCCCGGGGAGGTTTGTGAGGGCCGTGCAGATCAATACACGGAGACAGCGATCAGGCCGCGCGAGTCAACGGGCCGATCGGCTTAGCGCGGGGGGGCGCGCGATAGGTCATATGCGGTTTGCAGGTTCAACCAGAATTCTGGGGTCGTTCGCAGCGCCTTGGAAAGCTTCATTGCCATGGCCGCAGAGATGCCCCGTTTTTCCGTGCAGACCTGATTGATTACACCAACCTGCACGCCAATGTGTAACGCAAGGCGAGTCTGCGGAACCTCATGCTCCGCCAGCAGCCTGCGCAAGAATAGTCCGGGATGAAATGGAGATTTTAACATTGGTTAGTGGTAGTCAATGACTTCCACATCATCCGCATCTGGCGCGCGAGATGAAACAACGATCATTGACCAATCAAGCATCACAACGCCTTCAACAGCACCCGCACAACCCGGTTCAGCCCCGTCCGCGCGTTTGACACAAACTGCTGAAAAATCTTGTTGGTCACGCTCATGAACTCTTCCATGCTTGCCAGCCGCTGGCGGGTGAGTTCGACGGCTTCCTGTTTCGCTGCGGCTTTGCCCAGCGTGCTTTCGTCGAGCATCTGCTGACACCTCTTGATTGTCTCCAGCACCGGATCCATTTCGCGGCGTTTACGCTCGGCGGCGATGATGCTGAAGATCTCCCAGACGTCACTCAGGCTCTCAAAATACTCACGCCGTTCACCCCGCTTGTGCAGCCGACGAATAATACCCCAGTCGCACAGGGCACGCAGGCTCATGCTGGCGTTGCCCCGGCTGATGTGCAGGCGGTCCATCACATCATCGGTACACACCGGCTGCGCGGTGATGTAGCAGAGGGCGTGAATCTCGGCCATCGTGCGATTGATACCCCACGTCGCCCCCATCTCCCCCCACCGGCGGATGAACTCATCCTGCGCGGTCTTCAACTGTTCGCGGGTGTCGGGCTTGACGGGGGACGGCTCCAATGTGGCTGGCATATTGAATCTCCTTGATTTTCAGTAATTACTGAAATAATAGCACGCGAGGAACGCCCGGCGAGTTGTTTCAATGAAAATGAAAGTCGAGTCTGCGCCCCAAATGGAGCGAAGTGGGCGCACACTTTGAAACAGTCCACCCCCGATGCAATTCCCCGCGGCGGGCGGGTCGATCACCCGGGGCGCAACGGTGGTCGCGGGCTATATAATATTTGCGGCCTACCACCCAGGATGAGAGATTAATGCCGTATCGAAAACCCCGAGAACTCCCCCGTCGCTGGTGAAACGGCGATGGTCACCTCATCGACATGCCCCGCCATTTGCAGGCTGATATCGGCAAGCAGTCGGCCCATCTGGTCTTCAGGCCCTTCCATGACCATCTCCACCCGGCCGTCGAACAGGTTTTTCACATAACCCGCCACCGCATACCGCGCCGCGAGCGATTTTAACGTGTAGCGGAACCCCACGCCTTGCACATGCCCGCTGAAATGGCAGGTTTTTCGGTTCATCGGCTCACCAACCGAGCCTGGACCGGCCCACCACCACAATCTCCCGCACATCGGCGGTGCTGGCTGCGGCGCGGATGATGTGTTCAAGTTGCCGACGAGTCATCGGATTCAAACGCCCGCAAAATGTCGTTTCGCTCCTGATTCGTCAGTGCGCCGGCGAACGGGTTGGATTGCCGAAGCCGCACAGCCCGCTCATCGCCGCGGGTCAAGACTTCGATGACGCAATCCTGCGGGCCTCGCAGGATTTCACGCCATTCCTCCAGCGTTGCCACCACGCCGGGGGATGCCGTCGACTGCCACCTGGCAATGTTGTTCATCGCTAACGAAATCAGACCCGGATTCTCGCAAAGCTTCGCTGCAATGACCCTGCCGAACGCCAGGCTGCGTTGGTCGATCATTTCATGGCGGTTCTTCACGTCTGGATTGTATCAGCAAACGCCGAAGTGAGGCATTAATCCCGCGGGACTTGCCCGGCGGCATCGCTTGACAGGACTTTCATGTATTGCTGATACTCGCCGTCGATTTTCTCCAGCGGCGCGCCCAGATAATGCTCGAGCATCGGCCGCACTGCGCGGGGGTTAAAGCTGCCATCGACCTTCTTCACCCGCGCGATCGGGCTGATTAACTCTCCGGCGACGGCGTCGGCCATCATTTTGTCGAACGCCGGGCGATACTTTCCCCCCGCCCCGGCTATCAGAAACCGGGCAAATGCCCAGTTTTGCGCATAAAACGCCTCGATTTTCTCGATCGGCTGCCCCACCACGTCGCCGGCGTGCATTGAGGCAAGTTCGGTTAGCGACCACAGCCCGCCAGCCTCCATCGCATCGCGCAGCTTCTTTGACCGTGTAACGTTGCGCTCCAGATTAAAACTCGGCGATGTGGCATTCCATCGGATGTTCTCAAACATCGTCGCGATCCCCTCTTCCAGAAACGGCGGCAGGCGATCCTTGAAATGCCGGGCTGCAAACTGGTGCCAGCCTTCGTGCGCCGCGACGGCAAATGTGCCGCTCTCGCCGATGTAGTAGGCCACGAAATAATCGCGCACGGTAAACCCGCCGCGGTTGATCTGAAGATAAATCGCCGCATCGCTCCCGGTCCGCTGGCGGGTAAACTCAGCCCACTGCCTTCGGTTGGCAAAAACGTAGCACTCCATCGTCCGCGGGTCGATTTTTGCCGTGGGCGCGAGGCTGCGATACTGCAACAGCGCCGCCTCCATCACCGCGACGAGTCGTTGATCAAAACTAACGTCGTTCATGGTGCTGTAGAGCGTGTAGTTCGCCGATTTTGTCGCCGTCCCCACACTGCCCCACGCCCGCTGCGACGTGTTCGCGCCAAGTTGGCTACTGACGGGTCTTTTCTGGGCCGATTCTGCACACCCCACGAGGCCAATCGTCCCCAGTTGCAGCATCAGAAGGATCAATTGCGTTTTACGACAGTCCACATAAGCTCCGGTCATGCAAGCCCCCCGGGTCGACATCATCAGCATAGGATGCCTCAGCCGCAACCGCCTCTGGAACGAAACCACCGCCGACCGTACGCCGCACGCCACCACGACGCTTGTCCGTGCGGGCAAGCGCGTGATTTTGGTCGATCCCGGCCTGCCCGGGACAATCCTCGCCGCACGTCTGCACGAGCGCACAGGCTTGAAACCCGAGGCAATCGATACCCTTTTTGTCACCAATTTTCGCCCCGCCCACCGCGGCGGACTGGTGCTGTTTGAACACGCCCAGTGGATCATCTCAGAAGTGGAGCAGGACGCCGCCCGCGCGAGCCTGCAGGCATTGATCGACGACGCTCCCGAGGAAGACGACGACCGCTCGGCGATGGAACGCGAATTGCAGTTGCTCGGCCGGTTTCGTCCCGCGCCCGACAAGCTCGCTGATGGCGTAGACCTGTTTCCCCTCTTTGGCTACACGCCGGGCACTTGCGGGCTGCTGATCAGCACACCAACCGTGAGCACGCTCATCGCCGGCGACGCGGTGCCCACGCTCGACCACTTCCTCGCCGGCCAGGTGCTGCCCGATAGTCAGGACATCGCCGCAGCACAGGAATCGCTGCGGGAAGCCTATGAAATCGCCGACCTCATCGTGCCCGGCCACGATAACCTGTTTCTCAATCCCAGGATGATGGGGATGTAAGAGGCGGGTAGTGGACAAGCGGCAGTGGACAGCTCAGAAGGAACTGTCTGCAAACCTCCCGGCCTGCAATGGCATAAGATCAGGCAGACTCTCTTGCCTGTGATTGCATTCAATCTGATCTTCAACTGACCGCCTCCACATCAATCACCAGATCAATCACGCTGCCGAGCGTGTCCGCGGTCGCGGTATCGTTGCCCGGACCGCCGTCGAGGCGGTCTTTGCTGCCGCCGCGACCGAGGAGCAGGTCGTCGCCGCCGTCGCCGACCGACTCTTCGGCGTCGTTGCTGGTAAGGATTGCATGACCCACAACATTATTCGTCGACGGCTGGTTGTGTGGTGGCCGGCTGCGTTGAGGGTTCATCCCATTTCTTGTCCCACGCGCTGAATGTTGCGCTGACGAAATATCGATCGCCTTTCGTGACGACATGACGAACTTCGATATCCAAGTTGGCGACACCCGGAAACTTTATGCGTTTAAACATTGTTGGAAAGTATGCCCGGCCTATCGGTCCAGTGTTAAGGTCAATTGAAGTTGCGGGTGGTTTCCCATCGACGGACTCCAGCCGCGCCCAAAGCTGGCCTTGTGTCGGCACCGAATCTCGCATGTACTGAATCATCGCCGAAAGTTCAGGTGGCGGTTGCACTCTCCAATCTTCGAGTAATTGTTCGATGCGCTTTATCGCATCGGCAAGCGGCTCGGATTTATCGTTCAGCAGCATTCGCACTGACGCGATCCGACCGTTCATCTCATGTGTGTTGGTCTTGAATGCACTTGTTTGATAGCGTGCACCATCTGGCAACTCAACTTCCACTTTGCGCCAGCTGTAACCCGAACTTCCTCTAAGAAACCCATCGATCCCATTTCCTTTCAGGCCCACCACTTCAGAAAACGGGCGCGCTATACGAACACGCACGAAGTGGCTCTGACCGGCAGTTGGTTGCGTTGCCTGCGGTTTTTCGATTTCAACCGGTCCGCAGCCAATACAGCCGAACGAGAGGATCAAAGTGGCGACGATATACATGCAAGCCCTCAACGAGAATCAGAGGTATCCGATTGTCAGCAACCTTTGAACGTCGATATTGTTGTTGTTCGCAGCCCAAGCGCGAAAAAATTGGAATTGGCCATTGCGCTGTGCAACTGGAGTGGTCTCATCGGCAATCCAATCCCATCTGTGGCCGAACTCGCCGAGGTCAGGCATTGTACCAGCTGGCAAGTGCGGCTGCACGAAACCGGTGAACGCTTGATTGTGCCCGGGTATCGGAGAAGCCATGATTGTGCCGAAGATCGAGGAAAATGCAGTCCAGAATTGACGGTCAAGATCATACACGACGTTCTGAAGCGTTTCTTCCTGTTCGAACTGAAGCAATGCTTGATTGCCATCCCAAATCTCGGTTAGGCCCTGCGCGCCAGCCAGTCGACCTTGGTCAATTTGGATAAAACCATCTCTTTGATCACCATCAATCATCCCGTTCATCGCAAGTTGCACAATCCTGTCGATGCCGCCATCGCGATACGCCATCAACTGGTGATACAAATCTTCGTACACCAACCAATTACCTGTCCCGAGAAAATTAAACATGCTCTGAAATGAGAAGCCTGGCGCGTTTCGCTTCGCAGCGATTCCCTTAAAAAGCGCTTCGGCCAGCCCATGTGGATTAACCTGCTGCGAGGCAATCATGCCTACGCCGACTACGTTAGACGCCAAGGCAGCCATACCTGACCATTTGGCCCAATCGGGCGAGCGATTGTATAGCTTTGCGTATAGCTCAGTGATGCGACGGTTCATCGCAACACCGTAATTGATGTTTGGGTGATCCTTCTTAACCAGCCGAACCGCTTCCGTCAGCTCAGGATTGGGCGGTTGACCAGGCGCATGCACGTAGACGATTGTAGAAGCAATTCCATGCGCCACCGGATTGGCGTCAGCGGCACGCTGCGCCTGATCCGGGCCGCGGAACGCTTCGACTGCGATCTGTCCCGGTCCGCCAGTGGGTACACCCGGAATTGGCGTTGAAGTAAGTGTGAACGGACCTTTACCCCGAGGACGGATACAGGGACGCGGTTAGTTGATCTGAAAGTTCGCACATTTCATTCCTTTCTACCGCTGTCTGGGGCGATCAGGTGACCGTTTCGACATCGATGAGCAGATCAACCACGCTACCCAGCGTGTCCGCGGTCGCGGTGTCGTTGCCAGGGCCGCCGTCGAGGCGGTCTTTGCTGCCGCCGCGGCCCAGCAGCAGGTCGTCGCGCATTTTGGCTACGGAATCTTCCGACGGCCCTCGATCGTGGCTTCCAATGTGATGCTGGCGTACCACCGCGATGGTCCGGTCGAGCGGAATATCACCGCTACGTTAACATCCTCGGCAATCTTGCGTCGTACCCAGCGCGGGTCGTACCCACGCACGCCACGTTCGGCAATTGCGTCAAGTTTCCTACTGAACACTTCGTCTTGGCCAACGCCCCAGGCATCAATGCGGTCGCGGACGAGCTGCAACACTTCCCCGAACTCGCCAGACTTTGTACTCAGCCCAAATTTGACGTCTGTGACGACGCCGCGCTTGCTGCTGACGGACAGCACGGGAATCTGCTCCACAATCTCGACACCGCCCGGAAGGCGAACGCGAAGCGAAGTCGGTCGACTGGAGTGTGCGGTCAAAATTTCGCCTCCGGGCGAGAGCTCCGTCCAAGTCAACCCGTCAAGGCTGGCGGTTGGGCCGAGCATATCGACCTTGACTTGAGTAGGTGGCGACATAACGAGCCACATAATGAGGAGTAACACGCAACCTCCGACGAAGGGCAAAGTCAAAAGCAAGCAAATCTTGCTGATGAATCTCAGTAGCCACCTCGCAACAAGATGTCTACATCAATTGCCGTCACGCCCGCTTCCCAGGTCGAAAACGCAGGCCTCAGATTATCTGAGTACCACTGTATGCGGTCTGCCGCGACTCCAATGTTTCCGTCAGGGACAACGGTCAAGAACGGTGAGGCACCAGGAATGACTGACTTGATCGGTGCCACCCAATTCGCCATCGCGCCGGACGCGTCTGTCCAAAACGCGGCGTGGGGCGTGAAGATCGCATTTTGCAACACGCGGGACTGCTCATCAAATCCCAAACGCTCGTTGCCTATCTGCACACGAGCGGTGTCAACCGGTACGCTCGTGCTCCGGCGTGAACGTCGTGCCACGCGTCACGTTGAGCTTGCGAAATGTGACCAGCCGCGAGCGAAGGAGCATTATCACGACGTTATCTAGGAAAGAAGAAGCCCGTTCGCTCCGGCTCGAATCGCGCTGCTCGTTGATTTCGGCGATCAAAAATCTTGAAGATAAGTTGCGACGCTCCATACGCGACGATAGGTAACGTCGTATCGATTGGAACGCTCTCGACAGAAGTCACATCCACAATCAACCCCCCCCGCAGTTTAGTGCTTTCCCGACCGATCCGCTCCCACGCAAACTCGATTCCAAATACGACCCCCGCCCTAGTCGTTGAGTCAACCGTCGCACTGAATGTTACAGAAACGCCGTCGTCGCGACGCTCGCACACAGTCGCCCCAATTCGTATAAAGTACCCCGCTTTGCCGACTTGGTGCACGAGTTCGAAGCTCTCGGTCGTTGGATTCGCTACTCTGGCGGTGTCCATGTTTGAATTCCTTTCGCTGCAACCTGTTGCGGTGTTAGAACCTGTCCATTCTCGTAAAACACAGTGTGCTCGAACCAACTTGGACGCCGAATGTGCTGTAATTCCCATGAGGTGTAGCGACCTACCCAAACCGTATGATCGCCGGCTAAAGCCTGCGGTACGTTTACGCCGTCGAGATCGAAACGAATCTTTCCGCCCCTTGCAATTGTAGCATTCACAACTCGACCGAAGACGTCATCCCATCCCAAAAACTCATCTTTGGAGTAAAAGCCCACCTGTTCCCATTGACGCGAATGCGTGGCTCGAACTAACTGCGCAAACGCCTCAAGATTTCCCGGCATCGGGTGCTCGTACATTCCTAGAGCAATATCAATCTTTCCTAGCGTAACTTGCTGCCCGGCCGCCGCAGCATCAAACGCGGCGGCAGCTTCCTCAGGAGTAAATCGCTGACCAGCAGCAACATGGCACCGTCCCCCGTTTGGAAAACGGAAAATCACATCGGCTGGCGCGGCCGTGTTCGCGCCATTGGCAAGCGGCGTCATCGCCATCCCACGCGTCGTGTTCAATGCCCACTGTATTCCCTTTAGCAAAGTGAGGTAAAGAACCAATTCACCAGCTTTACCGAACCTGCTGACCTCGGTCCCGAGCACCGGTTCGTACCCGCTGCCAATTGCGAAACCCGTTTCTCCGACGTAGTGAATAGGGTTAGCCCCGCGAAGTAGTTGATAAGTCTCTGTAATGTAAGCTTGCGCTTCCGGTTGCTGGAATGTCAAGATAAATCTGCATTGAGCAAGATTTGCGTCGTACGCACGAAATGCGTAGCGGAGCGCGGGATTTTGGAAGGCTGGGTAGTTCTCATCAGCCCTTTGCTTCTGATGATCATCCAAGTTCGCCGCAGTCCAATAATGCCCATTAGCACTTTGTGTAAGGACCATCCGAATTTCGGCGTCCGTCAATTCAACGTCTTGAACCTCGGCGACGTCGATTCTTCCGTCGGCAAGAACATCAGACAGCGTGTAGGTCGGCTTAATCACTTGACGAACAATGTCATCCGCAGTCTCAATTTTCACAAGCAGCCCTGCATTGTGAAACGGGGTCACGCCTAGTTCCGCTCGAACGCGATCAACTGCATAATTCGAGAGAATCGTATCGGGCCAAGTGCCTCGATACATGACGTTGAAATCTGTTGTAGTGAGGAAATCACTGCTACCACTCAACGTCATGTTGCGGGCATCAGCGGGTTGATCTTCAGAAATGAACGAAATCTCCGTCTCAGACAACATTCCGCGACCGTCGAGGCGAACACGGAACTTTGCACTTTCTTCTGGCTCGGACCACGGAGCCTGCCATTCGGGATCAAGTGTTGTTTCGCGATCTTGAACAGCGCGCATCAAATCCGAAATCGTCGTTCGAGTGACAAAAGGTATCGGCTGATCAGATGATCCTTGAAGTGATAGATTGGCAACAGTTAAATGCACATCATCCCGCGATACTTCCTCGTCGTCCTCATCTCGCTGCACCAGCGAAAGGCGCAGGTTGCTGTCGGGCAGCAGACCTTCAACCCACACCTCCACGTCTTTTGTTGCCAAATCGGCCAGGTATGTGTTGCCAGCGGGCAACGCCAGATCGAGCGTCAGATTACCCAACACGGTGCCGTCGGACTTGAACAGGCGAACCGCCGCGGGGTTGGAAACTTCAACGCTGTATGTGCCGGAGCCACCTAGCGGGCCGAGGCGTTTGAGCGTAATGCGGGCGAGGTCGTCGTCTACCGGGTAAAGCGAACCTTCCGGAATCTCCGCGGTCGTGTCGGCGAAGTCCAAGCCGTCATCGCCGACGGATTCTTCCGCGTCGTTGTTGGTGAGGATGAGGTACTTGTTTGGATCATCTTCGTCGGCATCGTCCACCGGAACGCCGAAGCGCCCGCCGGTGCGATGGGCCCCTAGGTCTCGTGTTCCAACATCAAAACGAGCTAGATAGGAACCCGTGCTCCTCCTAGTGATCGCAAATGCAACGCCATCTTGCTCCTCGGTGAAGGCTGAGATGGCTGTGTATGTGTCGCCAAGGATGTCGAAATTGGCGTATTGTGCAGTTGTCGCAAAGTAGCTGGCGTCGGCCTGTAACGATGGAGAAATCCGAAACTCGATGGTCTTCGTATTGAAGTCATGATCGCCTACTTGCGCATAGACCAACCATCCGCCAAGCCCATCCGAAACGGCCCCTAGCAACTTTAGATCTCGTAGTTCTGTAAGTTCAACCGTGTCTCGCAGGCCGTCGCGATCGACCACTGCCAGAATCGGAAACTGATGGCCGGGACCGGAGCCCAGTCCGGTGACTAGAAACACCGGAGCATTTTCATTTCGATTCGGCAAGCTGATAGTTCGGTGACCATCGCCGTACATGAGCAAACCTGAAGGTATCGGCACGTTTATGTGTCCAGCCGGCGCAAAGCTTGAATCAATCTCCCCGGAATCGAGGACTCGGAACGCACCAAAATTGTTTTCGACGAAGGTTGTACCTGTCACAATGATCCTACCGTTGGTGTCCGCGTAAAGCCGCGCCGGAACTCGATAGCCATCTGCAGGCTGACTTAGAAACCGGACTCTATAGTTTGGATCGCCATAGGGATTGTTGGGTGCGGAGACGAGTGCTGCTGCAATCCCCGCCGTACCAAAGGAGGGGTCAGCGTGACCAAACGAGTCGATTCTCGCAATTCCGAAAACGGGGGTGCTGACTTGGATCAATTGGGGTGGAAGACCAGGAAAACCGAACAGATGATGGTCGAGTACTGTCTGCTGAATCTGGCCCCACAGAAGCAGATAAATTTGACCATCGCTCGACTGGATAGCGTCATACACTCTTGATGAGTTCATCGGTGTTGCGAATTGCCCTCCCATACTTTCTCCGGAGAGCACGCCGGAAGTGCCGAACGATGTGTCGAGCGACCCATTGGCATTGAACTGGTACAAGTGATCCGCTCCGACAAGCAGTTTCCCATTCTCAAGCACTCTTAAGAAAATGGAAGCGCGCCAGTAATTGCCGCCCGGGACTGAGATTGCGCCGACGCTAGAATGACCCCCAGCACCAAAAGTTTCATCGAGATCCCCGTTTGGAAGATGCTGGGTCAGTAACAACTGCACACCCGATGCGCCCGGTAGGACTCCGATGCCCATCGTGACGATGCGACCATCCGGGCGTACTGCGACGTCCTGGCTACCTTGGGCGTCACGCCACAATGAAGATAATCCAGGTGCCGTTGAAGTTGCTAAACTAACGGCGCCAGCGTCTCCGAACGTTCCATCGGCACCACCCAGGCCCCAGTGTTTTGGCGCAAACTGAGATTCTTCACTCACGGCATCGCTGTGTGGATTGAATGCTACCACTCTAAATGCTCGGCGAGTGCCCGCCAAACTCGCGTCCGCGAAGAACTCAGTTTCATTTCTGGGCACATGGCCGATCGTTTGAAACGTTCCTAGTTCGGTTCGTTCTTCGACACTAAAGCCGAATTCATTATTTGAGTTATCAATCCATTGGAGCCAGATCCCACGGTTTCCCAGTGTAAGCTCAAGCTGCGTTGGCGGTGCAGGGGGCCCGTAGCTTGATGCCAACTCGACGTATCCGGTCGGCAACGAAGTCCCGACAAGATTCTGCGTGATTGTGCGATAGCGAAAAGCTGTTCCTTGTTCGACGCTGTTTAACGAATAGTTCGTAACTGTATTGCCGAGGGTTGCCACTGTTTCCCACCCTGTTACCGCAGGCTCCAGCTGCTGCACGAGGATCGAGGTGGCTGTACGCGAGTTGTTCGTCCAATTGAGTTGCACTTGGCCGGGTGCGAGACTTGTTGCTTGCAGGTCCGACGGAGCAAGCGGTACGCCGGCGGGCGTTGTGACCGTTGAATTCACTGTGTAGCTGGAAGGGATGAAGCTATTACGGCTCATCATTCGAAACTCATACGTCACGCCGCCTTCCAAGCCGTCAATCGTGGTGGATGTCAGCCCGCGTACAACTGTGGCGACGAGATTAAACGCGCTGGTACCGACCGGCCGCGCCTCAATGACGTATTCCGCTGAACTCTGACTCGAGTCGCTCCAATACAATTGCACCTCGCTGTCCGAAATGCTCGTAATCGAAGTGATCGACGGCGGCGGCAGCACCGTCACCGCGCTATGTTTGTTCGTGGTCGCGCCGTTGCCGTGAGCGTTGGTGAATGGCCGCACGCGGTACCAATACTTGGTGCCATCATTAAGGCCCGGGTCGTCGTGTGAATGCGTTGAGTTATTCACTTCCTCCAGCAGCGAGAAGTTGCTGCCGTCCAAGCTGCGGAAGATGCGGTAGCCGTCGGGTGTGCCAGTGCTGGGCGCTGTCCATGTCAGCCGGGTTGCCGAGCTTGACAGCGCCGCAGCCTGCATCGTGTTGGCTTCTGAGAGCGGCGCGGGCATTTGCCGGCCGAAGTTGGCTTGCAGAATCGTCCAGTCGGCGAGATCGACTGTTCCGTCGAGGTTAAAATCGCCCTGATGAAATTTCTTGTTTGACTGGAAGAGATTGGCTTCGAGCGCGGTGTTGTCGTTGAGGCTGACGGCGCGGTCGCGGTCGGCGTCGGCGATGAGGAAGAAGAA
>ERZ761607.531-NODE-531-length-64822-cov-6.689780_pt1 | contig 64822 bp, 58 predicted proteins | sample MGYA00511164_ERZ761607 | MGnify/ENA primary metagenome ERZ761607 (study PRJEB28899, sample SAMN02445080) | bioreactor sludge metagenome | biome: EBPR sludge | place: Australia: Brisbane, Thorneside Wastewater Treatment Plant | collected 2011-06-22 ...
CCCGCCGCGCGCGCGCCGCCGTCAGATTGCCATTGGCGGCCCGGGCCGCCGCCTCGACCTGGTCGAGCCGCGCCTTGGCGTAGACGCCCTTTTCATAGAGGGTCCGGGTCCGGGCCAGATCGGCGTCGGCGCGCGCGGCCTCGCCGGCGGCGGCGCTGACCAGGGCGTCATAGGCCGAGGTCTCCATGCCCAGCCGCGCATCGGTGACGACGGCCACGACCTGGCCGGCGCGAACCATGTCGCCCTCACGCACCTTGAGCGTCGTCAGGGTTCCACCGATGCGGGCGCGGGCGTCGGCCAGATCTCGCGTCGTGATCTCGCCGGCGACCGGCTTCATCTCGGGCACGACGCGCTGCACGACCTGATACCGACCCTTGACCGGCGTGGACTTGACGCTGGCCGCGTCTTCGCCGCCGCCGCCACAGGCGGATAGCGTCATCGCCGCGAGCAGCGCGGGCAGGACTATGGTTCGAAGAGACTTCATCGGTCGCCGGTCCTCGGTCGGATACGTGCGCTTCAGGCCGGATCGCGCAGCCGGCCGGTGGCGGCATTGATATCGATCATATGAAGGCCGGCCGATTGCCAGGCATTAATGCCGCCGGCGAGGTGTCGCGTGACCGCGAAGCCCGCTTCCTGGCAGCGCGCCGCGGCCATCGCCGAGCGCTTGCCGGAGCCGCACTGGAGCACGACCGTGGCAGGATCGACCGTCGCCAGCAGCGCCTTCGGATCGAAGGTCGAGAGCGGGAAGTTGACGGCGCCGTGGATGCGGGAGACCGCGAATTCCGCGGGCTCTCGCACGTCCACGAGCAGGATATCGCCCGCGCGCAGCGCCTCATCCAGTTGCGAGGGGGTCATGTTGGTCAGGGAACCGGTCATCGCCTTGCCTCCTGTGGCGCCGAGCGCCCGCATCAGGGTTCGAAGAAAATTCATAATTGCGTATATGCGCAATCACGAATATATAGTCAAGACGAAGAGGCGCGGCGAACAGACCGCGGTCCATTCGAACGGAGGCTCGGAAGGAAAATGAACGGCAAGCCGCATATCGTCGTCCTCGGCGCCGGCCTTGGCGGAACGATCGCCGCCTACGAGATCAAGGCGGCCGTCGGCAATCGCGCCGACGTCAGCGTCGTGGCGAAGGAAGACCGCTTCCATTTCACCCCCTCCAACCCCTGGGTCGCTGTCCGCTGGCGGAAGCGCGACGCCATCGAAGTGCCGCTGGCGCCCGTGTTCGCCCGCAAGGACATCGGCTTCACCGCCGTCGGCGCCAAGCGCCTGCATCCCCAGGAGCGGCAGATCGAGCTGAACGACGGCCAGCGGATGGCCTACGACTACCTGGTGATCGCGACCGGCCCCGAGCTGGCCTTCGATGAGATCCAGGGCCTGGGTCCGCATGGCGGCTTCACCCAGTCCGTCTGCCATGTGGCGCACGCCGAGACGGCGGCCGACGCCTTCGACGCCCTGGCCGCCAAGCCGGGTCCGGTGATCGTCGGCGCCGTCCAGGGCGCCTCCTGCTTTGGACCGGCCTACGAGTTCGCGCTGATCCTCGACACCGAGCTGCGCCGCCGGAAGGTGCGCGACCGGGTGCCGATGACCTTCGTCACGTCCGAGCCCTACATCGGACATCTAGGCCTCGATGGCGTCGGCGACACGAAGGGCCTGCTTGAGAGCGAGATGCGCCAGCGTCACATCAAGTGGATCGTCAACGCCCGCGTGAAGGAAGTCGCCGACGGCAAGATGACGGTCGAGGAAGTCGCTCAGGACGGCTCCGTGGCCGCCACGCATGACCTGCCCTTCGTCTATTCGATGATGCTTCCGGCGTTCCGCGGGGTCGAGGCGGTTCGCGGCATCGAAGGCCTGACCAACCCGCGCGGCTTCATCCTCGCCGACAAGCACCAGCGCAATCCGACCTTCCCCGAGATCTACTCCGTCGGCGTCTGTGTCGCGATCCCGCCGATGGGCCCCACGCCCGTCCCGGTCGGCGTGCCGAAAACGGGCTTCATGATCGAGAGCATGGTCACCGCCGTGGCCCAGAACCTGCGCCAGGCGATAGGCGGCGAGGAACCGACCCACGAGGCGACCTGGAACGCCATCTGTCTCGCCGACTTCGGCGACGGCGGCGTCGCCTTCGTCGCCCAGCCCCAAATCCCGCCGCGCAACGTCAACTGGGCGGCCAGCGGCAAATGGGTCCACCTCGCCAAGGTCGCCTTCGAGAAGTACTTCCTGTCGAAGGTGAAGCGCGGCGAGAGCGAGCCCTTCTATGAGAAGCTCGCGCTCGACGTGATCGGCGCGCGCAAGATCAAGGACTGACCGTGCGCCAGGTCGCCTGTCCCCATTGCGCCGCCGCCAACCGGCTTCCGCCCGACCGGGACAGTCGGACCGGTCGGTGCGGCAAGTGCGGCGGCGCGCTGTTCGCCGGCGCGCCTATCGAGACGGACTCGGCGGGCCTAGAGCGGCGCATGCAGGGCAACCGCGGCATCGCGGTGCTGCTCGACGTCTGGGCGCCCTGGTGCGGCCCCTGCCGGGCCATGGCTCCGCAGTTCGCCGCCGCGGCGGCGACGCTCGAACCGGACGTGCAGCTGCTGAAGGTCAACGCCGACACGGAGCCGCAGGCCTGCGCCCGGCTGGGTGTCAGCGGCATCCCGGCGCTGTTCCTGTTTCTCGACGGCCGCGAGATCGCTCGCACCGCCGGAGCCATGTCCGCGGCACAACTCGTGACGTGGACCCGCCAGGCCCTTGAGAGGGCCGCCTGACCTCCTGGAGCTCAATCATGAACATCGATCGCGCTGTCTTCGCCTTCGCCGGTGTCGTCGTGCTGGCGGGCATCGCCCTCAGCCTCACGGTCCATCCCTGGTGGATCGCCCTGACCGCCTTCGCGGGCCTCAACATGCTGCAGGCGGCGTTCACGGGCTTCTGCCCCGCCGCCAAGGCGTTCAAGGCCCTCGGCCTGGCGCCGGGCAACGCCTTCCGCTGATCGCTTAGAAGATCATGCGGCCGGACAGCATGAGGTTGTAGAGGTCTTCGCCGTCGGCGGCTTCGTACTCTCCCTCGACGGCGAAATAGGACATCGCCGACCCGGCGCGCAGCGACACGCCGACGATCATCGCGCCGTCTCCGGCCTCGGCCGCCGGCAGCGTCACCCATTGGCCGCCGGTGAATCGGAAGACAGTGTCGCCGACGCCGCCGGACAGCACCTGGCGATAGCCGACACGCAGTTCCGGCCGCCACCAGACGTCGCGGCCATAGGCGGCGCCGAAGGTCAGGGCGGCGGTCGAGGACATGCGGGTGCTGGTGCGCGCCCGCACCGTCTGGTCGAAGCCGTCGCCGCCGCCATGTTCGTCCCGTTCGCCCTCGTTGAAGACGATATAGTCGGCGGCCAGCGACGGTCGCAGGTAATAACGCCCAGCCCGCGCCTCGTAGTCGAGGCTGGCGCTGGCCGCCGCGGTGTAGCCGGTCCAGCCCGAGTCGGCCTGGACGATCAGCGCGCTGTCCGGATCGATGAACACCCGGTCTCCGTCCAGCCAAGCCCAGGCCGCCGCGCCGCGCGCGTTGAAGGTCCAGCCGCCCACGGCGCGCCGCCAGTAGACGCCGGCCTCGAGCAGGGAGACCGAGGTCTCTTCGCCGACGCTGGCGATCTCGTCCTTCTCCTCCGCCGTGATGAAGGCCAGGGTCGCGCCGAGCGCGCCGCCGTCGCGGCCAAGGCTCTCGTAGCCGGCGATAAGACCGAACGCCTTGGTCTCCGAGCCGGCGGTCACCCCCGCCTCGCGCTGCACGGCGGTGTTGATCTCCTGGAACCACAGGCTGTCGGGTCCGTAGGTCGCGCCTCGGCTGGGCCGCGCCGCGGTCAGCCGCGCCGTGGTGCGGCTCAGGGCGTCGAGCGTCGAGAACAGGCCCTCGCCCTGGTCGGGCAGCATCTGCTCGTAGAGCGCCATGAAGTCGTCCCGACCCTCGGCCGCCAGGAAGGAGTCGCGGATGTCGTCGTCGCCCGAAAGCGCCGAGTAGACGGCATCCAGGGCCAGCGCCTGGCTTTGGGTCAGGTCCATCTCGTCGGCGGTGCGCTTGCGGACATCGACATAGACGTCCCCGGCCGCCGTGTCGGCGGACGCCGCGACGACGTACAGGTAGGGTGACTCGCCATCGAGGCTCGACTCGATATCACCGACCGTGAGGCCCCCGGTCGCATGGACGACCGTGTAGCGGGCGGCCTCTGGAAGCAGATCCTCGAATTCCAGCCGCAGCTTGGCGCCGGTCGCGATTGAGGCGGTGTCGACGTCGAAGCGGGTGACGGCGTCGGCGCCGGGATCGACAGTCAGGGTCAGCGTACCAGCGGCGCTGACGTTGAGCGCGGTCGCGGCGATCGTCTCGGCGTTGGTCACGGTCAGCTCGCCGTTGACCAGGTCGACGCTGAGCCGCCCGTCGCTGTCGGTAATGTCGCCGATCACCTGGGCCGCGCCGGTCGCCGAGCCGATGACGAGGCTGTCCGCGCCGTCGCCAAAGGCGATCGCGCCCGTCAAGCTGCCGTTCCTCAGGTCGACGAGGTCGTCTCCGGCGCCGAGCAGGACGTCGCCAGTGATCGACGGTTCCTGGCTGCTGACATAGCCGTCGCCGTCGAGGTCGCCGCCGTCCTCGTCGTCCTCGTCGTCGGGGATGCTGTCGTTGTCGAGGTCGTCGTCCTCGGCGTTGATCGTGCCGTCGCCGTCGACGTCGCCGTCAAGGGCGTCGAGGACGCCGTCACCGTCGCGGTCGGCCGCTTCGGAGAACTGGGTGATCGTCACACCCTGCAGAGCGGCGCGCAGGTCGAGGGCGATGGTCCGCCCGGTGATCGTCTCGTCGTCGGCGTCCTCGTTGTCGTCGTCGCCGTCGTCCTCGTCGTCCGTGGCCGTGATCGAGGCGGTGATCGACCCGGTGTTGCTGATCATGCTCAGGGTCCCGGCCAGGTCGCGGATCGCCACCGCATCGTTGGATTCGCCCGCAGTGGTGGCGGTGATGGCGCCGGTGTTGCCCAGGCTCGAGATGGTCGCCCCGGCGTCGATGCGGATCGCGACGGCCGTCGCGTCGACCTCCTCGGAAAGCGATCCGGAGCCGGTCTGGAGGACAGCAACGATCGCGCCGTCGTTGTCGAGACGCTCGATGTCGGCGCCGGCGGCCAGGTGCACGGCCTGGCTATCGGCGCCATAGGCCGAGGCGACAATCGAGCCGTCCAGGTGCATGCCGCCGGTCAGCAGGGTCTCGTAGCCGGCGCCGCCGCCAATCCTGAGCGCCGTTCCGGTGACGCCGTCATAGACGCCGGACGCCGTGACCGAGCCGCGCATGATGAAGCCGTAGGCGTCGTCGCCCGTCCCGACCGCGCCAAGGGCTATGGCCTGGGTGTCGGACCCGATCAGCAGGGCCGGCGATCCGCCGAACGCGGCGACGCTGCCGGTTCCCTCATAGCTGTCGATCCGCCCGTCCTGGTCGAGGTCGTTGTCCGGAACGCCATCCCCGTTGTCGTCCTCGTCGTAGACGCCGTCCTCGTCCTCGTCGTCGTCCTCAAGGCCGTCGTTGTCGTCGTCGTCGTCCTTGCTGTTGGCGATCCCATCGTCGTCGTAGTCATCGTCGGTGATGCCGTCGTCGTTGGCGTCCTCGTCATCGTCGTCGGCGATGCCGTCGTTGTCGTCGTCATCGTCGGCGCTGTCGGCGATCCCGTCGGCGTCGAAGTCGCTGATCGTCGAAGCCGCGCGGTCCATCAGGAAGCCGCCCGCGATGCTGGCCGTGATGCTGAGCGCCGGACCGCCCTGCAGCAGATCGTCCGCGTCGAGCGCGGCCAGTACGTCCTCGTCCGTTGGCCGGCTGGTGTAGCGATAGCCCGACGACAGCAACGAACCCTGCAAGTTGAAGAGTCCCGTGACCTCGTCTTCGATCGCCACGGCGACGGCGTTCTCGCCGCTCACGGAGACCGAGCCCATCAGGTCGACAGCGCCGTCGACCCTGGCCTGGACGTCAACGCCCCGGGCGTTGTCGCCCAGCACGTAGATGGCGCCGCGGTTGACCAGGTCGCCAACCAGGTCGGTCTCCAGGCTGACGCCCCACGAGTCGTTCCCTTCGATCGTGATCGAGCCGCCGTAGTCGTTGATGATGTCGCCGGTCACCGTTCCGGCGCCGGTCACCCGGATGCCGAAGCGACCAGAACCGGTCGCGAAATCCCCGTCGATGTCACCGTCGTCGTCGGTGTCGTTGTCGTCGTCCGACTCATCGAAGGAGTCGACGATCGTGATCACGCCGCTGTTGGTCACGGTGGTGGTCACCCCCCCCTGAACCAGGATGCCGAGCGAGCCGTCGACGTCCTCCGACCCGATCGTGCCCTCGTTCTCGACGGCGTTGTCGCTGTCGACGGTGATCGCCGCGCCGGCCGTGGTCAGCGCGATCTCGCCCTCTTCGGCGTCAACGCGGACGTCGTCGGGCGCGCCGCCGTTGGCCGTCGAGGTCACGATCGGCGTGGTCCGAGTGTCAGTGATCACCGTCTCCGCCCGGACCTCGCCGGCGAGCAGCAGCAGCGGCGCGAGCGACGCGGTGGCGAAGAAACGGATACGCATCATGACGCGGGCCCCGACCATTGGAGCCGACCGTCCTGAAGGCGCTCACCGGCGAAAATGCGCCGCGCTTGTTGCGGGACCGGACCGTCATGTGACGGCGCTGAAACCGTATTTCGCGCGCGTCGAACTTGGCCGGGCGCTCGATGGCCGCGGCAACACTGTGGGGCCTAACGCGCGTCTTCGACGATCATCCGGGCGGCCTTTTCGGCGATCATCATGGTCGGGGAGTTGGTGTTGCCCGAGGTTATGCGGGGCATCACCGAAGCGTCCGCGACGCGCAGGCCCTCGACGCCGAACACGCGCAGTCGCGCATCGACAACGGCCGTGGGGTCGGCGGCCAGACCCATCTTCGCCGTACCGACCGGATGGAAGATCGTCGTGCCCAGCGCGCGGGCCGCAGCGAGCAGGCCGGCGTCGTCATCAACCGCCTCCCCGGGCTTCATCTCGCGAGGTCGATAGCGCGCCATCGGCGCACGGCCGACGATCCGCCGGACCAGCCGCAGGGAGTCCATGGCCACCCGCTCGTCCTCCGGGGTCGACAGGTAGTCTGGCTGAATCAGCGGCGCGGCGCGGGCGTCGGGACTGCCCGCGTGGATCGAGCCGCGGCTCGTGGGGCGCAGGTTGCAGACGCTGACGGTGATCGCCGGAAACCGGTGAAGGGGCTCGCCGAAGCGGTCGAGCGACAGCGGCTGGACGTGGAACTGCAGGTTGGCCGTGGCCTGCTCCGGCGAGGATTTCGCGAACGCCCCCAACTGGGACGGCGCCATGGACATCGGCCCGCGCCGGAGGGCCGCGTATTCAAGGGCCATCAGCGGTCGCCGCCAGAGCGAGGCGTAGAGCGCGTTCATCGTCGGCACACCCTCGACCTCATAGACCGGCCGGATCTGCAGATGGTCCTGCAGGTTCTCGCCGACGCCGGGTCTGTGGCTGCGGGTCTCGATCCCCAGCGCCGAGAGCCGGCTCCCGTCACCCACGCCCGACAGCTCCAGCAACTGCGGCGTGCCCACAGCGCCGGCCGCCAGCACCACTCCAGCGCCTGCCCGCGCCGAAAAGAACTCGCCCCCGCACGCCCATTCCACCCCGACCGCCCGGCCGCCCTCGATCACCACGCGCGTCACATGGACGCCGGTCTCAAGCCTGAGATTCGGTCTCCGCAGCGCCGGCTTGAGGAAGCCCCGCGCCGCGCTCCAGCGACGGCCGGCGCGCTGGTTCACCTGAAAGTAGCCGGCCCCGAAGTTGTCGCCGCCGTTGAAGTCCGCCACTGTCGGAATGCCTTCCAGCGCCGCAGCCTCGGCGAAGGCGTCCAGCACGCGCCAGCGCATGCGCGGGTGCTCGACGCGCCATTCGCCGCCCGAGCGATGATGCTCGTTGGGCGGGGCGATGTGATCCTCCTGGGCCAGGAACAGCGGCAGGACATCGTCCCAGCCCCAACCGGGGAGTCCCAGTCCGCGCCAGCCGTCGTAGTCCGCCGCCTGGCCGCGCATGTAGATCATGGCGTTGATCGCCGACGAGCCGCCGATCACCTTGCCGCGCGGATATTTCAGGCTTCGGCCGTCCAGACCGGGGCTGGGCTGGGTCTCGAACATCCAGTCCGCGCGCGGGTTGCCGATCGAAAACAGGTAGCCGACGGGGATGTGAAACCAGATCCAGTCGTCCCGACCGCCCGCTTCCAGAACCAGGACGCGCCGGCGCGGATCGGCCGAGAGTCTGTTGGCCAGCACGCAGCCGGCCGAGCCGGCGCCGACGATGATGTGGTCAAAGGTCTCGATCATGAGCTCCAGAGCCGGCCGCCTTGCGAGCGAGAAGGCTGGTCACGGTTGGTGAACATATTGCGGTCAGGCTCGCGATTCGAAATCAACTGTCGCGTCCGGCGAAATCCATGACCACAGGCACGGCGTCCAAGCCCCTCCTGTCTCGGATCAACTTCGAGACGCTGTCCCTCGTGATCGTCGACGACAACCAGCAGTCGCTCGACATCCTCGTTCAGGTCATCTCCGGGTTCGGCGCCAAGAAGATCAGCCGGTGCCTTTCGGCCGAGGAAGCTCAGCGCGCGATCTCGGTCGGTGATGTCGACATGGTGGTCACCGATGCGCGAATGCCGGCCATGGACGGCTACGATCTGACCCGGTGGATCCGGCGGGAGGCGCCCGAACAGAACCGGATGATCCCGGTCATCGTCGTGACAGGTCACACGCCGCGCAATGAAGTGACCAAGGCCCGCGACTGCGGCGCCAATTTCATCATCGCCAAGCCGATCACGCCCAAGACCATGATGGACCGGTTCCTGTGGGTCGCCCGTGAGGACCGCATGGGCATCGAGTGCGACAACTACATCGGGCCGGACCGTCGTTTCCGCCGCGCCGGTCCGCCTCCCGGCATGGAGGGTCGCCGCAGGGACGACCTCAAGGGCGAGGTCGGCGATGCGCAGGAGCCGAATATGTCCCAGGATCAGATCGACTCGATCATGAAACCCCAGAAGGTGTCGGTGTGAGCGTCGTCCGCAAGTTCAAGATCCGCAATCGGCTGCGGGAAGCCCTGTTCGACGGAACGGGCAAGCGCATCGACGAAGCGGTGGCCGACGCCGACATCGCGCTGGCCGGGCTCGCCGAGGCCTGCATGGCGACGGTCAGGGCGTGCATCGCCGAGATGACGGCCGGATTCTCGGCCCAGGCCGCCGATCGCGACACGCGGTCGCCGGTCGAGCTGTACGAGATCTCGCTGCGCATCATCGACGCCTGCGCGCCGGTGGAGCCCAAGGCGCTGGCCGACGCCGCGCGGTGCCTTTGCGACCTGCTTGAGTCGTCGATGGAAACCGGAGTCTGGCGGTGGCCGGCGGTGGACGTCCACATCGACGCCCTGAATCTGCTTTCCAGCAACGTCCGGCTGGGTGAAGCTGGCGAGCCCAGTTGATCCGCAATTTGGCGAAGCTGATCCAGCATCAGGAAGCTGTCGCCTCCTGACGGACCGGCGAAGCCCCGGGGGTCGAGCCGTCATGCCGCTCCAGCGCACCGTCGTCGCGTTCAACACGGCGACCGCCAGCGAGAACCGTATTCACGCTGACGACGTCGCGAGTCGCTTCGGTTTCACCGGCGGCCTGGTGCCCGGGGTCGATGTCTTCGCCTACATGACCCACGCGCCATTGGAGGCCTGGGGCCGCGACTGGCTGAGCCGGGGCCGTATCCGCGCTCGGTTCAACCGGCCCGTCTACGACGGCGACGAGGCCACGCTGTCGGCGGCCGGCACGGCGGACGAGCTGGGCCTGGCCCTGGCAGCCCGGGGGGAGACCTGCGCCGTTGGCTCGGCCTGGCGCGGCGACGATACGCCGATGCCTGCGATCCAGCCGGAGGCGGAGCTGCCCCGCCCCGACGACCGCCCGCCGGCCTCGCCCGACAGCCTGCCGGCCGGCCGGGTGTTGGGATCGCTGAAGGAGATCTACTTCGCCGACGTCGGTCGCGCCCACATCGACAACACGCGCCAGGAACCTGGCTTCTTCGACGGCGGCGACATCGCCAACCCGGCCTACCTGCTGCGCCGCGCCAACTACGTGCTGGCCCAGAGCGTGCGGTTGGGACCGTGGATCCACCTGGAGAGCGACGCGCGGCTGCATGGCCTGATCCGCGACGGCGAGTGGCTTGAGACTCGCGCCGTGGTGGCTGAGAACATCGAAAGGAACGGCCACCGCATCGTCACGCTGGATTTTACGGTGTCGAGCCGCGGCCGCCTGGCGATGTCGGGGCGGCACTGGGCGATCTACGAGCCCCGCCAGGTGCGCGAGACGGGCTAACGGCTACGAGACAGTGACCACCTTCAGATCCGGCGAGCAGTTGGTGGCGGCCGCCACCACCAGGCCCTGGCGCACACGCTCGAACGACAGGTCGACCTGGCAGCCGCCGATCTGAAGCCCCTCGAGCGTCAGGCGGTTCACCCCGTCGGGCAGCCGCGGGCGCACGACGGCGACGGTGCGGTCAAAGGCGTCGACCGTCACGCCCAGCAGCGACTGCAGCACCAGGAAGGCCGAGCCCGCCGCCCAGGCCTGCGGCGAACAGCTGACCGGATAGGGCACCGGCGGCTCGCCCGGCCGCCGCGGGAAGCCGCACAGCAACTCGGGCAGTCGCATCTGCATATGCTGGGCCGTGCCGAACAGGTCGCGGAGCAGCTCGGCCACTCGATCACGATCGCCGTAGCGCGCCATGCCGGCGACGCAGACCGCGGTGTCGTGCGGCCACACCGAGCCGTTGTGATACGACATCGGATTGTAGCGGGCCTCGCCCCTGGCCAGGGTCCGAAGGCCCCAGCCCGTGCGGAACTCGGCCCCCGCCAGCCTCTGCATCACCCGCTCCGCCCGCTCGGGCGTAGGCAGGCCGCTGAACAACAGGTGGCCGGCGTTCGACGTCTTGGGCCGACACAGGCGGCCGTCGCCGTCGATGGCGACGCCGTAGTAGCCGTCGTCCTCCATCCAGAAGCGGTCCTCGACCGCCGCGCGCAAGGTCTCGGCCCGGAGCCCGTAGTCCTCGTCGCCGGCCTCATCCAGCCGACGCGACAGGTCAGCCATCGTTCGCCAGGCGGCGAAGGCGTAGCCCTGAACCTCGACCAGGGCGATCGGACCCTGTGGGAAGCGGCCATCGGCATGGAAGACGGAATCGTAGCTGTCCTTCCAGCCCTGATTGGCCAGGCCCGTCTCGGCCGCGCGGGCGTAGTCGATGAGCCCGTCGCCGTTGGAGTCGCCGTAGTCGCGAAGCCAGCCCGCCGCCCCCTCCAGCGCCGGCCAGAGCGTGCGGATGAAGTCCAGGTCCCCGGTCCTCCGCGCATAGGCGCCGGCCAACCCGATAAACAGCGGGGTGGTGTCCACCCCGCCGTAGTAGAGGCCGAAGGGCACTTCGCCGAGGGCGGCCATTTCGCCCTGCCGCGTCTCGTGCATGATCTTGCCAGGCTGGGCGTCGCGGAAGGCCGACGACTCCCGCGACTGGCGGGACGCGAGGTAGGCCAGCACGCCTCGGGCCAGTCCGGGATCGAACAGCAGCATCTGCCAGGCGCTGATGATCCCGTCCCGCCCGAACGGCGTCGAGAACCAGGGAATGCCAGCGTAGGGATAACGGCCGGTCGGCAGGTTGGTGGTCAAGAGCGCCAGATCGGCCCGCGACTGGGCGAGCCAGCGGTTCAGCGTCGGGCTGTCGCTCCGCGGTCGACAGCCGTGACGCCCCTTGGCCCGCATGAAGCGGCGCGCCTCTGCCGCCGCCCGCCGGAATCGGTGTTCATCCGGCGGCTCGTCCGCCGCCTCCGCCGCCTCGATGAAGAGGTCAAAATGGCCCTTGCGGGGAAACCAGGCCATGAACTCGGCGCGGTCGGCGGTCAGCCGCTGAGGCGGCTCGGAGAAGGCCACGACGCTCGTTCGCGTCACCCCGTCCAGCCCCTGGTAGGCGAAGGCGGCGGACCGGCCGTTGGTTACGGCCTGGCCGGCGTGACCGCGCCTGGACCGCGCCTCGCCCCGGACCTCGAACATGTCGCGGAAGTCTGCCGCGAACTCGACGGCCACCGGCGCCAGGATCTCGTCCAGGCCATGGTTGGTCAGGCGGATGTGCTCGTACAGCCTGCGTCGCCAGATCAGCCGGTTGCGCTCGACGTGGAGGACCCCGGGCGGCACCACCCTGCCGCCCGCCGGCGGCAGCGGTCGGTTGGCGCCGTGGAAGGTGAAGACGACGTTGTCCGCCGAGACGCCCGAGCTGAGCAGCGTGGGGCGCTTGCCTCCGATCAGCAGCCGCAGGCGCGACAGCAGCCGCGTGTCGGCGTCGAACAGGCCGTCCGGTCCGCCGGTGATGTCGCCATGGGAATCGGACACCACGAAGCAGTCGCCGTCCTTCAGCGCCCAGAACCTCAGCGCGCCTTCCTCGTGAGGGTCGTCCTTCACGGGCGCGATGACGGATTTCGCGTCGTCCATCCTCTCCAACGTCAGGCGATGACCGCCAGCTTGGGGTCGTCGTTCGGCTCGGCGATCGCGCCGAGATCGGGTCGCCGCCCACCGTATTGGCAATGCGCCAGGCGGTCGGCGTAGAGCTCGACGTAACGGCGCGCCATGGCCTGGGCGGAAAAGCGCAGCTCGAAGCGGGCGCGGATCGCGGCGCGGTCCAGGGCCGTGACCGCCAACACGGCGATCACCGCCTGTTCCATGCTGTCGACCAGCCTGCCGGTCTCGCCGGGCTCGATCACCTCGGGCGTCGAGCCGCATCTCCAGGCGACAACCGGCGTGCCGCAGGCCATGGCCTCGATCATCACCAGGCCGAAGGGCTCGGGCCAGTCGATCGGGAACAGCAGCGCCGCCGCGCCGCCGAGGAAGGCCGACTTCTGTTCGTCGCCGATCTCGCCGACGAACTCGATCAGCGGGTCGTCCAGCATCGGCTCGATGACCTCCGCGAAGTACTGTCGGTCGGCGCCATCGATCTTGGCCGCGATCTTGAGCGGCATTCCCAGAGCCCTGGCGATCTCGATGGCCCGGTCGGGCCGCTTCTCCGGCGAAATCCGGCCGAGGAAGGCGAGGTAGCCCTGGGATCTTGGCGAGAATTCGTACAGCCGGGTCGGCAGGCCGTGGTGGACGGTACCCGCCCAGTGGGCCAGCGGCAGGTCGCGTCGCTGGGCGTCCGAGATCGAGACCAGCGGATAGGCGGTCCAGCGGTCGTAGACCGCGGACAGATCCTTCAGATCCAGCCGGCCGTGCAAGGTCGTCAGCGTGCGGTCCGCGGTGTCCTCGAACAGCGGAAAGTGGATCATGTCGACGTGAAAGTGCAGGAGGTCGAACTCGTGCGCCCGGCGCCGAACCTCCCACAGCATGGCCAGGTGGGCGGCCAGATCGGACTTCAAGGGCGATGGATCGAGCCGGATCGCCTGGTCACGGACCGGCGCCAGCGTCGCCAGGGTCTGCGCCTCGGCGCTGGAGAACAGCGTGACCTCGTGGCCGAGTTCGACCAGCGCGTCGGATAGGTGGGCGACGACCCGTTCGGTGCCGCCATAGAGTTTGGGGGGGACCGCCTCGTACAGAGGCGCGATCTGGGCGATACGCACTGGGGAACTCCTCGGCCAGGCGGGCAGGACGCCGGACGAAGAGTGAAGTCGCTGCGCGGAGAAACGTTCCGCGCCGCGCCGCCACGGCGGCGCGGCGCCCGGCCCTATGCCGCCTTCGCGGTCACGCCGACAGGATTGGAGAACTCCATCACCCCGTCATCCACCTTGCCGTAGCGCAGGGCCATAAGGTCGCGCGCGTAGTTCTGGTGCAGCTTCCAGGGCGTGCGCGAGCCCTGTTTGGGGAACTTGTCGATCGAACGCTGAACATAGCCGGAGGAGAAGTCCAGCCACGGCTCCTCACCGATGGTCGGGTCGGTGTTGCGAGGCGTGCACTGGCGCATGCCGGTGCTGTCCATGTGGTTCAGCAGGCGCGTCACATACTCGCAGGTCAGGTCGCACTTCAGCGTCCAGGACGCGTTGGTGTAGCCGAACGACGAGGCCATGTTCGGCACGTCACTGTACATCATGCCCTTGTAGTTCAGGGTCCGGGAGGGATCGACGGGCTGACCGTCGACCGTGAACGTCACCCCGTTGAGCACCTGCAGGTTCAGGCCGGTGGCGGTCACGATGATGTCGGCGTCCAGCGTCGCGCCGGACTTCAGCTTCAGGCCAGTGGGCGTGAAGGTCTCGATCTGGTCGGTGACGACCGAGGCGGACCCGGCCTTGATGGCGTCGAACAGGTCGTTGTCCGGCACCAGGCACAGGCGCTGGTCCCAGGGATTGTAGCGCGGCGTGAAATGGGTATCGACGTCGTAGTCGGGGCCGAGGTGCTCGCGCACCATGCCGATGATCCGCTGCTTGGTCTTCTCGGGGTTCTTGCGGGCCATGCGGTAGAACAGCATGCCGAGCAGCACGTTCTTCCAGCGGGTGATGCGGTAGGCGGTCATCGGCTTGAACTTGCTGCGCAGCCAATTGGCGGCGGCGTCCTCGGCCGGCCGTGACACCACATAGGTCGGCGAGCGCTGCAGCATGACGACATGGGCGGCGTCCTTGGCCATCTCGGGCACCAGGGTCACGGCGGTGGCGCCGGAGCCGATCACGACGACCCTCTTGCCGCTGTAGTCGAGATCGTCCGGCCAGTGCTGCGGATGGACCAGCTTGCCCTGGAAGCTGTCCATGCCGGCCCAATCCGGCGTGTAGCCCTTGTCGTAGTTGTAGTAGCCGCCGCACAGGAACAGGAAATTGCAGGTGAAGCGCACGACCTCGCCTTCGCCGCGGGTCGCCTCGACGGTCCAGGCGGCGTCCTCGGTCGACCACGCGGCCTTGCTGACCCAGTGGCCATAGCGGATGTGCTTGTCGATGCCGTGGTCGGCGGCCGTCTCCTTGACGTACTTCAGGATCGAGGGACCGTCGGCGATCGCCTTGGCCTCCTTCCACGGCCGGAAGACGAAGCCCAGCGTGTACATGTCAGAGTCAGACCGGATGCCGGGATAGCGGAACAGGTCCCACGTGCCGCCCATGGACTGCCGGCCTTCCAGGATGACGTAGGACTTGCCCGGGCTCTTGTCCTGCAGGTGGTAGCCCGCGCCGACGCCGGACAGGCCGGCCCCGATGATCACCACGTCGAAATGCTCGGTCGGCTCCGCCGTGCCCATGTCGCTTATCCCTCCGGCCAGTTTCTTATGTTGACACTGATAATATATCGCAGCTGGACATTTGAACAGCCGTTTGGACCTAGCGTCACCCTGTTGCCGCCGCGGCGCCCTGCCTCTAACCAGTGAGCAGGGTTCTCAAGCTGGCTTTCTGGGGTGGCGTCATGCGTCCGGTCTCGTCGTTTCTGAAGCTTTGCGCGGCGGCGGCCGTCTTCCTGGCCGGTCCAACCCTGGCGCAGACGTCGCCGGTCGGCGCCGACGCCTACCAGCTGCCGCCGGCTCCGATCCCGCAGATCATCGATGCGCCGCCCACTCCCGGCATGGCGATCGACCCGACCCGGCGCACCATCGCGCTGCTGGGCCGCAGCAACCTGCCCTCGATCGCCGAGCTGGCCGAGCCGATGCTGCGGATCGGCGGCTACCGCATCAATCCGCGCAACAACGGCCAGGCCAACAGCCGGATCAGCTGGCTCACCGCCATCACCCTGCAGGACGTCGCCACCGGCACGTCTCGCGAGGTCGCCCTGCCCCAGGGGATGCGATTCACCTCGACCGCCTGGTCGCCCGACGGCGGCTCGCTGGCCCTGCTGGCCGACGCCCCGACCGGGCTGGAGCTGTGGGTCGTCGACGGCCAAACAGCCACGGCGCGCAAGCTGACTGGTCCGCGCGTCAACGGCGCCTTCGGCGGCGGCTACAGCTGGCTGCCCGACAGCTCCGGACTGCTCGTCCGCCTGACGCCCGAGGGCCGCGGCCCAGCGCCCGCGGATGACCCCACGCCCAAGGCGCCGCTAGTGCAGGAAAGCGCCGGTCGCCTGGCTCCGACCCGCACCTATCAGGACCTGCTGACCGATCCCGTCGGCGAGGCGCGGTTCGACCACTTCTTCACCGCCCAGCTCGCGATCCAGCCGGTGGCCGGCGGCGAGGCCCGCGCCATCGGCGCGCCCGGCCTGATCCTCGGCGCCAGCGTCTCGCCCGACGGCCGCTACATCCTACAGACGCGGATCAAGCGGCCGTTCAGCTACATCGTGCCGGCCTCGCTGTTCCCAGCCGACGTCATCGTCACGGACCTCGACGGCAAGGTCGTGCACACCGTCGCCGCCCTGCCGCTGCGCGACGACATCCCGCCGCCGTTCGACTCGGTCGCCAAGGGGCCCCGGGCCGCGCAGTGGCGCGATGACGCGCCCGCGACCCTGGCCTGGGTCGAGGCCCTCGACGGCGGCGACCCGCGCAACCCGGCCGAGGTCCGCGACCGGGTGTTCCTGCTCGACGCCCCCTTCACCGCCCAGCCGCGGGTCCTGATCGACCTGAAGGAGCGCTTTGGCGGCGTGCAATGGGGTCGCGACGATGTCGCCGTCGTCTATTCGCAATGGTGGAAGACCCGGCACGAGACCCGCTACCTGGTGAACCCCAAGGCGCCCTCGACCGCGCCCAAGGTCATCGTCGACCGCAACTATCAGGGCCGCTACGACGATCCCGGCGACCTGGTGACCCGCGCCAACGCCCAGGGACGGCAGGTCATCCAGTTCACCGCCGACGGCAAGGGAGTCTATCTGAGCGGGCCGGGGGCCAGTCGCGAGGGCGAGTTCCCGTTCCTCGACCGCCTTGACCTGGCCACCGGCAAGAAGACCCGCCTCTGGCAGGCCAGGGCGCCCTACTATGAGTATGTGGTGGGCCTGCTCGACGACGGCGCGCGCCGCTTCCTGACCCGGCGCGAAAGCCGCACGGAAGTCCCGCAGCTGTTCCTGCGCCGTCTGTCGGGTGGAACGCCCAGACAGCTGACCGCCTTCAAGGACCCGGCGCCGCAGTTCGCCGGCGTCACCCAGCGGCTGATCACCTACAGGCGCGCCGATGGCGTCGAGCTGAGCGGGACGCTGTATCTGCCGGCCGGCTATGACGCGAAGCGGGACGGGCCCCTGCCGCTGCTGATGTGGGCCTATCCAACCGAGTTCACCGACGCCAAGGTGGCGGCCGAGGTGGTCGGGACCGACAACCGCTTCACCCGGCCGGGCGGCGCCAGCCACCTGTTCATGCTGACCCAGGGCTACGCGGTGCTTGACGATCCGAGCATGCCGATCATTGGCGCGAACGGCGCCCAGGCGAACGACACCTATGTCGAGCAGCTGGTCGCCAGCGCCCAGGCGGCCGCCGACAAGGTGGTGGAGATGGGAGTCGCCGATCGCGACAGGCTGGCCGTCGGCGGCCACAGCTATGGCGCCTTCATGACCGCCAACCTGCTGATCCACTCGGACATCTTCCGGACCGGCGTGGCGCGCTCGGGCGCCTACAACCGCACCCTGACGCCCTTCGGCTTCCAGGCCGAGGAGCGCACCTATTGGGAGGCGACCCAGACCTACACCGAGATGAGCCCGTTCACGCACGTGAGGAAGCTCAACGAGCCGATCCTGATGATCCACGGCGAGGCCGACGACAACTCCGGCACCTTTCCGATCCAGAGCGAGCGCTTCTACGCGGCGCTGAAGGGCAACGGCGCCAACGTCCGCTATGTGGTGCTGCCGCTCGAGGCGCACGGCTATCGGGGTCGCGAGTCGGTGCTTCACACCCTCTGGGAAATGACGCGCTGGCTGGACATCCATGTGAAGGGCGCCAAGCCCCGGGAGACGAAATAACCATGGCCGGGCCCTATGCGGACGACAGCTGGATCGTCGGCCAGACCGATGAGGATGAGGACGGCGGCCTGATCATCCGCTGCCGGGCCCACCTGCCGGAGGCGTCATCGCGCCAGACCTGGAAGCACCTGATCCTGGTCGGCTGGACCTACGAGCCCGAGGAGACCGGCCTGCCGGCCAAGGCGGTCGACCGCCAGATGGAGACCTTCGAGGAGGCGGTCACCCGCTCGGTGCAGGACTCCGGCGCCGGCGTCCTCGCGGCCTCGATCACCGGCGCCGGCGTGCGGGAATGGCGGTTCTACACGATCGGCCCGGACGCCTTCATGGACGCGCTCAACACGGCGCTCGAAGGGCACGCGGAGTATCCGCTCGAGTTCGACGCCTTCGAGGATCCGGACTGGAACGCCCTGGCCGAGCTGCTGCCGGGCTAGGACCGGGCGGCGATCAATCGCATCTGGCGGCCGGAGAGTTCCGGCGTCGCGGGCCGGCGCGGGAAGGACACGCGGCTTGCCTGGCCTCCCCGACACCCGCCAGATAGATCCATGTCCGACGTTCGCGCCTATCGCGCCGCTCTCGTCCATTTCACCGCCGATCCACGCGACGCCGGCGAGGCGGCCTGCGTCCACCATGCGGACGGCCTGCTGTTGGTCGAGAACGGTCATGTCGCCGCCTGCGGAGCGTGGAGCGACCTGGCGCCGACCCTGGCCAGGGACATTCCCGTCGAGCACCTGCCGGGGCGCCTGCTGACGCCCGGCTTCGTCGACGCCCACGTCCATTTCCCGCAGACGGACATCATCGGCGCGGCGGGCGGGCCCCTGCTCGGGTGGCTGGAGCACAGCGCCTTTCCAGCCGAGCGTCGCTTCGCCGACCCCGCGCACGCGCGCGACACCGCCGAGGCTTTCCTCGACGAATTGCTGCGCAACGGCACGACCACCGCCATGGTGTTCGGCAGCGTCCATCGCGAGGCGACGGCCGTCCTGTTCGAGGCCGCCCTGACGCGGAACCTGCGGCTCATCGCCGGCAAGTCGATGATGGACCTCGGCCCCTCAGGCCTGGACGAGACCTGCGGAGCCGGTCGTGAGGATACCGAATGCCTGATCCGCGACTTCGGCCGGCGGGGTCGGCTCGGCTACGCCATCACGCCCCGCTTCGCCCTGTCGTCCAGCGATGAGCAGTTGGCCGCCGCCGGCGAACTGCTGGCGCGGCACGACCACGTCTGGATGCAAACCCACCTGGCCGAGAACCCGCGCGAACTGGCGCTGGTCGCCGAGCGCTTCCCGGACCGACGCGACTACCTCGACGTCTACGACCGCTTCGGCCTGGTCGGCCCGCGCTCGATGTTCGCCCACTGCATCCACATGACCGACCGCGCGCTGCACCGGATGGCCGAGGCCGGCGCCGCCGTCGCCCATTGCCCGACGTCGAACCTCTTCCTCGGCAGCGGGCTCTACGACCTGGCGCGGGCCGACGCCCATGGCGTGAGGACGGCCCTCGGGTCGGACGTCGGCGCCGGGACCAGCTTCTCGATCCCGCGCACCGCCGGGATCGCCGCCCAGGTCGCCCGGCTGCGCGGCGCGGATCTCGACCCGCTGCGGGCGCTCTACCTCTCGACGCTCGGCGGCGCGCGCGCATTGGGCCTGGCTGACCGGATCGGCAGCTTCCGGATCGGCGCCGAGGCCGACTTCGTGGCCCTGGACCCCGCGGCCACGCCCCTGCTGGCCCGCCGGACCCGGACGGCCGCCGGTCTTCCGGACCTGCTGATGGCCATGATGGCCCTCGGCGATGACCGGACGGTGGCGAACACCTGGGTGGGCGGCGTCCTTCGCCACCAACGCTGAATCAAGGTTGATTTCAGTTAAGCCTAATACTGTCTGCTCGGGCAAGGTTTACGCTCGTTCAGTGTATTCGTTGAATATATCTCAAGCCGCGACCCGATAACCTTGACTCAAGTTCGGGGAGAACGCCGAGAACCGGCGTTCGGTTTCTGGGGTCCGCAGCATGCGAGTCGCCACCATCGTCAGTCTTGGCGCGTCCGCCCTCCTGGGCGTCGGCGCGCTCTTCGTGGCCAAGGTCTGGCTGCCTAACGCCAACAGCGGCCCGTCCAAGGCCAGCGCGGCCACGGCGGTCTCGATGACCGCGATCGTCGCGGCCAACGGCGCCGTGCCGTACGGGACCAAGCTGGAGCCGAAGAACCTCACCCTCATCAAGGTGCCGGCGGGCTCGGTGCCCGAGGGCGCCTTCACGTCGATCGAACAGGTGACCGCCCATGACGGCGGCGCGCCGGTCACCCTGGCCGCCCTGTCGCCGCGCGAACCGATCCTGCCGACCCGCCTCAGCGGTCCCGGCGCCAAGGCCTCGGTGGCGGCGACCCTTACGGCCGGCATGCGGGCCTACACCATCAAGGTCAACGAGGTCGCCGGCGGCGGCGGGCACGTCCTGCCCGGCGACCATGTCGACGTCATCCTGACCCGCGCCCTGACCAATGCCGGCGTCGAGGGAGCCGAGGGCGACAGACTCTATGTTTCGACGCTGGTCCTGCAGAACGTGCGGGTGCTGGGCATGAACATGGTCGCCGACCCGGCCTCGACTGAGAAGTTCGAGCCTTCGACCACGACCCTCGAAGTCAGCGTCGAGGACGCCGGCAAACTGGCGGTCGCCGGTCAGGCCGGCGCCCTTTCGCTGGCCCTGCGCCGGCCAGGATCGACCGAGATCGTCGAACCGCGCCCGATCACCGCCCGCGAGGTCACCGCCCTCGTCGGCGGCGCCCCCGGGGCCGCGACCGCCACCCCCTCTCGGCGCGCCTCTGGCCCGCGGCCCGCGGTCCGTCCGGCGGCGTCGCGGGGCCTGGTCGTGACCCAGGGCGGCAAGTCGACCACCGTCACCGTGCCAGCCGAACGCCTCGGGAGCTGATCATGCGCCGCATCGCCCTTCTGTGCGCGGCAGCGCTCGTCTGCGCGCCCGCCCTGCCCGCCGCCGCCCAGACCGTCGTCACTTCGACCCTGATCGGCGAGATGGCCCCGAGCCGGCTCATCACCGTGCCGAAGGACAAGTCCTCGGCCTTCCGGCTGATGGCCGCCGCCGGCGAGATCGTCGTCGCCCAGCCGGACATCGCCGAGATCGTCGCCAACACCGACCGCAGCGTCTACGTCCGCGGCAAGGCGCTGGGGACGACCAACATCCTGATCTATGACGGCGCGCATCGCCTCATCGAGGTGATCGACGTTCGGGTCGCGCACGACATCGAGTCGCTGCAGGCCGACCTGGCCGCCGCCCTGCCCGGGCAGCCGATCCGCGTGTCGGCGATGGCCGGCGGCGTCATGCTGTCGGGCCAGGTCGCGACCAGCTCGGTCGCCGCCCGCGCCAAGGCCATCGCCGAGCGCTACGCCCCCGGCGGCGTCAGTTCCGAACTGACCGTCGAGGCCGCCCAGCAGGTGATGCTGGAGGTCCGCATCATCGAGGCCAGCCGCAGCGCCCTGAAGGACTTCGGCATCAATGTCGACATCCAGAACAACTCCGGCATCGTGTTCGGTTCGGGCAGCGGCCTGATCGGCGTCAGCGCTCCCCAGGGCACGCTGGGCCTGACCACCAACGTCGGCCCGACGACCATCGAGGCCACGCTGCGGGCGCTGGAGGAGAAGGGCGTCATCCGCACCCTGGCCCGGCCGAACCTGGCCGCCATCTCGGGCGAGGAGGCCACCTTCCTGGCCGGCGGCGAGTTCCCGGTGCCGGTGCCCAACGGCCAGGGCGACATCACCATCCAGTACAAGCCGTTCGGCGTGACCCTGAAGTTCACGCCCGCTGTCCAGGACAGCGGTCTCATCCGGCTGAAGGTCTCACCGGAGGTCAGCCAGCTCGACACCAGCGGCGGCCTGAGGCTCTCGGGGACGGAAGTGCCCGGCCTGCTGGTGCGACGGGCCGGCACCACCGTGGAGCTGAAGGACACCGAGACCTTCGCCATCGCGGGCCTGTTCCAGCAGGGCTACTCCACCTCGGTTCGTCAGATTCCCTGGGCCGGCGACGTTCCAGTACTCGGCGCCCTGTTCCGATCGTCGCGCTGGAAGAAGAACGAGACCGAGCTGGTGATCCTGGTCACGCCCCGCCTGACCACCGCCGCCGAAAGCCGGGTCCTGGCGCCTGATCCCTTCGCCGGTTCGGTCGAGCCCAGCGCCATCGATCTGATCCTGCAGGGCGTCGCCATCGATCGCGCCATGAAGCCCGCCCCCGCCGACGCCTACAGCCCCGCGCCTTGAGGCCCTGACATGAGTTTCGCAGGACGCCGCATTCTGATCGTCGGATCCGGCCTGGCCGACCTGGCCGGCCAGGTCTTCCGCGACGCCGTGATCGAGACCGGCGGGCTCGACCGCCTGCACGGGCGCTGGAGTTTCGGCGACGCGCCGGACCTGGTGCTGATCGAGGCCGGCGGTCTGGCGCCGGACGGGCTCTCCGCCGCCATCGCCGCCCTTTCCACGGCTTCGGCGCCGCCGCCGACCCTGTTGACCGGCGACCACCTTCCCGCGGGCCTGGTCCGCAACCTGATGCGTCTGCCGCGCTCGGACGTGCTTGAAGCGCCGTTCAGCGCCGCGGACCTTGCCGGAGCCGCCGCCCTCCTCATCGCTCCCGCGGCGGCTCCGGTCCTCAATGCCCCGTCGCGGTGCTGGACGGTCATGGGCGCGGTGGGCGGATGCGGCGCGACCACCATCGCGATCGAGACGGCCTGCGCCCTGGCCCAGCGTCTGCCGGGACCGCGCCGCGTCTGCCTGATCGACCTGAACCTGGCCGACGGCGCCGCCGCCGCCTACCTGGGCGCTCCGGCCAACATGTTGCTGAGCCGGGCCTCCCAGGCGCCCGATCGCATCGATCCCCAGTTGCTGGACGCCTTCGTGTCCGGCGCGCCGGGGGGCGTCGACCTGCTGGCCTCGGCCCGCGATCCCAATGCCTTTGACACGACGTCGGCGGACGCGGTCCTGAGGCTGCTGGAGGTCGCCTGCCAGGTCTATGACGCGGTCGTGGTCGACGCCCCCCGCCACCGTCGCGCCTGGTCGCTCGACGTACTGGCGGGATCGGACGAGCTGATGATCGTCTCGGAACTGACCGTGCCGGCCCTGCTGGCGACCCGGTCGCTGGCGAGTGAGATCGAGACCGACCTGCCGACCGGCCCGCCGCCGCGCATCGTGCTCAACCGGCTGGCCAAGCGGGTGTTCGGGCCGGCGCCGTCGCTGGGGGAAGCCGAGAAGGCCATGCAGCGCCGAGCGCTGGGCGGGGTGATGTCCGATTGGGAAGCGGCCGCCGCGTCCGTCAATCTGGGGGGGCCGATCAGCCAGCACCGACCCAAGTCGCGCATCGTCAAGGACATCGGCGATCTGGTCGACCGCTTGATCAGCGCGCCATCGCGGGCCGGCGACGCCGAACACCGGATCGCCTCATGAGCCGGTTCTCCCTGCGCCGCGCCGCGTCCCCCGCACCGGTCATCCCGACTGTCCCGGCCACGGAGGCGGCGGCGCCCGCTTTTGTCGCCCCCGCTCCGGAGCCCGTCTCGCCGATCCAGCCGGTGCACGACGACCTGCTGGACATGCGCCTGCGCCTGCACGCGCGGCTGATCGAGGAGATCGATCTCTCCAAGCTCGGCGAGCTGGACGAAAGCGAGATGCGCCGCCAGGTCCGCAAGCTGGTCGGCGACTTCGCGCGCGACAGCCGTCTGGCGCTGAACGCCGCGGAGCTGGACCAGCTGGGCGCCGAGGTGTTCGACGAGATGGTCGGCCTGGGCCCCATCGAACCGCTGCTGAAGGACGAGTCGATCAACGACATCCTGATCAACGGGCCGTTCCAGGTCTACGTCGAACGCCGCGGCGAACTTGAGCTCACCCCGATCCGGTTTCGCGACAACGATCACCTGCTGCGCATCGTCAACCGCATCGTCGCCGCCGTCGGCCGCCGGATCGACGAGAGCCAGCCGATGGTCGACGCCCGCCTCGCCGACGGCAGCCGGGTCAACGCCGCCATCGCCCCGATCGCCATCGACGGCGCCGCGGTGTCGATCCGCAAGTTCTCCAAGAAGCCGCTGAGCTTCGAGCGGCTGGTGGCGGTGGGCGCCATGCCGGCCTGCGTCGCCGAATTCCTGCACGGCGCCGTGCGCTCGCGGGTGTCCACGGTCATCAGCGGCGGCACCGGCTCGGGCAAGACGACCCTGCTCAACGCCTGTTCGGCCGCCATCAGCCACGGCGAGCGTCTGATCACCATCGAGGACGCCGCCGAACTGCAGCTGCAGCAACCGCATGTCGTGCGCATGGAGACCCGCCCCCCGAACATCGAGGGCAAGGGCGAGATCCGCCAGCGCGAGCTGGTCAAGAACGCCCTGCGGATGCGCCCCGATCGGGTCATCCTGGGCGAGGTCCGGGGCGAGGAAGCCTTCGACATGCTCCAGGCCATGAACACCGGCCATGAGGGCTCCATGGCCACCATCCACGCCAACAACCCGCGCGAGGCCATCACCCGCCTGGAGCAGATGGTGGCCATGGGCGGCATGAACCTGAGCAACGAGGCGGTGCGCGGCCAGATCGCGGCGGCGGTCGGCATGATCGTGCAGGTGATGCGGCTGTCGGACGGCAAGCGGAAGGTGATGGCGGTGACCGAGATCACCGGCATGGAAGGCAACGTCGTGCAGATGAAGGACATCTTCGTCTTCAACCGCACCCGCACCGATCCCGACGGCTCGGTGCATGGCGAGTTCCGCGCCACTGGCCTGCGGCCCAAGTGCCTCGACGAGATGATCCGCAAGGGCATCCACTACGACACCGCCAACTTCGACCCCCAAAGAGCACTGTAGGGAGGGCGCCACAGATGGCCGACGTCGATCCGCGCATCGTCTTCCTGATCCTGATTTTCGCGGCCGTGTTCACCGCAGGACAGGCCGTCTGGGGCCTGGTCCGGGTCGCGGGCGCCCGGCGCAAGGTCAACAAGCGGCTGGCCGTCGCCGAGGCCGCCGGATCGCTGGAGGCCCTGATCAGCGAGCTGCGCAAGCAGCGGGGTCTGGACGACAAGGGCGAGAGCCGCATCGTCGTGCGCTGGTTCTCCGACCTGGTGATCCGCTCAGGCGTCAACTACGAGCCGCGCCGCTGGGCGATCTACGCCCTCGGCCTGGCGACGGCCGCCTTCCTGGTCGGCTTCCTGGTCGGCAAGAGCTGGATCATCGGCGCCGCCGCCGCGCCGGTGGTCGGTTTCGGCCTGCCGCTGGCCTGGCTGAAGCTGAAGGCCGGCGCCCGGGCCAAGGGCATCGGCGCCCAGCTGCCCAACGCCCTGGAGATCATCGTCCGCAGCCTGGAGGCCGGGCACCCGGTGCCGACCGCGGTCGCCCTGGTCGGCCGCGAGATGCCGGACCCCCTGGGCAGCGAGTTCGGCATGCTGGCCGATGAGATCGCCTACGGCGCGACCCTGGAGCAGGGCGTCGCGCGCCTCGCCGACCGCTGCCGGCATCCGGACGTCGACCTTTTCGCGGCGACCATCCGACTGCAGGAGCGGGCCGGCGGCAATCTGACCGGTCTCCTCAAGATGAACGCCAAGGCGGTGCGCGAACGCGCCAAGATGCGGATGAAGATCAAGGCCGCCTCGAGCGAGGGTCGAGCCTCGGCCATCATTCTGACCTCCGCGCCGTTCGCGGTGATGGGCATCCTCGCCTTCGCCAGCCCGCAGTTCTACGGCGACGTCATCCACGAGCGCTTCATCCAGTACGGGCTCGCGGGCCTTGGGACCTGGATGTTCCTCGGCAACCTGGTCATGCGCCGCATGATCGACATGCGGATCTGAGCCATGGACCCGCTTCAGCTGCAAGTCATCCTGACCTGGACCGCCGTAGGCCTGATCACGCTTGGCGTCGGCGGCGTGGCCCTCCTCGGCCTGCGCGAGGCGCGGCTCGGCGCCCGGCGGCGGGCGCGCCTGGCCGGGAACACGGTCGCCACCGGCAAGCCCGAGCGCTCGGCCGCCGTGGCCGGCGTCGTCAGCGGCGTGATGCGTCTGGGCGACCGGATGGCCATCCAGGACCCGGCCCAGCTGTCGACCATCCGCGCCATGCTGGTCCAGGCCGGGTGGTACAGCCGCGAGGCCGTCGTCTTCTACCTGGGCGCCAAGGCCACGGCCCTTGCCGTGGCCGTGGTGGCGACACTGTTCACCGTGCCCTGGGCCCTGAAGGGCGGCGGCGGCATGCTGGCCATCTGCGCGGCGGCCTTCTTCGCCGCGGCCGCGATCATGGGCCCCGAGCAGGTGGTCAAGGCGCGCCGCCGCAAACTGGAGCTGGAGTATGTCGAGGGCTTTCCCGACCTCCTCGACCTGCTGGTCGCGTCCGTCGAGGCCGGCCTGTCGCTGGACGCCGCCGTCAGCCGGGTCGGCGATGAGATGATCCGCCGCTACCCGCACCTGGCCGAACACCTGAAGTTCCTGACGCTGGAGCTCCGCGCCGGCCGCGCCCGCAAGGACGCCTGGGCCGCCTTCGCCGAGCGGGTGGGCATCGATGACGCTCGGGCGCTGGCCACCATGCTGCGCCAGTCGGAGGAGATGGGCACCAGCCTGGGCGAGACGCTGACGGTCTTCTCCGATGACATGCGATCCAAGCGCATGCTGCGGGCCGAGGAGAAGGCCATGGCCCTGCCGGCCAAGCTGATGGTGCCGCTGATCCTGTTCATCTTCCCCTGCCTGATGGGCGTGCTGATCCTGCCGGCCGCCTTCCGCATCGCCGAGCAGTTCGCGAAATAGCCGGCCATTTGACCCGCGACGGACATGAAGTTACTCTGGAGTAACTGAAGGGCGCGACCAGTCGCCCGCGACGCCGGGGAAGAGACATGCGCGCAACGCCCGCCCGGACCCTCCGGTCCCTGATCGGCCTGTCGATGGCGGCGCTGACCGCATTGGCGCCGACCGCCTTCGCTGTCGCGCGGTCGCCGGCGGCGGAGGCCAGTCGTCCGAACATCGTGATGATCGTCGTCGACGACGCCGCCCTGATGGACTTCGGGGCGTTCGGCGGCGAGGCCCGCACGCCCAACATCGATCGTCTGGCCCGGTCGGGCGCGATGTTCACCGCCTACCACACCTCGCCGCTGTGCTCGCCGTCGCGGGCGATGCTGCTGACCGGCGTCGACAACCACCGGGCCGGCGTGGCGACGATCGAGGAGATCCTTCCGCCGGAACAGAAGGACAAGCCGGGCTACGGCCTGAGCTTCGCGCCCGGCGTCTGGACCGTGGCGAAGCGGCTGAAGGCGGACGGCTACCGCACGCTGATGGTCGGCAAGTGGCACCTCGGACACGGGCCCGGCGCGCTGCCGAACAGCCATGGCTTCGACCGCTCGCTGGCCCTGGACGCCTCGGGGGCCGACAACTGGGCGGCCAAGCCCTACATGCCCTACTACACCGAGGCGCCGTGGTTCGAGGACGGCAAGCCGGCGAAGATGCCGAAGGCCTACTACTCCTCGGACATGATGGTCGACCGGCTGACGGCCTACATCGACGAGAAGCCGGCCGGCGCGCAGCCGTTCTACGCCTACCTCGCCTTCCAGGCCGTCCATATCCCGGTGCAGGCCCCGAAGGAGTACTCCGACCGCTACAAGGGCCAGTTCGACGGCGGCTGGGACGTCGTGCGCCGCCAGCGGCTCGAGCGTGCCCGGGCGCTCGGCCTTCTGCCCCCGGAAGCCGCCGCCCGGCCGCTGCCCGCCGACGCCCGCGCCTGGGAGGCGCTGACGCCGAAGGAACGCGCCATCTACGCCCGATCGATGGAAGTCTACTCCGGCATGATCGAGGCGATGGACGCCAACATCGGCCGGCTGATGGCGCACCTGGAGGCGCGCGGCGAACTGGAAAACACCCTGTTCGTCGTCACCTCCGACAACGGGCCGGAACCGAGCGATCCTGTCCACGCGCCCGGCATGAACCTGTGGATGCTGCGCAACGGCTACCACTGGCGGCTGCGCGGCCTCGGCGAGAAGGGCAGCCTCGCCTATATCGGCAAGGAGTGGGCCTCAGCCCTGTCGGCGCCGGGCGCCCGCTACAAATTCTACGCCTCCGAGGGCGGCGTCCGCGTGCCGTTGGTGGTCTCCGGCCCGGGCGTGCACCCGGGGACGCGGGTCGCCTCGCCGGCCTTCGTCACCGACATCGTCCCGACCCTGATCGACTTCGCCGGCGCGAAGGACCAGCCCGGCGCGGCGGCCATGGACGGCGCCAGCCTGCGGCCGGTCCTCAGCGGCGCCGCCGCCCGGACCCACGCCGAGGACAAGCCCGTCGGCCTTGAGGTCTCGGGCAACGCCGCACTGTTCCGCGGCGACTTCAAGATCACCCGCGACATGCCGCCGGTCGGCGACGGCCAGTGGCGGCTCTACAACCTCGCCCGCGACCCGGGCGAGACGACGGACTTGGCGAAAGCCCAACCCGCGCTGTTCCAGCAGATGCTCGCCGACTACGCCGCCTATGAAAAGCGCGTCGGCGTCCAGCCGCTGCCGGAGGGCTACACGACCCAGAAGCAGCTGATGAGCAACGCCATGGATCGGCAGAAGGGCGCGATGGCGGTGATGGGACTGGCGCTTCTGGCCGTGGTCGCCGCCGCCGCCGGCGGGATATTCCTGCTCATTCGGAGGATGCGCCGTCGATGACGGAGCGCTGGGTCCTCCACGGCCTGAAGCTCTCCTACTTCACGGGCAAGCTCGAGGCCTATCTGCGCGCCAAGGGCGTGCCGTTCCGCTACGTGGAAATGGACATGGCCGATTTTCGCGCCTGCGGGCGGGCGACCGGCGTCTACCAGATGCCGCAGCTCCAGGCGCCGGACGGCGAATGGCTGACCGACACCACCGCCATCCTCCGACGGTTCGAGGCCGAGCAGCCGGAGCCCGCCTACCAGCCGGTCGCGGCCGACGCCGCCTTCCTCAGCCTGTTCCTCGAGGACGCCTTCGACGAATGGCTTTGGCGGCCGGCGCTCTACTACCGTTGGGCCTACCGTGAAGACGCGGCGCTGATGGGCAGTCAGATCGCGCGCACCATGATGCGCGACCTGCCAGGCCCGCTCTGGCTGCGCGCCGCGATCATCCGCCGGCGGCAGCAGCGCGTCTTCCTGAAGGAAGACGGCGTCACCGACCAGACGGCCCCGCTCGTGGACAATCTGTACCCGGAGGTCCTGGCTGTCCTGGAGCCGATCCTGGCGTCGCGCCCATTCCTGTTCGGGGAGCGTCCCGTGACCGCCGACTTCGGTCTGTTCGGCCCGATGTTCCGCCACTTCGCCTCGGACCCGACGCCGTCATCGGTGATGCGGGACATGGCGCCGAACGTGCTGGCCTGGACCGCACGGCTGTGGGCGCTGACGCCGGACCAGGTCGGACCGAGGCCGACCTCGGCGCCGGCCGACCTGGATCCGCTGCTGAAGCTGGCCGCGCGGGACCATCTCGTGGAGTTGGCCGTGAACGCCGAGGCCGTCGCGGCGGGTCGCCGGGAAGTCGCCTTCACCCATCGCGGCGCCCGCTGGCGGCTTCCGCCCTCGCCCTACCGCGCCCGCTGCCTGGCGGACCTGCGAACAGCGTTCGCTGCCCTGACCCCCGAGGACCGCAAGGCGGTCGCGGCGCGGCTCGGGCCGACGGCGAACGCCCTGGCGGGAACCTCCGTGAGCATACCGCCCGTGCCGCTCCCCGGCGGAAAGCCCACAAGCCGTCGCTGGGCCTGACGCAAAGACATCCCCGGAGCCTGATGGGATCAGGGGCGTCATCCGACCCCATCAGGCTGCGACCGCATGATCCTATAGCGCGAGCGCCAGCAGCGGCAGGATCGATCCCGCCACGAGCAGCATCAGGGTCGTGCGGCGCTGCCGGGCGTTGCTCACGGCCAGCCAAACGCCCAGCCCGCCGGAAGCGGCCATGCCAGCGCCCATAACGAGAAAGGTCCACTTGACCAGCGTCAGCCCGATCGGCGCGGCTTCAGCCGGGGGCGCGGCGGCGGGTGCGGCCGGTTGCGCGGGAGCCGCCGCCGGACGCCGCGCCGGACGCAGGGCGTACTTCTGGTGGATGTGCACCTGCCCGAGCTTCTCGATCACCCGCGGGATGTTTAGGCCACCACCGGCACGCCCGCGCGCCAGCTCCGGCTGAGCAGATTGCCGCCAAGCCAGTAGCTCAGCTCCGCCGGGCGTTCGATGTCCCAGCAGGCGAGGTCGGCCAGCTTGCCGGCTTCCAGCGTGCCGGTCTCGGCCGCCAGCCCCAGCGCCTTCGCGGCGTTCCTCGTTACGCCGGCCAGCGTCTCCTCCGGCGTCAGCCGGAACTGGGCGCAGGCCAGCATCATAGCCGCACGAAGCGACAGCAGCGGCGAGGTGCCGGGGTTGCAGTCGCTGGCCACCGCCATGTCGACGCCCGCGGCGCGCAGCGCCGCGACTGGCGGCTTCCGCGTCTCGGCCAGGGCCACGAAGGCGCCCGGCAGCAGGACGGCGACCGTCCCGGCCCTGGCCATCGCCTCGACGCCCGACTGCGAGGTGAATTCCAGATGGTCGGCCGACAGCGCACCATGGCTCGCGGCCAGCGCCGCCCCGCCGCCGTCGCTCAGCTGGTCGGCGTGCAGCCGCACCGGCAGGCCCAATGATCTCGCCTTGTCGAACAGCCGCGAGACCTCGGACGGGGTGAAGGCGATGCTCTCCAGATAGGCGTCGACGATGTCGACCAGACCGTGGGTCTTCGCGGCCGGCAGAGCCCGGTCGACGATCATGTCGATCCAGGCCTCGCGCGGCTGGTCCTTGGGCGCGGCGTGCAGGCCCAGGAAGCTGGTCACCACCCGCACGTCTCCGTCGAGGTAGCGGGCGACGCGCAGCATCTTCAACTCGGTCTCCAGGTCCAGGCCATAGCCGGACTTGATCTCGACCGTGGTCACGCCCTCGGCGACGAGGCTAGCGAGCCGGCGCCGGGCACGGCGGATCAGCGCCGGCTCGTCGGCCTCGCGCGTCGCCGCGACGGACGAACGGATGCCGCCGCCGGCCAGGGCGATCTCCTCGTAGGTCGCGCCGCCGAGCCGCGCCTCGAACTCGCCGACGCGGTCGCCGCCGAAGACCAGGTGGGTGTGGCAGTCGATCAGGCCGGGCGTCACCCAGCGCCGGCCCAGCCGCGTCACCGTCGCGGGGGCGAAGACCGGCGCCTGCGCGCGGGGACCGATCCAGGCGATGCGGCCGTCGCGAACGGCGATCTGAGCGTCCTCGATCGCGCCATAGGGCGTCTCCCCGGCGACCAGTGTCGCGGCGCGGCAGTCGGTGAGGAGGAGGTCGACGCGCTCCATGGTCCTGTCTTGCCACCCGTCGGCGTTCGTGGATAGAGTGCCGCTGTCTAGACAGGATTAGACAAGTGGCCAACACCCTTCATCTCGACCAGGCGCGACTGCCGGACGGCTGGGCGCGCGATGTCCGCCTGACCGTGGAGGACGGGGTCATCACCGCCGTCGAAGTCGGCGTCGCCACGAACGGGGCTGAGCGGCTCAGGGGCGCGGCGGCCCCGGCAATCACCAACCTGCACAGCCACGCCTTCCAGCGCGCCATGGCTGGACTCGCCGAACGGGCCAAGGCCGGGGTCGAGGACTTCTGGGCCTGGCGCGAGGCGATGTACCGCTTCCTCGACCGGATCACTCCGCCGCAGATGGAAGCCATCGCCGCCATGCTCTACGCCGAGCTGGCCGAGGGCGGCTATGGCGGCATCGTCGAGTTCCACTACCTGCACAACGACCCAGAGGGCCGCGCCTATGCCGACCCGGCCGAGACCGCCCACGCCCACCGCCGGGCGGCGGAGACGGCCGGCTTCGGTCTGACGCTGGCGCCGGTGCTCTACAGCCATTCCAGCTTCGGCGGCCTGCCGCCGAAGCCTGGTCAGCGGCGTTTCATCAAGACGACCGACCAGTTCCTGCGCCTGCTGGAGGCGTGCGGCGCCGAGGCGATGGCCTTCCACAGCCTGCGCGCGGTGACGCCCGAGCAGATCCGCGACGTGCTGGCGGCTGTCGGCCCCGCGACGCCGATCCACATCCACGCCGCCGAGCAGACCGGCGAGGTCGACGACTGCCTGGCGTGGTCGGGCGCGCGGCCGGTCGAATGGCTGCTGGCCAACGCGCCGATGTCGAGCCGCTGGACCCTGGTCCACGCGACGCACATGACAGACGCCGAGGCGGGCGGTCTGGCCAGCACCGGCGCCACGGTCGCACTCTGTCCGTCGACGGAGGGCAACCTGGGCGATGGCTTCTTCAACGCGGACGCCTTCCTGGGTGCGGGGGGGGCCTTCGGCATCGGTTCCGACAGCCATGTGACCACCATCGCCGCCGAGGAACTGCGCTGGTTCGAGTACGGCCGCCGGCTGCAGCATCGCAAACGGACCCTGAGCGGCGGCACGGGCGAGCATGTCGGCGCCGGCCTGTGGCTCTCCGCCGCCACGGCCGGGACTAACCCGACCGGCCGCCTCACGGGGGGGATCGCGGTCGGCGCCCGCTGCGACCTGGTTGTGCTCGACACGGACCATCCGGTGCTGGCCGGCCGCGCGGGCGACCTGATCCTCGACAGCCTGGTCTTCTCCGGCTCGGGCGCCATCGACCAGGTCTGGTCGGGCGGCAGGCGGATCGTCGAGGGCGGCCGCCACATTCGCCGTGACACGATCGCCGCCGCCTACCGCAAGGCCGTCGCCGAGCTCACCGCATGACCGCCGCCCGGGCCGCCCGCTACCAGGGCGTGAAGCGCCATGTGCTGGGCGCCATCCGCACCGGCCGCTGGCGCGCGGGCGACCGCATCGCCTCCGAGCACGAACTGGTCCGTGAACTGGGCGTCGCCCGCATGACCGTCCGCCGGGCGCTGGACGAACTGACCCGCGAGGGGCTGATCGTCCGCCGCGCGGGGGTCGGGGCCTTCGTCGCCGGCGAGCCTCTGGCCGAGAGCCACCCGTTGGAAATCCGCGACATCGCCGAGGAGGTCGCCGCGCGCGGCCATGTCTGGCGCGCGGAGGTCGTCGCGCTGGAAGCCGTGCGCGCCGACGCCGACCTCTCCGGCTGGTTCGCGGCCGAGGCCGGCGCGCTGCTCTATCGCTCCGAGGTCGTCCACTTCGAGGGCGAGACGCCGATTCAGCTGGAGCTTCGCTGGGTCTCGCCGGACATCTTCCCGGACTATCTGAACCAGGACTTTTCCGCCGCCACGCCCGCCGCCCATCTGCTCGCCGCCGCGCCGATCGAGGCGGGCGAACAGATCGTCCGGGCCGAGGCGGCCGATCCGCGGACGGCCGGACTGCTGCGTCTCGCCGAGGGCGCGCCGGTCCTGACCGTCGCCCGCCGAACCTGGAGCCGGGGGCAGGTCGCCTCCGCCGCCCGCCTGATCCACCCCGGCCACGCCTTCCAACTGGCCGGCCGCTTCGGAGACCTCGCCTGATGGCCAGCAACAGCCGCATCGTCCGCGCCGACCACGGCCCGGTGAAGACCGCGAAATCCTGGCAGACGGAAGCCGCCGTCCGCATGCTGATGAACAACCTCGACCCGGCCGTCGCCGAGCGGCCCGAGGACCTCGTCGTCTATGGCGGCATCGGCAAGGCGGCCCGCGACTGGGACAGCTTCGACCGCATCGTGGCGACCCTGCGCCGGCTGGAGGACGACCAGACCCTGCTGGTTCAGTCGGGCAAGCCGGTCGGCGTGTTCCGCACCCACCCCGACGCCCCCCGGGTGCTGATCGCCAACTCCAACCTGGTGCCCAAGTGGGCGACCTGGGACCACTTCCACGAGCTCGATAGGAAGGGCCTGGCCATGTATGGCCAGATGACCGCCGGCAGCTGGATCTACATCGGCACCCAGGGGATCGTTCAGGGCACCTACGAGACCTTCGCCGAGGCGGGCCGCCAGCACTACGGCGGAGACCTGACCGGCAGGTGGATCCTCACCGGGGGTCTCGGCGGCATGGGCGGCGCCCAGCCGCTGGCCGCGACGATGGCGGGCGCCAGCATGCTGGCCGTCGAATGTCAGCGCCGCTGCATCGAGCGCCGCCTGGAGACCCGCTACCTCGACGAGGCGACCGAGGACCTCGACGACGCCCTCGCCCGTCTCGACCGGGCGAAGGCCGAGGGCCGCGCCGTCTCCGTCGGCCTGCTCGGCAACGCCGCGGACGTCTTCCCGGAGCTCGTCCGCCGGGGCGTGCGGCCGGACATCGTCACGGACCAGACCAGCGCCCACGACACCGTCAACGGCTACCTGCCCAAGGGATGGACCGTCGAACAGTGGGAGAAGGCCCGCATCGCCGACCCCGCATCCGTCGACCGCGCCGCCCGGGCCTCGATCGTCGAGCATGTGCAGGCGATGCTGGACTTCCAGGCAATGGGCGCGCCGACCGTCGACTACGGCAACAACATCCGCCAGGTCGCCTTCGACGAAGGCCTGGAGACCGCCTTCAATTTCCCCGGCTTCGTTCCGGCCTATATCCGCCCGCTGTTCTGCCGCGGGATCGGTCCCTTCCGCTGGGCCGCCCTGTCCGGCGATCCGGAGGACATCCACCGCACCGATGCGGCGATGAAGCGCCTGTTCCCGGACAACGTCCACCTGCACCGCTGGCTGGACATGGCGAAGGAGCGGATCGCCTTTCAGGGCCTGCCGGCCCGCATCTGCTGGATCGGTCTGGGCGACCGCCACCGCGCGGGCCTGATGTTCAACGAGATGGTCGCCAGCGGCGAGCTGAAGGCGCCGATCGTCATTGGCCGCGACCACCTCGACAGCGGCTCCGTGGCCAGCCCCAACCGCGAGACCGAGGCCATGATCGACGGCAGCGACGCCGTCAGCGACTGGCCGCTGCTGAACGCCCTGCTCAACACGGCCGGCGGCGCGACCTGGGTGTCGCTGCACCACGGCGGCGGGGTCGGCATGGGCTACAGCCAGCATTCCGGCGTGGTCATCGTCGCCGACGGCACGCCGGAAGCGGCGAAGCGGCTCGAGCGCGTCCTCTGGAACGACCCGGCCACGGGCGTCATGCGCCATGCCGACGCCGGCTACGACATCGCTATCGACTGCGCCCGCGAACAGGGCCTCGATCTGCCGTCGCTGGGAGAGCGCTGATGCACGCGGTCACCCTCGGCGGACCGACCATCGGGCTCGACGACATCGGCGCCGTCCTGGCCGGACCCGTAAAGGCAGGCCTGTCGGCGGACGCTTCGGCGGCCGTGGCCGCGTCGCGGGCCACCATCGACGGCATCCTCAAAGCCGGGAAGACCGTCTACGGCGTCAACACCGGCTTCGGCCTGCTGGCCAGGCAGTCGATCGGGCCGGACCAGTTGGCCGAACTGCAGCGCAACCTGATCCTGTCGCACTGCTGCGGGGTCGGCGAACCGCTGCCGGACGACGTGGTCCGCCTGATCCTGCTGCTGAAGGCGGCGGGCCTGTCGCGCGGCCTGTCGGGCGTGCGGCCGCGGCTGATCGAGATGATGCTGCGTCTGCTGGAGACCGACATCCTGCCGGTGATCCCGTCGAAGGGCTCGGTCGGCGCCTCGGGCGATCTCGCGCCGCTCGCGCACCTGGCCTCGACCCTGCTCGGCGTCGGCGAGCTGCGCGTGAGCGGCAAGGCCGTGCCCGCGCTCGAAGGCTTGAAGGCGGCGGGGCTCGAGCCCATCGAACTCCAGGCCAAGGAGGGGTTGGCCCTCATCAACGGCACCCAGGCCTCGACCGCCCTGGCGCTGAAGGGCCTCGTCCTGAGCCGACGTATCTTCGAGGCCGCGTTGGTCGCTGGAGCGCTCAGCACCGACGCCATGTTGGGCAGCGACACGCCGTTCGACCCGCGCATCCACGCCGCCCGCGGCCAGCCGGGCCAGATCGCCGTCGCCGCCGCACTGCGCGGGCTGCTGGACGGCAGCGCCATCCGGCACAGCCATGACGACTGCGACCGGGTGCAGGATCCCTACAGCCTGCGCTGCCAGCCGCAGGTGATGGGCGCGGTGCTCGACCTGATCGACAACGCCCAGCGCACCCTGCTGATCGAGGCCGCGGCCGTGACCGACAACCCGCTGGTCTTCGCCGAGACGGGCGAGGCGCTGTCGGGCGGCAACTTCCATGCCGAGCCCGTAGCCTTCGCGGCCGACACCCTGGCGCTGGCGCTGGCCGAGATCGGCGCGCTGAGCGAGCGGCGCACGGCGCTGATGGTCGACCCGGCCATGAGCAACCTGCCCGCCTTCCTGGTCGCCGAGCCGGGGGTCAACTCCGGCTTCATGATCGCCCAGGTCACCGCCGCCGCCCTGGCCAGCGAGAACAAGGGCCTCAGCCACCCGTCCAGCACCGACAGCCTGCCGACCAGCGCCAATCAGGAGGACCATGTTTCGATGGCCACCTACGCGGCCCGGCGCCTGACACAGATGGCGGAGAACAGCGCCGCCATCGTCGCCATCGAACTGCTGGCCGCCGCCCAGGGGATCGAGTTCCGCCGGCCGCTGCGCTCCTCGCCCGGGCTGGAGACGGCCCATGCGCTGGTCCGCTCCGTCGCCGCGGCCTACGATCGCGACCGCTACTTCGCGCCCGACATCGCCGCCGTGACGGCGCTGGTGCTGGAGGGGTCGTTCGACGGGATCGTGTCGCTGTGAGGTCGTGCGTCCTTCGACACGGGCCTTCGGCCCTGCTCAGGATGACTGAGTTGGGAAGGCCCACTATTCAAGTCATCCTGAGCAGCCGCGAAGCGGCGTGTCGAAGGACGCAACGCCCATGACCGACGTCATCGTCACCCGAGGCTCCAGCCCGCTGATCGTCAGTTTCCCGCATGTCGGCACGGACGTCCCCGACGGCGTCGCCGCGCGGATGACGCCGGAGGCCCTGCGCCTCGACGACACGGACTTCGAGCAGCCGGCCCTCTACGACTTCGTGGCCGAGCTGGAGGCCTCGACCGTGCAGGCGCGCTGGTCGCGGCTGGTCGTCGACGTCAACCGGCCGCCGGACAACAAGCCGCTCTATCCCGGCCAGTGGGGCGCGGGCTTGGTCCCGACCGAGACCTTCCTCGGCGAGCCGGTCTACCTGGGCGCGCTCCCGGATGAGGCCGAGATCGCCGCCCGTCGCGACCGCTACTGGCGGCCCTACCACGACGCCCTTCGCTCGGCCCTGGACGCCGCGGTCGAGCGGCACGGCTTCGCGCTGCTGTGGGACGCCCACTCGATCAGCGCCGTCGTGCCCAAGCTTTTCGACGGCACGCTGCCGGACCTGAACATGGGAACCGCGGCGGGCGAGGCCTGCGGCGAGGACGCCCGCGCCGCGGCGTTCGGCGTCTGCCAGGCCAGCGGCTTTTCCGCCGTCCTCGACGGCCGGTTCAAGGGGGGCTTCATCACCCGCCACTATGGCGCGCCGGCCAGAGGCGTTCACGCCATCCAGATGGAACTGGCCAAGACCACCCACCTGGCCCCCGACAACCGCATCGACGAGGCGCTCGCGAGCCGCCTGCGGCCGGTTCTGGAGAGCGCCATGGAAGCGGCGCTCGATGCGCTGGGGGACGGGCTGGAGGCCTGAGGCTGGGACGGGTTCCGGCGTCGTCGGCGCCTGTCCCTCAACACCGTCTGACGCTGTGAGGGACAGCTACGCTTCGCGAAGCAGTCCCGATGCGACGACTCGAAACGCGAGACTCCCGGGACATATACTGCCAGGACAAAGCGGGACATTCCGCCCCTTCCGGAGACAATCCCACCTGGCGTGGACGCCCTTCGCATCCACGCTGCCGCTCACGGTCTCATACTGACCGCATGAGGCCGCACCACCATGAACACCGACCGCCACGGGCCCACAGCCTGCAAGGATCGGCGTCGATCGCGCCGCCGCGGCCGGCCGCTCTCGCGAGGCGCGACGACGGGCGCCTGTCCCCCCGTCGACGGCAGAGCGACCGCGCCGATGAAGGCGGCGAAGACCGCGTCGAGACTCCGGAGACGCTTCGACGTCCGCGTCGGCATCGCCCGACGCTTCAGCGATCGCTTAAGCGCCGGGCCCGACCGGGATCAGAGCTTGGCCAGGTTGCTGTTGCGCTGGGCCCAGACCAGGTAGATCGCCAGGCCGATGGCGTTCCAGATCACGAAGACGATCATCGTGAAAGTGTTCAGGCCCGCGAACAGGTAGGCGCAGCCGATGATCGCGAACGGGCCGACCAGCCACCACAGCGGCGTCTTGAACCGGCGCGGCCGAGCGGGCTGCTGAACCCGCAGAATCATCATCGACAGCGCCGTGGCGATGAAGGCGGCCAGGGTCCCGGCGTTGGCCACCGAGACGATGGTGTGCAGCGGCAGCACGCCCGCCAGCACGGCGGCGATGGCGCCGGTGAACAGGGTGACCACGACCGGCGTGCCGGTCCTGGCATTCACCCGCGACAGCACCTTGGGCAGCAGGCCGTCGCGGGCCATGGCGAAGAAGACCCGCGTCTGGCCGTACATGAAGACCATGATCACGGTCGGCATGGCGATGATGGCGGCCAGGCCGATCAGGTCGGCGGCGCGCGGGTGGCCCAGCGAGCGGATGATGTGGGCCAGCGGCTCCTTGCTGGTCGCGAACTCGGCCGGCGGCATGGCGCCGATCGCGGCGGCGGCGACGCCCATGTAGATCAGGGTGCAGAGCGCCATCGAGCCGACGATGCCGATGGTCAGGTCGCGGGCCGGGTTCTTGGTCTCCTCCGAGGCGGTCGAGATGGCGTCGAAGCCGTAGAAGGCGAAGAAGATGATCGAGGCGGCGCCCATCACCCCCATCTTCACGCCGTCGACTTCGTTGGCCCAGAAGCCGTGCGGCATGAAGGGCTGGAAGTGGGCGCCGTTGAAGGCGGGAACGGCCAGGGCGATGAAGCCCGCCAGGGCGATCAGCTTGACGATCACCAGCACGAAGTTGACCCGCGCGCTCTCCCGCGTGCCCAGCGCCAGAAGGCCCGCGACGGCCATGGCGATGAACACGGCGGGCAGGTTGACGGTCCCGCCGTCCTTGATGCTGGTCAGGAATTCCTTCGGCGCATCGGGCCACCACTGCAGGATCAGGCCGGACGCGTAGCCGGCCCAGCCGACCGACACCGCCGCGCAGACCACCGTGTATTCGAGGATCAGGCTCCAGCCGACCACCCAGCCGGTCGCCTCGCCCATCACCGCGTAGCTGTAGGTGTAGGCGCTGCCGGCGCGGGGCATCAGCGTCGCCATCTCGGCGTAGCAGAGGGCGGCGGCGGCGCAGACCGCCCCGGCGATCAGGAAGGACAGCATGGCGCCCGGACCGGCCAGGCCCGCCGCCTCGCCGGTCAGGGTGTAGATGCCGGTGCCGACAATGGCGCCGACGCCCAGCGCCACCAGGTGCGGCCAACCGAGGGTGGCCTTCAGGCCCGAACCCTCGACATGACCAACGTGGCCGTCAATGGGCGTGCGGCGCGTCAGGAAGCTCATGGGTCCCTCCCCCTGGGTCACTCTTCGGGCCGGACCATGAACCGCTCCGGACGGTTTCGCCAAGCCCCCCGCTTGCGGTCGCCGCGTGGCTGGGTCAGCGTGCCGGCCAATCCGTGGGGAGAGTATCGATGATGAACCGCACCACCGCCGCCCTGATGCTCGCCGCCGGCGTCCTGGCCCTGGGCTCCGCCTCGATGGCGCGCGAGGCCGCGCCGCCGCCGGCCGCCCTGACCCCGCCGCCGGGCGCCAACAGGGACCAGGCGATGCTCGCGACCTTGATGGCCGACTACGAGGCCTGGCGCATGGCCGAGGACCCGCTGTCGGCCGGGGCAAACGGCGACGCCGCCGCCCTGTCGAAGCTGCCTGACGTCACCCTCGCGGCCGACGCCCGGCGCAAGGTCGCGCTGGACGGCTTCGCCAAGCGGATCACCGCGATCGATCCCGCCGGCCTCAACGAGGATGGCAAGCTCAATCACGCCTTCCTCAAGCGGGTGGTCGGTGACCAGCTGCAGGCCATCCGCTTCGACACCGGGAGACTGGCCTTCTCAAGCGACGACTCCTGGGACGGCTACATCGCCTACATGGCCCAGGTCGCGCCGATGACGTCGAGGGCGGACGCCGAGGCCTGGCTGGCGCGGCTCGCCCAGCTGCCGACCTTCTACGCCAACAATACCGACAACGCTCGGCGGGGGGTGAGGAGCGGCTTCACGCAGCCGAGGCCGATCGCCGACATCGTGCTGAACCAGGCCCGCAAGGCCGCCGCTTCGCCGGTCGAGGCCGACCCGTCGATCGCCGCCCTGGACCGCCTGCCCAATAGCGTGTCGGCGGCGGACAAGGCGGCGCTGAAGGCGCGCGCGACGACGCTGGTGAAGGACGGCCTGCGCCCGGCCCAGAAGCGGTTCGTGACCTTCCTGGAGACCGAGTACCTGCCCGCCGCGCGGCCGGGCCTGGGCGCGTCGACCGTGCCGGACGGCAAGGCCTATTACGCCTGGCTCGCGCGCCGCTACACGACCACCGACCTGACCCCGGACGAGATCCACGAGATCGGGCTGAAGGAGGTCGCCCGCATCCGCGCCGAGATGGACGGCATTCGCGCCCAGACCGGCTTCACCGGCTCGCACGCCGAGTTCCTCGCCTACCTGCGCAGCGACCCCAGGTTCTACGCCCAGACGCCGGAGGACCTGCTCGAGAAGGCCAGCGAGATCTCCAAGCGGATCGACGACCAGTTGCCGCGCTACTTCGGCACGCTGCCCCGGCTGAGCTATGGCGTGCGGCCGGTGCCGGCCGAGATCGCCGAGAACTACACCACCGGCCGCTATTTCCCGGGCAGTCCGCGGCTGGGCGTGGCCGGCGGCTACATGGTCAACACCACCCACCTGGACCAGCGCGGCCTCTACGAGCTGCCGGCCCTGACACTGCACGAGGCGGTGCCAGGCCACCACCTGCAGATCGCGCTGTCGCAGGAGCTGGAGGACGTCCCGGCCTTCCGCCGCGACGCCGACATGACCGCCTTCACCGAGGGCTGGGGCCTCTACTCGGAAAAGCTCGGCATCGAGATGGGCATTTACCGCAACCCCTATGAGCGGTTCGGCCGCCTCAGCTACGAGATGTGGCGCGCCTGCCGGCTGGTGGCCGACACCGGCATCCACTGGAAGGGCTGGAGCCGTGAGCAAGCGGAGAAGTGCTTCACCGAGAACAGCGCCCTGTCGCCGCTGAACATCCGCGTCGAGCTGGACCGCTACATCTCCTGGCCCGGCCAGGCGCTGGCCTACAAGATCGGCGAGATGAAGATCGTCGAGGTCCGCGCCCGGGCCGAGGCGGCGCTGGGCGAGAAGTTCGACATCCGCCGATTCCACGACGCGGTGCTGCTGGCCGGCCCGCTGCCGATGGACCTGCTGGAAGCCCGCATCGACCGCTGGATCGCGGCGGAGAAGGGACGCTGAGCTGCTAGTCCTTCAGAAACTCGCAGCCGGCGTCCCAGATGATCTCGCCGGCCCGACTTCGCCGACGACCGCAGGATGGCGACTCGAACCGCGACTGTTCGTTGAAAACAGCCAGGGGCATGCGGGAGTTGATATCGGCCTTGTCCGGCAGGTAGGCCATGCTGCCCAGCGCGCGGGTCATCCCTGCCGACGAGCGAGCCTCGATTTCCAGGACCAACTCCTGTTCCCTTCCCCGGTCGAACACGAACAGACATCGGCCGGTCGCGTCACATTTCCGGAAGTAGGCGACGCAGCGCCCCTCGAAGCAGGCTTTCGACAGCCGGGTCGGGTTCAGGGCATTGATGTTGTCCGTCCCCCAGGTCACCGTCGCGGACCAGCCCTTCCCCGACAGCTCGCTGCTGGAGACCGGCCAGCTGGCGTCCATGGACGCTTTGATCTCAAGCCCATTGGGATCGCCCAGACAAAGCCGACCCGCCAGCACGACACCGCACAGGAAAAGCGGCGCCGGCACGGCCTAGACCCCCGAGCCTTCCCAATCGCCGGCGCCGTGCTGGGCGGGGCCGCGGCCGTTGATCTGGTGGTAGAGCGCCTTCACCGCGCGGCTGCCGGTGGTCTCGAACATCCACGGGAAGACGCCGTGCAGAACGGCCGCGACGCCGCCCGCGATCATGGTCACGCCAAACTTCGTCGCCACGCCGAAATGCTCGCCATAGCTTTCGCCGACGGCGTTCGGATGGTGGGTGAAGGGGTTCATGGCGGGCAGGCTCCGGCGTCCACGGGATGGATCAGTGATGCCGTGCTGCGCGGGGGCGGGTCAACCGCCGGCCGCCTACTCCGCCCAGATATCGGTGACGCCGCCCTTGCGGTTCAGCATGTGGGTGGCGCGCTTGATGACGGCCAGCAGCCGCTCGACGCGCTGGTCCCTGTCGTAGGTGATGTCCGCCCGAGCCATGCCCTCCAGCATGAACCGCGCGAGGTCGCGGCTGGCCTGGAAGCGCGGGCCGGCGCCGGCGTGCAGCATCTTCAGGAAGTGGTCGCCGATCTGGGCCCTGTCGAACTCCGCCTGGGCCGGGGCCAGCAGCTCGCGGATCATGGGATCGGTCCGCGCCGCCGCCTCGAGCTCGGCGAAGGCCATGAAGGGCTCGGTGTGGAGCAGCTCCCAGTAGCTCTCGATGGCGTGCTCGGTGACATCGCCGCCGGCGGGCAGGCTCTCGGTCGCCTGTTTGAACAGGAAGGAGCGCTGGCGCTGGATGTGTTCGATGGCGGCCTCAAGGAGACCTTCGCGGGTCGGGAAGTGATAGAGCATCGCGCCGCGGGTGATGCCCGCCGCCTCGGCCACCGCAGCGTTGGTCGTGGCCGCATAGCCGCTGCGGGCGATCACCCTGACCGCCTCGTCGAGGATGCGGGCGCGGGTGCGTCGCGACTTCGGCGTATCACGCAGGACTGCAGTCATCTCGGCCATGTCGGCGTTGATCTAGGCATTGCGATGTTGCGTCGCAACAGAGCCGGTCCCCAGTTCACGAGACTGACACGCAATCATCATAGCTCGGACCGGTTCGGCGCCTGCCGGGGGAGCGACGATGACGGCCGAAGCCCAAGTTTTGAGCTGCCGTACGGTGTTCATCAGCGACGTGCATCTGGGCACCCGAGGGTGCCAGGCCGAGATGCTGCTCGATTTCATCCGCAATCTCGACTGCGAGCAGATGTACCTGGTCGGCGACATCATCGACGGCTGGAAGCTGAAGAGCGGCTGGCATTGGCCCCAGGCGCACAACGACGTGGTCCAGAAGGTCCTGCGGATGGCCCGTAAGGGGGTGAAGGTCACCTATGTCCCCGGCAACCACGACGAAGTGGCGCGGGACTTCTGCGGCGTGCATTTCGGCGGCGTGGTCGTCGCGCGGGACGCCATCCATGAGACGATCGACGGCCGCCGGTTCCTGGTGGTGCACGGTGACGAGTTCGACGGCATCGTCCAGCACGCGCGCTGGCTCGCCTTCCTCGGCGATTGGTCCTATAGAACGCTCCTGATGCTGAACACTCTGGTGGCCCGCCTGCGCCACCGGCTGGGTTTGGGGTACTGGAGCTTTTCGGCCTATCTGAAGGTCAAGGTGAAGAACGCCCTGCAGTTCATCGAGAACTTCGAACAGGCCGTGACCGACGAAGCGCGTCGCCGCGGCGTGGACGGGGTGATCTGCGGCCACATCCACAAGGCCGAAATGCGGGACATGGACGGGATCCTCTACGTGAACGACGGCGATTGGGTCGAAAGCTGCACCGCTCTGGTCGAGCACCATGACGGCCGCCTCGAAATCATAGACTGGGCCCGGGTTCGCGCCGGGCGACGCGGCGGGCAGGCGCTTCCCGCCGACCTGGAGCCCGTCGCCGCCTGATGCGTATCCTTCTGGCCACGGACGCCTGGGAGCCCCAGGTTAACGGCGTCGTCCGCACGCTTACGCGCGTCGTCGACGAGATGCGCGCCATGGGCCACGAGGTCGAGGTCATCAGCCCCGACCAGTTCAATACCGTCCCGCTGCCAACCTACGCCGAGATCAAACTGGCGGTCGGCGCGTACGAGCCGGTGCAGGAGCGGTTCAAGTCCTTCGAGCCGGAGGCGATCCATATCGCCACCGAGGGACCGGTCGGCCTCGCCGCGCGGCGAGTCTGCCTGGAGTGGAAGCTGCCGTTCACGACCAGCTATCACACGCGCTTCCCGGAATACGTCTCGGCCCGGTTGCCGGTGCCTCTGGCCGCCGGCTACGCCTACATGAAGTGGTTCCACAAGCCGTCCGGCCGGATGATGGTGGCCACCGACACCATGCGCGAGGAGCTGGAGAGCCACGGCTTCCGCAACATCTCGGCCTGGTCGCGCGGCGTCGACACCGAGCTGTTCCATCCGCGCCGTCCAGTCGAGCCGGACGTCTTCGCCCATTTGAAGAAGCCGATATTCCTCAACGTCGGCCGCGTCGCCGTCGAGAAGAACATCGAGGCCTTCGCCTGTCTCGATCTGCCGGGCACCAAGGTTGTCGTCGGCGACGGACCGCAGAAGGCCGAGCTGGAAGCCAAGTATCCCGAGGTGGTCTTCACCGGCGCCAAGTTCGGCGAGGAGCTGGCGGCCCATTTCAACAGCGCCGACGTCTTCGTCTTCCCGTCGCTGACGGACACCTTCGGCCTGGTGATCCTCGAAGCCATGGCGACCGGCTCGCCGGTGGCCGGGTTCAACGCGCCCGGGCCGGCCGACATCATCCCCGGCTCCGGCGCCGGCGTCCTGGCGCCCGGCCGCACGGACGGCCTGCGCGAGGCGTGCCTCGCCTGCCTGGAGCTCGACCGGACCCGGGTCCGAAAGTTCGCAGAAGGCTTCAGCTGGCGCGCCTGCGCCGAGCAGTTCGTGAAGAACCTCGAACCCTATCCCGAGCCTGAGAAGACGCGCTTCTGGCGCCGCCTGCGCCGCTTGGCGAGGCTGCGGCGCAAGCCGGCGGCCTAGAGCCTGATGGGTTCAGATGGAACAATCTGAACCCTGAATCAGGCTCTACACCTTTGATTCTAGAGCACGATTCAGCCATCAGACGATTCCGTCTGATGCCATCGTGCTCTAGTCATTGCGTCCTTCGACACGGCCCTTTGGGCCTGCTCAGGAGGGCTAATCAGTAGGCTATCCATCCCCGTCATGCTGAGCAGCGCCGCAGGCGCGTGTCGAAGCAGGCACGGCGCGCAAGGCAAGGCGCCGCGGAGTCTCCTCCGCGGCGCCCGCTACGCTTAGTCTCTGGATCCGTTACGACGCGGGGCGCGCCATCACCGTGCCGGCCTTGAACGCGGCCTTGCCGGCTTCGTGCTGGGCGGGCGGCAGCGGAATGAGGCCCCGGCCCTGCAGATAGCCGCCACGGCCCGAAGCGGCGTCGGAGAGGTACTCCTCGACGAACTGCTTCAGTCCCGGCGTCACGCCGATGTTCGACTTCTTCACGTAGATGTAGAGCGAGCGCGACAGCGGGTAGGAGCCGTTGGCGATCGTCGTCGAGGTCGGGGCGATGCCATTGACCGTCGCGGCCTTCACCTTGTCGCCGTTCTCCTCAAGGAAGGAGTAGCCGAACACGCCCAAGGCGCCCGGGGTCCGGGTCAGGGTCTGGACGATGGCGTTGTCGTTCTCGCCGGCGTCGATCCAGCCGTCGCCGCGCAGGGGATCGACCAGACCCTTGAAGCTCTTCTCGTTGTTCGAGCGGATTTCGGCGAGCACCGGGAACTTCCGGGCCCCTTCCTCGATGCCGAGCTCAAGGAAGGCGTCACGGGTGCCCGAGGTCGGCGGCGGGCCGTAGACCACAATGCGGTTGCCCGGCAGGCCGGCGCCGATTTCGTCCCAGGTCTTGTAGGGGTTGGGCACGAACTTGCCGTAGCGCAGGACCTTGGACGACAGGCCCAGGTACAGGTGCTCGATCTTGAAATTGTAGTCCGCGCCATCCTTGTCGACCGCGACGACAATGCCGTCAAAGCCGATCTTCAAGGCGATGATGTCCTTGATGCCCTTGGCCGCGCAGGCGTCGAATTCCGACTTCTTCATCGGACGGGAGGCGTTGGCGATGTCCGGAAAACCCTCTCCCGTGCCCGAGCAGAACAGCTTGATGCCGCCGCCGGTGCCGAGGGATTCGACCTTCGGAGCCTTGGAGCCGGACTTCTTCGCGAAATTCTCCGCCACGCGGGTGGTGAACGGGAAAACGGTCGAGGAGCCGGCGGCCCAGACGTAGTCGCGGGCGGCATGGGCCTGGGAGGCGACGGCCATCACGGCGATGGCGGCCGCGGCGCCGAGAATCTTCTTCATGGTTTGGTCTCCTGGGGAGGAAGCGATCAGAAATCGAACTGGGCGCGGAACTGCAGGGTGTCGACGTCCACGTCAGCGCCAACGGCGGGGTTGTCGTTCTGCGCCTTGGTGTAGTTCGCCATGAAGCGAACGTACGGGAACGGGTACCAGTTGGCGCCAAGGGTCCAGGCCGAGTACTCGCCGGCCGTGGAGACGCCCGTGATGTCCGTCAGGTCGGTATTGTCGTAGCGAACAGCGAGTTCGATCGCGCCCGGCCCGCCGGCGGTGACGGGATTGAGGATCTTGGTGCGGCCGAATTCGCCCTTCTTGGCTTCCAGGTTGCGACTTTCGCCGGTCACGAACCAGCTCGCCGCCGCGTAGTAGCCCCGGGCGGATTGCTCAAGGCCATTGGTGCGATCGATCTCGATGTTGGCCCATTCGCCCTGCAGCGAGAACGGGCCCGCGAGCCAGGCGGCCTCAAGGCCGATCGCCGTGTCAGCGTCGCCGATGGCGCCCGAGGCGGTGTAGCGGGCTCCGTAGTTCGAGTTGTTGCGGACTTGGTAGGCGAAGCCGGCCTTGTCGCCGCGGTCGCGCTTTCGGCCCCAAAGGCCCAGGTGCACGGCCTGGGTGTCGGTGACCAGCGGCGACCAGGTGCCGCGCGCGACGACCGCGACGCTTTCGCTGCCGCCGTCATTGCCCGCCACCGTCGGATCGGGATCGTTGATCGAGTCGCCCGACAGGCCCGCCAGCAGGGTCCAGGTTTCGCCGTTGATCTTGCCGGCGATGTTCATGACGCGGCCGCCGTCGATCAGGTCGTTGTAGGCGCCGCGTTCCATGAAGGTCGTGTAGCGCGACGAGGTGATGTTCTCGAGCGAAACGGTCTTGAAGTTGCCGACCATGATCGAGGTCGTGTCGTTCGGCTTGTATTCGAGGATGAGGTCTTCCCAGGCGGCCGATCCGCCGACCAGCTGGAGCTCGGCCTTGTAGGCGAAATTGTAGTTCCACGAGCCTTCCACGCCCAGACGGGCGGTGCGGGTGCGGGTGACCTGCGAACTGAAGTCAGCGCCGGCCTCGCGATCGACTTCCTGATTGACGCCGTCGAGGTAGACTCGCCCACGGACCTTGAAGGTCAGGGTGTCGTTCTGGAACTGCGGCGCGCCCTTCCAGCTGGTGCTGGTCTCCTGGGCCACTGCTCCCGAAGCGAGCGTCAGCGCCGCCAGCGCGCCCAGCGCGGACCCGCACGCCAGCGTGGTCTTCGTCTTCATGGTCGATTCCCTGTCGAGTGATCCGTTGCTCCTCGTGGGGAGCGCGGTCATCGCTGTAGGGACGGTCGACGACGGTTCGGCGACGAGTGTTCGAATGTTTGGCGACACTCTGGCGTCAGATTTGTGACAGTCGCCCGGCCCGAACGATCAGGCGGGCCAGGACCGGGCTCCGCCGAGGACGACGCGCCCGAGCCGGGGGGCCGAAACCCGGTTACTTCTGTCAGAGAAGGCGGCTGCGGATGGCCTGCGACAGCAGGTCGATGCCAGACACGGCCACGATGATGACCAGGACGATGCAGCCGGTTTCGTCGTACTTGAAGGCCTGGGTGGAATCGACCAGCACCTGGCCGATGCCGCCTGCGCCGATCAGCCCGAGCACGGTGGCCGCGCGACTGTTGGATTCGAAGCGGTACAGCGCATAGCTGGTCCAGTGGGGCGCGACCTGCGGAATCACACCCCAGATGATCTCGGCCAGCCGCCTGGCGCCCGTGGCCCTGACGCCCTCGACGGGCCCCTTGTCGATTGCCTCGACCGATTCGGAGAACAGCTTGGCGAGCACGCCGCCGGTATTGAACATCATGGCCATGACGCCTGCGAACGGCCCCAGGCCGACCGCTGCGATGAACATGTAGGCCAGCACCAGGTCGGGGATCGACCGTACGATGTCCAGCACTCGGCGGACCGGTTGCTGGATCCAGGCCGGCGTGATGTTGCTGGCGCCCAACAGACCCAGCGGGATGGCCAGGATGATCGCCAGGAACGTGCCCCACAGCGCCATCTGGATGGTTTCCCACATCTTGGCGACATAGATGTTCCAGCTCTTGCCGGTGAAGTCGGTGGCCGCCCAGCTGTCGTCCCAAAAGCGGAAGGGTTTGAAAAAGTCGCTCACGAACTCGCCCATGCCGCTCTTCTCACTGAAGAGCATCGGGAACTTGTCGATCTCGGCGGCGCCGAAGCTGACCAGCAGCAGCACCGCGACGCCGCCAAAGATGGCGAAGTCGAAAAGGCGCGCCGACAGCGCGCGCTGGGGCGGAGAGAGAAGCGCTTCGGCGGCGGTCATCGGCGCGCTCGTCACTGCGCTGGCGCGACCGGCGCGGCGCCGGCCTTGGCGGTCGCCGCGGCGCGTTCGGCCTGGATGCCCGCCAGAGCCTTCTCGGCCGCGGCCGTCTTCGTCGCGTCGCCGCTTTCGCGCGCCAAGAGCAACGTTTCCGTGGCTTCCATCTCGCGCACGACAAGCAAGTGCGTGTCGTCCGCCGGCAGGAAGCCGCCGATGCTCAGCTTGGCCAGGTTGGCGCGTTGGCGCTCGGCCTCAGCCCCCTCGCCCTGGCCATAGGTCAGGAAGAACTGGCGCAGCTTCTCCTTGACCGCCGGGTCGAGGTCCTTGCGCCAGACCATCGGATCCTCCGGCAGGGTCGGCGATTCCCAGATCACCCGAACCTTGCCGGCCTGGCCCTGGCCTCGGTCGGCGTTGAGGCGAATGGCGGTGGAGTTGTTGGTGGCCGCGTCCAGCTGACCGGCCGCCACCGCGAACAGGTTGGCGGCGTGATTGGCGGTGAGCACGGTCTTGAAGCAGGTCTCCGGCTTCTTGCCCGCCGGAATGAAGACGTAGGTCATCGGCGCCAGGGTGCCTGACGTCGACTTCTTGTCGCCCATCCCGAAGTTCAGCGTGCCGTCGCACTTCAGCAGGTCGTCGATCGTCCGGATCGGGCTGCCGGAGGGGACGATGATCACCGACTTGTAGCCGTCGGTGCCCGACGGATCGAAGGTGCGCGCGAAGACCTCGCCGTTCGACCGCCGCACCGCCTCCAGGCCCGACTGGTTGGAGAACCAGCCCACATCGGTCTGTTTGAAGCGCATCGCCTCGATCAGGGCGCTGTAGTTGGACGAGAAGAACGGCTTCACCTTCAGTCCGGTCTGCTTCTCCATGTCCGCCAGGATCGGGGTCCAGTAGGACTCCATGTTCTGCGAGGACTCGGTCGAGAGGATCGAGAAGGTGACGGCGTCCTGGGCCTTGGACTCGTCGCCCTTTCCACCGCAGGCGGCAAGGGCCAGGGTCGCGACGGCGCCGAGGGCCAGCAGCGAACGACGGAGAATCATTGGGGGGCTCCTTCCCAGAAGACGTCCTCGAATTCCGGGCCGTAAATTTCGATCAGCTTGTCGCGCTTCAGGCCGGCGGCCGGTCCGTCATAGACCTTGTTGCCGGCCTTCAGGGCCACGACGCGATCGCAGTAGCGCAACGCGTAGTCGACCTGGTGCAGGGTGACGATGACGGTAAGGCCATCCTTGGTGTTCAGCTCGCGAAGGATCTCCATGACCTTGCGCGCGGAGACCGGGTCAAGCGAGGCGACCGGCTCGTCAGCCAGGATGATCTTGGCCTTCTGGACCAGCGCGCGGGCGATCGCGCCACGCTGTTGCTGGCCGCCGGACAGCGTGTTGGCCCGCTGGCCCGCATACTCGGACACGCCCACCCGCTGAAGAGCGGCCATCGCGGCCTGCTGAGTTTCCTGCGGCCAGCGACCGAAAACCCCGCGCAGGTAGCTGATGCGCCCGAGCGAGCCGAGCGCGACATTGGTGTAAAGGCTCAGGCGGCCGACGAGATTGAACTGCTGCGCGATGAAGCCGATGCGGATGCGAGCTTCGCGGACCTTGTCGCCGACCTTGCCCTTCGCCTGAGTCTTCACGCCGAACGCCTCGATGACGCCGGGGCCGTTGTCGATGGTCTGCAGGCCGTCGATCGAACGAAGCAGCGTCGACTTGCCGGAGCCCGAGGGACCAATCAGCGCCACCATCTCGCCGCGGGCGACGTCGAGCGACACCCCGTCGAGCGCGCGGCGGGGACCAAAGGTCTTGGAGACCTGGCGAATGGAGAGAACGGCGTCCGATGTCATGGCTTTTCGGGAAGAGTCCTTAACACAGATGCCCGGCCGTCATGGAAGGGACATGCGAAACTTTCATGACGCGAGGCAATTGTCTCCCCGCCTTGCGGGAAAGGCCGTCGCGGTCTTGCGCGCCATACACGAAAGTTCCGTGTGCGGCGAGTGTGACGGTCACGCGAAGCCGACCCCGCGCCACCCTTGGCCCGGCAAGGGAAATTTACCTCTTTACATGGGGGGCGTTCGACCCTAAATCGCGCGCTCCGGCGGACCCCGTAGGTCTGTTTGCTGCGCCGCTAACGCCGGTCTGGGTTTAACAATCAACAGGGGGTTACGTGAATTGCGCACGTACCATTTGCCCCTGGACCTGGTCCGTGAGCGGTCTCCGGAACGTCCTGTCGCCCTTGTGCGACGTGACGCCGTAGCCGCCGCAGCGCGCTGGTTCCAGACGAATTTCAAGGGCGACGTCCTCTACGCGGTGAAGGCCAACCCTTCGCCCTGGGTCATCAAGACTCTCGCGCAGAACGGCGTCACCGGGTTTGACGTGGCCTCGCTGAACGAGGTCGAGCTTGTCGCGGAGAACGCTCCCGGATCGCGCATGGCCTTCATGCATCCGGTGAAGTCGCGCGCCGCAATCTCGGCCGCCTACTTCGATCACGGCGTGAAGACCTTCTCGTTCGATACGGCCGAGGAGCTCGAGAAGATTCTCGACGCCACCGGCCGGGCCAAGGACCTGACCCTGATCGTCCGCATGGGCGTGTCGGCCGAAGGCGCCGCCTACAGCCTGTCGGGCAAGTTCGGCGTCGACCAGCACCAGGCGCCCGCCCTGATGCTCGCGGCCCGTCGCGCGACGCAGGATCTGATGGGCGTGTCGTTCCACGTCGGCAGTCAGTGCATGCGGCCGACCGCTTTCCAGGCCGCGATGGCCCAGACCGGTCGGGCCCTGGTGCGCGCGGGCGTGTTCGCGGACGTCATCGACGTCGGCGGCGGCTTCCCATCGGTCTACCCGGGTATGATTCCGCCCGACATGGCCGACTACATCGCCGCCATCGACCGAGGCTTCAACGAGATGCCCGTGTCGGAGACGACCGAGCTGTGGTGCGAACCCGGCCGGGCGCTGGTCGCCGAATCGACCTCGCTGATGACCCGCGTCGAGCTGCGCAAGGGCGACTCCCTCTACCTGAACGACGGCGCCTACGGCTCGCTGTTCGACGCCGCCCACGCCAAGTGGCCGTTCCCGGTGAAGGGCTATCGCGGCGGGGGCGAGGCTCGCGAGCTGACGGGCAATCTGCGCCCGTTCGAGTTCTACGGTCCGACCTGCGATTCCATCGACCACATGCCCGGTCCGTTCTGGCTGCCGGAGGACATTCGCGAGGGCGACTTCGTGGAGATCGGCATGCTGGGCGCCTACGGGGTGGCGATGCAGACCCGCTTCAACGGCTTTGGCTCCGTGGAAGAAGTCGAGGTCGGCGATGCGCCGATGGCCTCGATGTTCGGCCTCGCCCGCCGTTCGATCCCGGCTCCGCGCACGGCGATCGAGAACGTCGTGAAACTGCCGCGTCCAAAGAGCAGGAAGCGTCGCCGGAGATAATCCGAGCCTCACGCGTTTACAGCCCCAGCCCGTCGCTCCGTCCGGGCTGGGGACTAACTTTGTTGGACGGGCGCTCACTGTCAGGGAAACCGAAGCGATGAACGCTCCGACCAATATGAAGGCCCAGCTGCTCGGCACGACCGTCGAGCACATCGACATCGCCAGCTTCGACGCGCGTCCGATCATCGACAGCATGCGCAAGATGTCGTTCAGCTCGCGCGACACCGCCCGCGCGGCCGACATCTTCAACATGGCGCTGGAAGACAAGGACTGCTCGCCGTGGCTGATCCTGGCCGGCTCGACCTCGGCCGGCGGCTGCATGCACGTCTACCGGGACATGGTGAAGTTCGGCATGATCGACGCGGTGGTCGCCACCGGCGCCTCGATCGTCGACATGGATTTCTTTGAGGCCCTGGGCTTCAAACACTATCAGGCGGCCGGCCCGGTCGACGACAACGTCCTGCGCGACAACTACATCGACCGCATCTACGACACCTACATCGACGAGGAAGAACTCCAGGCCTGCGACCACACCATCCTGGAGATCGCCAATCGCCTGGAGCCGCGCGGCTACAGCTCGCGCGAGTTCATCTGGGAGATGGGCAAGTGGCTGAGCGAGGGCAACGCCAAGAAGCCCGGCAGCCTGATCCAGACCGCCTATGAAGAAGGCGTGCCGATCTTCTGTCCGGCCTTCGTCGACAGCTCGGCGGGCTTCGGCCTGGTCAAGCACCAGAAAGAGCGCGCCGCCGCCGGCAAGCCCTACCTGATGCTCGACGCCATCGCCGACTTCCGCGAGCTGACCGACATCAAGATCGCCGCCGGCGTCACCGGTCTGTTCATGGTCGGCGGCGGCGTGCCGAAGAACTTCGCTCAGGACACCGTCGTCTGCGCCGAGATCCTCGGCGTCGAGGCCGAGATGCACCGCTACGCCGTGCAGATCACCGTCGCCGATGTGCGGGACGGCGCCTGCAGTTCCTCGACGCTCAAGGAGGCCGCCTCCTGGGGCAAGGTGCAGACCACGCATGAGCAGATGGTCTTCGCCGAGGCGACGACGGTCGTTCCGCTGATCGGTTCGGACGCCTACCACCGGGGCGCCTGGAAGAGCCGCGAGAAGCGTCGCTGGCAGAAGCTGTTCGCCTGACGCGTCCCAGTTGCCAGACCGATCAAGCCGCGCGAGGGTTCTTCCCTCGTGCGGCTTTTTCATTTGGGACCCTAGAATGCGCCCTGTCATCGTCGTGCTGGCCGTCAGCGCCCTGTCGCTCGCCGCGTGCGGCAGGAAGGACGAGACGCCCAAGCCAGGCTTGAAGGTCGGCCCCGGCGGCTCTGTGACCATCACCGGCAAGGACGGCGCGGTCGTCCGCTCCGGGGCCAACGTCAAGGCGGACCTGCCCGACTTCGCGCCCCTCTACCCCGGCGCAGCGCCGTCGGGTTCGGTCACCAGTGTCGCGAGCGCCGAGGGCAAGGGCGGCATGTATGTCTACACTGCGGCGGCTTTCCCAGAGCAGGTGCTGGCCTTCTACCGCGACAAGGCGAAGGCGGCCGGCCTCGGCGAGGCCGCGGAGATGAACATGGGGGCGGCGCGAATGTTCAGCGCGACCGACGAGGCGAGCCGGCGTTCGCTGCAAGTGATCGTCACCGGAGAGGGCTCGGGTTCGAACGTCAGCCTGACCTGGAGCGTCCCGAAGGCTTGAGCCTTTGGGGCTTGCCAGGCTTTCGCCGGCTGGCGATGCTTGCAGCCGTCGGGAGGACTCACCAATGCAACGTACACGGAAGATGATCGTCGCCGCGGCGATGGTCGCGACGCTGGCCGCCGGCGCCGCCTGGGCCCAGCTGCCGTGGAAGGGCTACCTGGGCGACGCCGCCCCCGACACGACCTTCGTGGTGCCGCCCGCGCCGCAGGCCGGCTCGGCGGAAGCGGAGGCCGATCGCGCCATCTTCAAAGCGACCCGCGCCCTGCAGGGCACGCCGCGCTGGGACATGGCGATCGCAGACGCGAAGGAGCGTGAGGTCGGCAAGGCCTTCGCCTGCGCCGTCGGGGCGGAGGTCGGGTTCGTGTCGACTCCGAAGATCGGCAAGCTCCTGATGCGCGTCGCGCCGGACCTGACCAGGGCCGTCGATCGACCGAAATCCTACTACAGCCGCAAGCGCCCCTACCTGGTGGACGACGGCCCGATCTGCGTCGCCCGTGAGAAGGCGCTGGACGAGAGCCCCGACTATCCATCCGGGCATGCGAGCTGGGGCTGGGCGGTCGGACTCATCCTCGCCGAGCTGGCGCCGGATCGCGCCGACAGGATCCTCCTGCGCGCTCGCGCCTTCACCGAGAGCCGGGCGGTCTGCGGCGTGCACAACGCCAGCTCGGTCGCCGCGGGACGCGACAACGGCACGGCGGTCGTCGCCGCCCTGCACAGCTCGCCGGAATTCCGCGCGGACATGGAGGAGGCCCGCGCCGAACTCGCCGCCCTGCGCGCCAAGACCGGCCCAATCGAAGGCTGTGACGCCGAGGCCGCGCTGCTGGCGACACCGGCCTGGTGATCCCGCGCCGCTTGCCCTGACCGCCGCCCGCCTCTACCTGTCAGGCCATGGCTCATGCGCACGCCTGCGACCACGACCACGACCAGCCCGGGTTGACCGGGGGAGCGCTGTCGGCCGGGCTGGCCGCCGCTGAGGCGCGCTGCGACGCCGCGGGTCAGCGCCTCACCGCCCCGCGGCGCCGGGTGCTGGAGCTGCTGCTGCAGGCGGGTCAGCCCGTGAAGGCCTACGATCTGATCGCCGGCTTCGGCGCCGGCGGCGAGCCGGCCAAGCCGCCCACCGTCTACCGGGCGCTGGACTTCCTGTCGAAGCACGGCTTCGCGCACCGCATCGAGAGCCTCAACGCCTACATCGCCTGCGGCGGCGGCAGTGAGGGCCACGCGGCGGCCTTCCTGATCTGCGACTGCTGCGGCCGAACCCGCGAGATCGCGCCGGTCGGCACGTCCGAGATCGAGCGACTGGCCGCCGACCGAGGCTTCACCCTGACCGGCCTGACCGTGGAGGCCCACGGCCGCTGCGAGGATTGCCGCGCCTGATGTCCGACGACGGAATCGAGATCTGGCGCGGGGGCGTCAACACCTGGGAATGCGACGAGATGGGGCACATGAATGTGCGCTTCTACGTCGCCAAGGCGGCAGAGGGCCTGGTCGGAATGGCGGCCGCCCTGGGCCTGCCGCAGGCCTTCACCGTCCACGCCGAGTCGACCCTGCTGGTCCGCGAGCAGCACATCCGGTTCCTGCGGGAGGCCCACGCCGGCGCCGCCCTGCACATGACCGGCGGGGTGGTCGAAATGGGCGAGGACGAGGCGCGGCTTGTCCAGCTCCTCTGGCATAGCGAGACCGGCGTCCTGGCCGCGACCTTCCAGACCGTGGTCGCCCACGTCACGCCGCGCGACGGCCGCGCCTTTCCCTGGAGCCATCGCACGCGAGCGCTGGCGGCCGACCTGGCCCTCGCCGTGCCCGAGCCGGCCGCGGCGCGCAGCGTCTCGCTGGCTCCGGTCGAGTCGATGGCCAGCCTCGCGCGGGCCGACGAACTCGGCCTCGTCCGCATCGCCCAGGGGGCCGTCGCCCCCCAGGATTGCGACATTTTCGGCCGCATGCTGCCCGAGTTGTTCATCGGTCGGGTCTCGGACGGCATCGCCCGCCTCGTGCGCGGCTTCCGCGAGACGGTGACCAGCGACGCAGAGGAGAAGCCCAGACGGGTCGGTGGTGCGGTGCTTGAATACCGTCTCATCCACCTCGACTGGCCGCGCGCCGGTCAGCGGCTGGAGATCCGCTCGGGCCTGAAGACCGCCGACGCCCGAACCAAGACCATGGTCCACTGGATGGTCGATCCCGACACCGGAAAGCCGTGGGGCACGTCTGAGGCGGTTGCGATCACCTTCGACCTGGACGCCCGCAAGATCGTGCCGATCAGCGAGGCCGCCCGCGAGCAGCTGATGCGGCAGGCGACCCCGGGGCTGACGCTCTGACGGGACGCTTCATCCGGCCTGAGGCGACCCCGCCGCCTCCAGCAGCGCCTCACGCACCAGCTCGGGCCGCTCCATCGGCAGGAAGTGGCTGGTTCCCGGGACAAGGTCCAGCCGCACGCCCCGCGCCAGCACCGCCGCCTCGTGGAGGTCGAACTGGCAGGTCGAGGCATGCTCGGCCTTGAGGATGCGGATCGGGGCCGTCTCCGCGGCGAAGGCGCCGAGGGTGTCGTGGAACTGGGCGCCGAAGTTGGCGGCTTCCCACTCCGGCGCGCAGCAGAGGCGCAGGCCGCCCTGGCCATCCTCGACCAGGCCGTCGACGAGATAGTCGCGAAGGACTTCGTCCGGCCAGGTCTTGAACGCACCGCGGCCGTGGTAGGCCTCGAACGCCGCCTCGCGGCTTGGAAAGGTCGCGCGCCGACGTCGGGCGCCCTGGGCCAGCGGCGAATCGCGCAGGCCTTCGGGGCCGAAGCTCGCCACGCGTTCGGGGGTGATGATCACCGGGTCGAAAAGCACCAGCCGCCGGGCGGCGTCGACACGTTCACCGGCCGCCAGGAGGCAGGCCGTGCCGCCCATGGAATGGCCGGACAGAACCGTGGGCGTCTCTTCCAGGGCGTCGAGCAGCGCCAGCAGGTCATCGCGAAAGCCGAGCCAGGAATTCTTCGCGCCAGGGTCGGCGGGGAGCGTCGTGCGGCCGTGTCCGCGTTGATCGACGGCAAGCACGCGCAGCCGGTCAGCCAGCGGCGCGAGGATGGTGCGGTAGGTCGCGGCATTGAACCCATTGGCGTGGAGGAAGATCACGTCCAGGGGCCGGTCGGCCGGCCCGAACTCCAGGGCGGCGATCTCGCCGTCCGGAACAGCGATCATCCGGCGACGGACGGGCGAGAGGTCAGGCAGGGTCATCGTCCCTGCCTAGAGGGTTCCCCTTGCGTGAGTCGAGACATCCGAGGGTCCGATCGCGACCGAAGGCGCGATAACCTCTTGGCGCAACTTCCCGCCTGCGCCATGTGTTTCTCTAGGGACGAAAAACCGGGGCTGAAGCGTCGTTCGCGCGCCGCACGCCCCGCGCTGGAGTGAACGGCCATGAAGACCATCAAGGCGACCGCCCTGGCGGGACTGCTGGTCGCGGCGACCATGCTGACCGCCTGCGCGACCGCCACGCCCTATCAGCCCAACGTGCCGGGCCAGTCGGTATCCGGCGGCTTCTCCGAAAGCCGGCTCGAGACCAATCGTTTCCGGGTCTCGTTCGCGGGCAACAGCCTGACGTCACGCGAAACCGTCGAGCGCTACCTGCTCTACCGGGCGGCGGAGGTGACCGTCGGCGAGGGCTATGACTGGTTCACGCTGGTCGAACGGGACACCGACCGCAAGGCTCGGACCTATGTCGATCCGCCGTCCTATGGACCCTACGGGGCCTACGGGTGGTGGCGCCCGTCCTGGCGATACTATGGCCCGACCTGGGGCTGGCGGCGCTGGGATCCCTGGTACGGTGATCCGTTCTGGGCGGACCGCATGGATGTGCGCACCATCGAGAAGTTCGAGGCCACGGCCGAGATCGTGCTCGGTCGCGGCGCAAAGCCAGCCGACGACCCCCGAGCCTTCGACGCGCACGACGTGATGGCCAACCTCGGCCCGACCATCCAGCGGCCGGTCCCGAACTGACGGGGCAAAGAGAAAGGGCGGCCCTCACGAGCCGCCCTTCGTCTTCGATGATGGATCGCCTGCTACCGCGGCGCCATCCGGATCGAGCCGTCCAGACGGACGTCTTCACCGTTGAAGTAGCCGTTGCGGATCATCTCCAGCGCCAGCGAGGCGTACTCTTCGGCCTGGCCGAGACGCTTGGGGAACGGCACCTGAGCGCCAAGGGCCGCCTTGACGGCTTCCGGTGCGGCGGCAAGCAGCGGGGTGTTGAAGATGCCCGGCAGGATGGTGTTGACGCGGATGGCTTCACTGGAAAGGTCGCGGGCGATCGGCAGAGTCATGCCGACGACGCCGCCCTTCGACGCCGAATAGGCCGCCTGGCCGATCTGGCCGTCCTCGGCCGCAACCGAGGCGGTGTTGATGATCACGCCGCGGTCGCCATCCGGCAGGGGGTCCAGGGTCAGCATGCCGGCCGCCGACTTGGCGATGCAGCGGAACGTGCCGACCAGGTTGATCTGGATGATCATGTCGAAGTGCGACAGCGGGAAGTGCTTGATCTCGCCGCTGGTCTTGTCGCGGCTCGCCGTCTTGGCCGCGTTGCCGGTGCCGGCGCAGTTGACCAGGATGCGCTCCTGGCCGTTGGCGGCGCGGGCCTTCTCGAAGCCGGCGTCGACCTCGGCGTCGCTGGTGACGTTGACGGCGCAGAAGGTCACGCCCAGCTCTTTTTCAAGCGCGGCGCCTTTGTCGGCCTGGCGGTCGAGGTCGAAGATGGCGACCTTGACGCCCTGGGCGACCAGGGCGCGGACGGTGGCCTCGCCGAGGCCCGAGGCGCCGCCGGTGACGACGGCGGAAATGGAGGAATCAAGCTTCATGGACGGCTCCCCGTGCGTTGTGTTGAACTACAGTCGAACAGCGGTTTAGCCCCATGAGCGCCAAATCCAAGCCGTCACCCGACGTCAACGCGGTGATTGATCCATCGAACGCCCTGGTTCCGGAGACGGTCCGGGTCAACGAAGTCCGTGTGGAAAAGGGGTTCTGGCCCAAGATCCGCAGGGTCGCGACGCGGATTCCCTTCGCTGCCGACGCCCTTTCGGTCTGGTGGTGCGCGCGCGATCCGGAGACACCGACGGCGGCCAAGGGCATGATGCTGGCGGCGCTCGCCTACTTCGTGCTGCCGACGGACGCCATTCCCGACATCCTCGCCGGCATCGGCTTCACCGATGACGCGGCGGTGTTCGCGGCGCTGCTGGCGGTGGTGGGAAAGAACGTGAAGGCCAAGCACCGCGAGGCGGCGCGAGCGTTCCTCGACCGGTTCGCGGGCGACTGAGGCGGCAAATGGGGGCGGGGGAACGGCAATGATGGCGCCGCCGACGATCCACGGCCATGGCGGCAAGCTGGTTTGTCTCTACGACTGCGGGCCGAGTGATCCGGTCTACGGCGGCGTGTTTCTCCCTGGCCTGCTTTGCGCGCTGGTCTATGGGCTAGCCCTCGCTGGCCGATCGCCCTCGTGGCCGAGGACGGTGATTAAGACTATCCCAGTGGCGGCGCTGGCGATCTGCGCCGTGCTCTTGCGGGCGCCGCTTTTGCTGACGGTCGGCTTGGCCTTCTGCGCGGTCGGGGACGCCTTCCTGTCCCGCGACCCGCAGAAGTGGCTACCTTGGGGCCTAGTCGCCTTCCTGCTGGGCCACGCCGCCTACATTGCGCTGTTCGTGCAGTTCACCGATCCGATGCACGTCGACGGCCCGCCGCAGTTCGTGGCCTGGAGCCTTGTCGCGGTCGCCGCCTTTGCGCTGCTTGCCTTTGTCTGGAAGCACACGGGCCCGCTGCGGCCGGCGGTCGTGCTCTACGCCGTCGTTATCGCGGTGATGGTCGGCGCAAGCTTCCGCCTCACGCCCTACGAGTGGCCGGCCATGGCCGGCGCGGTCGCCTTCATGGCGTCGGACGCCATCCTCGCCATCAGCCTGTTTCGCGGTGAGGTGCTGTTCGGCTCGACGCGACTGACCAATTGGGCGGTCTGGTTCCTGTACTTCGGCGCCCAGCTCGCCATCTGGCGCACCGCGGTCATTTCGGGGCTGATGTAGCCTTCGCCCGCTTCGCCAGCTGCTGTTCGCGCAGGGTGATGAACAGGGTCGAGGCGACGACCAGGGCGGCGCCGGCGATGGTCGCCCAGGTCGGGATCTCGGCGAACAGCAGGAAGCCGACCGCGGCCGAGAACACCAGCCGGGTGTAGTCGATCGGGGCCATGGCGGCAGCGTCGCCGATCTGCATGCCCTTGATGTAACAGCCCTGAGTAATGGTCCCGAAGACGCCCATGGCCGCCAGCAGCAGCAGGTCCTGCGGCGCCGGCCAGCGCCAGACGAACAGCGCCGGCGGGATCGAAAACACCAGCCCCAGAACCGCCGACCAGACCAGGAGGGTGAAGGGGCTGTGGTCGCGGGTCATCACTTTCATGCCGGTGATGGTCATGGCGAAGCCGAAGGCCGCGCCCAGCGCCGCCGCCTGGCCCCAGCCGAAGCCATGCCCAGGCGCGCCCGGCTGCAGCATGACCAGAACCCCCGCGAACCCGACCAGCGCCGCGCCGATGCGCAATGGACCCAGCGGTTCGCGCAGCACGAAGAAGGCCAGCGGCACCAGCCACAGCGTCCGCGTGAAGGAGAGGGCGTTGGCCTCCGCCAGCGGCAGCACCTGGAAGGCGTAGAAGCTCAGGATCATCGAGACGGTGCCGACCGCCGAGCGGAAGAAAAGGATGCCCGGCCGCGTGGTATGAAACGCGCCGCGCCAGTCGCGCAGGATCATCGGGGCCAGAACCAGCAGGCCCGCCGCCTGGCGATAGAAGGTCTGCAGCGCGGCCGGATAGTCGTCGCCGAGGAACTTGATGAGGGTCGTCATGACCGTGAAGCCGAGCGCCGAGGCCAGCATCCACAGCGCGCCGCGTACGTTGGGGGCCAGCGCCGGGCGCGCCGGCAGGGGCGCGACGGGCGGGATCTCGTCAGGCACCGCTCACCTCGCCCGCACCCAGCCCGTGATCGACAGCCGGTCGGCGCCCGCGAACTCCCAGACCGGCGAGACGGCATGCGACTGGGGCACGCGGAACAGGTTCAGGGCGTTCCAGGCCGGGCTGTAGCCCTCCGCCACGTGGTTGTCTTCGTCGAAGAAGAGCAGCAGCCCGCCCCAGTCCGGGCGCCATGCCGGCGTGAAATTGAGGACAAAGGCGAAGAGCCGGTTCTGGCCCTCCATGCCGTCGCTGTGCGCGGTCAGGAAGTCGCCGGGGCGGTAGCGCGTGACCATGGCGTCGCAGAAGGCCGGCCGGTCATCGCCGGTCAGCGCGCGGATGAAGCCCAGGAAGGCCTCGCTGTTGACGAAGTCGTAGACCGCCTCGACCGGCGCCAGCGCGCCCCCGTGGCGGATCCCGGCCTCGATGTCGTTCGACAGTCGCCATTTGTCGAAGCGGTAGAGGAACCCGTCGACCGCCTCACGCTTCATCGCCGCGTTCATCTCGGCGCGCGCCTTGGCGTCAAGGGCGTCGTAGGCGTCCATATGGGCGTCGAGACCGTCCGAGCCGATCATCACCGACTTTGTCCACGGCGCCGGTCCGGTCAGGCCGGCATGGATGTCAGCGGCCCCGGAGCCGGCAAAGAAGCCGGGCAGGTGAATGCGGCCGTGCCGGCGAAAAACCGGTGCGATCTGGCCGGGATCGAGTCCCGGGTCGATGGCCAACGGCGGGTGCAAGGTCTTGCTCAACCCTTCTGCTGGGCCGCCATGGCCAAACGCATCTGCTCGGCCTGTTCTGGGCTGATGCCCAGGGCGTCGAGGATCGGATTTGGCGCGTTGGGATCCCAGGAGCCCCGACCGCCGATGGTCAGACCGCCGTCGACAACGATGTGGGTGCCGGTGACGAAGAGCGAATCGTCGCAGGCGAGGTACAGGGCCGCCCGGGCGATGTCATCCGGCAGGCCGGCCTTGGGGATCGGCTGGATCTTCGGCGCGATCTCCTCCATCCGCGCCGCCATCTGGTCGGCGACCTCGCGGGGCAGACCCATCGAGGCGCCGAAGATCGAGGTGGCGATCAGGCCCGGGCAGATGGCGTTGACGCGGATCTTCTGGGGCGAAAGCTCGGCCGCAGCGCACTTGGACATGTGGATCACCGCGCACTTGGCGGCCGAGTAGGCCAGCGGGCCGAAGCCCGCCTGCAGGCCGGCGATCGAGGCGGTGTTGATGATCGAGCCGCCGCCGCGCTTTAGCATCTCGGGCAGGGCGTGCTTCATGCCCAGAGCCGGCCCGCGCACCAGCAGGGCGAAGGTGTGGTCCCAGCCGGCGGCGTCGATCTCCGACACATTGCCCGGGGCGCCGCCATGGCCGGCGTTGTTGAACAGGATGTCCAGCCCGCCGAAGCTCTCGGCGGCCAGTTTGACCGCCTTGGCGATGTCGGTCTCGACGGTCACGTCGCAGTGGGCGTAGCGGACGCGATCGGGGAACCGCTTCTCGAGCATGGCCCCCTTCTCGTCCTGCAGGTCGGCGGCGACCACGCAGGCCCCCTCCGCCACGAACAGTTCCACCGTGCCCAGGCCGATGCCCGAGGCCCCGCCGGTGATCAGGGCGACCTTGCCCTCAAGACGTCCCGCCATTTCCTCTTCCCCTTATTCCGATTTCCCCTGCGTAGGCGGGGTTCCAAGCCGCGCTGGCCGCTTCTCCGGCGACCATGCTCCAGCATCAGTGTGTGTCCCCGCCTTCGCGGGGACACACGGATTTGGGCCGTCCTACGGAACCACGACCACCTTGCCCATCGCCTTGCGGCTGGCCAGGTGCGCGATCGCCTCGCCGGCGCGGGCCAGCGGGAAGGTCTCCGACACGTGCGGCCGGATCTTGCCTTCGGCGTACATCTGCATCAGCTGGCGCACGTTCTCCTGGTGCGCCTTGGGATCACGGGCCACGGCCGCGCCCCAGAACACGCCGACGATGTCGCAGGACTTAAGCAGCGTCAGGTTCAGCGGCACGGCGGGGATGCCGGCCGGGAAGCCGATGACCAGGAAACGGCCGCCCCAGCCGCTGGCGCGGATCGCCGCCTCGGCATAGTCGCCACCGACCGCGTCGTAGCAGACGTCCCAGCCGTTGGCGCCGCAGGCTTCCTTGAACAGATTGGCCAGTTCCTTCTTGCCGTCCTTGTCGAACGGCCCCTTCGGATAGACCACGCCGCTGTCGGCGCCGCGGGCGATGGCCAGATCGACCTTCTCCTGGCTGGAGGCGGCGGCGATCACCTTCGCGCCCATGGCCTTGCCCAGCTCGACGGCCGCCAGACCGACGCCGCCGGCCGCGCCCAACACCAGCAGGGTCTCCCCGGCCTTCAGGTGGCCGCGGTCCTTCAGGCCGTACCAGCTGGTGCCGTAGGTCATCATGAAGGCCGCCGCTTCCTCGAACGGCATGCTGTCGGGGATCGGGGTGACGCGATGCGCTTCCAGCGCCAGTTCCTCGGCCATGCCGCCCCAGCCGGTCGAGGCCAGCACGCGCTGGCCGACCTGCAGGTGACTGACGCCCTCGCCGACTGCCTTGACCACGCCGGCGACCTCGCCGCCCGGCGCGAACGGACGGTTCGGCTTGAACTGGTACTTGTCCTCGATGATCAGGACGTCAGGGTAGTTGACGCCGCAAGCCTTCACCGAAAGGACGACCTGGCCGGGACCGGCTTCGGGGCTGGGCAGCTCCTCGATCACCAGGGTCTCGGGTCCGCCCACGCTCTTGCTCAGCACCGCCTTCATGCCGTCTCTCCCGCGCTCTTTCATTGATCGGCCCGCAGGAGTATCGCGAGCCTGACCTAAGTCTATAGGCCGGAGTCCTCGCTTGGCGAACAATTGTTTGAGTCTCGTGGTCCATGGGGGCGCCGGCGCGAAGAAGGGCCGCGACTACAGCCGCGAGATCGCCCACATGCGCGCCCTGGTCGAGGCGGGCCGCGACCGTCTCCGGGCCGGGGCCCTGGCGCTGGACGTGGCCGAGGAGACCGTCCAGGCGCTGGAAGCCTCGGGCCTCTACGTCGCCGGACGGGGCGCCTCGCCCAACACCATCGGCCAGTACGAGCTGGACGCCTGCCTCATGGACGGCGCCACCGGTCGGGCCGGATCCGTCGCCGCCCTGCAGGGCTTCGAGAGCCCGGTCGCCGTCGCCCGGGCGGTCATGGACTGGACGCCCCACGTCATGCTGGCCGGCGAGGGCGCCGCCGCTTTCGCCGCGCGGCAGGACCACCTCGCCCGGATTGCCGATCCCGCCGCCTGGTTCACCCACGCGGGACTCGACGAATCCAACCATCCGCCGGGCGTGCTGGCCCACGGCACGGTCGGCTGCGTGGTCCGCGACGCCGAAGGCCGGCTGGCGGCGGCGACCTCCACCGGCGGCGTGTTCGGCAAGCTGCCGGGCCGGATCGGGGACTCGCCGCTGATCGGGGCCGGCGGCTGGGCCGACGCTGCCGTGGCGGTCAGCTGCACCGGCCAGGGCGAGTACTTCGTGCGCGTGGCGGCGGCGGTGCAGGTCGCCCACCGCATGAAGTACGGCGGCCAGTCGCTGGTCCAGGCCACCGACGCCGTCCTGGCCGAAATCCGGGCGCTTGGCGGCGAGGGCGGCCTGATCGCGGTGGACAAGGATGGGAACGTGGCGATGCCATTTGTGAGCGCGGGGATGAAGCGGGCCGCGTTGACGCCGGATGGGAACATCGTCTCGGCGGCGTTCTGATGGCGGCTTTCTAGCCCGCTGGCCGTCGATAACGAGCGTCTTCCGGCTCGGCCATGCGGGATATCGCGCCGCCGTCGACCCAGTAGACCCAGACGGTACCGCAGCTCTCGCATGGGCCAATCGCGGCGTAATTGTACCCATCGAGAAAAGTGTTCTCGGCCCGTACGCGCCCCGTTCCGCATGTAGGACAGCGAGGGCGAAGGTCGCTCTCGGCAGCAGACGCTTCAGCAAGGCGCTTCACACGACCCGGCAAGTGCCATAGGTCGACAGCACCTTTTGCTAGGCCGATCAGCCAGCCGAGCGGGGGCTTGGGCGTGTCCATGAACGCGTCTCTGCAGGTGGCCTTGTCGACTGTGGGGCGAAAGGCATAGCTGGATCAGAAAATGCAACCGAGTCGTTGATCGGCCGCAAGCCTCTATAGGCTGCTGATGCTCGGCCATTTCCTGCATGCCCACGCCGACCAAAGGCCCGTCCGCGGGAATGGCGGAAGGTCCCTATTTCTGCTATAGGGCCGACCCTCCACTCCTCACCCGGACCCTACCGCCTTGGGCGCGACCCTCGATCTGTCTCGCGCGACGCTTCCCGTCGCCCCCGTCAATCTCTCGGGCCTGACTCGCAAGCAACTGGCCGCCGCGCTGGTGGAGGCGGGCGTCGTGCCCGAGGGCAAGGCGAAGATGCGCGCCGGCCAGCTGTTCCGCTGGATCCACTTCCGGGGCGTCACCGACTTCGACCAGATGACCGACGTCGCCAAGGACCCACGGGCGGCGCTGAAGGAACACTTCACCCTGGCCCGGCCGGAGATCGTCGAGCGC